>Ga0335078_10005278_pt1 | contig 19105 bp, 14 predicted proteins | sample Lox_Sample_32_FD_206711 | JGI IMG/M metagenome (GOLD analysis project Ga0335078, IMG submission 206711) | Soil microbial communities from Loxahatchee National Wildlife Refuge, Florida, United States - Lox_Sample_3.2 | ecosystem: Environmental > Terrestrial > Soil > Wetlands | place: USA... | reverse complement strand
CCACTCGTGATGGAGTCGGAAATCTCCGGCCTCCCAGACCTCCACGCCTACATGAAGTATGAGAACTATGTGACACGCTTCTCATTTCCGTACTTTGATCTTCCGGTCGTCGCAACTGACTTCGATCTGCGAAGTACGCCCGAGGACAAGCTCCCGTACGATCCCAAATCTGTTGGAACAATCAAGCCGCAAGTGCGCTCAGCCGAATTGAAGCACGAACCCGGTGTGCCCACTCCGCCGCAGCGAAAATCGCCAAGGACAGCGACCGAGGTACCCCAGGACACGAATCTTGATAGGAGCGTCAACGCTCAACAAAGCCTCAATCTTCGGGGATAGTTACCAGCAATGTTGACCATTTCGAAGCCACTCTCCGCGGGCCAGGCCCAGACCTACCACCAGAAGGAGTTCACCGCAAAGGAGCAGAATTATTGGTCGCAACGCGGCGTCATCGCGGGTGAGTGGCAAGGTCGGCTGGCCGGTGAGTTCGGACTTTCCGGGATGGTCTCTTCCGAGGACTTCGCGAGTCTCAGCCAGGGCCAGCATCCCCAGACGGGCGAACAGTTGGTGCGCCAGCGATCGTCCTATGAATATCAGGATGCTGAGGGCAAGACCATCAAAACGATGGAGCACCGGGCGGGGTGGGATGCCACCTTTTCCGCTCCGAAATCTGTCTCGCTTACTGCTCTTGTTGGTGGCGACGAGCGCGTCCGAAAAGCGCATCGGGAGAGCGTTTGCGTTGCCCTTGACCAGCTCGAACGCTACACACAAGCCCGCATAGGCGGGAACCATCCGCCTGAGACCACGGGCAAGTTTGTCGCCGCCAAGTTTGAGCACGATACCGCCCGCCCGGTCGATGGCTATGTCGCGCCACAACTGCACACGCACGTGGTGGTTTTCAACGTCACCGAACGCGACAACGGCCAGCCACGGGCGATTCAGCCGCACAGCCTCTTTGCGTCGCAACAGTTTGCCACAGCCGTCTATCAATCCGAACTGACCTACCGAGTACGCCAACTCGGTTACGAGATCACAACAGGGCGAAGCGGCGCTCCGGAGATCAAGGGCTATACCCAGGAATACCTCGACGCATCCAGTCCCCGGAGCCAACAGATTCGTGAATACCTCGAACGCACAGGCCGCTCCGGAAAAGAAGCCGCCGAGATTGCGGCGCACTCTACTCGCGACCGCAAGGAGATTCATTCACCAGCGGAGGTGATGGCCGCACACCGGAAGCTGGCAGCCGATTTTGGGCACCAAGCGGATGCTGTTGTACGCGCCGCTCGGGAGCGGTCGCAACACCAGGAGAAGCCCGTTAACTCGTTGGACCGGGTTCGAGAGTCTCTTACCTTTTCTCGCGACAAGAACTTCGAACGCGAGGCGGTTGTGGATGAACGGGCGCTCATCCGCGACGGGCTGCGTCGCGGGATGGGCGAGATTACTTACACCCAGATCCGTGCCAATCTTGACGCTCGCTTGGCCTCCGGGGAATTTCAAATCGTTGAACGAGCTCAGAGCGTTCCCGGTCGCCAGTTCACGACCGCGAAAACCATCCAAGCTGAACACGAGATTCTGCGCCGGATGCGTGAGGGTCTAGACCATTTAGAGCCAGTTCTCTCGCGTCCGCGGGTCATTGCGGTTGCCGATCAATACTCTCAGCTCAATCGGGCACAAAGGACCGTGATCGAGGATGTGCTGAGCTCTCGGGATCGGATACAAGGAATCCAAGGCTTCGCGGGCTCAGGCAAGACGAGTACGCTCGCCGCCATCCGCACCGCTGCGGAAGCGGAGGGCCACTTGGTCGAGGGTTTCGCTCCGACCTCCCGCGCAGCGCGCCAGTTGAAACAGGCGGGAATCGAGGCTGGAACTCTGCAAGCCTTCCTCGCTCAAACGACAAAACCAGAAGGAGAAGACCGAAAGCACCTGTACCTCGTCGACGAATCGAGCCTCGCCAGCACCAATCAGATTCGCGAATTCCTGTCGCGGTTGGGCGCCGATGACCGTGTGCTCTTAATCGGTGATATCCGCCAACATCAGGGCGTTGAAGCAGGTCGCCCCTTTGAGCAGCTACAGGAGGCCGGAATGCGCACAGCTAGACTCGATGAGATCGTTCGCCAGCAGGACCCTGCTCTGAAATCCACAGTCGAATTGCTGGCAACGGGTCACGTTTCCGCGGCGCTTGAAGCACTCCAACAGCAGGGACGCGTCAAAGAGATTCCGAACGCAGAGGACCGGGTCCGCGCGATTGCCAAGAGTTACATTGAATCGCCCGAGAACACTCTGATCATTTCGCCGGACAACGCGTCCCGTCGCGTGCTGAACGTCGCCGTCCGTCAGGACTTGAAGCTCATTAGAACGCTTGCCGGGGAAGACCATACTTTACGTGTCCTGGTTCAACGCCAGGACATGACCGGGGCCGAACGCTCTTGGGCGAACCACTATGAGGTAAATGATGTAATGCGGTACACGCGTGGCAGCAAAGCCATAGGAATCGGAGCTGGAGCGTATGCGTCGGTAGTTGCAATCGACCCGGCCGCGAACCTGCTCACAGTTGAGAAACGGAACCATGAGCTTGCGACCTACGATCCCCGTCGCCTGACAGGCGTCAGTGTCTATCAGGAAATCAACCGTGAGTTCTCCCTAGGCGAGCGTATCCAGTTCACCGCACCCGACAAATCGCTCGGCGTTGCGAATCGCGACCTCGCGGTCATCGAAGCGATCCATGCCGATGGCCGCGTCACCGCACGCGTGAGCGATGATCGCCGGATTGAATTCAATGCCCGTGACCATCCTCATTTCGACCACGGCTATGCTGTTACTAGCCACAGCTCTCAGGGGCTTACCGCCGAGCGCGTCCTCGTTCACGCCGACACCAGCGTTCACCCGGACCTGCTCAACTCGCGATTTGCCTACGTTTCCGTCTCTCGCGCCAGCCACGATGCCGTAGTGTTCACCGACGACGTGGCGAAACTCGTCCCCCAACTAGGGGCCGATGTCTCAAAGACATCCGCGCTGGAAATTAATCAGTCGTCATCCATCGCACAGGGAATTGGGCTAGGCATATGACGGGATTGCCCCTCGGCTGGCGCGGAGCTATTTATTTACCGAATCCATGATATATATGCTGTGCAAGCTATTGATAAATATGTATTTGATGTATATATTGCATGAAATATTAGTAAAATATTTGACATTATGCCCTCTAGACAGTAGCATAAGCATGGAGAATCAGCAGATGCGGACAAGAACACTCGACCATTTGAAGCGACGCCTTCGCCCCGGACGCGTCTATCGCAGAGAGGATCTTCTGCCTTGGTCTCATAGTGTCGATCGACACCTCAAAGAACTTACCGGCGACGGAACCCTCCAGAAACTGCGTAACGGCTTGTACTACAGCCCTCGAAAATTTGAATTTGGAGAGGCTCCAGCGGACGAGCATGAGCTCGTGAAAGCATTCTTGAAGACAGACCGTTTTGTCGTGACCTCCCCGAATGCTTACAACCAGTTGGGACTTGGGACAACGCAGCTCTACAACAAACGGGTTGTCTACAATCAGAAACGGCATGGGACATTTCCGCTTGGCAATCGCATGGTCACTTTCGAGCGTCGCCTGAATGTTCCGAAGCAACTGTCTCCCGAGTTTCTGCTGGTTGATCTTGTTAATGAGCTCGGCGACCTTGCGGAGGACCGGGACGCCGTTCTTTCTCGCGTTCGCCAAAAAGCCAAAGAGATGGACCCGAAAAAGCTCTCACGGGCGGTTTCGCTCTACGGCAAATACTCCACGCAGAAAAAGTTTCAGGAGATGCTGCAACATGCCGCCTGATAGCTTTTTGCACGAGAGAAGCGATTTCAAGGCGCTTGTCGAGACCGCTGCCGACAGCGAGAAGATTAATGATCCGGCTCTCGTGGAAAAAGACTACTGGATCATGCATGCCGTCTTTGGGCTCAAGCAACTGGGCTTAACCTTTGAGCTCAAGGGCGGCACTTCGCTTTCTAAAGGCTTTGGAGTCATCCATCGCTTTTCCGAAGACATCGACATTCGCATTGAACCCTTCGACGAATTGCAGGTCGATACAAATCCGAATCACGAGAAGCCGCAGCACGTCGAATCGAGGCGCGTGTTTTACGAAAAGCTGCGGGACAAGGTTAAGATCCCAGGCATTACGGCCGTCGAGCGGGATAGGACATACGATGACGAAACGTTGAGGAACGCCGGCCTCAGGCTGGGCTACGAAACACACTTTGGTTCAATCGCTGGCCTCAAGGATGGAATTCTTCTTGAAGTTGGCTTCGATCAGACCGCTCCGAACCGCGCAGTTACGATTTCTTCCTGGATCATAAAGTTCGCGGAGGGCAAGAAGCTTCAATACGCCGACAACCGAGCCCTCGACATCGCTTGCTACAACCCCGAATACACTTTCGTCGAAAAGGTCCAGGCTGTGGTTCGAAAGTACAGTCAATTCAAAGCGACGGGAAAAGTCCCGACGAATTTCCTCAGACACTACTACGACATTCACCAACTTCTCGACGTGGAAGCGGTGCAGAAATTCATCGGAACGCCGGAATATTTGGAGCACAAGAAGAAACGCTTCAAATCTCTGGATCACGACGTAGCAAAAAGTGGAGCGTTCACAATGGAAGACAACATCCGGAAGCGATTTGAAGCGGAATATTCAAAGACGGCTCCCCTTTATTACCGTGGCCAGATTCCCTTGGACACAATTCTCGCCCGCATTCAGCAAGACGTTGCGCGTCTCTAACCTTGGCGTCGGCTGCGTGACCCCGGCAATGCTCCGACCTATAGCCGATCAGCCCGTCGGAAGCGAAAGGCTGCACGAATACCTATCGTTTCTGTTTTGGCGGCGAGCTAGTCACGGCGGGAAGAGCAACAACCGAATTGCCTAGCTCAGCGAAAATCAGGCGACCCAATCCTTACACAACAATTCCGCTTGGGCCAAGACCGTCAGCGTAGCATGCTCCTGCTTATCTGGAGGATATCCATGCGCGCGTAAAATGCGCTTTACGATCGCACGCATCTTGGCACGAACGCTCTCCTTTACCGTCCAGTCGATCGACGCGTTCTTCCTCACGGCGTCCACCAGTTCCAAAGCAATCTGTCGCAGTGTTTCATCACCGAGGACCTTTACGGCGCTGTCGTTCACTTCGAGCGCGTCATAGAAGGCGATTTCCTCATCGCTCATCTTGAGCTTGTCGCCCCGGCTCTGGGCCTCGCGCATGTTCTTGGCCAGATTCACCAACTCGGCAATGATTTCAGCAGTATCCAGTGAGCGATTCTGGTATTTCTGAATGGTCTTTTGCAGCATGTCGGAGAAGAGGCGCGACTGGACTAAGTTCTTCCTCGATTGGGCTTTTAGTTGGTCGTTCAACAGCTTGCGCAAGGCTTCAATTGCCAGATTCTTTTGCGGCAGTCGCCGAACTTCTTCCAGGAATTCGTCGGAAAGGATAGAGATGTCCGGCCTACCCAAACCCGCGACAGAAAAGATGTCAATCACTTCGTCTGAAGCAACTGAACGCGAAACGATCTGGCGCACAGCAGAGTCAAGGACTTCCGGGTTCTTCTGCTCGTCCTCAGTAAGCGTCGTCTTAATAAGAGTTCCCCGCACGGTCTGAAAGAAACCGATCTCCTCGCGGAGCGCCATCGCTTTTTCGTGAGGAACGGAAAGGGCAAAGGCCCGCGAGAGAGCAGAGACAGAAGACAGATAGCGAGACTTCCCGTTTTCTTGGGGAATGATGTAGTCCGCTGCGTTTTTCACGAGCTGGACTCTCTCAGCCGGTTTGCCAGCAAGGTGCTTGGAATAGTCGAACCCATGCAAGATGCTCTTGACCACGTCAAAGTGCTCCAGCATCTTACGGACTGCGGCCTCCTGGTCAAACGTGGGCTGGCCTTTGCCACCAGCTTGCGTGTAGTTGGCCATGGCCTTCTTGAGCTGGTCAGCCAAACCCAAATAGTCCACGATCAGACCACCTTCTTTGTCTTTGAAGACGCGGTTTACACGCGCAATTGCCTGCATCAATCCGTGGCCCTGCATCGGCTTGTCTACATACATTGTGTGCAGGCAGGGTACGTCAAAACCTGTGAGCCACATGTCGCGGACAATCACAAGCTTCATGGGATCAGAGTTGTTCTTAAAGCGCTTGGCTAACGCTTCTCGGCGCTGCTTGTTGCGGATGTGCGGCTGTAGCTTAGCGTCATCGGCGGCGGAGCCGGTCATCACGACCTTGACTAGGCCCTTGTCATCATCGTCGTGGTGCCACGAGGGACGCAGCTTCACAATGGCGGCGTACAGGTCAGCGCAAATGCGGCGGCTCATGGCCACAATCATGGCCTTACCTTCCATTGCATCGAACCGCTTCTCTACATGGTCAAGCAGGTCTTTGGCCACGAGTTCAATACGGTTGTCGGTGCCGACCATCGCTTCAAGGCGAGCCCATTTGGTCTTGAGTTTCTCCTTCTTCTCGACTTCCTCGCCTTCGGTGGCCTCCTCGAAGTCTGGATCGATCTTTGGTCGTTCGTCAGCCTTCAGCTCCAGCTTGGCCAAACGGCCTTCGTAGTAGATGCGGACGGTAACTTCATCTTCCACTGCCCGTTGAATGTCGTAAACGTCGATGTAGTCGCCAAAGACCGCAGGAGTGCTGCGGTCGCCGCTCTCGATTGGGGTTCCCGTAAAACCGATAAATGACGCGTTGGGCAGCGCGTCGCGCATGTGCTTCGCGAATCCGTCAATGAAGTCGTACTGGCTGCGATGTGCTTCGTCGGCAATAACCACGATGTTACGTCGGTCTGACAGCACGGGATATTTCTGACCCTTGTTCTCTGGAAAAAACTTCTGGATGGTCGTAAAGACCACTCCTCCTGATGAGCGCTGCAGTGCGGACTTGAGGTCGTCGCGGCTGTCTGCCTGCTCGGGCGTTTGACGAAGAACGTGCTCGCAACGAGAAAACGTTCCAAAAAGCTGTCCATCCAGGTCAATGCGGTCGGTCAGGACAACAATGGTCGGGTTCTCCAGTTTCGGGTGCCGGACCAGTTTGCCGGCATAAAAGACCATTGAAAGGCTCTTGCCACTTCCCTGGGTGTGCCAGACCACTCCGGCTCGGCGATCTCCACGCAATGAGGCTGCTCTGAGTGTGCTGTCTACGGCCTTATTTACCGCATGAAACTGGTGATATCCAGCCATCTTCTTGGCAAGTTGTCCGCCGTCATTCTCAAAGACGATGAAATTGCGCACCAAGTCGAGGAAACGGTTCTTCTCAAAAATGCCTTTGATGAGGACGTCCAGCTGTAATGAGCCTTTGGGGGCTATATCCTTGCCGTCCACGGTGCGCCAAGGCATATAGCGTTCCCAGTCGGCGGTGAGCGTGCCAGCCTTGGCATTAATTCCGTCTGAAATCACAGCAAGCTCGTTGTAGGCAAAGAGGGTAGGAACGTCACTCTTGTAGGTGTTGATCTGGTTGAACGCACCCCGAACCGTGGCGTTCTCGTCGCCAATGTTTTTGAGTTCGATCACCCCGAGCGGCAAACCGTTGACGAAGACCAAAATGTCGGGACGGCGGTTGGTCTTGTTTTCAATGACAGTAAACTGGTTAATGGCGGCCCAGTCGTTGTTTCCCAGATTATCGAAATCAATCAGCTTGACCAGATCGCCAGCAATGGAGCCGTCGTCACGGCGATACTCCACTGGGACGCCTTCAACTAGCATTTGGTGAAAGCGTCGGTTGTTCTCTACTAGGCTGGCAGTTTCGGGATGCAGGACGCGCCGGACGGCCTCGTCAACGGCCTCAGCTGGAATGTCGGAATTGATACGCTGAAGTGCTTCGCGCAAGCGTTTTACAAGAACAACATCACTGTAGCCTTCGCGCTCGGCAAAGAGTTCACCTGGCGCAATGTCCGGGCCATGGACTATGGTGTAGCCCAGATCTTCAAACCATGAGAGCGCCGCCTCTTCGACCGTGGATTCTGCCACGCCGGTCATATGTGCGCCTCCACGATGCTTTCACCTTGTCGCAAACTGATATCGCCGGTAATCAGCTTGGGTAGGAGCATATCGCGCAAAGCTGCTAGTGTCCGCGACTGGCGTCCATTGTCCCTTATGAGATCAAACATCGGTTTTACTGCATCATCAAACGCAGCCAAAAGGTGTTCAGGTGGAACGACCACCTGCTGATTCTTCACCAATCCCGTATTCAGATTTTTTTGCACGGAACCATCGGCGATTTGAATAAGGTGCTCAGAAATCTCCTTTAAGACGTGATAAAGGTAGAGCTGTGAAATGAGCCGCAAATTGCGAAAGTACAGCCAGCCGTCGTGTATAAACCCTTCCAGATCAGCAAAGACTGGCAAGCCACACGTAGCACTATTTGAAAGAATCAAGTCACCGGGCAGTACATGAACGCTCTTCTCCGCCCCTTTGACCGTAACGTGCTCCGCGGTCTCAAAGATAAACGGACCGTCTGCTGCAGTCGCATCGGCTATTTTGATCCACGGGATCGTACCTCCCATGTATTGTTGGATGGGCCGGGGAGAAGCTCCTCGGCCGATTTCGCATAACTCACCCAGTTGGTGCAAAGACCAGTCTTTTTTTAGCTTTTGGTCATCAATGCCCACAAACCAAGACTTGAATAGTGTTTGTGCAATCTTTTCCAGCGTTTCGTTCGCGCTACGATTCAGTTCAATCTTCTGGTCCAGCGCATTTAGCAGATCAGAGATTGCGGTCTGGATATGTGAATCCGGTAAGTGAATCGATGTAGTCTCAGCAAACTTGGTGTATTGAAAACGGGCAATACCGGTGTGTTGGACCTGGTGCTGCCACATGTACCCACATGCGTAGAGGTACTGCAAATACCAGAACACATAGGCTGGGATTGCCTTCGTGGGATCAACCCGAAGAAAACGGCAAAAGCTCGCGCAAGTCAACGGGTGGTCAGTAGAGCGGGTCAGACGCTCGCTTATGAATAAGGTCCTACCGGTCGGCCTGTCTCGGTTTCCGCCCGCTGTTTCGATAATGATGTCATTTGACTGAAGGGTACGTCTGTGGACTGTCTTAGCATCAAGGTACCGAAGTGGAATGCCCGAAGTTTCCCCCAACCGCACAGCCGGAAAGTCTGCTCCACGGACTACACGGTATGGAACCAACTCCGGTCGCGGACCGTCCTCGCCCCAATCGCCGTCCTTAGTCGTAATCAGAAGATCGCGAAGGAGCTCACCTTGCATTCGTGATCCTCGCCAAACTCTCCGTTATGGTCTTTTCAAGCATTCGTGATTGCTGAAAATGATCCGCCAGCTTGGCACGGAGCCGCTCCAGTCTATTTTCAAATGGCTCAAGGTCATCTTCGGCCTCCTCCGCACCGACATAGCGTCCGGGCGTGAGCACGTGGCCCCGCTCAACAATTTCCGAGAGCTTTGCCGATTTGCAGAATCCCTGAACGTCTTTGTATTCACCCGAACCTTTCTCGCCTCGCCACGAGTGATATGTGTCTGCGATCCGTTTGATCTCTTCATCTGTGAGGTCCCGATGCACACGATCCACCAGCGCGCCGAGCTTGCGTGCATCAATAAGCAAGGTTTTGCCACGCCGGTCGGCGAATTTGCCATTCTTCTTAGTCCTGGTGGCGAACCAAAGACACGCTGGAATTTGCGTTCCGTAAAAGAGCTGCGGCGGCAGCGCGATCATGCAGTCCACCAGATCAGCCTCAATCAGATTCTTGCGAATCTCGCCTTCGCCTGACTGGTTTGATGACATGGAGCCATTAGCCAGCACAAAGCCAGCGATTCCTGACGGAGCAAGATGGTGAACGATGTGCTGCACCCACGCGAAGTTCGCGTTGCTAGCCGGAGGAACACCGTACTTCCAGCGCACATCTTCTTTCAGGTTCTCGCCACCCCAATCGCTCATGTTGAACGGCGGATTTGCCAGAATGAAATCCGCTCGCAAATCCTTATGTAAATCGTTGCGGAATGTGTCGGCATGGTGTGGCCCCAGGTTCGCCTCAATCCCTCGCAGCGCCAGGTTCATCTTTGCCAGCTTCCAAGTGGTGGGGTTTGACTCTTGCCCATAGATGGAAAGATCGCCGATGCGCCCGCCGTGCTTCTCTATGAATTCCTCGCTCTGTACGAACATGCCTGACGAACCGCAGCAGGGATCGTAGACACGACCCTTGTAGGGCTCAATCATCTCCACCAGCAGTCGAACGACGCAGCGGGGCGTATAAAACTCGCCGCCTTTCTTGCCTTCTGCGCTGGCAAATTGGCCAAGAAAGTACTCATAGACACGGCCAAGAATGTCTTTGGATCGGTTCTCCTTGTCGCCGAGCCCGATGGTTCCTATCAGATCGATCAGCTCGCCCAGCCGCTGCTTGTCCAGAGCGGGCCGGGCGTAATCCTTGGAAAGCACGCCTTTGAGTTGTGGGTTGTCTTTCTCAATCGCCAGCATTGCCTCATCGATAATCTTGCCAATTTCAGCCTGTTTGGCGTTGGCCTGAAGATGCGGCCAGCGGGCCTTTTTGGGCACCCAGAAGACGTTAGCTCCGGCGTACTCGTCACGATCTTCGGGATCGGCGTGTCGTTCCTTCTGCAGCTCGGCGTGCCGTTCTTCAAAGGCGTCAGAAATGTACTTGAGAAAGATCAGCCCAAGGACGACGTGCTTGTATTCGGAAGCGTCCATGTGGCCGCGCAGCTTGTCTGCGGCAGCCCACAACTTTTGCTCGAATCCGAGATTCGCTCCGTTTGAGGACTTCGTGGAATTAGTGCGCTGTTTGGCCATAACTTGATGATGCGGAGTAGTTTACTACCGGTTAGTGTGTGCGGACAGTGCTATGGTTTGGGCGCCTGAAGAAAGCCCCTTTGGTTCTTCAACTAGGCGTGTTCATTCCCGGCTGCTATGTTCGGGCAGACTCCTCAACCCAACTCTCGAAGTAGCCGTTCTCGTAGGTATTCACATTGCCGAAGCCAGCTTCTTTGAACTGCCCTGCAATTCGCTGCCCCTGAGTGCCTGACACGATAGTGACTTCAACAGTACGACTGGGAACTTTGAGCATTAGATCCCACGCACGCTCATCGACGGGCAACAGACTGTATCCGCACAGCACCAGCCTGTCAGCACGTTTCAATGCATGAGCAGCTTGCGACCACAGAAAGTCGAAGAACCCCTTGTGCTCTGGCCCAAATGACGTGCTGTAATGAAACACCTTTGTTCGACCCGGCAAGATGATACTGGGAAACCCACCACCACCTGGGAACGTTCCCTTCATGTCTTCATACCCAAGGAACTTGAGAAAATCGGTCGCGATGCAGGGGCACGTTCCAAGAGAACTGAACCCGCCAATCGCGAATGAACCAGACGTTGCGCCGTTGAAAATCGAGACAAGCCAGTTCATGCTGCCGTGGAGTTTCAGTACGTGCACAGGAGACGACTTCTCAACGTCTCCAATCTGAAAGCCATAGCCCTGCGAGACATCCCACTTGCCGACGCGCTTCAGTTCGCGCTCAAGTGAGTCGTCGTAGTTGAAGGTGATCATGACATCGCCAGATTGAACGACGTTCTTGGCAAACTGTTCGTATGCAGGAGCGGGGTTGGCATGTATCTCGAGGAACCATTGCGGCAGAACTTCAGCGAGCTTACTGCGCTGGTGAGCAGCAATCGTGCGTCGCTCGCGATCTGCGAGTTCTTTCGCACCTTCAAGTGACGTGATAATGTCGTCGAGGGCCGTTATCACGTCTTCGATGTTGGGTGAATCGCCGAAAGTTTCCTTGATGGCTTGGGACGTCTCGCGATACCTGTCTCGCGTTGACATCCACGCGAGCATCTCTGCTCCCATCGTGGATGCAAGCGGGTAGCCGACATGTTTTGATGCGCCAGCGCCCAACACGTAGACGGTCTTCATGCAGTGACTCTAGAGTTTTGCAAAACGCGCAATGTCTGAAATGTCGCCGACTTCTAGCTGAAGATGATCTAGATTCTTTGCTTCGCGTTCAGGAATCCATGCGAACCTAACTTCTTTCTGATACCAGAATCGAAAATCCTTTGAGCAAAACAGATCAAGGTCGCCCTTCGGTGGCCGAAATGGGTCGATGTATTCAACGCTTCGGAAGATGCCGTGCCACCACGATGGAAGAGCCCTCTTCGCCGCTGCGAACATTCGCTTGGCGAACTCCCTATAGTCAGTGACTACGATGCAAGAATCGGCATCAAAATCGTCAAACAGTCGCAGGTCTAATTGCCCGGTCAGGCAACTCACATAGTAGTCAGTCTTGAGCTGCGACGTGACTTTGATGTTCCCAAGCGACTCTCCATCACCTTTGAACTTTCCAGTTTTGCCATCCCAGAACTTCATCTTGGATTTTGGCAGGTAGACGTTCATCTCCAGTTCTTTGTCGCGTTGCGCAGCATTGAGAGACGGGTCGGCATAACTCGAAGCGGGGGAGATACGCCAGCGCCCCTGCTCGAAAGCAGGCTGAAGATATTTCGCTTTTCCCAGTTTCACCACGTACCGCTCATTTCCTAGACCCGGCCCAATCTGCCGCACCAGATTCTTTGCCTTTGGGTCGATTGGGAAGCTTGGCTTCGGAACAGCCGCCTCCTTCAAGAAACCATCCTTGAAACCCGAACCACGCAGCGCCAGTTCTTCTAAGACGTGTGTGAATAACTCAATCCAAAATGCCCCGCCTGCAGTGGGTAAAATCATCCCGATCTTGCCGTCATAGGTCAGTTCAGTGATGTTGCTGATGATGTCGCGTGCGCGGTTCATCAGTTCTTCTTCAGTCGAGTGCTCAAGGTAACGACTCCGACGATACGAGAGACGCCAGAACTCGTGCCTTCGCATCGGGAAAACTAGACCGGGAAAGGGAACGACTAGACGGGGATCGGGAATCCAGATCATTGTGCCGAGTCTCTCATTTTTCTAGGGCGAACACAAGGCGAAGCTGATAAACTTGCAGGTGTGCGCTCGTAAAATACGGGAAAGACGTACAGTCAATTTTGAACTAGATGTCAGCAAACCCGCCAACACCGAACGAAGAGAAGGCGCAGCACTACATCCCGAAGTTTTATCTGAAGGGCTTCACCGACAAGCAAGGAAAGCTCTGGGTCTGCGAGAAGTTCAAGTCCATTCGCGAATCAAAGCCCAAAAGCGAAGCACATCGACCCGACTATTACACACATGCCGAGGAGGGCCTGCGTGACGAGACAGCCGAAGACACGCTCGAAGAGATTGAATCACGAGCGGCACCCATAATGCGGAAAATGGCGAACCCTGAGTTCGCACCTTCGCCGGAGCAGATGGGGCATGTGTATTTGTTTGTCGCATTCATGTTTGCGCGGGTCCCGAGTTGGAGAGAATACCTTGACAAACTGTTGAGTCAACATGTGAGGGAAGAACAACTTAATACTGCGAAGGACAAAGAGAAGTTTTACAAGCTCTGTTTTGACGCAGAACAGGATGCAGGCAAACCGCTGGGAATGGACTACGAAGAGATGCGCCAGTACGTTCTCGCAGGCGACTACGAGATAGTTCAAGGCTCAACAGCGTTCAACTTGGGTTCGATGTTCCAATCAGCTCTCAACGTCGCACAGGAGCTTCAAAAGTTCGGGTATGAAGTTCTATATTCCCCAGTCGGCGAGTTCTTCGTGACTTCAGATTCGCCTGTGTTTACTGTGCAACCCGATGGTGCTGGGCAGGCGAGCTTCGGAATGGGTTTCGGCAGAGAGGGAGTAGAAGTGTACTTTGCACTGAACAAGCGTGCCTGTCTAAAGCTCAAAAAAGGCATCGAACCTGCTGCTGTAGGGGTCACTGACCGCGGTGTCATGCAGATAAATCGCGGAACGATGATGAACGCTACGCGGTTCTTGTACTCGTCACAAGGTCTTCGCACAGTCTCACGACTTTTTGACCAGTGGGGTTGCAGGATAGAACCGGGAAAGAACGCCTTTATGGCGTCACCGCAAGAACCAGTGCAGCCAAGAAAGTCATTGTTGCGGATGCTGACTGAAAGCCAGGAGGGAAGGTCCAATACCTAGAATCGATGGCAGACTACCCCGCCTACCATAGTGTTACTCACACTGATGTTCGCTTTTCGGAACTGAGATAGAAACCTTCCCGTTCCGACCTATATTGGGTCTAGAATAATCGGCTTCTCCCCATTTCAAATTCGATGAGTACCACAAATCTCGAAGTGGTCTTTGAAGGGCCAGCAGTCCAGACAGGCTTGATTGACGCTCGCCTGCTGGGTGAGTCGCTCGCTGGCTATAGCGAAGTGTTCACACGCGCAAATGCCATTGTGAACGGCGAAGCGAGCGATGCAGTAGTGCTCGTTGAGTCTGAGTTCAAACCGGGTTCGTTTGTAGCGGGTCTGCAATTCGTGCAGAACGTTCGCGAGACTCTGATTACTGCCCACCATTTCCTCGATGCTGCTGGCCTGACCGCTCTCATTGGCTTTGCATGGAAGAACCGCGAAGTGTTGAAGGATTCGCTCATTGACCTGTACAAGTGGCTGAAAGGCGGAAAGCCGGAGAGAGCCATTCAGGTTGGAGACAACAAGACCGAGATTACGCTGGGACAGAACAAGAAGACCGTCTCTAACGTGGTTTTGAACATGTATGGAGACTCAGCAATTAGGGTGGCTCTAGGCCGACTCACCATCCCGTTGCGTCAAGCAGCAATTGACCGCATTGTGACGAAGCAGGGTGGGGAAGAACAGAACGCCATTGAGAAGTCTGAAGCCGAATACTTCGAACCCGAGCCTCTGAAACTGGAGACGGAAAGCTCGCCGATGGAAGGTCACCGCGAGACTGTTTTAATTGTCTCGAAGGTATCGTTCGTAGAAGGTACAACGTGGAACTTCATTGAGAAGGGTGCGACCGTCGTTGCAAAGATCGAAGACGAAGAGTTCTGGAACCGAGTTCACCAACACACGGTGACGTTCGGCGAAGGTGACAGCCTGAGAGTGTTGCTGCACTGGAAGGTGGTGCGCGGTCGAACCAAGAAACTGATGCCGAAGAACACCATCGAGAAAGTCTACGAAGTCATGGAGCGTCCCAAACAGTTGCAGCTCGGTGCTGCGAACGACAAAGATGATTTGCCCAGAGAACCGAAAGGCCGCAAGTTTCGGTGAGTGCTTCAGTGCCTGAACCAGTCAACTTGCGCGAGTGGCGACCGCGAAATGGTCCAAGCAAAGAAACAGGCCGCCTCTTTACATGTGGTCGGCCCGGTCGGGGCACTCCTGGCTACGGTCGAACAAGAAAGCAAGTCGATCTACCAACCATCGACGAGTGGGTCGCAGGTCTGCCCGATGCTGACCCGCTTCACATAGTTTCGCTTCTTGGTCGTAAGAAAGACGGCTATTCAGAGTTCTCGTACTACCCTTTTTACTCTATGATGGAGACGGACAAGAGTCCCACCTTTCAGGAGTGGCTCGACTCACGTTACGAACGAACTTTCGTTGTTCACGAGTTTCCGACAATCGATGCGCAAGGTGTTCCACGTGCTGTGCTCAATGCCGTGACCATGTTCATCACCCCGCTGCTTCGTAACGACAGCACCGTAGTGTTAATAGATTCGGCTGGCGCAGAGCGAACGGCACGAGTGTGCGAAGCCATGGGCTACATGCGCGTCACTGTATAGCGCTTCCACCAGAACACGCTGCCATCCACGTTCCGAAACGCCCTGGCGCCACATCGATACAAAATTTAAACCATCATGGTCGAAGAGTTCATTTCGTTTGCGGAATTGCTATGGAATCTGCCCTTGTTTGACGACTTATTTCTCTCGATGCAGGGTCAGAACGTAATGCTCGTAGATTTATATCTGCGAGACCTAGAACGCGATCTCTTACGAGAGCTCATCGAGATCGAACGCACCCCCTTTCCTGCCACGCTCGTCGTCTCGGCCCTCAGCCAGATGTGGATCTTCGCGGTCTACGAACTGCTGCGGACCTGGCGTCAGCGCGTTAAAGATTTGAAACGTGATGCTCAGAAACCAGCCGTGGCGCAACAGTCGGGCCACTCTAAACTTGCAGGTATGTACTATCAAGGTCAACTCGCACACCTGCGGAAGAAGCCCACATACGCGAAGGAACTGGATCGTGCTGTGGGTCGCATGGATCCGCTGTTCAGACGTATCGAGGCACTACGTATGAACCTTGCTAAGCACGAAGTACCAAAGCTACATGGCGTTCCTGCTATGGCTCCGGGATATGGACGCATTGATGGAATCTGTGGTTCGATCTCTTGGCAGGTTGATCTTGGCAATAACTTGGTTGACCTCGTCTCGCGGCGCAGCCTCGCTGATCAACTGAAAGATCTTGTTGTCGATAAGAGCGTTGCACGAGCTGCGAAAAGGACAAAGATCAAGGCCAAGCGCTAGCCATTCTTCAACCGTGCCACGGTGAGAAACGCCAAAATTCCTTGACATTGCCTCAGAACCAGTGCAATGCTCGGCTATGTACCAGAGAAACGGCATCCTCTATACCGACCAGCATGGCTGTCCTTTGATGGCTGGTACCGCCATCGAAGACCCCACATCGACCGTCCGCCACCAAGGTCTTATCGCCTACGACGAGCTTGGTCAGCAGGTCGTTCTTGAGAACTCGTTTCGATTCGGTGGCGCTGTATTGATCCAACCAGCGATGTTCAACGGTGCAAAACCAGTGAAGATCGTGCGCCTGCCCCGTAACCTCTACGAATCGCAGGCGATCATCCAGAGGGCGTGGAACGATGTTGTGAAACAGGTAAAGTGGACACCGTTCTACAATTGCCAAGACTTCATCAGCAACGCCTACACCGGAAAAGTTGGCTCCAAAACTCGTGACGGGATCGTCCTCGGCGGTCTTGCGGCGGCAGCGCTCTTCGCGATTGTAGGCTAAGACCTCGCAGAACAACTCATGACAGAGTGGACGTTCGCCAACCTCCATTCCTCGAAAGACTGGGAACGTTTTCGTGTGCCCGTTTTCCTGACCCCGGTGTTCCGTGGGAAAGTGGACAGGGCTAGAACGATTCCTTGAGGAAATTTCTTATCGTCAGTGCATCGACGATCTGCAGGAGTTTAGAGGTCATGTACGCGCGGGTCTGCAATCCAAACATCATAGGGCAGGGTGTCCATATAGATCCGGACTGCCTCGAACGCTGACACCAAACGGCTGCGCCGCTGAACCCATGAGGCTTCATGTTTAGATCCTTGGGTGGCTCGTAATGAACAAGTACGTCACGGTCTGGGTCATAGGATAGCCTAGGCAATGTTGTTGATGTGCGACTCGCAATCGTTACTGGAAGGATGATCGGTTGAGCTACGAGTTGCCTTATGGAAGCATTCGATATCTTCTTTTCCGAAATCGCATACTGTTGATCTCTTGGGAAACCATGCAGAATCAGGGACCCTTTACTTCGTACCGTTCGACTTCTCTTGAGCTGCTTAGGAAGCTCGCAGAATTGCATTCGAGGATTAGTTAGCAGCTCAGAGCGCAGAACAATGGCAGCCAAGTCGTTCTTCTTGTCCCGTACAATAGTCTCGATTGGCAACGGCACTCGTTGAACCACGTTCGCTGGCTTGCCCATTCCTTCCCAGTTGAGAGCGTCATCGACTCTCAACAAAAATGCGAGACGATCAGGCTGGGTGTCTCCTACAACGTGCTCCGCCGTGAGGATCAGACTCTGACCTTTCCAGGTGCAAGCAGTACCGCTCCCGACTGCATCAGCCCTAAGTCTCTGTTCGTAGCTAACGTCCGCGTCTATGGCGACGATGCCTAACGAGTACCACGTAATACGTTCGACGAATGCCTTGAACTTCACATCCATCTCTCCCTTTGGGTGCTCGCTCACGATCTTTCGTCGGGTTCGGCGCATACGTGGAATTCTACAGATCGCAACAAACGTCGCCCAGCAATGACTAGAAAACCAACCCGTCTCGCGAGAAACCGGCGCTCCGGTTCCTGCCTCGTCAGGGCAAGCGCCTTCTGATACGGGCATGCGCTTGGGGATCTCCCTGGGTGCCTACTGTGTGCTGACTTCCAATACCTGACAAGCACCGGTAATTCTCAAGTGATGGCTGCGCCGTCGTTTTCCCCACTTCGTCTTCCTCCGGGTGGACGCCGCTCGGCCGCGGCTCGCTCGGGCGTTTCGGATGGCGCCGGTTTCGCGCCAAACTAACCCCCACCCCGTTTGGCACTCACCGCGCTCTCACTCACGCCCTGCCACCCTCCCCCGGACTCCGTTCTGTCCCTTTCACCGTTCCGCCTTGTTTCTTCCCGCTGCCGCTCAAGTGAAGGAAGAAACAAGCCGGAAACGGCAGAAAGGGAAAAACAATGAAATTAGAAGAAGTCAACCAACGCACCAAAGAGGCGGTCGATTTTCTGGTGGCCGCTTTGGAGTCCGGTCACAGTGAAGTCCTCACCGCCTACCTCTCCGCCATGGCCAAATTCCACACCTACAGCTTTGGCAACATCATGCTCATCGCACGCCAGAAGCCCGAGGCCACCAACGTCGCCGGGATTCGCACTTGGAACTCGCTTGGCCGCTTCGTCAAGCGCGGCGAAAAAGGCATCTTCATTCTGGCTCCCATGATCGGCAAGAAACGCAGCCAAGACGAAGAAGCCAACTCCGAGGATGCCGATACGAAAGACGGCCAGCCCCGGCTTTACGGGTTCCGGGCTGTCTATGTGTTCGACATCACGCAGACCGAAGGCAAGGAACTCGCCACCCTCACCGAAGTCAGTGGCGACGTGAGCGGATACCGCGAACGGCTGTTCAAGTTCGTGGAAGCGCAAAACGTCGAGTTGAGTTTCTCCGAGCGCATTGCACCCGCCAAGGGTCTTTCGCATGGCGGGAAGATCACGCTGCTATCCGGGATGCAACCCGCCGAGGAATTCTCCACGCTGGTGCATGAAATCGCTCACGAGATGCTGCATCGCGGCGAACGCCGCACCCTCACCACCAAGCAGGTCCGCGAGACGGAAGCGGAAGCCGTGGCCTTCGTGGTCTGCCAGTCGATTGGGTTGCGCAATGGAACCGCGTCCCAGGACTACATCCAGCTTTGGCACGGAGACGCCAATCTCCTGCGCGAGAGTCTGGAAGCCGTTCAGCAAACCGCTGCCGTGATCCTCGGG
>Ga0335078_10005277_pt1 | contig 19105 bp, 20 predicted proteins | sample Lox_Sample_32_FD_206711 | JGI IMG/M metagenome (GOLD analysis project Ga0335078, IMG submission 206711) | Soil microbial communities from Loxahatchee National Wildlife Refuge, Florida, United States - Lox_Sample_3.2 | ecosystem: Environmental > Terrestrial > Soil > Wetlands | place: USA... | reverse complement strand
CCGCCGCTGCGCTGCCGAATAGGAATTCACCACTGCATTGTGACCCACCGTTTCCTGCCTGGCCTAGCCCGGCAGATCATCGGGTCCGATGCAATCGATGGCGGCCGGCCTGAGCTCACGCCCCGCGCCGTTCGGGATGAGATCTTTGTGCCGGGGACGCCGAGCAGGCGCCGGGAGGCCGGCGATAGCTGGCAGGACAACAGCCGGGTGGCCTTCTCGGCGAGCTGTTTCGGCCCGGTAACCGCGGGCATGGCCTTATCTGCATCAGATTGGGCCAAACCCGGGAGAGTGCCATGACCAGTGACCAGCCTCGTCGCGTCGAGGTCACAGACGATGGTGAGACGGTCGCCGCGGCTCAGGTGACGCCGCTCGGGGATTCAGGGGGAACCGTCCGGACCTCACTGCTCCCCTCCTCCGGGCCGACCCCGCCGGGCAGCCGGGCCAGCCTGGTCGATGCGGTCATGGACCTGCCCGAGGTGCAGGCCGGCTCACGCCTGGAGGCGACCATCCCGCTCGGCGACGCCGAATCGCTGGAGCGGCTGCGGGAGCGGACCGACGAGACCGTCACACGTCCGGCCGGGTCTACCGCCCTGGTTGATGGGGACATCCCGCCCGCGGCCCACGCGGAACCCGGCCAGGAGCCCGGCGGCGGGACATCCGCCCCGTGACGTCGCGGCCCGGCTGAGATCCCGGTGGCGGTCAGGATCGGCACGTCGGGGTGGAGCTACGACCACTGGCACCCCGAGCTGTACCCGCCGGGGCTTCCGCCCGGCAGCCGGCTCAGCCGTTACGCCGCCGCGTTTTCCACCGCCGAACTCAACAGCAGCTTCTACCGCTGGCCCCGGCCAGCCGCGTTCCGGAGCTGGCAGGCCAGGCTGCCTGATGATTTCCGGCTGTCCGTCAAGGCACCCCGGGGGCTGACCCACGCGCGCAAGCTGTACGCGCCGGAGACATGGCTGCAGCGCATTCGGCAGGGCTGGCATGAGCTGGGCGATAAGCGGGCCGTGCTGCTGGTTCAGTTGCCGCCCGCGCAGGCACGCGATGACATGCGACTGGCGTATTTCCTCCGGCTGGTCCCGGAATGGATGCGGGTGGCGGTAGAATTCCGCAATCGCAGCTGGCTCTGCGAACAGACCTTCGCGCTGCTGGCCGAACACAGGGCCGCGTATTGCGTGATGAGCGGGGCGAATCTGCCCTGCGCACTCCGCACGACCACAGATTTCGCCTACGTGCGAATGCACGGCCCGGATCATCACCACCTGTACGCCGGCTCATACTCCGACGCTGATCTGCAGTGGTGGGCTGACCGGATCCGGGAATGGAGCCGCGCAGGTCACGACGTGTACTTCTATTTCAACAACGACGGTAACGCGAACGCGGTGCGGAACGCGCGGAACCTCCAGGCGCTGCTCGCACCCGACGCGGCCGCTGATCTGAGACCGCGGCTCGGGCTGTTACGACGCGGCGCGACGACCCCCGGGGTCCGCGGGATTGCGCTTGGCAATCCAATGACGGGATCGGCCTCGACGCCGGGCTTCGGCGTCCATCGATCGCTGCCATGCCTGCGGCCCGTCGTGTAAGTCATGCTGACTGGGTGATCCGTGCGCGGAGGCAGGTCAGTGCCCGGTCCAGTAGCCGGGAGACGTGCATCTGCAGGAGGTCCTCGGCTGGTTCAGGGCTGCGTAGGTAGGGCCGGACGCACGACCGGACCAGCGCGTGCAGCTCATCGTGCAGTGACAACCCGACATCTTCTCCTATAGACCGTGGCTCCCGCCCCTGACGGGGCCAGGGCCTGTGCCAGGCTGGAAAAGCAGGAGATCAAACGATCCAGGCCGGTGAGAACGCGCGATCCTAGGGACGGCGCCGTACGGGGAAACGACCAGGCGCAGTTCGCTGCCCTCGGACACGGCCCGCTTATGCGCGCGCAAGAGGGTATGCGGGCCGGAGCAGCCACAGAGCACGGTGCCGGTCATGTCGACCACGACCGTGGCGTGCCCTCTGGCGGCTGAGTCGAGCAGAACCGCGCGGAGTTGCTGCCCCGCGGCGATAACATCGATCTCGGCGGGTGCTGCCACCACGGGCACGCCGTTGATCATCTTGCGAAGATGCCTGACATCGGGCATATTGCCTGGTTTTCAGGCATGCCAGGACGTCACCCGGGCGCGGCTGCCGCCAGCGCCGGGCGACCGGCGTTTCTTGTTCGCCTCCTTCCGGGATCCGGCCGTTGCGGCCGGGATCAGCTCGCTGTCAGGGTGATGGTCTGAGCGGCCGCACCGGTTCCCGCGTTCAGGGTGGCGCCGGCCGGGTTATAGATGAGGGTTACCAGCGGGGTTCGGCTGGCTTCAGCTTTCCGGCGATAGGGCGCGAAGATCTGCTGCGGGTCAGGCAGAGCATGATGAGTAGACTCGGTCATGAACAGGCCCTCGTGATGGTGAGGACTTCACATGACCGCACACGCCGACGAGATGGTTCTGGTCCCGCGAGCCGAGCTGGACGCGCTCCGGGCCGAGAATAGGCGCCTGCGGCGTGAGGCCGGGGATCGCGAGGCCCTGAAGCGCATCCGATCAGACTCCGGGGAAGGCCGTGCTTTCACTCGCGAGGAACTGGCGGAGGCGTGGGGAATTAGTGAGTGACCGGGTCCTTCGCTTCCCGGACAGAACCTGGGACGAGATCGAAGGACTGCCGCAACCACTTCGGAACGTCGCCCACAGGGCGATCTTTCACCTGCTCGAGGAGCCAGTCTCTGCGCTTGCCGACCCGTTTCCCGAGGTAGATCCGCTGCCAGGTGGCTATCGTCTCCATCTTCCGTCGGACGGCCTGACGATCTGGTACACGGTCACGCAGAGTCCAGACGGGCAGGTCGTCATCGTTGTGCAGTACGTCAAGGCCGACACATGAACATTAGCGTCTCGCCTCGCGGACCTCGCGCCATTCGGGTGTGATGTGGCTGGCGGCCCCCGGGCTGACAGACCACGATGACGTGATTCGCATCCGGGCGACGGCCAGCAATATAAGGGCCGCCACCCCCATCAGCAGAGCACCGGTCCAGACCCGGCGCGGGCTACTTCGAATTTGGCAAATCACAGGCCCGGTCGCCATTTGCGGTGACCGGGCCTTGATCACCAAGCCAAACGTCAGGAGCATGAACCATAGCGACATCATCGGGCTCGCCGCCGCGTCACCAGGCCGAACGGGTGCGGCTCTGCCCTAGAGGTCCGGGGCCTCGCCTTCTTCAGGAGTAACCGAGGTCGTTCATCATCGTGGGACCGGAGAACTCGTGCGCCCCCGAGCCGACCTGGAAGGCACCCTCCTGGGCATCCGGGGCGCCAGGGAAGCTGGCCAGCGACACGGGCGGGTTACCCGAGGCGTCGCTGGATTTGAGCCGATCTCAGTGAGAACCCGGTGACGAACAGAGCGGGCGACACCGACGCTCGGACCGCGAGGCGGTATTCGTCGGGGACACGGTCTGGGACGTGCAGGCTTGCCAGAAGGTCGGGGTCCCGTGCATCGGGCTGCTGAGCGGCAGCATCAGCCGGGACGAGCTCACCGCGGCCGGGGCGGTCGAGGTCTACTCCGGCCCGGCTGACTTGCTCGCGGCTCTCGGCGGCAGCCTGCTTGGCGGCGTCGGCGGCCGGTGAGCGCGGCCTCCGCCAGGCCCTGTCCGGCGGCGGAAGACCGGTTTGGGCTCTAGGACCCGGGGGAGGGCGCGACGCGTTCTTGATCGAGCTGGAGAACTGCCCTGGAAGGAGCGACTATGCAGCACCGCGCCACCTCGAGCCGGAGAGGGCAGCCCGCAGAGCGGCTGGCCAGGTCCATCGGTATCGGTGCCGCCGCGGGGATAGCGACCGCGGCCGGCATAAGGTTCGGCCGCAAGGTGATGGCGACCGCCAAGACCGGCACAGGGCACCCGCTCAAGCACCGGGTGCTCGACCTAGCGGCCGGGGCCATACAGCCGAAATACCCGCTCGACGCGATGAGCACCTACCTCAATGGCTTCCACATGTACGCCGACGAGATGGGCCGACAGGTGGAAGCGTCGCATTTCTGCATCCACCTGCGCCATGACCTGCACCAGTGCGTGATCTTCGACCGCAACGCACCCGACGCGCGCCTGATCGGGATCGAGTACATCATCAGCAGCGAGCGTTTCCGCAGCCTCCCCGAGGACGAGAAACGGCTATGGCACAGCCACCACTACGAGGTCAAGTCCGGTGCCCTAGTCGCCCCGGGCATCCCTGATCTCGCCGAGCACGCATACTTCAGCGACCTCGTTACGACCTACGGGAAGACGTTCCACACCTGGCAGTACGACCGCGACGACTTCCCCTACGGGATCCCGCAGCTGATGATGGGCTTCACGCAGGACGGGCAGGCCCGGGAGGCGCTGATCCGCGACCGTGACCGCAGGCTGCGCGTCTCCAGCGCGCACAAGCGGCGGAACCGGGAGGATATCCCGACCCCGGCGGTGGTGCCGGGCGCCAACTCCTGGGAGAGCGGCCGGACCGTGCAGACACGCCTGGAGGAGATGGACTTCAAGCGGTAAGCGGCTTCGCCGGGACCGCCGGTGCGGAGCCCGCGCCACTGCCGGAATCGGCCACGTCTGAGGCGGCCGGGTTATTGTCGCGTCCGGAGGCGGCGTCGGCCGGGCCGTGGTTAGCCCGGGACAAGCCGGGTAGCGCCGGGGCACCTGGCCGGAACGACGAAGGGACCCTGAGCATGTGGGCATTTTTCTCCAGGCGTCTGCGGATGTGGCTGCTGCTGGCCATCGCCCTGCCGCTGACCCGCGCGCTTGCCCATCGGCTGGCGCTAGCCGCCGAGCGCCGCGATCCGTCGACCCGGACAGCGAGAGCGCTGCACCAGGCCGACTCCGCGATCACCGCCGTTTCCCGGCGGGCGGCCCGCGGGCAAGAACGCCGCAGGGCAGACCGCTGACCCGCTACCACCGACCTACTGTGCGCGGGTGAACCGCAGCCGCGCCTATCCCGGTCATCGCGTTCGGCCCCGGTCCGCGCGGATATGCATTCCTCCCGCCTGCCGGACGTTCTGACCGGCGCCCGCTTCCCGCTGCCATGCGCCCTATGCACGACGGCACGCTGCGGACCGCGGGCGACGCAGCTGCGTTTGGCGGCGGCCCGGCCGGGTAGCGGGCGCCGACGTCCAGCGAGCCGGAGGGAACAGCATGTCATCTGACGCAATCGTGGTGCTGAAGGCTGATCACAAGGAAATCCGCGCCCTGTTCCGCAAGTTCCAGGCCGCCGGGGACAAGGCGGTCAAGACGAAGGAAAAGATCGCCGGGCAGATCATCGAACTGCTGACGGTGCACACCTATATCGAGAACGAGGTGATGTACCCGGAGGTCTGCGCGCTACTTCCCGAGCTTAAGGACGACGTGCTGGAGTCCTACGAAGAGCATCATGTGGCCGACGTCCTGTGCATGGAGCTAGCCGGCCTGCCGGCCGGGGCCGAGCGCTTCGACGCCAAGGCCACGGTGCTGATCGAGAACGTCACGCATCACATCGAAGAGGAAGAGCAGGACTGGTTCCCCAAGGTGCGGGCCGGCCTTGGCCGCAAGCAGCTTCAGGACCTCGGGGCCAAGCTCGAGCAGGCCCGCAAGCAAGCCCCCAGGTCGCCTGCCCAGCCCAGCGCGCTGAAAAAGACAGTCGACGCCGTCATCCCCTGACAGCCATACCCAGGTAGCAGGAGGCTCCGCTGGCGATTATGGGGTGACATGGACCGAGGCGGATGTTCGTCCGGTGAGGACCGTGATCAGGTCCTGGCGGCGGCTGACGCCCGTCTTGCCGAACATCGTCTTGAGGTGGTCGCGGACGGTGTGCACGGAGATGAACAGCGCTGTCGCGATGTCCTCGGTGGACAGCCCGTCGATCACCAGCCGCGTTACCTCCCGCTGGCGGCGGGTCAGTCCCCAGGCCCGCATGAGCAGCGGTGCCAGGTCATCGGCGGGGGCGGCCTCCAGGGTGACGGCGTAGCCGGCCGCGGCCTGAGATCCTGTGGTGAGCGCCGCGGCCCGGATAACCACCCAGGTGCCGTCCGCCCCCCGGACGCGCACCCGAGCGGGCCGCCGTTCCGGCGAGGCAGCCACGTGCGCGGCCAGGACGTAGACGGGCGGGGGCAGCGGCTCAGCGGGGTTGGGCCCGCGGATGCCCAGGCGGTCGATCCAGCGCCAGGCCTCCTCGGTGGCGGCGACCATGGACTGGTCCTGGTCCAGGATGATCGTGCCCGGCTCCAGGGCGGGGTCAATGCCACGCGGACCTGGGGCACGCAGGTCGGTCCTGACCCGGGGTGCCAGGAGTGGCGCCACGTCGGCGACGAACCTGACGTCCTCTTCGCTGTAATACTTGCGTGCGCTGTCCCGGTGCAGGTGCACCAGCGCCCAGCACACTCCGCCCGCGTTGAGCTGCACGCGCATCTTGTCGCCGACGCCCGCAGGACCCAACACCTCCCGCCAGCTCAGATCGCGGCGCAGGTCACCCCCTGTCACCGCGGCCAGCGTGGTGACCGGACCGCTGGTCGCGAACCCCTGCCGGGGAGGCTGGCTCCCCGGCCCGCCCGGCTCATTCCACGCCTGCGGCAGCATCCGGAAGAAGCGGCGCAGGTCCTGGTCAACGACCCTGTTCTCGCCGGAGACGTGCACGGGCAGCCGGGCGCCCGGATCGGTCAGCAGCCAGCCCCACCCGTCGACGCCGATCGCACGGTGCAGGTGGGCGATGGCCTCGTGGCGGAACGAATCGCTGTCGGGCGTGCCCTGAGCGAGGCTGACCAGGGCCGCGCGCGCCCGGTCCCGCGCCGTATGGGTCCCCATGACCCTAGGTTACGCACGGTCGCCGCGCCGCGAATATCCCTCAGATGTGGGGTACCGGCCGCCGTGTCCCTGCGGTGATCGTTGGGGCCATGACCGCAGATCACGCGACCGAGGCGCCAGCCGCCGCCGGCGTCCGGATCCTGCTGGAGACCACGTGGGCTACCTGGCGGTTCACCGCCATCAGGGGGCTGCTCAGCATCGGCGCCTTCGAGCAGCTGGCAGCGGGCCCGCTGACCGTCGATGAGCTCGCCGAACGGTGCGGCGCCGACGCCGGGATCCTGCGGCGCGTGCTTCGCTGTGTCGCGGCGACCGGGCTGCTCCGCTCGGCGGGCCCGCAGCGATACGAGCTGACCGGCGCGTGCCGCGCGGCGATGGACGGGTGGGCGTTCGCCGGCTTGTTGTTCAACGCCGATCCCGAGATCTGGAATGCACTCGGCGAGATCACCGAGACGATACGCACCGGCAAGGCGCCCCTCATCGACAGGTACGGCGGCCTGTACGGCTACCTCGCGACGCAGCCGGCTACCGCCGCCGGGTTCGACGCCCTGGTCAAGAGCAACTACACCCAGGTCGCCAGCGCACCGGCGCGGGCGATCGACTTCGGCAAGCTCGGCACCGTGGTGGATATCGGCGGCGGACGTGGCGGATTCATTACTGCCATCCTGCAGGCACACCGCAGCGTGCGCGGCATCGTGACCGAGCTGAACCGGGCGCTGCCGGGGGCCAGGGCGCACGTAGCCGGAGTACGCGCGGCTGCTCGCCGAGGCAGGCTTCCGCCCCGAACCGGCAGTAGGCCTCGCACGCATCGAGTCCGTGATAGCGGCGGCACCGGTCACGCCCGGACCAACTCGTCATGCCGTCTGCGCGCGCACGGCGGGGACCGCGTCGAGGGCCTTGCGCAGGGCCTCGGGGTGACGGGTGGGTGCCACCCAGACCGGGCTGAGCCGGGGCTGGGTCAGCCGGGAGAAGTAGCCGTGCAGGTAGTTGTCGTAGAAGCGGGCCGGGCGGATCTCCGAGGCGGTCGCCGCGGCCGGATCGACCTCGATGACCAAGGCGGCGCGCATGAACGGCGAGGCGAGCACGCCGATGTTGCAGTGGCTCATCCCGCGCTTGGCGGTCCACCGGTTGGTGAAGGTGTAGAAGCGCGGCGCGTTCTTCATCCGCCGTAGTTCGGCCCGGTCGGTTACCACGCGAAGGCCCTGCACGGCCGGCCAGGGGCAGGTGAACAGCCCGCGGCTCTGATGGTTGACGGTCGGCGTCCGGCGCGCGGCCCGGGGCGAGCCGACGGCGCCGATGCTGACCGCCGCCTCGTCGAGCCGGATGCCGGTGGGCCAGTTGCGGTAGACCAGGGTAACCGCGATCAGGACCGGAACGCAGAGCCATCCCGACAGGACGAAGAACCACGGCTGACTCGCAGCCACGCCCGCCGCGAGCAGGGCCGCCTCGACGAGTGCGGGGGCAAGCAGGTACCAGCCGAGCAGTGGCCGGTTCAGGGCGCTGTGCGCCTCCCGGTAGCGGCCGGACGGCGGCGCGTTCACCGGCGCGGCCCAGTGATCAGCCCGGCCATGACGGCGCGGAGCCCGGCGGCGTCACACTCGGCCTCTGTCCGGTCCTCAGGGCAGCCCACCCAGGCCCGGGCTCCGTCTCCCCGGACCCGCAGCCGCGACCGGGCCGGGTTCTCCCGGTCCGGCTGGAAGACGGACACCAGATATGCGCCGGGCGGGCCGCTACCTGACCGCTGGGGCGGGGCAATGGTCCACCGGGCCAGCACCTCCGCCGCCATGTCCGGGTTGACGAGGGCATAGCGGTAGGCCCAGCCCAGCGGCCCGAGCTTCGCGGCGCCCGGGTAGGCTGCCTCCCGGTCCGGGGGCAGCCCGGCCGGCATCTCCACGACCAGCCCGCGGACCGGCTCGGCCTGGTCTCCCAGGGCGAACAGCCGCGGGTCGCGCAAGCCCTGGCCCTCCGCCTCGGTGACGACGATGAAGGAGGGACGGCAGCGCGCGGCCAGCGCCAGGCCAAGTTCCGGCTTCAGCGCATAGCGGCCGCTGTGCGGCAGTGCATATTGGCCGCTGCGCGGCGGGGCGCTGGTGCGCACCCCCTCGTCGATGAGCAGTCCCCGGCTGATCATGATCTCGGTGGCCGACTCGATGAGCTTGCCGCGCTGCCGTTCCCCCAGCCGGAGCCAGGCTCGGGCGACCTTCTCGTCGAAGAGCGGGTGCCGTGGCCCGCCGAGTACGCACAAGTCCAGGGCCGAGACCACGGCCAGGTCTACCAGCTCGCCGTCCCGGGCCCGGCCGATCAGGTGCCGGGCGGCGTCGGTCCGCTCGGCCGCGGTGAGGGCGGTGTCGATATCCAGCATCATCTAGAACCAGCTTCCGATGGTCGACGTTACCGAATGCCACGCCGACTTGGCACCGTGCACGAGCCCATCGGTCACCTTGACGGTCGCGTGCCCGACCTCGTCGGCCACGTCATGGAACGGCGTCCAGTGGTGGTAGAGGTAATCGCCCGCCAGGTACATGCCGGTGGCGGCCAGCGCGACCTGGCCGACGACCGGGAGTTCGCCCGTCGCCAGGTCCAGCGTGATCAGCAAGCCGTTGGTACCGGCCGCCAGCCGGTCAGCGGTGCCCAGCGCTCCGGAGTCCTGCGGCGAGATGACCGTTCCCGCGTCGGCGATCAGGCCGAGGCCGCCGAGGGTGTAGGAGAGGCCCCTGATCTCAGCGAGAGAACCGGCCGCGGTCTTTAGCCAGCCGGGCGCGAACGCATACCAGGCGTCGAGCTTGCCGCCCGTGCTCTCCAGTAGCCTGCCCGCCCCGATCAGCCCGTCGACCTGCGACTCGCCGCCCCGCATGGCGGTCTCGATTTCGTCGAGCCGCTGCCCGGCCTCCGCCAGCCATTCGGAGGGCACCGCAGCGACCTTCTCCAGCGCGCTCACCCAGTGGTCGGCGGCCACGATGTCGAACGGTGCCAGGACCGCCTCCAGGACCGTCCGGACCGGTTCCGTTCGTTCCCACAGGTTCTTGGGCTTGATGTCCTCGGCGGTCTTGGCGGCCGCCTCAAGGTAGCGTTCGTGCAGGTCCCGCGCCTGCCGCTCGATTCCCGACACTGCCGCCGAGGCCGCTTCCAGGTCTTTGCTGAGCGCCGGCGACCCGGGCGGCAGTCCCGCCTGCCGGACCTGGAGCGCCTGCTGGTTCTCGGCGGCGCGGGCCGCCTGGCGCTCGAGCGCGTCGGCTTCGGCCTGGAATCCGCTGAGCTGATCGGCCCACTGCGATGTCGCCGCCTGCAGCGTGTCGGCGGTGCCGGCCACGCTGCGCAGCGCCGGCGGGAAGGTGGCCCGCAGCGCCTGCACGGCCTGGCCCGCCCGGCCCTGCCAGGAGGTCAAGTCGACCTGATCCACCTGGCCGAGGACCTGCCGCACTTCCTGCGCGACCTGGTGGTGGCGCCGGGCCACGTCCCGGGTCAGCCCCACATCACCAGGAGCGGGGTCGAACCCCAGGTGCGGCAGGGCCCGGGCGTAGCCGCTCACCGCATCGCCCGGCTCAGGTTCTGGTCGACCTGACCGAAGGCAGCCCCGGTCTCACTTATCCGGGCGGCGAGCTCGACCAGCCCCTGGCCGATCGTCCCCAGCTCCGCCGCCAGCATGTCGTCCGCGTCGCGCAGTTCCGCGACCAGCGAGGCGGCCCCGGCTACCTCGCAATCCAGGCCCTTCAGGGTCCGGGCGGCCGGCGCCAGGCGATTGCCCGCCGAACGCAATGCGGTCTGCGCATCGGCCAGTGTCCCGTCCTCGACCCGCAGATCCACCCCTGGCCTCCCGTCAGTCCGCCGCTCTGATCCAGGACACCCAGTGAAACGTCGCCGGATTCCGGCAGGTTCGGCACGTAAGACCGCCGTAAGACAATCTGTGACAGGGCTATAACCGTGGGACTATCCGGGCTGGTGACGTCAGCTGGCGGGGACGGCGATGGTGACCAGCGCGCCGTCGCCGGCGTTGAGCAGGGCGCGGCCGGGCCGGGGCGGCCGGCCGATGCAGTCGCGGGGCAGGCGGACGCCGATGAGATCGCCCTCGGGAAGGGTCTGCGGCGCGGTGAGGCAGCCGCGCCTGGACCGCCGCGCGTCGGCCAGCCAGCCGCTGAACCCGCTGGCCAGCGTGTCCGGGTCACCGGCCAGGACCAAGGCCAGGGACCGCCCGGCGCTCCGGGTGATGATCTTGCTGAGCTCCGGGCCGGCCTCGCAGTCGGCGAGCAGGTCCGCGTCATCGATCACCACCGCACCCGGGCCGGTGAGAACCGCCAGTGCCGCGGCGAGTTCGTCCGTGCCGAGATCCGACTGCTCGAAGGAACGGGTGACGCCAGGGTGCCCGGCCAGCGACCGCAACGGCGAGGACCTGGGCGCCACCACGATCACCTGAGTCCCGCCGGACAGCAGCGAGCGGGTCATGGCCAGCAGGATCGTGGAGCGCCCGGACCGGCCCGGGCCCGCGATGATGAAGCCGGGCGTCCCGGCGGACAAGTCGGGTCCGAGGGCCGTCAACTCGTCGCCGCCGATCCCCGCCAGGGCCCACAGCGGGCTTGTTCGCGGCGGGCGCAGCCGCCAGGCCTCGTCGAAGCCGATCCGCGCCGGGAGCAGGTCCACCCGGAACGGGCGCCGGGCAGCGGGCACCGCCGCGTCCCGGCCGACGGCCCATCCGGCGATCTGGCGCAACGCGGCGGCCTGGGCCTGGCCGGCCGGATCGGGGACGAGCAGCGCGACCTGGGTCTCGACGCCGGTCCCGGCCTGGAAGGCCCGGCCGGGCGGGATGTCTTCTGGCAGGTCGCGGGGGCGCAGCCCGGCCAGCGCGTAGTCGTCCCTTTCGGCCAGCTTGAACACCAGCTTGTCCTCGCACGTGGCCGCGATCCGCCCGGCCAGCAGGGACCGGTCGCCGGTCATCACCAGGTGGATCCCGGCGCTGGCGCCCTCGGCCAGGATCCGCGTGATCACGTCGATGAGCGCGCCGCCGCCGGCCTCGCCCAGCGTGGTCGTGAACCCCTCCCACCGGTCCAGCAGCACCAGGACGTGCGGCAGCCGGCCGCCGGCCGGGACGGCGGCGCGCTGCTCGGCAATGCCGGCGAAGCCGCCCGCCGCGAGCAGGTCCTGCCGCCGGGTCAGTTCGGCGGCGAGCCGGGCCAGCAACCGGGCGGCCCGTTCGTCCTGGGTGCGGGTGACGACCACGCCGCAGTGCGGGAACCCGGCGAGCGGCAGCAGCGCGCCGTTGCCGCAGTCGATCCCGTACAGGTGCAGGTCCGCGCAGCTGTGGCTGGCCGCCGCGGCGGCGGCCAGGGTCCGCAGCAGCTGAGATCGCCCGGACCGCGGCGCGCCCGCCGCCATCAGGTGCCCGAAGGTATCCAGGTCGATGACCGCGGGCCGCTGCCGCTGGAGGCCGGGAAGATCAATCAGGCCGAACGGGACGGGCGCGTGCCCCGGTCCCGGCGGCCCGCTGGTCCCGGTCGGCCCGCCCGGTGCGGGCAGATCGCGGAGCAGCAGCACGTGCGGCAGCGGTGCCAGCCACGGGCTGGGCTGGCCGGGGATGCCCAGGCCGGCCGCGGCGCGGCGGATCTCTCCCACCAGGACTCTGAGATCCGTCAGCTCGTCTCCGGCCTGCCCGGCGGCCGGCTCACCGGGGTCTTCGGGACGGTGCGGCTCCGCATGCCCCAGGCCCGGCCATCCGACGGCCCGCACCCACGGACGGGTCGCCGCCGCCGCACCGGGCCGGCGCCCGCCGATCCGTCCCGCCTGGAACGGCACCAGCGAGGCGTGGCCGAGCCGCACGTACCCGCGGCCCGGAGTGACCCGGGAGATCCGCGCGGCGTCCGGCGCGTCGATCACGTCGACGCTCTCGGTGGCGTCGGTCACCCGCAGAGCGATCCTCAGGTTGGTGTTGGCCCGGATGTCGGCCGACACCACGCCCGAGGGCCGCTGGGTGGCCAGGATCAGGTGGATTCCGAGCGAGCGGCCGCGCTGCGCGATGCCCACCAGGCCGGTCACGAAGTCGGGCAGGTCCCGGACCAGGGACGCGAACTCATCGATCACGATCACCAGGCGGGGCAGGTGCGGGCGGTGAGGCTCGCGCCCGGCCCGTTCGGTGTATTCCTCTATGTCCTTGGCCCCGGCGGCGGCCAGCACCCTTTCCCGGCGGGTCAGCTCGGCGGACAGCGAGGCCAGGGCCCGCTGGGTGAGATGGGCGTCCAGGTCGGTGACCATCCCGGTCACGTGCGGCAGGTGCACGCAGTCCTTGAACGCGCTGCCGCCCTTGTAGTCCACCAGCACGAAGGTCATCTCATCGGGCCGGCTGGCGCAGGCCAGCGACGCGATCATCGTCTGCAGCAGCTCGGACTTGCCGGCCCCGGTGGTCCCGGCGACCAGCCCGTGCGGCCCGTCCCGGGACAGGTCGATGCCGAACGGCCCGTCGTAGCACGCCCCGATCACCGCGTACGTGGACCGGCGCCCGGAGACGCCCGCCTGCCAGCGGGCCGCGATGTCCCCGGCGTCCGGCGGGTCCAGGCCGAGCGTGTCCAGCAGCCGGCAGCTGCCTGGCAGCCCGGTGTCGTCCTCGTCGCCGCTGACATCCCGGATGGAGGCGACCGACCGGGCCAGCCGCTCCGCCCAGACGGGCGTGACGTACTCGGGCCGGACCGGGCCGACGGCGGGCTCGTTCATCTGCTGCACGACGAGCGTGCCATCCGGCCCGGCCACCGCGACCGCCTGGCATTCGGCGGGCAGCAGCCGCTCGTCGGCGTCCAGGCAGATGCTGTACACCCCGGCCGGCGCCCCCTCGCGCAAGATCGTGACCGTGCCCGGCAGCGACCGGAGCCGGCGCGACCCGTCGAAGACGACCACGATGTCCGGGCCGAAACGGGTCCGTCCCCGGGTGCCCTGCTCGCGTAGCGCCTGGGACCGGGCTTTGATGATCGCGGTCAGCTCGGCGATCCGCGTCGCTACCGTCTCGGCGTCGTTGCCGATCAGCACGGCGCAGTTCTGCCCTTCGGCGGGCCGGCCGTGCGGCAGCCACCGGGCCCATGCCCAGGCGTCCTGCCCGGCGGTGCCGGTGAGCACGCAGATCTGCACATCCTCGGGGCTGTGCAGGGCGGCGACCTGAGCCACCAGCCACCGGCCGGCCGACCGCGGCATGTCCGCGGGCCCGGCTATCCCCGCCACGCCCCGCTCGGCCAGCGGAATGATGACCGGGACGTCGGGAATCAGCCAGAACCGCTGCCTGCGGTGCTCATCCGCGGCCGGGTCGGTCAGCTCCACGGCGGAGGGCTGGGCGGCGGTGCCGAGGCGGAGCAGCAGGTAGTCAGGATCGGTGCGGCGGCGCTCCCACAATCGCCGCCGGGGTCCCGACGCGATCGAGGCCACGGCGGCGGGATCCGGGCAGTCGTGGCGACGGCGGAGCCGCTCGGCGTCCGCCGCCTCGGCGGCGTCACGTATGACCCGAGCCTTGCGATCCCGGTAGTCGGCCTGCTGGCGGGCATAGGACTTGCGGCCGTGCCTGCGGTCGCTGACGTAACTGCCCAGCAGCATCACCGGGCTGAACACGGCCAGGGCCAGCATGTACACCTGGCGCAGGAAATAGGCCATCCCCACGCCCAGCACCACTGGTACCAGCGCCATCAGCACCGGGACCGGCCTTCGCTCCGGCCGGGCGGGCGGGCCCGGCAACTGGAAGCGTGTCGTGCCGCCGGGCGGCAGCAGCCGCGGTGGCCGGTTGAACTCCAGGCCGGCACCGTCCCCGGCCGGATGCAGGGCGGCGTCCGGTGGCTCGTACGGCACCAGCTCCAGCAGCGTATCCCCCACCGCCACCTGCTGGCCCGGCCGCCAGAACGCGCCCCCGTCCACCGGCTGCCCGTCCAGCAGGACCCGCACACCGCCGAACGGCGCCAGCTGCCAGCCTCCGGCACCGAGGATCACCCGTACGGCCAGCGGCGGCATCGCGGGGTCGGCAATCGGGATATCAGGTTTCTCTTCCGGGGCGGCTCCGTCAGGAACCGGGCCGCCAACGTCGGCCATCCCGGGCACCAGCCGGTACACGTCGCCGGCCGCCGGGCCGCCCGCGACCCGCAGCTCGGCTATCCCCGGTGATTCCGGCGGCGGGCACCCGGATGGATCACCGAGGCTGATCACGCATCCGTCGAGCAACGGCGAACCCGCCAGCCTGATGTCGCCGGGGACCCGGTGGCCGCCCACGAACAGCGCCGGGACCCACGGTCCGGGCACGGCCACGGGCACGCCGTGCATCAGCCGGTCCAGCTCCGCCGCCACCTGGGCCAGCGCCGTCGCCGGATCGGCCTCGATCACGACATCGGCCCGCCGGCCGGTCGCCGGGGACACCACCGTTGCCGTCAGCCGCATCGCCGTCCCCCTCCGCCGCCAGGGCAGTCCCCGCGCGGGCGAGGCGCCGCCCTGCGCGGGCGGGGCTCCTCCCCTTCGGCGCCTACTGCTTCAGCGAGGCGGCGAGCTGGGTGTCGGTGTCCTGGAACGCCTTGACCGCCGCGTCCAGGTACTGGCTCATCCCGGTCAGCCCCTGCATCATCCGGGTCGCCCCGGAGTGGAACTGGGTATAGGACGCTTCGAAGTGCTTGCTGGAGGTGTCGGTCACGTAGCCGCCCGCGACCAGGTTGTCCACCAGGTGCTTCAGCTTGGTCAGGTCACCCTCGATCGTCTGCTCGCCGGCCTGCAGCTGCCGGGCAGCAGCCTGCATCTCCGCATAGGTGACGTTGACGTTCGGCATAGTCAGCTTCCCTTCCACGAGCGTTCGGGGAGTAACGGATCCAGGACAACCAGTGGAACGCCTCTCGAATGTGGCAGGTTCGGCCGGTAAGACGAACGTAAGACAATCTGTGATCCAGTGGTAACTGTGTGGCTCAGCAGACTCGTGACCACCTATGGGGCAACGACCCGCCTGGTCGATGCCAGCGCATCGGCCAGACCCGGATCCCAGTTGTCGAGGTTCCCGCGGAAGTGCTGGGGCAGGACCAGCGGCAGTCACCTGAAGAAGTCGGTGAGCAGCTGGTTGACGCGCTCGGCCTCGTCGTGATGGACCCAGTGCGAGGCGTCGGGCAGGCGCTCGACGCGGTCCAGGTTGGGCACGTCGTCGTGGTCGGGCTCGGCTAGTTCGGGGCCGAGATACTGATCGCGTTCGCCCCAGATGACCAGGGTGGGTGCCTTGACCGGGCGAAGCGCCTCGGTGGCCTTGTTCTGCGACTGCCGCACCGAGGACCGGTAGTAGTTGATCATCCCGGTGGCGGCGCCCGGTTGCGACCATGCCTCGATGTAGCGGCCGGTCTCCTCGGGCGTGTAGGCCGGGCGGGCGTCGCGCAGGAAGTGCCGGAAGAAATGCCAGTCGTTGGCGTGCACGACGGTTTCGGGCAGGTCGGGGAGGGCGAAGAAGAAGAAGTACCAGGACTTGCGGAGCTGGTCCGGGTGGTGCAGTCCCTGCGACAGCTTCCGCGGGTGGGCCGCGTTGAGGATGGCCAGCCGGTCCACGACCTCCGGGTGGATCATCGCGGTGGCCCAGGCGGCGGTTCCGCCCCAGTCGTGACCGGCCAGGAACGCGGACCCGGCGCCGAGTTCGTGGATGAGACCGCGGATGTCGCCGGCGAGCTTGCCGGAGTCGTAGGCCGCTACGTCATCCGGCCGCGATGACAGGTTGTAGCCGCGCATGTCGGGTGCGACGACGCGGAAGCCCGCCGCCGCGAGCGGTGCGATCTGCCGCCGCCAGCCGTACCAGAACTCGGGGAAGCCGTGCAGCAGGACGACCAGCGGGCCCTCGCCGGCCTCGACGTAGTGCAACTGCACGTCGCCGGCCTCGGCGTAGCCCTCACGGAGCCCGCCGAGCCAGTGCCCCTGCCCCTGCTGTTCCGCCGCGTCTTCGGTTGTGCTCATTGCTACCTCCCTGGGGTTGTACCAGGGATGACGTTACGGAGGTAAGACACGGGTTCGCCCCAGTGGAGGCCACTGGTCCGCGCCACCCGCCATCCCCGTGTACCGGGCCAGTACCGGTCAAAGCCAGGAGGCGAGGATGATCTTGCGGGGATCTTCGCCGGGATGCTCGCGGACGCCGTAGAGCGCGCGGGCGCTCACCCACAAGATCAGCCGTCCCAGATAGTCCGGATATCTCTCGACCGTGGCGTTGAAGTAGCCAGGCGCCGTGTCCCCGGCCCGCAGGAGTTCGCCGGCGTCGTTCAGGTACTGCCGGGTCTGGCCGATCGTCCGCGTGGCGTCGTCGTCCAGTCCGGGGTTCTTGTGGCCGGTCACGATGTACCGCGGGCGGAGCGCCTCGACCTGGCCGATCGCGTCCCGCCACGGCCCGAAGCCGGCGGTCGCGCTCTGCCCTAGGTACATGTGAACCCCGTCGGCTCTCCGTTCGGCAGGAGGCCGTCCTGCGGCGGCGGGTCGTTGACGAACACGTCGTAGGCCAGGCTCATGGCGGGCTCCTTCGTCGGGATCTGTGCTCATTCCACGATCCCGGTTTCCGGCGATCCGTCGCGCCCGTGGGGTACACGGGTGCCGGCACGGGCGGCTCGCGGAGAATCCTGCGCGTCAGGTCTAGGTCAGACCTGCCGTAGCTGCCGCCGGGAGCTGACGCCGAGCTTGGTGAACACCTTGCGCAGGTGCCATTCGACCGTCCGCACGGACAGGAACAGCTGGGCGCCGATCTCGGCGTTGCTCTGGCCGTCGCGGGCCAGCCGGGCGATATGAGCCTCCTGCGCGGTCAGGGAAACCGTCGTCTCGGCGGTCCGCTTGCGAACCGTCTCGCCGGTAGCGGCCAGCTCGCGCCGGGCCCGTTCGGCGAATGCGGCCAGGCCCATCGCGTCCAGCATCTCGTGCGCGGTCTTCAGCTGGCTGCGAGCGTCGGTGCGCCGGTTCTCCCGCCGCAGCCATTCCCCGTACAGCAGGTGGGCGCGGGCCAGTTCCACGCGGATCCGGGGCCGGCCCAGCCGGCCGATCGCCTCCCGGTAGCCGTCCTCGGCCCGCAGGCCGTCGCTCAGCAGCGCGCGCGACCATGCCGCCAGCCCCAGCGCCCAGTCGGTGCCAGCTGCGCTGGTCATCTCCGTCAGGCGACGGTAGGCACCAGCGGCGGCCTCGGTCATCCCGGCATGCACGGCGGCCTCGACGAGCTCCACCAGAGCCCACCGGAAGAAGCCCAGGTCGCCGTGGAACTCGGGGGCGCGTTCCGCGGCCGCCACAGCATCGCGGGGCAGGCCGAGGCCGTTGCTGAGCACCGCGCTCGCCCACTCGGCGCACGCTATCCCGTACCCTTAACCGCGCTCGGTCACGTCTCGCATGATCGAACTGATCAGCGCGGCCGCGGTGGCCTGGTTGCCGCGGAACGCGGCCAGGCTGAGCGCACCGTAGTGCCAGGGCGGGTTGTCCGGGCGGGTTGCCCGGGCGGGCCAGGCGCCCGGCGAATATCGCCGCGGCCACGGCATCCAGGTAGGTGGCGCGGGCCAGGCCGACGTCGATCCCCTCCAGCCGCTGGGCAGCCCGCAGCAACAGCAGCGGGGCCTCGCCGTCCCGGCTGGTGGCGGAGGCCAGCCGGGCCTGCACCAGCTCCATGCGGGCCCGCTCCCGGTCGCTGAGGGGACCGGCCCTCGCCATGGCCAGCAGGTCGTCCGCGGCGCCGGCCGCCCCCGCCCCGCGCCTGGGCCCGGCCCGCCGACCGCTCGAGCTCGGCGGCCACATCCTCATCATGATCGGACGTGGCCTGGGCCAGGTGCCAGGCCCGCCGGTCGGGATCGTCCTGCGGGTCGGTCACCGCGGCCAGCGCCGCGTGCAGCTGCTGCCGCTCGGCCAGCGATGCCGAGCGGTAGGCGGCCGAACGGGTCAGCGGATGGCGGAACCGCACCCGGCCGTCGAACTCGACCAGTCCCGCGTCCACCGCGGGCCTGCCCGCCTGGAAACCGAGGCCCAGCCGCTCGGCCGCCCGCCACAGCAGCGACCGGTCGCCGGACGGATCGGCCGCCGCCAGCTGCAGCAGCGGCGGGCCGGGGCGGGCAGGGCGTCGAGCTGGCGGGCAAAGCTATCCTCGATCCGGCTGGTCAGCGGCGTGACGGCGGGCAGGCCGAAGCCGCCGGCCAGTTCCGCCCGGGGTCAGCCCGCCCGGAAGTTCCAGCAACGCCAGCGGATTGCCGCGGGTCTCGGCCACGATCAGGTCGCGGACCCGCGCGTCCAGCGGCCCGGCCAGGGCCGAGTCAAGCAGCGCCCGGGCGTGGTCGGCCCGCAGGCCCTCAATCACCAGCACGGGCTGCG
>Ga0335078_10005274_pt1 | contig 19111 bp, 15 predicted proteins | sample Lox_Sample_32_FD_206711 | JGI IMG/M metagenome (GOLD analysis project Ga0335078, IMG submission 206711) | Soil microbial communities from Loxahatchee National Wildlife Refuge, Florida, United States - Lox_Sample_3.2 | ecosystem: Environmental > Terrestrial > Soil > Wetlands | place: USA... | reverse complement strand
CGACCGCGAGCACTTCAAATACCGTGGTTTCCACCAGCTTTCGCGCGTCGGCGCTTGCAACTATTTCCCCGTAGGTCGCGCGGCCCAGCGCGGAAAGCGCATTCAGCGAGCAATTCCAGATGAGCTTAGTCCACAACTCTCCTGAAATGTTTTCTGAAATTTTGCAAGGGACACTGGCTCGCTCGAATAGCGACGCCACTCGGCGCGTACTTTCTGCGTCCGGGCCGATCACCAGGTCGCCGCGGCCGAAGTGCTTGATGCGTCCAGGCTCGGGCATCGCCGCAGCAACGTAAACGACCGCCGGAAGCGCTTCGATTCCCGATGCCGCGCGAATGCGTTCCGCATTGTCCGCGCCATTCTGCAGGCTCACGACGATCGCTTCGCGGGCAAGCAGCGGCTTTATCGCGCGTGCTGTTTCCGCCGTATCGGTCGTCTTCACGCAGAACAAAACAATTTCCGCGCCATGCACCGCGCCCAAATCTGAAGAGGCTTTCGCGTGCACGCGTTCCTGAAACTGCGGGGTGTCCAGGAATAATCCATGTTGATTCACGGTGTCCGCAAACGGCGGCCGTCCGATCAAAACCACCGGAGCGCCCGCCCGCGCCAGCATTCCGCCAAAATAACCGCCGACGGCGCCCGCGCCTACCACCACGATCTTCGGCCAGCTGTGTTCGTTGCTCATGAAGTGACGATCGCAACCAGGCGGTCAATATCGCGCCCGGAGTTATAAACGTGCGGCGACACGCGAATATTTCCTTCGCGCAGGCTCACCACTACGTTCTCCAGGCGCAGTTGGTCGTACAGTGCTGCCGTTTTTTCCGGCGTCCTCGCACGGAAGCATCCATAGGGGCCGCGCCGCGCCCCCTCCAGCGGACTCGCAGCAACGCACCGGTCCTTCGGCAGGCGATCGAAGAGAAGCTCGATCAACCGGCGGTTGTGCGCCGCCACTGTTTCCGCGCCCATGCGAAGAACGAATTCGAGCGAGGCATCCATGGCCGCAAGATTGAAATAGTTCGCCGTCTCTGCTGCGTCCCAGCGCCGCGCTCCGGCTTCGGGCTTCGGATTGTCCATCGCCAGCGAGCTGAACTCTCGCGCGCCTTCCATCGCCATCCAATAGAACGGGCCCGGCCGCATCTTCTCGATCTGCGCGCCTTTGGCCCAGAAAAATCCCGTCCCATAAGGGCTCAGCAGCCATTTGTATCCGGCGCAAACCATGAAGTCCACGCCAAGTTCCGACACATTCAGCGGAATCGCGCCACAACATTGGCTCGCATCGAGCAGCAACAACGCACCCTGCGCTTGGCATGCCGCCGCGAGCCGCGCCGCATCCAACATCACGCCGTCGTCGAACCGCACCAGGCTGGTCGAAACAACGCGCGTTCTTGGAGTGAGAGCCGCTATAAAATCTTCCGCCGCGATAAATCGTTCCCGCGGCACAACCACGCGCATTTTAATTCCCTCCCGCTCCTCCATCGGCTTCCACGACGTGTACTGCAAAGGGAATTCGCCTTTGCCCGTCAGCACTTCGTCTCCCGGTTTCCACTCCAGTCCGTAGGCAACCGCGGCAACTCCGTCGCTCGCTCCGGTTGTAAGCGCGATTTCTTCCGCTTTTGCTCCAATCAGCCGCGCGATCGAGCCACGAATCCGGTCCGGAATTTCGAAATACGCCGCGTCCGGCGTGTGATGCGGCGCCTTCTTCCAGTCCACCGCCGTTTGCGCCGCGCGAATGGAGACTTTCGGCATCGGCGCATTTCCCGCCGCGTTTAGATACGTGGCGCCTTCGATTTCAAACCATTCCTGCCGCCAGTCGGTCACTTGTGCTTGCGTTGGCGCGGCCATTCTGGACTCCTGAAAGACAGGCGGAAAGCGATATCCTCGGCTAAAGCGGAGAGTTTCCAAGTTCCGAGTTGCATGTTGTGGCTCTAAAAATGTCCGCGCAACTCGCGAAACGCCGGCAAAATGACCAGTTTCCCCGATCCCGCCATCACCGGCTCATGCTCCAGTTGCCAGGTATGCTGGTGCGGAATATAGACGGCGTTCAAGCCCACCTTCAGGGCTGGATTGATGTCGCTTCGCGGGCTGTTCCCAATCATCCATCCGTGCGTCTTCACGATTTTGTGTTTGTGCACCAGGCTCGAATACGTGACCGTATCTTTTTCCGGCACGATCTCGATCGCTTCAAAAAATCCCTGCAATCCCGAGCGCTCCACCTTCGCAGCCTGTTCCGCCGGCTCGCCCTTCGTGAACAGGATCAAGCGGTGCCGCTCCGTCAGGTACGCCAGAGTTTCCGGCACGCCATCCAGAATCTTCGGGGGCGTTCTCTCGAGTTCCACCACGCGCTCGTGGATCAGCACCAGCGTTTCTCTCTTGGCCATGTGTTCCGCGAGCTTGATGTACGTCTCTTCCAGCGAGCGCCCGAAGCTCCGCACTCCGTAACCATACTGGCGGATGCTTTTGCGTTCCGTTTCGTTCAAAATATTCCGGATGTACGCCCGCGTGTAGCCGTACGGTTCGACGACGCTGATGAAATCGTCGATCAGCTTTTCGAAAAACACGTTGTTTTCCCAGAGCGTGTCGTCCGCATCAATCAGCAGCGTGTGGCGTCGCATTTCCGGTCGGATCCTTGGCCTCGGAGGGCAAACCTCAGTGTAGCAGCCCCAGCGCGTCTTCCGCGATGTGCGCAGCCGCGCGCGGGCGCGCCATCGTTCGCGCCGCTGCTTTCATCTGTTCCATCCGATAGGGATTTTCCAGCAGCTTGCCGATTTTCCATGCCGCGGCCGGGAGGTTATTACAACGGATCGCCGCACCCGCTTCCAGCAGATGGTCCGCGTTCCGTTCTTCCTGTCCCGGAATCGGCTCGATCAGGGCCATCGGCAGACCTCGTGCCAGAGCTTCCGAAGTCGTCAGTCCTCCCGCTTTCCCCACCAGCAAATCCGCCGCGGCCATGAACTGGTCCATTTCCCCGGTAAATCCGACGGCTCGCAGGCGCGGCGTTCCATCTTCGAGCCGCCCCATTTTCTTGGAAAATTCTTCGAGCCTCTGCCGGATTTTCTCCGATTTTCCCGCAATCGCCACGATTTGCCACGGCTTTTCCTGCGCGAGCAAATCGCCCACAAGTTGCTCGACAGGCCCGACGCCGTAGCCGCCTGCCGCAATCAAGAGAATGGGCAGTTTTGGAGTGAGTCCCAGATGTCGCCGCGCGGCTTCCCGCTCCACCGGCTGCGCGAATAAAGGATCCACGGGAATCCCGGTTACACGAACTTTTGCGCTCGGCACGCCGATGCGCGCCAGATATTCTGCGGACTCCTCCATTGCCACGTAGTAGCGGTCCACGGTCCGGCAAAGCCACATTGCGTGCACATCGTAATCCGTCACCACGATCGCATTGCGTGCTTGCAATTTCTTTTTGGCGATCAGCCAGGCAAGAATTTCGGCGGGCAGAAAATGCGTTGCAATGCAAAGGTCCGGCTGCACGCGTTTCAGCAGGCGGATCATAGGCTGGGTATTCAGCCGGTCCAGAGCCGCTCTCCTTCTCAGGTTTTTCCAGGGTTGGTCCGTCCGGTCGTAGAGCAGGCCCATCATCTCCGGCGCTTTGCGCACCATCGCGATGTACGCCTTGTCGTAGATTCGGCGGAAAATTTCACTGACGTATTGGATCGCGTCTATGTGTTCGACGCGACAATCGCCGCGCGCAAGGAAGGCTTTTTGCAGCGCTTCGGCGGCTCGCACGTGTCCCGCACCGGAAGAAGCGGAAAGCAGCAGCACTCTCGGCTTGGCGGCCATTTTGTCAGCGGGCGCGGAAAGGAATGCGCATCACGATGCTTTCCTTTTTCCCGCTGCGAGTTTCTCCAGAATGCCCTGGCAGGTTTTCTGCAACTCGCCGAAGCGCGTCAGATACTCCTGAAATTCCTGGTTCAGCGCCTGCGCTTCCTTGGGGACCAGTTGCGTGCGCAGAATCATGTCGCGCAGCTTCACAGGATGTGGAAGCAGGGCTTCCTCCTTCAATTCTTCCAGGGCCGTAAGAGCGTCGTAGTGGTACATGGTCGCCTCTTTCTGCGGATTTCCCTTTAATCCGATTGTACGCGGGGAAATAGCGGGAGGAAACTCTGGATGGGTGAAGCTGAAGTTATCGTTAGGCTGCGGCGGTCAGAAACTCGTACCGCTCGATTTTTGCCGCGATGCCTCTTTTTCCGTTCGTGGTGGATTCGACGCGCACGATCTGGCCCTGGCAGCGAATATTCACGTCGCTCGAACGCGTCACTTGCTCCGGCAGCGTGATTACAAATTCGATTGCGCTGCCCACTTCGAAATTCGATTCCGTCAGAAAATAGAGTCCCCGGTAGCTGACGTCGCGCGTGTGCGTGAGCAGTTCCGTGCCGTGCTCTTCGCGCGGAAGTACGCGCATGGGCAATGTCATGTTAAAGCGCCTTGCCACGCGCCTTTCGGAGCCGTCTCCCATCGAACCTCCGGAGAACGTGCCAAAATCTGCCAAAAGCTACCATTGGCATTATCAATCTGCAATCCGAAACTCGGTATTTTTAGACCTAGTACGAGCTATTGCACCCTACGGACTAGGAAGCCTATAGTACGAAGTACCCCGGCCATTCCTGCGGAAGTTCGGCTGCCATGCAGCGCCGCCAGCACACCCGGGTGCGCCTCCGCCTTCCTGTAAGGCTTCGCTGGGTTGCGCCTCTTGGTCAGAAGACCGAGCAGTGCGAGACGCGCAACGCCTCGCGCGGCGGCCTGCTTCTCGCCTGTCATGAACAGCATCCCATCGGCTTGCCGCTCTGGGTCACTTTTCCATTTGATCCTGCCATTCCCGATGCCCAGCCCGAACTGCTCGCGCGTGTGTTGCGCTGCGAGGATCATCGCGAAGACGGCTATCAGGTCGTGGAAATCGCCGTTCATTTTGAGAGTTCGTTGCATGGATCCATCGGCAAAAACATCGCGAAGCAACCTTGGGCTGCGCCGGAGGAAAATTGGCGCACGCTCTCGATCCCAATCCACGTGCGCCAGCAGCATGTTCCCTGGTTTGAAGAAGCGATGAGCATCGAGGTTTCGCCCGCCGGTCTCCGTTTTGTGAGCCACCGGGAATATTCACCGGGTGAGGCGCTCCTCGTGACTTTTCCGTCGCTGGATTCGGTGCCTTGGGATGGCGAAGGCGAGCATGCGGCTCGCGTCATCCAGGTGGAACGCATCCCTGGAAGCAGCTCCCTCTCCATCACCGCAAGAAAAGTGCCTGCCTGACTGATTTGCAACTCCGCGGAACATGAGGCAAATTGCGATCTCCCTTGGTTGTTTGCTTGGGATTACAACCACAGCTGCCCCCATTGCATCCCCCTGCGTTCCTCCCGTTTTTGGCACCCGTCGGCTAAACTCCTTGTTTGCCTTTTTCCCAATGAGCGTCGAACACGAATCGCGGAATCTCTTTCTACCGGGCCCTGCGGGGCGGCTCGAGGCCGTTCTTTGGACTCCGCGCCATGGAAAACAGCCTCCGCTCGCCGCTCTGGTCTGCCATCCGCATCCACTCTTCGGTGGCACGCTGCACAACAAGGTCGTTTATCAGGCCGCGAAAACGCTCGGCAGCTTGGGGCTGGCGGTCCTGCGCTTCAATTTTCGCGGCGCGGGACTCAGCGCGGGAAAGCACGATCGAGGAATCGGCGAACGGGACGATGTTCGCACTGCTCTCGATTTTCTCGCTGCAGAATTTTCGGGATCACAACTGATGTTGACCGGCTTCAGTTTTGGATGTTGGGTAGGACTTCGCGTGGGTTGCGAGGACGCTCGCGTCGCCTCGCTCATCGGCATCGGCGCTCCCGTGAACGACTCTGACTTCTCCTACCTGAATTCGTGTTCCAAGCCCAAGCTATTTATTCACGGTTCGAACGACCAGTTCGGCGATGCCAAAAAACTTCGCGAGCTGGTGCGTTCGCTTCCTGGACACAACGAGCTTATTCTCGTGCAAGGCGTGAATCACTTTTTCGCTGGAAAGCTGGACGAGCTCGGCGCCGCCATCACCGCCTGGATGCAGCGCCAAACTCCCCAAATTGCGTGAAGGCCTGTTGCATGAAAATTAGTCCGCGGATTCTCCACGCGTGAAAAGCTTGCCGAACTCCTCGATTGTCGCGGGTGGAACGCCAACGAGCCGGGCGTTCGCTCTCACATGCTCCATGCTCGACATTCCCACCAGCGCACTGGCGATTCCCGGCGCGGAGCGCGCGAACTGCAATGCCCGCTCCGCGTCGTCGTTCAGCCCGAGGGCCGTGGCCACGAACGCCGGCAAATTCCGCGCCACCTGCCCTTGCATCAGCGCTGCGCTGGTCACCAGCGTAATGTTCAGCTCGTGAGCCGCTTCCATGATCGTTCGCAGTTTGCCGTCCAGATTCTGATTGCCCAGGGTCAGTGCTTCAGTCATGCCCAGGTTGAAGGGGAGCTGCACGAAACGGAACCGGTGCTTTTCTCCCGCAATCTCCCGCGCAATCCGGCAAAGTTCGTTGAGTTGCATGGCATCGCGTTCGCTTGCTTCCTGCCGGAAGCCGTTCCAGGTGGCCATTCCGTAGAATTGCAGTTTTCCCGCAGAGGCCGCTGATTCCAGAAAAACAAAAGCTTCGCGCACGCGCTTCAAAAACTCCGGCTTTGGAATTTCGCCGAGTTGCGCTTCCGGGTTGTGGAGATAATAGACATCCACGCAGGCGAGCCCAAGATTCTTCAGGCTTCGCTCGAGCTGATTTTCCAGGTAGTGAGGCGTCATGCAGTGGCTTCCCGCGGCGATATCTTTTGCGTTGAAAATTCCCGGTTGAATATATTCTCGGAAGAAATAGTCGTTGGGATCGCTGGGCATGGCGCCGTCCGGCGTCAGGTATCCGCCTTTCGTGCAAACCACAATTTCTTCCCGCGAGAATCCCCGCGCGAAAAGCTGCTTGAGGGCCGCGCCAATGCTTCGCTCGCTTCTCTGGAAGCGGTAATTAATGGCCGTATCAATTAAATTGATGCCGCTCTCGACCGCGACGGCCACGCTCTTGGCATAGGCCTCATCCGTAGCCGCATCCGGCTTTCCCAGATACGTGCCGATACCAATTGACGAAAGCACGATCCCTTGCGTTTCGCGGAAATGGCCCGGCTTGGCCTCTCGACTCCACCGCTCCGCGTATTTTCCCGTACCTTCCTCGGTTGCTTGGCCATGCATGTCTCTGCTGCTCTCCTCCGAATTTCCCTTCAACCACGCGAGATGTTTCCGATTCCGTAGAGTTTTTCTCCTAAAGAGCACCGAAGTATAGCAGGGAGTCCGCTTCGCCCTGCTATTCCTAAGTGACATTGGCGCTTTGAAAAAAACTTCGCGCCTGCGCGCGGCGCGTTCCCATCAATATGCTCTATTCTAATTGTATGGGCCAAGAAAAAGCTTTGCTCTCCGCTCCTCCTCCGGCGGCGCCGCTTCCGTCGCTGAAAGAGCCGCGAGCCGTTTCCACGTTTGGGCGCAAGGATGTTACCTATCTGGTCCTCTTCCTTCTCGGTTGCGTTCCTTATCTGAACACGCTCCGGAACGGGCTTGTCTACGACGATCTGGATCAGGTCCTGAACAATCCTTTCATCATAAACACGCACCATCTGAAGCAAATCTTCATGACTTCGGTCTGGACGTTCAAAACGGCTGCGCCCACCGTCGCCTATTTTCGCCCGTTGATGAATCTTACCTTCCTGGGGCTTCATGAGATCTATGGATCTGTCGCCGCCGGTTATCACATTTTCAGTGTCTTGCTGTCGGGTTGGATCGTGTGTCTTGTATATGCGGTCACAAACCGCTGGACCCGAAATCGTCCGCTCGCTCTCGTTGCCAGCGTGATTTTCGCGCTTCACCCGGTCCACTCGGAAGTCGTCGCCTGGGTTTCGGACATCACCGATCTGGAAGTCAGTTTCTTCGTGCTCCTGGCGTTCTGGTGCTATCTTTCGCTGGATCAGCCTCGCTCGAGGCTGTGGCTGCGCCACCTGGCCGTGGTTGGCTCATTTGTGCTGGCGCTTCTTTCGAAAGAGATTGCCGTTGTGCTTCCCCCCGTCGCATTGGTCTTTGAACATTTCTACCGCGATGACCGCGTTCAAACGCCGTTCCTTACGAAGGTAGGACGCTACTCGCCCCTTTGGATCGCCCTTGGACTTTACTTCGTCTATCGGCACATCGTCTTTGGCGCCGTCGGCGCCCTGTCCCTGCGCCACAATTTGGGCATCGGACAAACTATCCTTTGCGGCTTCCAGCTCTTTGGCCACTATCTCTACAAACTTTTCTGGCCCATCAAGCTGCAGGCGTTTTATGTCTTCACCCGGTCGGAGCATATCTGGGATCCTGCCGTGCTCGCCGGAATCGCCGCCTTCATCCTTTTCCTCGCCGTCTGGCTGTTTTTCCTTCGCTCACAACCTGTCGTTTCTTTCGGCGTGGTTTGGTATCTGGCGTTTCTCGGCCTCGCGCTGAACGTTCGCTGGCTTGCGGCCGCGGCGTTCGCGGAACGCTACCTTTTTCTTCCTTCGCTCGGATTTGCGTGGATCGCCGCCGTCTGTGTTCTTGCACTTTGGCGCGCGAGCGTTTCGCGCCGTGCTTTCTTGCGCCCTGTTTTCGCCTGCGCCGCCGCCGTTCTTGCCATCCTGGCTTTCGTTCGAATCTACACGCGGAATCGCGACTGGCACGACAACCAAACACTGTACGAACGCACGCTCCAGCAGGATCCTCGCGCCGTGTACATCCGCGTAAATCTGGCCGGCTACTACTGGGGGGACGGACAACAACAGCGGGCCGTACAGGAATGGCAGCGCGCGCACCAGGATGCCCCCGAGTTCTATCCGCCGCTGGTAAATCTTGGAATGGCCGCGATTTTCAACCACAACTGGGACGCCGCCGAAAAATACCTTCAGGAAGCGGCGGAGAGTTCGGCAACCGCCAGCGGCCCCCACTACTGGCTGGGGATCCTTCGGGAAAAACAGGGCCGGCTCGAGGAAGCCGAAAAGGAGCTCCTGCACGCCGAGGAACTTTCACCCTACGAAGCTTCCGCGTATGCGGAACTCGGGCACTTGTACATCCGGCAGGGCCGGATGGCTGAAGCGGTGAGGCAGTTGTACGTCAGCGCGTCGCAAATGAACGATCCTATCTCGTGGGACGATCTGGGAGATCTCTATCTGCGCATCGGGCAAATCGAGAACGCGGAACACGCGTACCTCTCGGCTCTCGATGCAAATCCGTACGATTCGGAGTCTCACGTGGGGCTCGGGCAAATCTACGAAAAGCGCGGGGACGCGGCCAGAGCCGAGAAGGAATACAAAATCGCTCTTCAGAAACAAGCGAACAATCCCATTGCCCTCGCGGGACTCGCGCGATTGCAGAAAACGCGATCGAAGTAATTCGCGCCGTTCCTTTTGCTGCACATGATCGCTGGTCAGTCTGCCGATTCCGAGGAAGGTTTTTCTGGGGATTTTTGTTCGGCGGTTTCCGCCGGTCGCAGCAAACGCGCGCAAGCGCGCAGGATTCTGCGATAGGGCCAGTCTTTGTCGCAAAAGAGAATCTCGCCTTCGCGTGGATTGCTATAAAACCAGCGCGCCGCCAGCCACAAGTGTTCCTCGAGATCGCCGGGCAGAAAATCGGGCGGCGAATTCTCGAGATGTTCGCGCAGCAAATGTTCCGCGGAGCGGGGCTGGCTGGCGAGTTGCGCGAAATCCAGAGACAGCGGGACGCAGATTCTCGCGCCGCGAATTGCGTACGCGCCAATCGTTTGTTTCGCGCCGTCGCGCTGCAAAATCACCGCGTTAATATCCTGAATGCGGCGGATCAATTCCGGATGGCCCCGCAGCACTTCGTCCAGCTTTTCCAGTTTTTTGTGAACGGCGCTGGCCCTTTCAAAATCAAGTTCCTCGCTGGCCCGTTCGCGCTCGTGCTCGAAACTTTCGCGCAGCGATTCGCCGCGCGTTTCGACGAACTTTACGAGGCGCTGTACCTCCGCGCTGTATTCCTCTTTGGTGCAGCCTGCAAAACACGGTGCGAGGCACATTTTCATTTCCGAATAAATGCAGCCGGGAAATTCCGGGTCCCGCCGGATTTTGATCTGGCAGCGGCGCACCTTGAAAAAATCGAGCACACTCCCCGCGAAGGCGTCGGCGGATTTGCGGGAGGGAAAGGGGCCGTAGTATGCGCCACCCGCGGGGATGCCGGCGGCGTCCACGGGAATGCGGCGCGTCGCGTAACAGCGGGGATAGGCGTTTCGCAGGTTGATCTTGAGCACGGCGGGCGGGCGGATGCGGAGGAGTTTGCGATAGCGATCGGGGAAGAGACGGCGAGAGTGGACGAAGTACGCGAGCGCTTGCTCGAACGTGGACGAGGTGATGCGAAAGCGAACACAGCGGGCGAGCGCGCGGAGATTGAGGCGCTTGCTCGAAGGATCGGGATGGCCGAGCAAACGCTGCAGGCGGCGGCGCAAATCCGCCGTGCGGATAAAATAGGGAATTGCGGTTGGCTCGCGCGGCTCGATGAGGCAGACAGCCTTCAGCGGTGGCAGCGCGGCGAAAAATTCTTCATCGCGCGAAGGGTCGAATTCCAGGCCGCAATCGAGTTCCAGCACGGAATCAGAATACCCCGCGCACGTCAGGAGCGCAGTACCCAAGAGGAGATGACCAGGCGCTGGATTTCGCTGGTGCCCTCGTAGATTTCCGTGATGCGCGCATCGCGATAGGCGCGCTCGACGGGATACTCACGGCTGTAGCCATTGCCACCATGGATCTGGATAGCCTTGTGGGAAACGCGGGTGGCCATTTCGCTGGAAAAAAGTTTGGCAATGGCGGCGTCCATGCTGAAGCGTGCGCCCGTATCCTGTTTCCACGCCGCCTTGCGAACGAGCAAGCGCGAGGCGTCAATTTCCGTGGCCATATCGGCGAGCATGAATTGCAGGGCCTGGAATTGCGAAATTGGATGGCCGAAGGCCTGGCGCTCCTGAGAATAAGCGAGAGCGGCTTCAAAGGCGCCCTGCGCAATGCCGACGGCCTGCGCGCCGATGCCGATGCGGCCGCCATCGAGGGTCGAGAGAGCGACCTTGTAGCCTTCACCTTCGCTGCCGATGCGATTGGCGACGGGAACTTCGCAATCGGTAAAGGCAAGTTCGCTGCAGGCCGTGGCGTTGATGCCGAGCTTCTTTTCTTCCTTGCCGACTTTAAAACCGGGCGTGCCTTTTTCAATGACCAGCGCGGTGATGCCCTTTTCGCCTTTGGCGGGATCGGTGTTGACGTAAACGATGGCGGCATCGGCGGCGCCACCGTTGGTGATCCAGGCTTTGGTGCCGTTGACGATGTAGGTGTCTCCCTTTTTCACCGCTTTGGTTTGCAGGGCGGCGGCGTTGGAGCCGGCTTGCGGCTCGGTGAGGGCGTAGCAACCGATCTTTTCGCCGCGCGCGAAGGGCAGCAAGAATTTCTTCTTTTGCACTTCGGTGCCATAGCGATGGACGGGATCGCAATAAAGGGAATTCTGGACGGAGAGAATCACGCCAGTGGATGCGCAGCAGCGGGAAATTTCCTCGATCACGATGGTATAGGCCAGGTGATCAAAACCAGCGCCCCCTTCGGGTTCCGGGATGGCAACAGCGGTAAGACCGAGCTCAGCCGCTTTTTTGAAAAGGGCCAGAGGGAAGTGGCCCTTTTCATCGTTTTCGCGTGCGAGGGGCTTTACCTCCGCTTCCGCGAATTCGCGGACGCTCTTCTGGAGAAGAGCTTGTTCCTCAGTCAAATCGAGATTCATGGCTGGGCTCCGTCAGATGGGGCATTGTAGCGCGGATGAAGGAGGGAGTGTTGGCGCTAAAGCCGGGGAACTGTATTTTAGAGCGCTGTCGTTTTATGCTTACCTGCCTCAGAGGAAGAGGCCTGTGGATCGTCGACGTGCAACGGGCGGGCGTTTCGGTACGTCCCACAAATGAAGATTGAGAGAGCAAGGATCAGGTCCGCAGTCCGGCAAAGAAAACGGCAAGTGATCTGTAGAAGTGATTCCAAAAGGTTCCGGGGGCTCATGAACCGAAACGTTACGGCAGGAGGAGTTGTCGTCGCTTTATTGGTGCTGGCGGGCTGTACGGAACATGCCGCGCCGCCGCCGGCGGTGCCGGTGGTGCCGGTCATGGCGGCGAAGGCGGAAGCGAAGGCGATGCCGATCGAATTGCACGAAATCGGGACCGGCGAGGCGTATTCGACGGTGTCCATTGAATCGCAAGTGGCGGGCATTGTGAGCGCAGTGCATTACATCCAGGGACAGTATGTGAAGAAGGGCGATTTGCTGGTGAGCCTGGACGACCGTCCGTTTGCGGCGGCGCTCGAGGTGGCCGAGGCGAATCGCGCGAAAGACCGGGCGAACGCGGAGCTGGCGAGCGTGCAAGCGGAGCGGTACGAGAAACTTTTTCAATCGGGGGTGGTGCCGAAAGAGCAGCTGGACGAACAACTCGCAACAGAGGCGGCGGACAAAGCCGCAGTGCAAGCGGACGAAGCGGCTGTGAAGACGGCAAAACTGAATGTTTCCTACTGTTCGATCTACGCGCCGATTGACGGACAAACGGGGAGCCAACTGGTGTATCCCGGAGCGGTGGTGAAGGCGAATGATGTGCCGGTACTCGTGGTAATCAATCGAATCTCGCCGCTCTATGTGGACTTTTCTGTGCCGCAGCAATATCTCGATCAGATCAAATCCTACATGGCGCACGAGAGGCTGCCGGTTCGTGCCACGGCTTCCGACAATTCGGAGCCCGAAATGGGATACCTGACGTTTGTGAACAATACCGTGAACGCGAGCACTGGAACGATTCTGTTGAAAGGCACGTTTGAGAACCGGGACCGGCGGCTGTGGCCGGGAGAGTTTGTCAACGTGGTGCTGCGGCTGGCGGAACAGGAAAACGCGGTGGTGGTGCCATCGCAAGCGGTGCTGAGCGGACAAAACGGCGACTACCTTTTCGTGATCAAGCCAGACATGACGGTGGATCAGCGGACGGTGAAAGTGGAGCGCACGGTGAACGGGGAGTCCGTAATTGCCGAAGGGGTGAAGCCTGGAGAAACGGTGGTGACGGACGGGCAACTGCGGCTGATGGCAGGGACGAAGGTGCGAGTAAGGACGAGCCTCTAGGAAGCGCGAAACGCCATGCAAATCGCGGAAAACTTCATCAAGCGGCCGGTGATGACCTGCCTGGCCACGGCAGCGGTGCTTATCTTCGGGATTGTGGCGTATCGCAACCTGGCGGTGAGCGACCTGCCCAACGTGGACTTTCCGACAATCTCGGTTTCCGCGAACCTGTCCGGAGCCAGCCCGGAGACGATGGCCTCGGCGATTGCCACGCCGCTCGAGAAGCAATTCACGACGATCGCGGGCCTGGACTCGATGACGTCCACGAGCGCGCTGGGCGCGACGCAGATCACGCTGCAGTTCGATTTGAGCCGGAACATTGACGGAGCGGCACAGGACGTTCAGGCGGCGATCACGGCCGCGGCGAACCAATTGCCGCCCAACATGCCGACGCCGCCGACATTCCGCAAAGTAAATCCCGCCGACTCGCCGATTCTCTTCTTGGCGGCCACATCGCCTACTCTGCCGCTTTCTCAAGTGGACCAGTATGCGGAAACGCTGCTGGGTCAGCAGATCTCGATGGTCAGCGGAGTCGCGCAAGTCTCCGTGTTCGGATCAACGCCCTACGCGGTGCGCATTCAGCTGGATCCCAAAGCATTAGCAAGCCGGCAGATCGGGATTGACGAAGCGGAACAGGCGGTGCAAAACGCGAACGTCAACCTCCCGACGGGGACGCTTTACGGGACGCACCGAGCGTTCCGCGTGCAAGCCAACGGCCAACTGATGAGCGCGGCGCCTTACCGGCAGCTTATTGTGGCTTACCGGAATGGCGCGCCGGTGCGGCTGGATGAGCTTGGGCACGTCTATGACAGCATTCAAGACACGAAATTGGCGAACTGGATCAACGGCGTTCCGGGAGTGATCCTGGCGGTGCAGCGGCAACCAGGGACAAACACCATCGAAATCGTGGATGCCATCAAAAAGCTGTTGCCGAGCTTCCGGGCGATCATGCCACCTTCGATGAACCTGGCGATCGAGTACGACCGTTCGGTAACGATTCAACAATCGGTCGGCGACGTGAAGTTCAGCCTGCTGCTGGCGATTTTCCTCGTAGTTCTGGTGATTTTTCTTTTTTTGCGGAACGCCTCAGCAACACTGATCCCTAGCTTGGCATTGCCGATGTCCATTCTGGGAACGTTTGCCGTGATGTATCTGCTCGATTTCACGGTGGACAACATTTCGCTTCTGGCACTGACGCTGTCCGTGGGATTCGTGGTGGACGACGCGATCGTGATGCTGGAGAACATCGTGCGGCACATGGAGCACGGCGAAGGAGTGCTGGAAGCCGCACTGCACGGCTCGCGCGAGATCGGATTCACGATCGTATCCATGACGCTGTCGCTGGCGGCGGTGTTCCTGCCGGTGTTTTTCATGGCGGGAATATTGGGACGGCTGCTGCACGAATTCGCGGTGGTGATCATTTCCGCCATTCTGGTGTCGGGCGTGGTGTCGCTGACGCTCACGCCGATGCTTTGCAGCAGGTTCCTGAGGCCGCACATCGGCGAGCAGCACGGGCGGATGCACAACGCGCTGGAGCGGATGTTCGACAGAATGCTGCGCGGGTATGAAGTGACACTGCACTGGGCGATGCGGCACCGCGTGACGGTGATGGTGGCCGGCGTTTTGCTGCTGGTAGGGACTGCGTGGCAGTTCTGGGTGATTCCGAAAGGATTCCTGCCGGAAGAGGACATCAACGAAGTGGTTGGATTCGACGAAGCGATTCAAGGCATATCGTTCGACTCCATGAAGGCGCACCAGGAGGCTCTGAACAGGTTGGTGCTGGCCGACCCGAATACGCTGGAATTTTTCTCGAGCATCCAGGCTTCCGGGACGTCGGGGCTGAATATCGGGCGCTTTTTCGATCATCTGCATGACCGTTCCGAACGGCCATGGACCAAGAATGCGACGTACGAAAGGCTGAATGATAAATACGGAAACACAGCCGTGGCAGGCACGCTGGTGCACGTCATACGGCCACTGTTCGAACATCACATGACGATTTCGGACATCATGCGAGAGATGGAACCGAAATTCAATGCCATCCCCGGCCTGCGCGTCTTCCTGCAGAATCCGCCTTCGATTCGGATCGGCGGCCAACTGACGAAGAGTTTGTACCAATACACGCTGGTGAGCCCGGATACCGATCAGCTCTACAAATACGCGCAAATCATGGACGACAAGATGAAAAAGCTGCCGGGGCTGATTGATGTGACGACGGATTTGCAGATTAAGAGTCCGCAGGCAGACCTGAACATTGACCGGGACAAAGCGCTGGCGCTTGGCGTGACTCCGGAGCAAATCGAAAACGCGCTGTACACCGCTTATGGTCAGCGGTGGATATCCACGATCTACGCGCCGACAAACGAATACTGGGTCATCATGGAGCTCGAGCCGCAATACCAGGAAGACCCGCAGATGCTTTCGTATCTGTACATCCGTTCAACGAACGGACAACTCGTGCCGCTGAATGCGGTTTCCAGCTTGAAGACGAGCCTGGGGCCGTTGACCGTGAATCATCTGGGGCAACTGCCGTCAGTAACGCTTTCGTTCGACCTGGCGCCGGGAGTCTCCCTGGGGGAGGCAGTGAGCGAGATTCAGAAGCTGGCGGCTGACACCTTGCCGCTGACGATCAGCGGGAATTTTCAGGGGACGGCGCAAGCGTTTCAACAGTCGCTCTCGGGGCTGGGGATGCTGCTGGCGATGGCGATCCTGGTGATCTACATCGTGCTGGGAATACTGTACGAGAGCTTCATTCATCCGATCACGATTCTTTCCGGATTGCCCGCGGCGGCGTTCGGCGCGCTGGCGACACTGATGATCTTTCACATGCAGCTGGATTTGTTTGGATTCGTGGGAATCATCATGCTGATCGGCATCGTCAAGAAAAACGCGATCATGATGGTGGACTTCGCGATCGAACTGGAACGCGCAGGACACACGACACCCGCCGAGGCCGCCGTGCAGGGCTGTCTGATCCGCTTCCGGCCGATCATGATGACCACGATGGCGGCGATCATGGGGACTGTACCCATTGCTTTCGGCACGGGAGTCGGAGCGAATTCGCGGCGGCCGCTGGGAATGAGCGTGGTTGGCGGGCTGATCTTTGCGCAGATCGTGACGCTGTATCTGACGCCGGTTTTTTACACGTACATGGATTCCCTGCAAACCTGGCTGAGCCGAAGTCGGCGCAAGACGATTACCCAAGAGAGTTACGCCACAAGCGACTGACCGCTGTTCCAGCAAAATTACAGGAGACTTCAGGCGAGGGCCGAGCGCATACGGGTGTAAGTGGTGGAAAGCTCCTCGGGGTGAACGCGCGTTTCGGCGGTGACGGTCATGAAGTTGGTATCGCCGATCCAGCGAGGCAGAGCGTGAAGATGGAGATGACCGGCGACACCAGCGCCCGCGGCGCGGCCAAGATTCATTCCAAAGTTCACACCGTCGGGCTTGTAAAGAGTGCGAAAAGCGGATTCGACTTTTTGCGACAGACGCATCATTTCGGGTAGAGTCTCGCCATCACACAAGCCAAGTTCAGCGACGTGGGCATAAGGAACGATCATGACGTGGCCAGAGGTGTAGGGAAAACGGTTCAGGATAATGAAGGATTTTGCGGCGCGGAGAACAATAAGAGTTTCGGAGTCGTTGTTGCGGGCAACGGCGTCGCAAAAAATGCAGGAAGGCAGACTACCCGAAGCGGCTTGGGCCATGTATTGATAGCGCCAGGGAGTCCAGAGATAGTCCATCGCGAGAAGCGCCTCGGAACGAAAGGTGCGCGCACAGGATAGCGCAGAACGGGAGATCCGGTCAGGATTTGGCGGCTTCGGCGGACGAAGCGGCGGCAGCTTCGGCGGCGGCGGTCATGGCGGCGGCCTCCGCGCTGTTCACAAAATCCTTCAGTTCCTTGCTCGGTTTGAAGAAGGGGATTTTCTTGGGCGGTACGGTAACTTTGGCGCCTGTCTTGGGATTGCGTCCGACGCGGCCACGGCGCTGGCGCGTGCGAAAGCTGCCGAAACCGCGAATTTCAATCTTGTCGCCCTTTTGCAGAGCTTCAATGATGCTTTCAAAGACCGTTTCGACGATGATTTCTGATTCCTTGCGAGGAAGCTCGGTGACCTTGAGAACCTCCTCGATCAAATCGGCTTTCGTCAATGTCGGTTGATTGGTCATCGTGCGCATGCCTCTTCACGCGGTGAAGCGAGTGTCCTGGAAAACCGTTGTCACAAACGCCCTGGTTGCGGGGGATTCGCGTCCCACAACCTGATGATGCGGAACGCCTTAATGGGATTTCACCCGCTTGGTTGTCCCTCTTCCTATCACTAAATTGGCCCTGAGGTAAAACGAAATTTTCAAGCCGGTACCGCCGGGCGGACAGGCCCACTTACCAAACCGGCCCCATGAACCGTGAAACCCGTTCAGCGCGAAGACGATAATTTCGACTGGATCGCGTCTCCGATCGTAGCCGTCGAGGAGGAACGCGAGGTCTTGTGATACTGCTCGATCTCCTTGCGTTCCTGCTGCTTGGCGGCCGCTTTGTAGCTCAAGCCGATGCGGCGCGACTCCTGGCTGATCTTGACGATCTTGAAATCATATTCCTTGCCGGCTTCCAGAGGACCGATATTCTTGAGCGGGCCGGTGGTCGTGCGGGCGAAGCTGGCGTCGTCGCGGCCGCGGCGTTCGAGAATTTCCGTGTTGTGGCAGAGGCCCTCGATGTTGTCGCCCAGCTCGACGAAAGCGCCGAACGTGGCGAGACGCGAAACCTTGCCCTTCACGATCTGGCCGACCTTGTGCTGCTTGAACCAGTCGCCCCAGATGTCGTTGACCTGCTTCATGCCCAGCGAGACACGGCGGTTTTCCGGATCAATTTTCAGCACTTTGGCGGTGACGGGCTCGCCCTTCTTGAAAACTTCGTGAGGATTCTTGACGCGGCCGGTCCAACTGACGTCGCTGACGTGGACCAGGCCGTCGAAGTTGTCTTCAAGCTCGACGAAGGCGCCGAATTCCACGATGTTGCGGACTTTTCCGGTGACGATGGTGCCGACCGGATATTTTTCCGCGGTGAGCAGCCAGGGATCGGGCTGCGCCTGCTTCATGCCAAGAGAAACGCGCCGGTCGCTGGGCTTGATATCCAGAACGACGACATCCACGACGTCACCCACTTTGACGAGCTTCGAAGGATGCTGGGTTTTCTTGGACCAGGAAAGTTCCGTGACGTGGACGAGGCCCTCGATGCCTTGTTCGAGTTCGACGAAGACGCCGTAGTCCACCACGCCGACGACCTTGCCCTGATACTTGCCGCCCGCGGGATATTTTTCGGCGGCGTCAATCCAGGGATCCTTCATGAGCTGCTTGAGGCCAAGGGAGACGCGCTGCTTTTCCTTGTCGAACTTGAGGATGATGACGTCCAGTTCCTGCTCCGGCTTGACGACGTCGGAAGGATGCTTGATGCGGCCCCAGCTCAAGTCTGTGAGATGCAGAAGGCCGTCAATGCCGCCAAGGTCCACGAAGGCACCGTACTCGGTGACGTTCTTCACCGTTCCATGGACGGTCTGGCCTTCGCTCAATTTTTCCATGAGCTCGGCGCGCTTGGCGTGAAGCTCTTCCTCGAGGATCGCGCGGCGGCTGACGACCACATTGCCGCGGCGGCGATTCAACTTGGTGATGCGAACCTGGACTTCCTGGCCCAGGAGGGCATCAAGATTCTGCGTGGGACGCAAGTCATATTGCGAGCCGGGAAGAAACGCGCGGACGCCAATGTCCACCACAACGCCACCCTTGATGCGGTCCACGACTTTTCCGTTGACCGTTTCCTTGTTCTTGAAAGCGGATTCGAGCTTTTCCCACATGCGGCGGCGCAACACGCGCTGGTAGGAGACGATGACGTAGCCTTCCTTGCGTTCGCCCGTGCGCTGGACCTCGATGGTCGCGTTGGGATCGGGGCGGGGAATCTCGGTGTCCGTAAATTCCTGGGCGGGAATGAGGCCCTCGGTCTTTTCG
>Ga0335078_10005272_pt1 | contig 19111 bp, 18 predicted proteins | sample Lox_Sample_32_FD_206711 | JGI IMG/M metagenome (GOLD analysis project Ga0335078, IMG submission 206711) | Soil microbial communities from Loxahatchee National Wildlife Refuge, Florida, United States - Lox_Sample_3.2 | ecosystem: Environmental > Terrestrial > Soil > Wetlands | place: USA... | reverse complement strand
CACTTCACCCCCGCCATCGAGCAAGCATGCCTCCGGCGAATCGCCAGCTCATACAAGCTCCCCGCCGACACCAAAGCCCAAGCCGCACAACGCCTGGAAAGGATCGCAGTATGAAGCGCACGTCCCGACCGTGGCCGGCCGGATCGCCCAGACGGTAGCCAAGATTTACCTGGAGCCGGAACTGGAGCCCATCTTCCATCCGGACTCTTACGGCTACCGGCCGGGCCGGTCCGCGCTGGATGCGGTCGCCGCGTGCCGACAGCGGTGCTGGCGGGCGGGCTGGGTGATCGACATGGACATCCGGGCGTTCTTCGACACCGTTCCCTGGGACCTCGTACTCAAGGCGGCCGCCCGCCACACCTCACCGGGCCAGAAGTGGATCCTGCTATATGTGAAGCGGTGGCTCAAGGCGCCGCTGCAAAAGCCGGACGGCACGCTGGTCACCCGGGATCGCGGAACCCCGCAAGGGTCAGCGATCTCACCGTTGATCGCTAACCTGTTCATGCACTACGCGTTTGACACCTGGCTGGCCCGGGAGTGCCCGGGGGTCCGGTTCGAGCGGTACTGCGATGACGCGGTGGTGCACTGCGCCAGCGAGGAGCAAGCCCGCCACGTGCGGGACGCGATTGCTGGCCGCCTGGCGCACGTGGGCCTGGAACTGCATCCGGATAAAACCCGGATCGTGTACTGCAAGGACGACGACCGGCGCGGCGATCATGAGGTCACGTCGTTCACGTTCCTGGGGTATGAGTTCCGGCCCCGGCTGGCCAAGAACAGGCACGGCAAGCATTTCGTGTCGTTCCTGCCCGCGGTCAGCACGCAGGCGATGAAGGCCATGGGCAAGGAGATCCGCTCCTGGCACTGGGCCAAGCGCAGTGACAAGTCCCTCGGCGACCTTGCGCGGATGTTCAACAGCGTCGTGCAAGGGTGGATCAACTATTACGGGCGCTTCTACCGCTCCCGGTTGCTCTACTTCCTGCGGCGGCTCAACGACCACCTGGTCCGGTGGGCCTGCCGGAAATACGGCAAACGGCTGCGCAACCGCGAGCGCCGCGCGATGGAACTGCTGGCCGGGGCCGCACTGCGGTCTCCCCGGCTGTTCGCGCACTGGCGGCTCGGCGCACGTCCTGACGGCTGGGCGATGGGAGCCGGATGAGTCGAGAGGTTCAAGTCCGGTTCTGCGAGAGCCGGGGGGTGAGATCCCCCCCGGCCACTCACCTGGCCGTACTGTGCGCGTCCCGTGCGCAGGCCGACCAGGTCAAAGAGCGGCTCGCCGGATGGCTGGAGCCCAGGGGCCTTCGCTTCAACGAGGCCAAGACGAGGATCGTCCACCTCAGCCAGGGGTTCGACTTCCTCGGGTTCAGCATCCGCCGCTACCCCAACGGCAAGCTCCTGACCAAGCCGGGCAAGGAGGCAATGCGACGGATCCGGGAACGGCTGTCCACCGAGGCCACCGCCATGCGCGGGGCCAACGCGGACGCGCTTATCGCCCGGCTCAACCCGGTTATCACCGGATGGGCCGCGTATTACCGGATCGGGGTATCCAAGCGCGCCTACGGCACGCTGGATGCCCACCTGTGGAGACTCGCCTGGAAATGGGCGAACTTCTCCCACCCGAACAAGCCGAGGCGCTGGATCATCACCCGGCACTTCGGCATGTTCAACCCGGCCAGGCAGGACAAGTGGGTGTTCGGGAGCCGGGAGACCGGCTTCTACCTCCGCAAGCTCGCCTGGACGAAAATCGTCCGGCACCGGATGGTCGCCGGGCGGGCGTCTCCCGACGACCCCGCCCTCACCGGGTACTGGCAGCAGCGGCGACGCCGCGACCGCCTCCCGGTCGATCCCGCGACCTGGCACCTGCTGCGCCGCCAGCGCGGCCGGTGCCCGATCTGCCGGGGACAGCTGCTGCACGCCGACCACCAGCCCCAGAGCCCGGAGGAATGGCAGCAGTGGCACACCGCCACGCGCAAGGCGATCCGCAAACACGCGATCGACAGCGTGACGGACCTCGGCACCCCGGACGGGCGCGTCGCATACCACCTCATACACGCACACTGCCGCCGCCGTATCGACGACGGCACCAGCCCGGCACTTCTGCCCGGCATGCAGCCTTAAGGGCTTGCTTGAGCCGAGCTGCCCGGAAAGCGGGCACGGCCGGTTCTGAGGGGACCCCGGCGCGGCAACGCGCCGGGGTTACCCGACAAGTCCGAATTTGCCGCCGTGCGATACTTCGCCCCGGACTCAGTGATTCGGACCTGGACCGATTACAAGATCAACCTTGCATGACAAGGCACTAGACGCTTTGTCACGTGGTAATGACAGCGTGGATGCAACATCCGCGCGGCCAGGTGATGCAGGGCCAGGACCCTGGACGGTGCGCTAGGACAGCACGCGGCGGCGGAAGTTACGCAGCCCGATGGCCAGGAACACCGCGCCGAAGCCCAGGATCACCGGGTAGATCACGTACAGGTGCATGTGCGGTGCCTCGGTGAACGCGGCCCGCATCCCCTCGTTCACGTAGACCAGCGGGTTGATCAGCACGATGGTCTGCAGCCAGTGCCAGCCGCCTACCGAGACCGGGGCCAGCCTGGTCCACGCGTAGTACGTGCAGCCCAGGAACGTTATGGGCAGGATGATGAAGCCGAACATGAGCCCGATGTTGCGCGGCTCGAAGCTGGTGCCCAGCACCAGTCCCAGGCCGGCCATGGCGATGCAGGCCAGCGGGACCAGCGTGACGATGATCCACCAGTGCAGCGAGATGTGCGCGTGCACCCCGGGCGCGTGGACCACCGAGGCCATCGGCAGCACGATGGCCGCGGAGATCACCCCCTGGACCGCGCCCGAGAGCACCTTGGCCACGGCCACCAGCCAGATGGGACAGGGCGCCTGCACCCGGTCCTCGATTTCCCGGGTGAAGCCGAACTCCTGCGCCATGTTCAGGGCGATGGACTGCACACCCTGGAACATGATCGAGATGCCGACCACCCCGGGCACCAGGATGGTGGCGAACACGGACTCGGCCGCCGTACCGTGCCCGCCGCCGATGCCCTGGCCGATCTTCGGGAACACGAACAGGAACACGAAGCAGAGCAGGAACGGCTGGATGATGGTGCGGAGCACGAACTCCCACCAGTGCTTGCGCAGCACGACCAGGTCACGTAGCAGTAGCGCGCCGAGCGCGGTCCAGCTGGCCGCGGCGACCGACCGGGTGGGCCCGCCGCCGATCCGCTGCACCGGCGCCGGGGTCAGTGAAGTGGTCATCAGTCCCGCAGCTCCTTGCCGGTCAGGTTGATGAACACGGTTTCCAGGCTGGGCTCGGCGATGGACAGGTCGACCAGGTCGAACCCGCCGCGCTCGGCCGCCTGCACGAGCCGTGGGACGAGCCGGTCGCTGCCCTGCACGTGCAGCTGCACCGCACCTTCGCCGTCCGGGCCATCGACGAGCCGGGTCCGGGTCACCCCGGCCACCTCCCGGCCGAGCAGCTCGGCCAGCTGGCCGGTGTCCCCGGTGGTCTTCACCGTGACCACGGTGTCCGCGCCCACCGACTGCTTCAGCGCGGCCGGGGTGTCCAGGGCCAGGATCCGGCCGTGGTCCATGATGGCCACCCGGTCGCACAGCTGGTCGGCCTCTTCCATGTAGTGCGTGGTGAGCAGGATGGTCTGGCCGGCCCGGTGCAGCTCGCCGAGCAGGTCCCACAGCGCCAGCCGGCTCTGCGGGTCGAGCCCGGCCGTGGGCTCGTCCAGGAACAGCACGGACGGCCGGTGGAAGATGGCCCGGGCCACCATGAGCCGCTGGGCCATCCCGCCGGACAGCGCGTACACCGACGCCTTGGCCCACTTGGCCAGCTGGAACTGCTCCAGCAGCTCGTCGGCCATGCGCCGGGACGCCCGGGCGCCCATGCCGAACAACCGGCCGTGGAAGTACAGGTTCTCCCACACGGTGAGCTGCCGGTCCAGCGTGTTCTGCTGCGAAACGATGCCGCTCAGCTGCTTGGCCAGCGCCGGGTGCGCGGCCACGTCGATCCCGGCCAGGAAGGCCCGCCCCGACGTCGGCACCACCCGGGTGGTCAGCATGCCCGCGGTGGTGGTCTTCCCGGCCCCGTTCGGCCCCAGCAGGCCGAAGATCTCACCGGCCTGGACGTCCAGGTTCAGCCGGTCCACCGCGGCGAAGTCGGTACCTGGATAGACCTTGGTCAGGTCCTCGGTATGGATGACCGCGCCAGGCTGGCCGCCGGGCCAGCCGGTGGTGTCGGTGGCTGCGGGTGCGGTGGTCATGGCCTGCACATCGTAGCCGCTGGGCGATAGGGCACCCTGGTAGGGACCGGCCGCCGGCTGGGGAGAGGAACGGTGCATGGCTCGGGTATTGATCACCGGATCGGCGGACGGGCTGGGCCTGATGGCGGCCAGGCTGCTCGCCGGGGACGGGCACGAGGTCACGCTGCACGCGCGTAACGCCAGCCGGGCCAGGGATGCGCAGGCCGCGCTGCCCGCCGCGGAGCACGTGCTGACCGGGGACCTGGCCAGCGTGGCCGGCATGCGCGAGGTGGCCGCCCAGGCCAACGAGCTGGGCCGGTACGACGCCGTGATCCACAACGCCGGGGTCGGGTACCGGGAGCCGCGCCGCATCCAGACCGCGGACGGGCTGAGCCACGTGTTTGCCGTCAACGTGCTCGCGCCGTACCTGCTCACCGCGCTGATGACCCGGCCGTCCCGGCTCGTCTACCTCAGCTCGGGCATGCACCGGGCGGGCAACGCCGACGGGGCCGACCTGCAGTGGGTGGGCCGTCCGTGGAACGGCTCGCAGGCCTACGCGGACTCCAAGCTGCTCGACGTGGTGCTGGCCTTCGCGGTGGCCCGCCGCTGGCCAGATGTGCTGAGCAACGCGCTGGAGCCGGGCTGGGTGGCCACCCGGATGGGCGGCCCGGGCGCCCCGGACGACATGTCGCAGGCCCCGGTCACCCAGGCCTGGCTGGCTGTGAGCAACGACCCGGCGGCCACCGTGACCGGCCAGTACTTCTACCACCAGCGGCCTCGCCAGGTCCACCCGGCGGCGTACAGCCGCACCGTGCAGGACCAGCTGCTGGCCAGCTGCGCCGAGATCAGCGGCGTCGAGCTGCCCAAGGGGGCGTGATGAAGGCGGTCGTGTTCGCCGGCACCCGCGAGGTCACGGTCCAGGACGTCGCGGACGCGGCGCTGGAGGAACCCACCGACGTGCCGCTCCGGGTCACCTCCAGCGCGATCTGCGGCACCGACCTGCACATGTACGACGGCCGCACCGGGGCCACCCCGGAGCTGGTGCTGGGCCACGAGCCGCCCGGCGTGGTCGAGCAGGCTGGCCCGGCCATCGAGCTGGTCAAGCCGGGCGACCGGGTGGTCATCCCCACCCACCTGTACTGCGGCGTCTGCGTCGACTGCGCGCGCGGGCTGTCCGCCGACTGCCTGCGGGTCCGGCCGGGCGGGTTCGGCGCCGCCTACGGGTACGGCGGGATGGGCCCGTACCGGGGCGCAGGCCGAGCTCCTCCGGGTGCCCTACGCCGACGGCAACTGCATCCCGGTCCCCGGTGAGCCGGGCGACAACCTCGAGGACGACCTGGTGCTGCTGGCCGACGCGTTCGTGACCGGCTGGCACGCCACCGTGCTGGCCCAGGTGACCGCGGGCGGCACGGTGGCCGTGTTCGGCGCCGGTACCATCGGGCTGCTCGCCGCGTACAGCGCCCAGCTCAAGGGAGCAGCTGAGGTCTACATCGTGGACTATATTCCCGAACGCCTGAGCCTGGCCGGTGAGCTCGGCTTCGTCCCGGTCGACTTCCGCCCCGGCGACCCGGTCGATCAGATCCGCGAGCTGCGCCGGGCCCACGGGCCGCCCCAGGGCGAAGAATTGATGAACGGGGTGGACGCCGCCATCGACGCGGTGGGTTTCCAGGCCCGGGACCGCGCCGCGCCAGATACCGAAAACCCCCAGCAGGTGATCGGTGACCTGGCCCGGCTGGTCAACCCGGCCGGGCACCTGGGCATCATCGGCGTGTACCCGGACAGGGACCTGCACCCCGCGCCAGGCGGGCACGAGGACGGCCGGCTGACCGTGCCGTGGGCCACGCTGTTCAGCAAGGGCGTGTCGGCCGGCTTTGGCCGCACCCAGGACCGCCGGTACACCGTGCTGCTCCGCGACCTCATCCTGTCCGGCCTGGCCCGGCCCAGCGCCGTGGTCAGCCACCACGGCCGGCTCGCCGACGCGCCGGCCCTGTACCAGTCGTTCGACCGCCGTGCCGACGGGGTGGTCAAAGCGGTCCTGTGCCCGCAGGCCGGCTGACCGGCGGCCGTGGACCTCGAACCGTACCGCGGTGAGCTGGTGGCGTACTGCTACCGGATGCTCGGCTCGTGCCACGAGGCCGAGGACCTGGTGCAGGAGACGATGCTCCGGGCCTGGCAGGCCCGCGACCGGTACGACCACACCCGGGCCTCGGTGCGGACCTGGCTGTACCGGATCGCGACCAACGCGTGCCTGACCGCGCTGGCCGGGCGGGCGCGGCGGCCGCTGCCGTCCGGCCTGGGCGCGCCGAGCGACGATCCCGGGGCGCCGCTCACTCCGGCGTTCGGCATCCCCTGGCTGCAGCCGTTTCCTGACGCCCGGTTCGATCAGGGACTGCGGGCTGACCTGCGGCTCGCGCTGGTCGCGGCGATGCAGCTGCTGCCGCCACGGCAGCGGGCCGTCCTGGTCCTCCGCGAGGTGCTGCAGTTCACCGCGGCCGAGGTCGCCGCCCAGCTGGACAGCACGGTCCCGGCGGTGAACAGCGCGCTGCAGCGGGCCCGCGCCGCCCTGGCGGGGGCGGCCGACGTGACCGACGTGGCCGAGCCGGATGATCGCGGGACGCGCGCGGTGATCGACCGGTACGTGCGCGCGTTCGAAGCGGCCGACGTGCCCGCGCTGGTCCGGCTGCTGACCGACGACGCGGTGCTGGAGATGCCCCCGGTCCGGCTGTGGTACCGGGGCCGTGCCGACTACGGCCAGTTCATCAGCCGCGTGTTCAGCACCCGCGGCCCGGGCTGGGCCATGCGGCGGCTCACCGCCAACGGGCAGCCCGCGCTGGCTGCCTACGCGCCGGCCCCGGACGGCCCGCCCCGGCTGCACACGCTCCAGGTCTTCACCATCACCGGCGGCCAGGTCGCGGGCAACGTCGTGTTCGCCGACCCGGCCGTGTTCCGCGTGTTCGGCCTGCCGGGCCACGTTCCGCCGGGCGATTTCCGTCCGGCGCGATGAGCCGGGCCGGTGCCGCTGGTATATACCGGTGCGCACCGGCACGAGGGAGGCTCATCATGAGCGTGATCGTTATTCAGTTCATCACCCTGGACGGGATCGTGACCGGCCCCGACGGGTCGCCGGAAACGCCGTCCGGCGGCTGGGCGTTCCGGCATGGCCCGGAGGCCGTGGCTGGGGACAAGTTCCAGCTCGGCAGCGTGCTCGACCAGGGCGTGCTGCTGTTCGGCCGGAAGACCTGGGAGCAGTTCAGCCGGATCTGGCCGGGCCGCGACGACCCGTTCTCCGCGCGGATGAACGCGGTGCCCAAGCTGGTCGCCAGCCGTACGCTGACCGACGCGTCCGGGTGGCAGAATTCCACCGCCATCGGCGGTGACCCCATCGCCGCCGTCCGCGCCGAGCAGCGCGATGTGATCGTCATCGGCAGCCTGAGCCTGGTGCACGCGCTGCTGGCCCAGGACCTGATCGACGAGTACCGGCTGCTCACCTTCCCGACCGTCCTGGGCACCGGCGAGCGGCTGTTCCCGGCCGGCCGGCCGCCGGTCTACCTGGAGTGCTTGTCCGCCGGGCAGGCCGGCCCCGCCGTCCTCGCCCGGTATGGCCGGGCCGCCCGGTGACGGCCCGCTTCCTCGCCGTCTACGGGACGCCGGCCGACCCAGCGGCGTTCGACCGGCACTACCGCGAGGTCCACCTCCCGCTGCTGCGCCGGCTGCCCGGGCTGCGCCGGTGCACGATCAGCCGGGACGTCACCGCCCTGTACGGCGAGCCGTACTACCTGATCGCCGAGCTGGACTGGGACACCGTGGACGAGCTGCGGGCTGCGTTCGCCACCCCCGAGGGCCGCGCCACCGCGGCCGACGCGGCCCGCCTCCAGGAACTCGCCCCGGTCCGCAGAATGATCTTCTCGGCGGACGACGCGAGCTAGTTGCCGCCGCCGTCGCCCGGCGGGGCCGGGCTCATCGGCATCGGCGGCGGGGACCATGGCGTGCTGATGGCCGGCGGGGACCATGGCGTGCTGATGGCCGGCGCGCTGCTGACCGCGGGCTCAGCCGCCCGCTCAGCCGCCCGCTCAGCCGCCCGCTCAGCCGCCCGCTCAGCCGCCCGGCGGTGGTGGTGCCGGCGATGCCGCCGGTGCATGTCCTCGGTGGCCGGCGGGGTCGCCGCCGGGCTGGCCCGGTGGGTCCCGGCCACCTGGGCCGGGGCCGGTGCGCGGGCCGCGGAGTGCGCGGCCCCGGCCGCGCACCCGGCGGCCAGCATGGTGAGCAGGGCGAGCCCAGTCGCCCCGTGGGCAAGCGTCAACCGCATGGAACTGTCCTCCGGAATGATCGGATTTCCCCGTTCGCAGCGGCCGCGTGCTGGTACCTACTGACACGGCCCGGAAGGCAATTCTGGTTCGCTCCACGGCGGGCCCATCCCTCGGCCAGCAGCTCGTAGCAGCGGACCCGGTCGGCGTGGTCATGGGTGATCGTGGTGATGATCAGCCCGTCCGCGCCGGGCTCAGCCGGCCGCGGCCCACACGTACCGGACCGCGATGGCTACGACCAGGACGCCGACCAGGCGGCGGATCAGCGCGTCGGGCAGCCGGGACTGCAGCCGCGCCCCCGCGTACCCGCCGGCCAGCCCGCCGACCCCGAGTGCGGCGCCGGTCGGCCAGTCCGGCGAGATGGGCCCGCTGTGCCGCAGCGACAGGATGGTGAATGTGACCACGCCGGCCACAGAGGTTACAAACGTCGAGCCGAGCGCGGCGGGTGCGGCCTCGGACGGCTGCCGCCCGGAGCCGATCAGGATGGGGGCCAGGATCGACCCGCCGCCGATGCCGTAGATCCCGCCGATGCAACCCACCACGGCGGACAGCAGGACGAGCGCGTACTCGGGGAGCTGGGGGAGCCGCCGCTGGGGAACCGGGCTGGCCACCGCCAGCCAGCCGCCCAGTGGCAGCAGCACCGCCGCGACCACCAGCTCGAACACGTCCGGGCCGGGCAGCAGCTCGACCCGGATGACCGAGCCGGCCACCACGCCAGGCAGCGTGCCGGAGATGAGCAGCAGGGTGGTCCGGCCGCCGGTCTGGCCCTGCCGCCAGTACCGGTACAGGGCCCCCGGCGTGGCGATCACGTTGTACAGCAGGTTGGTCGGGGTGACCGCGGGGCTGGGCGTGCCCAGCACGCTGACCTGGAACGGAAGCAGCAGCACAGCGCCGGAGATGCCCGCGGGAGTGGCCAGCAGGGCGATGCCGAACGCCGCGGCCAGCGCCACCGCCTCGGTCCAGCCGGTGCCGAGCAAGTCAGCCCAGCCCCAGAATGCGGGCCGCGTTGCCGAACAGCACGCTGTCCAGCACGCTGGCAGGCAGGTCCAGGCCGTCGAGTTCGGCCAGGCACCGCTCCGGGGTCAGGAACGGGAAGTCGCTGCCCCAGACGAACTGCCCGGACAGCCGCCCGCGCAGCTCGCGGATGACCTCCGGCGGGATCCGCTTCGGGGACCAGCCGGAGATGTCGATGTACACATTGGTCTTGTGCAGCGCCACCGCGATCAGGTCCATCTGCCACGGCCAGCCGAAGTGCGCGGCGACCACGGTCAGCCCAGGATGGGCGGCGGCCACCGGGTCCAGCTTGAGCGGGTGCGCGTAGTCGATCCTGATGCCCTGCCCGCCGGGCTGCCGGGCGCCGATCCCGCTGGTCCCGGTGTGGAACAGGGCCAGCAGGCCGTGCTCGGCGCAGGCCGCGTAGATCGGGAAGTAGGCCGGGTCGTCCGGGGCGAACGCCTGCAGCGAGGGGTGGAACTTCACCCCGCGCAGCCCGAGCGCGGCAATAGTGGCCACCTCGGCCACGGCCGCCGTGCCCTTGTGCGGGTCGACCGACCCGAGCCCGGTGAACGTGTCCGGGTACTCCGCGCAGGCCGCGGCCACCGTCTCGTTCGGCACCCGGGGCCGCCCGGTGGCCGTCTCGGCGTCCCAGGCCAGCAGGACCGCCCTGACGTTCAGTGCTCGGTACCGGGCGGCCAGCTCGGCCAGCGGCATCCGCTGCACCGGGGAACGGAAGTACGCCTCGGCCGCCTCCACATAGCCCGCCATGCTCTCGTCGAGCCAGTCCGGGGTGGGCAGGTGGACGTGGCAGTCGATGGCGCGCAGTGGCTGGTCCGGCATCGGTGCCTCCAAGGGGCGCATGGATCCCGTTAAGGTCATGTTCGCCGGCTGGTCCGGCCGGCCAGCACCGTGTTATCACGAGAATGTGCAGTACGAACGGCTGAGCCGGGATCATTTCGCGGTGGCGGCGGGGCTGCTCGGCCCGCTGGCGCTGGCCGCCATCCTGGTGCCGTTCCGCGCCCATTTCCCGAACACCGACGCCGCGCTGGCCATGCTGCTCGTGGTGGTGGCCGTGGCGGCGGCCGGGAACCGGCTGGCTGGGTACCTGGCCGCGGTGTCCACCGCGGTGTGGTTCGACTTCTTCCTGACCCGGCCGTACGAGACGTTCACCATCAACCGGCAGACCGACATCGAGACCACCGTGCTGCTGCTGGTCATCGGGGTAGCCGTGACCGAGCTGGCGGTGTGGGGACGGCGCGAGCACGCGGCGGCCAGCCGGCGGGCCGGCTACCTGGACGGGATCAGCGGCACGGTAGCCGCGGTAGCCGCCGGGGAACCGGCCGCCGACCTCATCGATCAGGTCGCCGGGCAGCTCACCCGGGTGCTGTCGCTGCGGTCCTGCCGGTGGCAGTACGGCGTGGCCGGGCTCGGTCACCCAGCCCGGCTGATGCACGACGGCCGGGTCCGGGCCGGGGACCGGGTCTGGGCCGCCGAGACGGGCGGCCTGCCCGCGGACACCGAGACCGAACTGCTGGTGGAAAACGGCGGCCTGCTGCAGGGCCGGTTCCTGCTCACCCCGCGGCCGGACAGCCGGCCCACCCGGGAACAGCTGCTGGTGGCCATCGCGCTGGCCGAGCAGGTGGGCGCCGCGCTCGGCAGCGGTCACCCGGCCAGGCGCTGACCCGCCCGGCCGGAGCCGCCCAGTCCCGCCCGGTCCCGGCCGCTCAGTCCCGGGCCGCCGCGCGGATGGCCTGCCACACCCGCTGCGGTGACGCCGGCATGTCGATGTGCCGCACCCCCAGGTGGCTCAGTGCGTCCACGATGGCGTTCTGCACGGCCGGGGCCGCACCGATTGTGCCGGCCTCGCCGATGCCCTTGGCGCCGAGCGGGTTGTAGCTGGTCGGCGTGGCCATGTCGGCCAGCTCGAAGCTGGGCAGCTCGGCCGCTGAGGGGAACGAGTAGTCGGCGAACGTAGCGGTCAGCGGGTTGCCGTCGGCGTCGTACCGGATCTCCTCGAACAGCGCCTGGGCGGCGCCCTGGGCGATCCCGCCGTGCCGCTGGCCCTCAGCCAGCAGCGGGTTGATCACCGTGCCCGCGTCGTCCACCGTGATCATCCGCCGCAACGTAACCTGGCCCGTCTCGGTGTCCACCTCGGCCACGGCCACGTGCGCGCCGAACGGGAACGTCGGCCCCGGGGCCCGGAACACGGCCCGCACCAGCAGCGGCCCCGCCGCGGCCAGGCTGGCCAGCGGCACTGCGGCGTCCGGGTCACCGGCCACCGCGAACGCGCTCCGGCCGATGTCGAAGACGAGGTCGGCCGGGCTGATTTCCAGCTCGCTGGCGGCGCGCTGCCGGGCCACCTCGAGCAGCTCCCGGGCCGCCTGCTGCACGGCCGCGCCGCCCTGCTGCAGGCTGCGCGAGCCGCCGGTGCCGCCGCCCTCCGGGATGAGATCGGTGTCGCCCCACCGCACGGTGATCTTGTCCACGTCGATGCCCAGCTCGTCGCTGGCCAGCATGGCCCATACAGTGACGTGCCCCTGCCCATGCGGCGAGGTCCCGGTCAGGATCGTCGCGCTGCCGTCCGGGTGCACCTCGATCTGGGCGTTCTCCCGGGGACCGCCCGACTCGGCGCCCGGCCCGGTGATCTCCACGTAGCAGGACAGCCCGATGCCGAGCTGGGTCACCCCGCCGGCCTCGCGCCGCCGGGCCTGCTCGGCGCGCAGTTGGGCGTACCCCGCCACGGCCAGCGCCCGGTCCAGCGCCGCCGCATAGTCACCGCTGTCGTACACCGCACCGAACGCCGTCTGGTGCGGCTCGGTGAACTTGGGCAGCAGGTTCGCCCGGCGGACATCGGCCGGGTCCAGGCCGGCCTCGGCCGCGAACAGGTCCATGGCCCGCTCCACGGCGGCGGTGGCCTCCGGCCGGCCCGCCCCCCGGTATGCGCCGACCGGCGTGGTCGTGGTGACCACCGACGTGGCGGCCGCCTCGGCCCGGCCGATGGCGTATGGTCCCGGCGTCATCATCCTGGTCATCATGGGCAGGAACGCGCCGAACCGCGGGTAGGCCCCGGCGTCCTGCAGGATCTCCAGCCGGTACGCGGTGACGGTGCCGTCGCGGCGGCCACCGATGGTGACCGTCTGCTGCTGGGCCCGGCCGTGTGTCATCGCGACCAGGTTCTCGCTCCGGGTCTCTGCCCACCGGGCCGGCCGGCCCAGTTCGCGGGCCACCCAGCAGACCACCGCGTGCTCCGGGTCGGCCCCGAACTTGGCGCCGAACGCCCCGCCCACGTCCGGGGTGATGATCCGCAGCCGGGCCGGGTCCAGGCCGAGCAGCGCGGCCAGCGCGCTCCGGGTGCCCTGCGCGCCCTGGTTCGGTACCCACGCCGTCAGCCGGCCGTCCGGGCCCCAGGCGGCGGCCGCCGCCCGGGTCTCCATCGGGGCGGGCGCGATCCGCTGGTTGACGATGCTGGCGCTGACCACCACGTCGCAGCCGTCGAACAGGCCGGGGTCGAACGTGGCCGGATCACCGAAGGACGCGGCCACGTTGGTGCCCGCCGCCGGGAACAGCGCCGGCCCGGCGGCGGCCTGGGCCGGGTCCAGTACCGGCGGCAGCGGGTCGTAGTCCACGTCCACCAGCTCCGCGGCGTCCTCGCCCTGGGCCCGGGTCTCGGTCACGACCACCGCCACCGGCTCGCCGGCGAAGCGGACCACGTCGCGGGCCAGCGGCGGCTGGCCCATCTGGTCGTTGATCACGCCCGGCATGGGTGCGCCCAGCAGTGGCAGGTCAGCCACGTCGGCCCCGGTGAACGCGGCCACCACGCCGGGCGCGCCGAGCGCGCCAGCCAGGTCGATGCCGCGGATCCGGGCGTGCGCTACCGGGGACCGGACGAAGGACACCTGGCACGCGCCGGCCAGCCGCGGGTCCACTACGTCGTCGGTGTAGACCGCGCCCACGGTCAGGAAGCCCGGATCCTCGGTGCGCAGCACCCGCGTGCCCAGAATGCTCAAGTCGCCCGCCTCTCTCCAGCCTGGATGCCTGTAAATTACCCGCCCCCCGGGCCGCGGCCGCCCCGGGTGACATGCTGGATCAGTGAGCGATTCCATGGTCGTCCGCGACGTCACGGTGCGGCACGTGGTGGTGCCGCTGCGGCGGCCGCTGGCCACCCGGGTCGGTGACTTCCCGCGCTGGCCGCTGCTGCTCATCGACCTGCGCACCGAGCAGGGCATCACCGGCCGCGGCTACCTGGCGCCCTACCTGGGCACCGCGGCAGCCGCGGTCCGGGCCATGGTCACCGAGCTGGGCGGCGGGCTGCGCGGCCACCCGGCCGCCCCGGCCGCGGCGTACCGCGCGGCGCGCGGCTGGTTCAGCCTGGCCGGCTACCAGGGGCTGGCCCTGGCCGCGGTGGCCGGGCTGGACATCGCGCTGTGGGACGCGCTGGCCCAGGCGGCCGGGCTGCCGCTGGCCCGGCTGCTCGGCGGCACCGGGGAGCCGGTGCCCGCCTACAACAGCAACGGGCTCGGCCTGATCCCGCCCGCCGCGGCCGGCGACGAGGCGCTGGAACTGCTGGCCGAAGGCGGGTTCAGCGCGCTCAAGGTCCGGGTCGGCCGGGCCAGCGCGGCCGACGACCTGGCCGCCGTCCGCCGGGTCCGGGACGCGGTCGGCGACGGGGTCACCCTGGTCGCCGACTACAACCAGGGCCTGGACCCAGGGGACGCGGCGGCGCGCTGCCGCGCGCTGGACGGCGAGGGCCTGGCCTGGATCGAGGAGCCGCTGCGCTACGACGACCTGGCCGGGCACGCGCGGCTGGCCCGGGACATCGCCACCCCCATCATGCTGGGCGAGAATTTCTACGGCCCGCGGGCCATGCAGGCCGCCATCCAGGCCGAAGCGTGCGACCTGGTCATGCCGGACCTGATGCGGATCGGCGGGATCACCGGCTGGCTGCAGGCCGCTGCCCTGGCCGACACGTCCGGCCTGCCGATGTCCTCGCACCTGTACCCGGAGGTGTCCGGTCACCTGCTCGGCGTGACCCCGACCCGGCACTGGCTGGAGTGGCAGGACTGGGCGCACCCGGTGCTGGCCCGCCCGTTCGAGGTCCGGGATGGCCTGCTGCACCTGCCCGGCGTCCCGGGCAACGGCCTGGCCTGGGACGAGGACGCCGTCGCTCACTACGCCGCCGGGTAACGCGGCCGGGGCCGGGGCCGGCGCAGCAGCCAGGCCCAGAACGTCCGGCGCGGCCGGCGCGGCCCGCGCACCGTGATGCTGCCGCTGCCGACCCGCCCGGTGACCTGGATGTGCAGCACGGCCGGCGCGTCCGGGCTCCACTGCGTCTTGTCCTTGACCGAGCCGCTGCGCACCGCCACGTCGTCCAGGCCCACCGTGATGCCCGGCTTGGTGATCAGGGTCAGCCCGCCGCTGCGCACTTCGGCGTCGATGGTCAGCGATGGCTGGGTGATCACCGCCTCGGTGAAGTCGAGCCGCGCCGAGCCGCTGCTCAGCCGGACCTCCATCCGCCGCGGCACGACCCACCGGCCGGTACGTTCGGCGCTGCCGGACCGGCAGTCGATGCGGACCACCTCCCGGGGCGGGGCGGCCATGCCGCCTGCCGCGGGCAGATCCCTGGTCAGCGCCGTGAGCTCGGCATAGGTCCGCGCGGTCAGCGCCAGCTCCAGCCGCTGGTCGAGCTCGTCGGCGGTCAGCCGGCCGTCACCGGCCGCGATGCGCAGCTGCTCGGCCACCCGGTCCCGGTCGGCATAGGAAGCCCGCAGCTCGCCCGGTGGCACCAGCTCCCCGCCGTCACCGGACGGCTCCAGCTCTCCCGTCATGGGCACACTCTAGAGGCTGGCCGCCGCGCGTCACGGCCCCGGTGCGGGGCGTTGCTCACCAGCCCAGCCGGGCCGCGGCGGCGGCCCAGGCAGCGGCCCCGCCGGCGGCCGGCTCGAAGCGGCGCAGCTGCTGGGTGGCCCGCAGCAGCGCCCGCATCCCGGCCAGGTCGCCCGGCGCGGCGCCCAGCGCCCGCGCCTGGACCAGGATGTTGCCCAGCGCGGTGGCCTCGGTCGGGCCAGCCACCACCGGCCGCCCGCACGCGTCCGCGGTGAGCTGCAGCAGCAGGTCGTTGCGCGACCCGCCACCGACCACGTGCACCGTGTCGATGTGTTGCCCGGACAGCTCCTGCACCTGGATCAGCGCCCGCCGGTAGGCCAGCGCCAGGCTGTCCAGGATGCACCGGGCCACGGCCGGGGGACCGTCCGGGACGGGCTGGCCGGACCGCCGGGCGGCCGCGGCGATCCGTGCGGGCATGTCACCCGGCGGCAGGAACACCGGGTCGTCCGGGTCGATGACGGTGGCTAGCGCCGGCCGCTGGGCCGCCGCGCTGAGCAGCGCGGCCAGGTCCACCGGCGGCCCGGCCCGGGTCCAGGTGCGGACCGACTCCTGCAGCAGCCACAAGCCCATCACGTTGCGCAGGTAGCGGATGGTGCCGTCCACGCCGGCCTCGTTGGTGAAGTTGGCCGCCCGGCTGGCTTCGGTCAGCACCGGCTGATCCAGTTCTACGCCGACCAGCGACCAGGTGCCGGACGAGATGTAGCCGAACCGGCGGCCCTGGGCCGGGACGGCGGCCACCGCGGACGCGGTATCGTGCGAGCCGACCGCCATGACCGGCACGGCGGGCAGCGCCGCGGCCAGGCCGGGCCGCAGCACGCCGATCACGCTGCCTGGCCGGCGCAGCGGCGGGAACAGCCGGCCGGGCAGGCCGGCCGCGCAGATCAGGCCGTCCGCCCAGCCCTGCGCCCGTGCGTCGAGGAGCTGGGTGGTGGACGCGTTGGTCAGCTCGGCGCCGATCTCGCCGGTGAGCCAGTACGCCAGCAGGTCCGGGATCAGCAGCAGCGTCTGTGCGCCGTCCAGCTGCCCGGCCCGGGCTGCGGCCGCGAGCTGGTAGAGCGTGTTGAACGGCAGCTGCTGGATCCCGGTCACCGCGTACAGCTCGGCGGCCCCGATCTGGGCCGTCACCTCGGCGGCCACCCCGTCGGTCCGGCTGTCCCGGTAGTGCACCGGATTGCCCAGCAGCGCCCCGTCCGCGCCGAGCAGCCCGTAGTCCGCGCCCCACGAGTCGATGCCCACGCTGGCCAGGTCCGCGCCACGGGCCGCGGCGCGCAGCCCGGCCAGCATGGCCGCGTACAGCCGGAGGATGTCCCAGTGCAGCGTGCCCAGCACCCGGACCGGCTCGTTGCCGAACCGGTGTGCCTCGGCCAGCCGCAGCGTGCCCCCGCCCAGCTGCCCGGTCATCACCCGGCCACCGGACGCGCCGAGGTCCACCGCGGCCACGGTCACCTCGCGCATGCCAGCCGCCCGCCCGGGCTCAGCGCAGGAACGCGGCGGCCACGCCCGCGTCCACCGGGATGTGCAGCCCGGTGGTGAGCGACAGATCGCCGGCGGTCAGCGCGACCACCGCGGCGGCCACGTGCTCCGGCAGCACCTCCTGTCTGAGCAGGGTCCGCTGCGCGTAGAACGCGCCGAGTTCCTCCTCCGGCACGCCGTACACCGCGGCGCGGTGCGCACCCCAGCCGCTGGCGAAGATGCCGGAGCCGCGCACCACGCCGTCCGGGTTGATCCCGTTGACCCGGATGCGGTGCTGGCCGAGCTCGGCGGCCAGCAGCCGTACCTGGTGCGCCTGGTCGGCCTTGGCCGCCCCGTAGGCCACGTTGTCCGGCCCGGCGAACACGGCGTTCTTGCTGCAGATGTAGATGATGTCGCCGCCCATGCCCTGGGCCCGCATGACCCGGGCCGCTTCCCTGGCGACCAGGAACGAGCCGCGCGCCAGCACAGCGTGCTGCACGTCCCAGTCGGCCACCGCGGTGTCCAGCAGCGCCCTGGAGATGGACAGCCCGGCGCTGCTCACCACCAGGTCCACCCCGCCAAAGGCCAGAATTCCCAGGCTGAACGCCCCGGCCACACTGGTCTCGTCGGTCACGTCTGACGTTACCGGGATGGCGACATCGGCTCCGCCGATGGACTCGGCCACCTTCCGCGCGGCCGCCCCGTCCTTGTCGGCCACTACCACGCACGCGCCTTCGGCGGCCAGCCGCTCCGCGGTGGCCCGGCCGATGCCCGAGCCACCCCCGGTGACCAGCGCCACCCGCGTGGCCAGTGACCTGGGCCTGGGCCGGCGCCGCAGCTTGGCCTCTTCGAGCGCCCAGTACTCGATGCGGAACTTCTCGCTCTCCGGGATGGGGGAGTAGGCCGAGACGGCCTCGGCGCCGCGCATCACGTTGATCGCGTTGACGTAGAACTCGCCGGCCACCCGGGCGGTCTGCTTGTCCGCCCCGAAACTGAACATGCCCACCCCGGGCACCAGCACCACGGCCGGGTCGGCGCCGCGCATCGGCGGTGAGTCCGGCCCGGCATGGCGCTCGTAGTACGCCCGGTAGTCCTCCCGGTAGCCGGTGTGCAGCTCACGCAGCCGGCCGAGCGCCTGGTCCAGCGGGGCCGACGGCGGCAGGTCGAGCAGCATTGGCCGGACCTTGGTGCGCAGGAAGTGGTCCGGGCACGAGGTACCGAGCGCGGCCAGCGCCGGGTGTTTCGCCCGGGCCAGGAAGTCCAGCACGGCTGGGCGGTCGGTGACGTGGCCGACCTGTGCCCGGTCGGTGCTGGCCAGGCCACGGAGCACCGGCATGAGGGCCGCCGCCCGGGACTGGCGTTCGGGATCAGGAAGCGGTTCGTAACCGGGTATCGGTGCGCCGAACGGCTCGGCCGCGCCGTGGGAGTCGAGGTAGCGCTGCGCGGCCGCGATGATCTCCAGCGAGCGTGCCTCGCACTCGTCGCTGGTCGCGCCCCAGGCGGTGATGCCGTGCCCGCCCAGCATGACCCCGATGGCCTGCGGGTTGTCCCGGGCTACCGCGGCGATGTCCAGGCCGAGCTGGAAGCCAGGCCGCCGCCACGGCACCCACCGCACCCGGTCGCCGAAACAGGCCCGGGTCAGGGCCTCGCCGTCGGCCGCGGTGGCCAGCGCGATGCCGGAGTCCGGGTGCAGGTGGTCCACGTGCGCGGCGTCGACCAGGGCGTGCATGGCGGTGTCGATGGACGGGGCCGCCCCCCTCGGCCGTGCAGGCAGTAGTCGAACGCGGCCACCATCTCGTCCTCGCGGTCCACCCCCGGGTACACCCCGGTCAGCGCGCGGAGCCGGTCCAGCCGCAGCACGGCCAGGCCGGCCGCGGTGAGCGTGCCCAGGTCGCCACCGGAGCCCTTGACCCAGAGCAGGTCGGCCGGGCGGCCGGTCACCGGGTCGGTGTCCTGCCCCTTGGCCGAGGCGTTGCCGCCCGCGTAGTTGGTGTTGCGCGGGTCCGACCCGAGCCGGTTGCTGCGCGCCAGCAGTTCCCTAACGGCCTCAGCCACGCGTGGCTCCTCCGGTTTCATGAGTGCGGTGAGTTTGTGGTCGCGGGCGGGCTGTTGCAGAATCGGCTGCTGCCGTGCGGCGTGTCATTTGTATGGGTAGGTGATGGTTTGGGATGATTTTCGCATGGCGGAGGGTTACCGGCGGGTGGACCGGGATCAGCCGTTTTT
>Ga0335078_10005271_pt1 | contig 19117 bp, 16 predicted proteins | sample Lox_Sample_32_FD_206711 | JGI IMG/M metagenome (GOLD analysis project Ga0335078, IMG submission 206711) | Soil microbial communities from Loxahatchee National Wildlife Refuge, Florida, United States - Lox_Sample_3.2 | ecosystem: Environmental > Terrestrial > Soil > Wetlands | place: USA... | reverse complement strand
GTTTCTTTGGCACCCCTTGGTTCTGAGGGATAATTCTTAATTACTTCGGTGTGTAAACTGTTTGGCTTGAGGTTACATAATATGGTAAAGATGGATTTCGGTGGCGTTAAAGAAGATGTAATCACCCGTGAAGAGTTCACATTGGCGCAAGCCCAAAAAATCCTAAAAAACGAAGTCGTCGTCTCCCTTGGCTACGGAATTCAAGGCCAAGCTCAATCACTCAACATGCGAGACCAGGGAATAAAAGTAATAATTGGACAGGAAAAAGAAGGCGTATTCAAGAAAGAATGGGACAAAGCAGTTGCAGACGGATGGAAACCAGGCGAAAACCTCTTCCCCCTGGAAGAAGCAGCCAAAAAAGGAACCATCAAACTATTTCTGTTAACTGACGCTGGACAAAAAGCTGTTTGGCCAAAAATTAAAGAAACCCTCAAGCCAGGCGATGCACTCTACTTCAGCCATGGATTCAGCATCGTCTACAAGGAGCAGACGGGCATTATCCCGCCAAAAGGCGTCGACGTAATTCTTGTTGCACCAAAAGGATCAGGCACAAGCGTGCGCAGGAACTTTGTTGACGGAACAGGCATAAACTGCAGCTTCGCGGTGTTCCAGGACGCAACGGGCAAAGCGATGGACCGGGTTAAAGCCCTGGGCATCGCTATCGGCGCAGGCTACTTGTTCCCGACTACTTTCGAGAAAGAAGTTTACAGCGACCTGACAGGCGAACGGGGCGTTTTGATGGGTGCACTTGCAGGCATCATGGAAGCACAATATGACACCTTGCGCGAACATGGACACAGCCCAAGCGAAGCCTTCAACGAAACAGTTGAGGAACTTACGCAAAGCCTCATCCGCTTGGTTGACGAGAACGGCATGGACTGGATGTACTGCAATTGCAGTGAAACAGCACGCATCGGTGCATTGCGCTGGAGACCCCGCTTCAAAGAAGCCACACAACCAGTATTCGACTCACTCTATGAACTTGTGGCCGCAGGCGAAGAAACGCGCATCGTGCTGGAAAAAAGTAAAGCTCCGGACTACCGCCAAAAACTCGCCGCCGAACTCAAAGAGATGGGTGACAGTGAGATGTGGCGCGCAGGAGCCACCGTACGTTCACTGCGCCCCGGAAAGGGAAAGAAGCAAGAGTAAGCTCACCTTTCAATCTTTTCATTTTTTTTCTTTGCAGTAAAGTTCTTGCGTGTTTTTGGAAGCTAATTTTTTTATGACTAAAAGCTAACGCTTTGCCAACATAAGAGGCTTTGGAAGTTTATCCCAAAAACCAAGAGTCGATCAAAGTCATACTAATGGATGTGATAATGCCCAAAATGGACGGCGAAGTAACTTCAAGGAGGATCAAGGAGATCATCACTCGCGTCAAGGTGATAATGAGGCGGGTGACTGGAACCTTGAAACTTGAGTCGATTAAATCAATCGTGACCGCGACTTTGGCAAAACATTCACTACAGAACAGATGTTAAAAGCAATAACTGAGACTATTTCGAAACAAAGCTGCGTCGCAAAACAGAGGATTTTTCTTTATCCTCACTGTTAAGAAACGCAAAATTTAGTCGATAAAAAAGTAATTCCGGCACCCTGACCCCCCGAATGTCCAGCTGAATCACAGCACCGAACCTCACCTTTTCCAACTTTCCCGCCAGCCAAAATTAATTTATCATGTTCCTCTTTGCCAAGCGATCTTTGAATATAGATAATGTGCAAATTTTCGCAGTTTATATTAATTGGTTGCGCAGAATCGGTAAACCATGGAAAGCATAGTAGGCAAATTCCGATACGTGAAAATCAACGCCTACCATTCAAATTATGTCAGGCTGACGAGCGACGAAGAATTTTTCAAGATCCTTGCTTCGCGCGAAAACGAAGCGATCTTTCTGTTAGATAAAATAGAAAAAATGGGCTATGACGAGCACGAAAAGGAGAGCAGGCGCAACACCGATTTTATGGTTTTTGTGGATGGACTGATGTATATTCGGGACGGTTTTGGCTATAAGACACTAGAGGACCGCATGGAAGGGGATGCCAAAGGATTCAACGGATGCTGTCTCAAGGTACGTTTCCGTAAAGGCAAAATAATGGTGAACGAAGGAGAATTCTGGGATGAGTCATCCTCGTCATATGACGGCGATGTTTTTTATTATGCCAAATCGCTGGGCTATAACGACTTTCAGGACTACCTTGACGCGATAAAAAGAGGGTTTGGCAACCTGAAAATAGATGAGCGCAAAAAGGCGGCCGAACTTGGTTGCAACAACATGAGCGAATATGAAGAATACCAGCAAATGGAGGCACTGATGAGAGAAGCGGGGTTCGATTCGTATAAAGAGTACACCGAAGCCAGGTCTCTGGGGTTCGACAGGCAAAAGTATGCGACATACGCCTCCATTAAGAAGATAAAAGAAAAATACGCATTCAGTACTTTCCAGGAGACCCATCTTTTTCTTATTTTGAACCGTAAAAGTCTGCCCAGAGAGAAAGACCTGAGCGACATAGTGGATCTCTTGGAGAAGGAGTCCCCAATGGATGAATCTCGCATCAGGTACGGAAAGCCCCCTGAATGGTATGGAAAGAACATGAAATCGGAAAAACAGATAGAGGCTTTTCTTTCGGGCAGCAAGCAGCTATCCGGCTTAGGCGTGTATCACACTGAGAGGAAAATTTTTGTCAGCTTTTCCGATCATAGTTTACTTGTTGATGGAAGTAACATAGCTTACATCAATATCGGCAGGGAGCAAGGAGCAAAACCAAGTGCAAAAAATATCGAACTCGTTGTCGATAAGCTGAAACATGATGGTTTTAGTGAGATCAAGGTATTTTACGACGCAAGCCTGCTCAATATCACAGAAGACAGAGATTGCCTGGCTAAGTTGGAAAATGAAGGCATAGCCAAACCTGTGCCTGCCGAGTGTGATCCCATCGAGTTAATGATAAAATACGCAAAAGATCAGGGTTCGTTTATTGTAACGAACGACGAGCTCAAAGCATGGTCTGAAAGGGATTCGTGGGTAAGAGGAAATATAAACCGTTTCAGAATTGCATTGACGATTGACAATGGCGTTGTTAAATTCACGGGACAATATGAAGGAATGGATTTGGGGAGCTTTAGGAATTTAGAAGATGAGGATTTCGACTTCAAGTCATTAAGTTCAGACACGTCGCGCAGCCAACAGTAGGACAGGCGTTAGATCGTGAGGCTGAGGTTCTCAGCATAGGGTGAAGGCTACTTTTTCCGGATCGAGTTCAAATGCTGTCGCAGGGTCTTGGACTCGTCCGCCAGGGTCTGTGGATCGGTAAACTCTTCGCCAGCCTCAAGGAGCTTCTTGGCCCATCCGATCTCCTTCCAGTCAGCATTCACGGAGAGGATGCCACTCATCTCCATTCCGTCAAAGTAAAACTGGATAAAACCGGTTTTGGCGTCCAGCTTTCCGCGACGCACGACCTGTGAGCGTTTTGTGAGGTCGCCGTAGGCGTTTATCTCGAGGTCGAACTGATTCGAAAAGAAGTAGGGGTATTCATTGAAGGGCTGCTTTGAGCCGGCCATGTTCATGCCAGCAATCCCGCCCTGCTTCTGTGCCACGTCCACATGCTCAACACGTAGATGCCGGTTAAACGGGGGGCTGAAGAACCGGGTTATGTCCCCTGCAGCATAAACGCCGTCCACGCTAGTCTCCATGAATTCATTGACGAGAACACCTCGATCCATTTTTAGCCCCGCCTTCTCGGCAAGCTCAATGTTCAGGTCTATCCCGATGCCAACAACAACCAGATCGGCGGGAACTATTTTTCCGCCTTCCAGCTGGACCGCCTCCAGCTTCCCAGCCTTTTCTAAAAAAGCGGACACATTGGTGTTCAGGAGGACGTCCACACCCTTCTTAGAGTGGTACTCTCGGATCCAGTTGGCCGTCTCCTCATCAATTGCTGCACTCAGAAGTTGGGGAGACCTGTGGATGAGTGTGACACCCAGCCCTTTTCCGCTCAACGTCGCAGCCACCTCGCAGCCTATGAAACCGCCTCCCACGATTGCAACCTTCCTTGCCTTTGAGGCTGCCCTCTTGATGCTGTCGCAGTCCTCAATGGTCCGCAGGTAATGGATCTCCTCCAGATCGGAGCCGGGGATTTTCAGCTTCCTGGGGTGGCCGCCTGTGGCCAGCAATAGGGAACGATATTGGAAAGCACGCCCGTCATCCAAAGTAACGGTTCGACGACGGCTGTCAATGTTCAGGACCGTGCGCCCGCTGATGAAATCTATCTTGTTTCGCCTGTAGTAGGAGTCGGCCCTGAAGAAGACCTCCGACTTTTTCTTTTGACCGCCCAAGTACTCCTTTGAGAGGGGAGGGCGATCATAGGGGAAGTGATCCTCCTTATTGATCACAACAATGTTGCCTGTCTTGTCATGTTTTCTTATCTCGAAAACTGCGTGGCCCCCCGCCACGCCTCCACCTACTATCAGGTAGTCGACGATAGGCTCCGGCATTGTTATCACTGGTTAAATAATGTGGAAAGAATCTTTAGTTTTTTTCTGTGGCTGCAGCTGGGCTTGAAGTAAAAGGAAGATTTTCCTAGAACATGTTTTCAAAGAACGGGCTTAGAGCTGACAGACCGCTCCTCACAGAGAGGAATGATCCGGTCGCGAAGTACTGGTACCAGTGGCACTGCATCTCGCACTCCTGCATCTTGAGGCGGCATTGCCGGGCGGCGTCGGAGCGCAGGAACTCCAGAAGGGGTCTCTCCGAGGCGTCCATGCTGGTCTCCTGCAAAGGCATGCACGGATAGTATAGCCGCCCATCATAGTTTATGATCACGGAGGAGGTGTTGCAGCTGTGAGGTACATCGAGCGTGTTCAGGTACTGATCCGTTGTCACAATGGTCCGGGGGTACTTCTTCTTAAGCCGGAAGACCTCATCCCTAAACGCATGGATATCCGGTAGGTAATCGGGAGTGCGTGACAGATGGCAGGCTGGCATCACGACCGCCTTTGCGCCCGCCTCATGGCATTTTTTAATTTTCTCCTCGAGCGCGCTCAAGTACTCCTTCATTACGACGATCTGAACGCTCACGACAGGGCCCCAAGAAACGAACTCGGAAAGGCGATCGAAGAGCTTCATGTTCTTGTGCCCCTCATCAATGCTGATGTGGAGAAAGTCAATGTACCGAGCGTACTCCTTCATGGGCCGGCTGTCAAAGAGCTTGCCGCTCGTGGTGAACAGTACGTAAAGGGGCTTTGTCCTAATGTATTTCAGGATTTCGCCTATATCGCTGCGGAGCAGAGGCTCGCCGCCTTCAAGGCTCAGAAGCAGAATGCTTGATTTCGCGACGTTGTCGACGATCCTCAGTACCTTCTCAGTCGGCATATCAGGCATTGGGGACTTCCAGATGTTGCAGAAGTCGCAGCTCGAGTCGCAGCGCTGGATGACCTTGAACGAGCAGTAGACAGGATACCGGCAATCGCGCGCCATAGCATCTGCTGAGGCGTACCTGAATGTTTTAAGATATTTTGAGGCAGGCAACAGGCGAATTCGCCGCATGATTGCATTGGTACCTTAGCCTCATAAAAAAAGGTTATGACTGTTTTGTCAGTTTTCATGGAAAAAGACTAACCGGAAATCAGCCGTTTTCCCAGTCAGGCCGGCATGTCCTCTAGAACCACCTGGATCTTTTTGACAGTGCTTTCCCTAAGGATCTTCAGTTCAACTTCAGTGCCAGGCTTGTTGTTCTGCAGCACCTTCTTCAGGTCGTCTATATTCTGCATCTTCTCCCCGGCAATGCTGGTGATTATGTCGCGCTCCCTGACCCCGTACTTGAATGCAGGCGAGCCTCTCGTCACGCCCACTATGAATATTCCCTTAACGAAGGGCATGCCGAACTCCTCCGCGACCTCCTCGTTCATAGTCAGGCCTGATATACCAAGCCATCCACGTACTACCTTTCCGTAGTTTATGAGCTCGAAGACCACCCTTTTCACGGTGTTTATGGGAATTGCGAAACCGATTCCCTGCGCGAATGGCAGCATCGCGTTGTTTATGCCCATTGCCCTGCCCTTGCAGTCCACAAGCGCGCCACCGCTGTTTCCCGGGTTTATTGCGGCGTCGGTCTGGATCAGGTCCTCGAGAACCATGCTCTTCTCCTCAATTGTCCTGTGGACGGCGCTGACGACACCGACTGTTACCGTCGGTCCCTCAAGCAGGAAGCCGAATGGGTTCCCGATGGCAATAGCAATCTGCCCCACCCTGATTTTGTCGGAGTCTGCAAGCGCAGCTTCCGGCAGGTCCTTGGCGGAGATCTTGACTAGGGCCAGATCGTTCCCGGGGTCATTGCCGACAACATTTCCCGTCAGCCGCCTCCCGTCGCTTAGGGATACCCTGATCTCCCTTGCGCCGGCTATAACGTGGTTGTTTGTCACGATGTAACCGTCACGGCTGAGAATCAGACCGGAGCCCATTCCCTCAACCGGCCGGCTTCTGGTATAGTAGCTCCTTCCCAGATGCTTTGTGCTTATGTTCACGACGCTTGGGGCAGCCTTTTCCACCGCTGCGGTCAGTACATCGTCTTGAAGAAATGCCACTAAATCACCACCTGATAATGACTTCTAGTTAAAAGCTCACGGAAATGTTCTCACTACATATATATGTTGACTAACTAGGGCGTTATCGGGCTCCAAGCGGGAATGATATCTTCAGGCTTTTCAAAAATTGAGAAATAGGGCGGAATGTGAGTGGAAAGAGGTTGATATGACCGCAGCCTCGAACATAGAGATATAGAGCTTTCTTCGAAAAAGTCCGAAGAAACCGTTGAGGATGTGGGAGCAGTCACCTGCTCAGCGCCTTCATCCCTGCGGGCACTCATGAAGAGATTTACCAAGGCAATAACCAAACACCGTTTCTAGGCGCGGGAAAAAGCGGAGCGGGTGCCGGCCTGGTTTCTCTTTTTTCTGGGTCTCACTCGCTGCCCTCTTTTTCTCTTGATCTGCCACGCCCTAGTGCGACGATGCCCGTTCTTGCCAGCTCGATTATCCCGAACCCCTTCATAAGGTCGAGGAAGGCGTTGATCTTGCTTGGGCTGCCGACGATCTCCACCACGAGCGAGTCCTTCGAGGCGTCTATTACCCTGCTTCGGAATATTGTTAGGTAATTAAGGATATCCGAGCGCTTGGACTGATCCTGTGCTGTCACCTTCACCAAAGCCAACTCCCTATAGACCGACTCGGAGGGGGGAAGCTCAGTTATCTTTATCACATCGGGGATTTTGCTGAGCTGCTTCACGAGCTGCTCCACCACACGTAGATCACCCTTCATCGTCATGGTTATCCGTGAGACGTTCTCCTTCTCCGTGCTGCCAACCACAATGGTATCGATGTTGAATCCTCTTCTCCTGATCAGCGAGGTCACCTTGAAAAGAACGCCGGGCCTGTCTGCAACGGCCAGGGATATGATGTTCATTTCATCGACCATCATAAAGGCACACCTCCTCGTTTCCTGGCACCGTTTTTCACCAGATTACCTCCTTGAGCCTCTTTCCTGGCGGAACCATTGGGAGGACCTTCTCATCCGCCGAGATAGGCACGTCTATTACCACTGGAACCTCTGCCTCCATGCTCCTTTTTATGGCTAACTCGAATTCTTTATAGCTTTCAATTCTGACCCCTTCAGCGCCATACGACTCAGCCAGCTTCACGAAGTCCGGAACATTTCCGAGGTCTATCTCCGAGTACCTCTTGTCGCAGAACATGCACTGCCACTGCCTCACCATGCCCAGCACTCTGTTGTCCAGTATGATCGTCACGGTGGGTATCTTCTCCTCCACGGCTGTGGCCAGCTCCTGCTCTGTCATTATGAAGCTGCCGTCACCATCGATATTGAACACGAGCCTGTTGGGCGCAGCGACCTTTGCGCCAATGGACGCGGGCAGGCCGAAGCCCATCGCGCCAAGACCCCCCGAGGTTATGAAGGTGCGCGGCTCCAGCACCTGGAAGTGGAGCGCAGCCCACATCTGGTTCTGGCCTACGCCGGTGGTCACGATCGCATTTCCTGGAATGAGGTCCCTGAGGAGTTTCATAAGCTGAGCTGGCTTTATCCCCTCGCCCGCCTCCTTTTTCAATTCGTAGTGGGACTTCATCTCGTTGACTCTGCGGCTCCACTCACTCTCGCCCCTCTTTGACTCAATCTCCGACAATCTAGCGACCAGTGTCGAGAGGCTCTTCCTTGCATCGGCTACTATGGGGACAGTTACCTTGACGTTCTTCCCGATCTCGGCAGGGTCGATATCTATATGGATCACCTTGGCGTTCTCGCCGAATTTTTCCAAATTACCGGTGGTCCTATCACTGAATCTCATGCCTACAGCTATGAGCAGGTCGGCGGACTCGACGATCATGTTTGATTCCACCCTGCCGTGCATGCCCAGCATTCCAACGGATAGTGGGTGGTTCTCAGGGATGGATCCTTTGCCCATCAACGTCGTCGCGACAGGCGCCATAAGCGTCTCGGCGAGCTGCGTGAGTTCCTTGCCGGCATTTGAGGAGATCACGCCGCCGCCTGCGATTATTACTGGCCTCTCCGAGCTGAGGATCAGGCCGAGCGCCTTCTTTATGGAGTAGGGGTGGGGCTCGCCCGATCTGACCGTGTACCCCTTCATGTTCAGCTTCATTGAAGAGTCTGGGTTCACCTCCTCGGTAAAGACATCCTTTGGGATGTCGATAAGCACTGGACCCTTCCGGTTCGTCGAGGCAAGGAGGAACGCCGTTTTTACTGTGTCCGGAATTTCCGAGGCTGAGGTTATCTGGAAGCCGTACTTTGTTATGGGGTTTGTGATTCCGACTATATCGGCTTCTTGGAAGGCATCCTTCCCAATCATTGCTCTGGGCACCTGGCCCGTTATAGCCACCATAGGCGAGCTGTCCATATACGCAACGCCGATCCCAGTTACCAGGTTTGTCGCACCTGGGCCGCTGGTTGCCGTACATACCCCGGGTACGCCTCTGACTCGGGCGTATCCATCCGCCATGTGGGCAGCGCACTGCTCATGCCTTACGAGTATGTGCCTCAGATCGCTGTCGTAGAAGGCGTCATAAAGCGGGATTGTCATGCCGCCTGGGATGCCGAATACCACATCAACTTTTTCGTTTTTGAGAGATTCTACTATCGCTTTAGCCCCTGAAAGTCTCACAAGAGATCCTCCTTTTGTGAAGTGGATGGTCCATTGGGCTCAAAAAACTGCAACGGTTCCTTGGCGAGAGCTCAATCGAGCGTAAGGTCAACGAACAAAATGAATAGACGGCAAACACCAACGACGCTCCGCACCATCATCACTCTGCCTCTTCAAGGTAGGACCTGCAATAAAAAGTTTTCCAAAGCCCACAGCCAAAAAAAATGGTTATTAAAACCGGTTAAAGAAAGGCAGAAAAAAAGAAAGGATTTTAAAATTAGGGAAGGGGAAATTCAAGGATAAGTGTCGTGCTTTTTCCTTTCTCGTTCTCAAGGGTCAGCTTTTTTATGCTTAAAGAACTCGACTTGCCGCAGCCTTTTTTCTGACTCAGCCTGCGTTTTATATGGGCCGCCTAAATTTTTTTTTGTTTTTTCAGAAATGACGTAGTATCCGTCCTCGCGTTTTACAATCACGTTTACCAGGCATCTAACAGAGGGCTAACAAAATCAACCGATCAAAAACTGATCAGCCAGGCTATTTAAGTTATAGATGCAGCGCAGCAGACAATGGCATCAGCTTTCGGTTAGTATGGAAAGCGAAAAAATGAAAAATTCATTGGCGAAAGTCACGAACTGTGACCGCCAATGTCGCGGAGAGGCGTCGCTTCCATTCCAAGCACATGCTTCCCTTAATTGAGAGTCTGCTAGCGCCCACGCCAGCAGAACCCCCTGCTTTTTTATTGATCGTCGGCTCACATCTGTCCCTGTCTTTCAGCTCGCCTCGGTCGACGGAAAACGAAGAAGTACACAGCCAATGCTACGATGGCAAGAATGATAACCACCACTATGATAATGAATGTGGTTTCGGGTATGCCCAAAATCGTAGGTTGGGAAGAGATCAGGTTCGCACCAAAGGCATACACATTGTTGTCGTTGGATGTGAAGACCAGCACGCCATTTGCCACAGCTGCTCCGCAGACCACGCTGTTACCTGTGCCATAGCTCCATTGCACAACCCCGGTGTATGCACTCAGGCAGTACATGCTATTGTCGTCCGAGCCCATGTAGACGAAGCCGCTTGCAACTGCGGGTGAGGACTCAACCGAGTCTCCTGTAGTGTAGCTCCATACCGCGGCGCCGGAAGTTGCATTGATGCAGTAGATATCATCATCGGTAGATCCTATGTAGACGTAGCCATATGCCACAGCAGGGGAGGAGTCGATCCCGCCTCCCGTAGCGTAGCTCCATACCGGAGTGCCGCCGGTCGTGGCGTTATAGCAGTATACGTCGTTGTTGCCGGAGCCGATGTAGACGTAGCCGTTGGCCACTGCGGGCGAGGAAAGCACTGGTTTTTGGGTCACGACGCTCCAAACCAGAGAGCCATTCGTCGCATTTAGGCAGTACAGGTTATTGTCGTCTGAGCCTATGTATACGTAGCCATTGGCGACAGCAGGCGAGGATTCTACGGCCGCACCGGTTGCATAGCTCCACACAACCGCACCTGTTGAGGCGCTGAGGCAGTAGACGTCGTTATCGCTCGAACCGATGTACACGTAACCGTTAACGACAGCGGGAGACGAGAACCCAATTGCATTTCCCGTCGTATGGGTCCAGATTACGCTTCCGCTGGATGCGCTTAAGCAGTAGACATTGTCGTCGTCTGATCCTATGTACACATAGCCATTGACAACGGCCGGGGAGGAGTCTACTTCGCCGCCCGTATTATAGCTCCATATGCGCGCCCCGTTTGTGGCGTTAAGACAGTAAACATTGTCATCTTCGGACCCGACGTAGACAAAGCCTCCGACCAAGGCAGGAGAAGACTCTATGTTGCCCCCTGTGCCATACTGCCAGTGGGCTTGAGTCAGAACGGGTGCAGAGGACGTCGTAAAACCGGTGTGGTTTGTGTCATGCATGAACATAACCCAGTCGTCTACTGGCGTGGACTGCGCATGTACACCGGACAGCGCAACGCAAAATGATATCAAAACAACAGAAACCAGCGCTAGCAAAACAAATCCGGATTTTCTCATATGAAACCTCCTAAAATTGTGTCAGATTAGAGAGGGTAGCCATAAAAACTTATTCTCGGGAGGAAAAAAGGCAAAAATGAAGGCGTTTTTGCAGCGCGGCCTTTTTTGCAGTACGTTCGCGGGCTTTGAGGCTGATAGCTTTGGGCGCAGGCGGATTTACCGCTACTTTCGGATGTCTTAATTTGAAGGACGTTAAAGTACAACCGATGGCTCGAAAAACAGTCTTTTGATTTTTGCGCATCTGTCATCTGATTTCACTTCGCTTTGCTAGCCTTTCACAAGCCTGTATCCGATGTTGGTCCCCATGCCAAGTCCGTATCCAAGGTTTATTATCATCATCGCCATGGGCTCAAGATAGCGCGCCACGGTCAGATCGCCTGCATCTACAGGGTCAAAGCCTATATCCCTGGCAAGCTGCGCGACGGTTTGTTTTGCTTTGGCATCGTTTCCTGCCATGAACAGAGTTAGCTGCTCGCGCCCGACCTTCCCAGTGCTCTGGTTCTGGGCGAACACAGTGTTGAACGCCTTGACGACATGCACCTTTGGAAGATATTCCTGGAGTTCCTCCGCCCCTGATGTTGTAAAACCTAATGCAAGCCCCCCTTTCTCCGAAATGGCGTTGGTGGCATCGATGAGAGGCTTTCCGTCAGCCGCCTGGCCGATCTCCTTTGCGGCGGACTTCACCTGGGAGAACGGAACAGCCAGCACTATCACATCACCCCATTGTGCGGAATCCTTCACAGGCTCCTTCGGATCTCTATGGCCGTATTTTACCTCATGGCCTGCTCGTAAGAGGCCGGTCCCTATCGCGGTTCCAACATTACCATTACCTATTATTCCAATTTTCATTCGGATCACCCAATAATGAAGGCACGCGGATGGTGAATAATAAAAAATGGGCTACCCTTGTCCGATGATCAGTTCTGAGAACATCTCTCTTCGCGCTTTGCATATAGGGCAGATGTAGGGCGCGTCTTCCCTATAGACCACGTATCCGCACTGCCTGCAGTACCACAGCTTTAGCTTCACGGTGCCAGACCCCGCCTGTTTGGCGGCTGCCGCCAAAGCTGAAGCCGGGCCTCCTTCTGCGGGTTTGCCTTTTTCCACATCTTCAGCAGCACCGTTTTTTGCCCCCATTTCTTTTTCATCGGGCGCCTTGGCCCCTTCCCCCGTTATGGCTGCCATGGCTCGCTCCTGCTTCTCCTTAGGCCTCCTTTCCGGGACAGGGTTTATGGGAAGTTTTTTCTCGTAAAATTCCTTCTTTATGTAGAGTGCGCAGTAGCAGGCGCCGTACTCCGCAACGTCCGGATCCCTGTAGTCGCATGGGCATATGATGTCCCTGTCAAGTTCGAATTTGCCAGTCCCCACTCGGCACGGGCAGAGCGGGTACCCAAAACGCTCCTCATTTTTCTTTAATCCCTGCAGCAGGTCGCCTAGGAACTCGGGGTCATAGTTGAGCTGATAGCCATAAAAGTTTGCGTCGCTCTGTGCTCTTCGCCTAACATGCTCTACCGTGAGTTCTTCCCTAGCGTTCATTCATTTTAACGCCTCGTTGAGCTTTTCCTCGCGGAAGCCAACGACAGCGTTGGAGCCATCGACGAGTACGATAGGGAAGGTCATCTGTAGACCCCTCTTTTCCAGATCCTCTCTGATCGTTTTCATATCTTCATCCGTACATAGGTCAACGTCAACGTACTCGAACTCGACGCTCTTATCCTGAAGGTACTTCTTGGTTTTCTTGCACCAGGCGCATGTGCTTAAGGCGTAAAGAAAGACCTTATGCTTAGAATCCTTTCCCTTAACCTTCTCGATTTTCATAAGTCTCACCAACGGCTACCAATATGATATAATTCCATTCGCCGCATTCCCTTAAATAAAGAAACGCCCGATGGCATATAAGTAATTTGGTTTTAATTTTTTTGATTTATTTCGTCTTTTTTGTTCTCTGTCCTTCGAAATATACCCTAAAATGTTGCCCTTTGGATTTTCTCGCCATTGAAATTAATTTCATGCCATTGCTGGAGATTTTCATCATCTGATTTTAGCAACAGCTAGAACATATATAGAGCAATGTTGTTGTTTTGTTTCTGTAACCTCCCCCGGAAGCGATTTTGATGATAATACAAACCGAAGGCATCACAAAACGTTTCAACGAGCTTACCGCTGTGGACCATATCGACATCTCGATAGACGAGGGGGAGGTGTTCGGCCTGCTCGGTCCGAACGGGGCGGGGAAGACAACCCTCCTCTCCATGATGGCTACCCTCATCAAGCCGACTGAGGGGACTGCGATTGTAAATGGCTACGATATTGTCAGACAGCCTCATGGAGTCAGGAAGTCGATAGGGATTGTCTTCCAGGCTCCCAGCTCTGATGAAATGCTTACGGGATGGGAGAACCTGCAGCTCCACGCGTTAATGTACGGAGTACCCCAAGACCAGCGGAGGACAAGGATAGATGAGGTTCTTGAGCTTGTGGACCTCAAGGAAAGGGGGAAGGACAGGGTTAAAACGTACTCAGGCGGCATGCGCAGGCGGCTGGAACTGGCAAGGGGTCTTCTGCACAAGCCCAAGATACTTTTCCTTGACGAGCCCACGCTTGGTCTGGATCCGCAGACGCGGGAGCATATATGGCGATATATCAGCAAGCTCTCAACCGAGGAAAAAGTCACCATCGTGATTACGACGCACTACATGGAGGAGGCGGAGAGCCTGTGCAAAAGAGTCGCCATAATTGACCACGGCAAGGTCATAGCCCTCGACTCGCCCACTAACCTCAAGCTTCGCCTAGGCAAAAGCATGATCAAGGCAAAGGTAGTCAATCCAAATATGGAAAAAATAAGATCCCTCCCATACGTAAGCAAGGCGGATGTTGAAGGCGGGGTCGTGACGATCACACTGTCGGAAGCCGGCAGCCACATCCAGGAGATCCTCCGCGATCTGGGCGAAACAACATACGTGGAGCTCAGGGAACCAACGTTAAACGACGTCTTCATACAGCTCACAGGTAAGGAGATAAGGGAGGAGTCGGCCGAGAGCTGGAGCGATGTATACGCGAGGAGTGGCGACCAGTGAGCGAGCTTTGGGGAGCCTACGCGCTTTGGTACCGGGAGATCAAGGTCTTCCTGAGAGAGAAGTCCCGCATCGTTTCATCGTTGGTCAACCCGCTCATATGGCTCATCGCCTTCGGAAGCGGGTTGGGTTCGCTGATATCAAGCGCTATCCCGAATTATCCCACGTATATCTTTCCGGGCATATTGATGCTTACCGTGCTGTTTACCTCCATATTTTTTGGGCTGTACCTGATATGGGACAAGCGCGTGGACTTTTTTAAGGAGGTGCTGGCGGCCCCTCTCCGCAGGACAACGCTGTTCGTAGGGAAGATGTTGGGCGGCTGCACCGATTCGCTGCTGCAGGCAGGCATTTTGCTAATATTTGGCATCTTTTTCGGCGTGAAGTACACACCTTATGCTGTACTGGTCTTGGTGCTGTACATAATTTTCATCTCGGTGGGGACGACAAGCCTGGGTCTGGCCATAGGCGCACAAATGAACAGCTTTGAGGGCTTCGGATTGGTACAGAGCTTCGTGATCTATCCGCTATACTTCTTCTCGGGCGCGATATACCCGATCATAGGCAATACGTCGCTGCCCCCGATACTCGCAGACCTCGCTTACATCAACCCACTGACGTATATGGTCGATGGGATGAGGAGCGCAATATATTCTTACCCCGCAAATACGGCATTCACGGGATTCCCCCCGCTCTTGGACCTAGCGGTAGGGATTGGGTTCATGCTCGCCATGGTGGGTATAGGGGTTTACTCCTTTGAGCACCTGAAGTACTGAGAGGCAGAAGGATCAATCGCCCTGCGCGTTCTCGTGTTCATGTTCATGGACGTGGACATGTTTCGGGTCGTAAAGATACTCGGTGGCTTTTTTCACTACCTCGGAGAGCGCCGGGTGTATGTGCACTACGCCCCTGATGCTCTCGGCGGTGCCACCTAATTTCATTGCCACCAATACTTCGTGTATTAAGGAGGAGGCATACGTACCTATTATGTGGCACCCAAGAATTTTCATTGTGTTCCTTTCAAGAAGGAACTTTACAAAACCGGTCTGGTCCTCGATTGCCTCCCCCATTCCAGTGTTAATGTAGTTCCATCTGCCTATGATATAGTCAGTGTTGGAGGTTTTAAGCTCCTGTTCAGTCTTGCCGACAGAGGCTATCTGCGGCGATGTAAAGATCGCATGTGGCATTGCAGTATAATCAACCTGGGTCTTGTTATCAGGGTTCAGTAAATTATGGTAAACGATCTCTGCCTCGTAGTTTGCGACATGCTTGAAGGGATAGCGCCCCACTGCATCCCCCAGAGCAAATATGCCCTTGACATTGGTCTCCATGTACCCGTCGGTCATCACGTAGCCCTCGCCGTCCGCTACGACCCCCGTTTTCGGCAGGTCGAGAATGTCTGAGTTGGGGATCCTGCCTGCTGCAACCAGAAGCTGGTCCGAGTGGAGTGTTTTGGTCTCGGGATTCTTGTCCGTGCTCTGTATTGTGATCTCGAAAATTCCATCCTTTTTCGACACCGTGATAGGCTCGTAACCCGTGAATATGTTGTACCGGTGGGACATCAAATGCGTGAATAGTCCCGCGATCTCCTCGTCCTCGCGAGCCAGCAGCACCTTGGTCCTGCTCACCACGTTTATAATCGTGCCAAGCGAACCAAAGAAATGCGCCAGCTCGGCGGCTATATAGCCGCCACCTATTATCGTGAGTTCCTTTGGCTGAGAGGTCAGCCTCAGCGCCTCGTCGCTGGTCATGAAGCCCGTTCCCTCAAGCCCTTTTATGGGCGGCACGTATGGCCGTGTGCCTGAGGAGATCAGGATCTTTTCCGCCTTGATTACCTCGTCACCGACCTGGAGCGTCTTTGGGCCTGCAAAGCGGCACTCCTTTTTGAAGAGCACCGGGTTTGGATACTGCTTGAAGGCCTCCTCAATTCCGTTGGAGTCATTATCAACGCTGTTAGATACACGTTTCACGAGGGCGGGGAAGTCTATTTCGTAGCCCTTCACCTTCACCCCGAAGATGGGGGCCATCTCTACAGCTTCAACTATATCCGCGCTGTGAATAAGCATCTTCGAGGGTATACAGCCCCTGTTTAGGCATGTGCCCCCCATGGGGCCTTTCTCGATTATTGCGACTTTAAGCCCCGACTCGGCCGCCGCGACCCCGACGTCGAGGCCCGAGCCACTACCAATAACGATAAGGTCGAACTCCCTAACCGCCATAGGATCATAAAAGGCGGCGTCTTAATTAATGATTTTCCCAGCTTCCCCTATCGAGGAAATAATACAGTCACCGTAGGATTAAGCTTTAATCCTCTGACGTAAAGAGATTATATGATAAGGATGAACACCCAGGAGAAGCTCGATGTCATCAAAATGAGGGTCGAGACTATTAACGCGAGAGACTGGGATAGCTGGGAGACTCTCCACCTGGAGACTGCAATAAGAACAGCGCCAGAGCTCGTCGAGCCTTCGGTCGGCACGAAGGGAATGCGGATTGCGCTGGAAACCCTTGTCGAGGCGTTCCCTGATTACCAGTTGTCGATCAGGAATGCTTTTGGTGAGTGGGACTGGCTTTGCGCAGAGCTGACGGCGACAGGGACGCACACAGGACCTCTGAACATGGCCTTTCAGACATTCAGACCTACGTACAGATCCTTCGAAAGCAACTTCTGCTCCGTTTTCAGTTTCAAGGGCACCAAGATAGCTTCGGTGTGGGAATATTATGACCTGCTCGGCCTGATAGGCCAGTTAGGGATTGGCAGGGAAATATAAAATAAAAATCGAGTGAAAAGCAAATGGCAAATGCAAAGATTTATGATGCGGCCATCATCGGTGGGGGTCCTGCAGGTCTTTCTGCAGCAATTTACTGCCGGAGAAAGCTGCTTGAGACTCTGGTTGTAAGTATGGATGTAGGCGGTCAGGTGCTCATTACGGGTGAGATAGAGAATTATCTTGGCTATCTGGGAAGAAGCGGAATCGAGTTGGCGGGCTTTTTTGAGCAGCAGGCGAAGCAGTTTGGTGTTGATATTGTGATCGATGAGGTCGAGCAGGTCTCGACCGACAGCGATGTCGGAGGGTTCAAAGTAAAAAGCAGCCAGGGAGAGTACCATGCCAAAGCTGTCATAGTCACAGGGGGGAGTGAGCACAGGAGGCTGGATGTGCCAGGTGAGGAAGCATTTATCGGCAGGGGCGTCAGCTTCTGCGCGACCTGCGATGCCCCATTTGCAAGGGACAGGCACGTAGCCGTTATCGGTGGCGGCAACACAGCATTGCAGAGCGCCGAACTCCTTGCCAGGTACGCCAAAAAGGTTTACATAATACATAGGAGAGCCGAGTTCAGGGCAGACGAGTTACTTATCGACAGGGCCAAAAAGCTTCCCAATATAGAAATGCTCATGGATACGATGGTCACGGCGATAAAAGGCGAAAAGAGGGTTGAGACCGCGACTATAAAAGATCTGAGCGCAGATGCCGAGTATGAATTAAAGATCGACATGATCTTCGTGGAAATAGGCAAACTCATGAAGCTCAGCTACATAAGCAACTTGATCCAGACAAACCAGTGGGGCCAGATTGCGGTTGACAGAGAGCAGAAGACAAGCAGACCCGGAATTTTTGCGGCCGGCGATATCACTGATCGGAAATACGGGCAAGCCATAATTGCAGCAGGGGACGGTGCGGTCGCTGCACTTTCAGCGTATGATTATCTCACGGGAAAGAAGTCGACCTACGGACCACATGAGTAGGAAGCATGGGAAACACTAACGAAATTGCTCTATAGAGGGGCATATCCACAGACTTTCTCTTGGGAAAGCCATGTTTCGTCGAATTGAGATATGCACGCAACAAAGGAAGAAAGATATTAATGGGATGCGTACTATCTGCGTAGATACTTATGGATGATTTATTTTCATTATTCACGAAGCCTGTACAGAGGGTCATAACTGAGAAGGGCTTCAAGGGGTTCACTGAGCCACAGAAAAAAGGGATGCCCCTCGTAATGGATGGCAAAAACGTACTGATCATTGCGCCGACTGGCACGGGCAAGACTGAGGCAGCATTCCTCCCAGTTTTGGACAAGCTGATCCGTGAGGGTACAAGGGGAGGCATAAAGCTCCTCTATATATCGCCGCTGCGGGCCCTGAATAGGGATCTTCTGGACAGGCTTCAGTGGTGGTGCGGGCGGCTAGACATAAAGGTATCCGTAAGGCATGGGGATACCGAAACCAGCGAAAGGGGGAGGCAGGCTCTTGCGCCACCCGAGGTTTTGATCACCACCCCGGAGACGCTGCAGGCGATTCTTCCAGGAAGGACCATGAAGAAGCACCTTTCCAGGGTCAAGTGGGTTATAGTGGACGAGGTGCATGAGCTGACAAACGACAAGAGGGGCAGCCAGCTCACGGTGGCTTTGGAGAGGCTGCGATGCATAACAAACTCCGAGCCCCAGATAATAGGGCTCTCAGCCACGATAGGATCGCCGGATAAGGTCGCAAAGTTCTTGGTGGGCGCGAAGAGGAGTTGCGAGATAATCAGGGTATCCGTTGCGAAAAACACGAAGCTCGACGTGGTACTGCCGGAGCCAGACTCCCACGATGTTGAGCTGGCGGAGCGGATAGCCACCTTCCCAGAGGTCGCAGCGAGACTGAGGAGGATAAGGGAGCTTCTGAAGGAAAATAGGTCCACGCTGATCTTCACGAACACGCGCTCAGAGTCCGAGATCCTAGCAAGCAGGTTCAGGATATGGGATATAGACATGCCAGTGGGGATCCATCATGGGAGCCTCGCGAAGTCGGCGCGTGTTGACGTGGAGTCCGGCCTGAAAAAGGGGGAGCTGAAGGGTGTCGTTGCCACCTCATCGC
>Ga0335078_10005270_pt1 | contig 19119 bp, 20 predicted proteins | sample Lox_Sample_32_FD_206711 | JGI IMG/M metagenome (GOLD analysis project Ga0335078, IMG submission 206711) | Soil microbial communities from Loxahatchee National Wildlife Refuge, Florida, United States - Lox_Sample_3.2 | ecosystem: Environmental > Terrestrial > Soil > Wetlands | place: USA... | reverse complement strand
GGTCCCGCCGGTCCCGCCTTCCTCACCCGCGCCGGGTGACGCGCGGCTGATCCCCGGCGGGCGACCGTGAGCACGCGGAGTGGCGGCGGCGCGAGTGACGGGGCAGGGATGACCACCGATCAGATCCTGCTGGGCGTGGGGCTGATCCTGGCGCTCGGCGTGGGCGCCCAGGTGCTGGCCGCCCGGCTGCGTGTGCCGGCCATCATCATCCTGCTGCCGACGGGGTTCATCGCCGGGGCGCTCACCACCGACGTGAACCCGGAGCGGCTGCTCGGTCCGGCGTTCGAGCCGCTGGTGTCGCTGTCCGTGGCGGTGATCCTCTACGACGCCGGGCTCGGCCTCGACCTGCGGCAGCTGCGCGGGCACGCGCGCCGGGTGGTACACCGGCTGATCCTCTTCGGCGTGCCGGTCACCTGCGCGCTCGGCGCGGTGTCCGCTGGCCTGCTGCTCGGCATGTCGTCGCGGGCGGCGCTCATGCTGGGCGCGATCCTCGTCGTGTCCGGGCCGACCGTGATCGGCCCGCTGCTCCGGTTCATCCAGCCCACCCCGCGGCTCCAGCAGGTGCTCGCCTGGGAGGGTTCGCTGATCGACCCGGTGGGCGCCATCCTCGGGGCGGTCGTGTTCCACGCGGTCTCCTCCAGCACCCACCACCGGCTCGGCTACCAGGCCGGGCAGTTCCTGCTGTCGGTCGCGGTCGGGGTGGCGGGCGGCATCGTCGGGACCGCCGTGCTCTGGTTCCTGCTGCGCCAGCTCCGGCTGGGTGAGGTACTCGGCACGACCGCGCAGCTGGCCTGCGTGATCGCGGTCGCGGCTGGCTGCGACATCGCCCGCGATGACGCCGGGCTGATCGCCGCGATCCTGATGGGGCTGGCCCTGGCCAACCGGCCCGGATTCGATATCCCGGCGCGGCGGCCGTTCTTCGAGACGCTGGTCCAGCTGATCATCGCCGTGCTGTTCGTGTCCATCTCAGCCACGGTCACCCCGGCTTCGCTGCATCACCTGGTCCTGCCCACCCTCGGGCTGGTCGCCGTGCTGGTGCTGATCGCGCGCCCGCTGGTGGCCGGGCTGGCCACCGCGCGGACCGACCTGGCCAGGGGAGAGCGCGCGTTCACCGGGTGGATGGCGCCGCGCGGCATCATCGCCGCGGCCACCGCATCCACCTTCTCCGGCGGCCTGGCCGCCCAGGGAATCGGCGGCGCGTCGAAGATCCTGCCGGTGACGTTCCTGGTCATCGTCGCGACGGTGGCGCTGTACGGGCTGACCGCGGTGCCGGTGGTGCGGCGGCTGGGCGTGGCCCGGCCCGCGACATCGCGCCCGCTGCTGGTCGGCGGCCAGGCCTGGGTGGTGGACCTGGCGTGCGCGCTGCGCTCGGCCGGCCTGGAGGTGCTGGTGTGGGCCCGCTCCGGGGAGGAACGGCAGCGAGTCCGGCAGGCCGGCCTGGAGCTGGCCCCCGGTGAGCTGCTGGCCGCCGCCACCGGTACCGGGGCGCAGCTGGAAGGCATCACCGCCGTCTACCTGCTGACCGGCGAAGACGACTTCAACGCGCTGGGCTCCGTGGTGCTCGGCGGGAGCATCGAGGGGATCACGACCTACCGGCTCGGCGCCCGCGACCACGACAGCGAGGTCGTCGCCCCCTACCTCGGCGGGGAGGTCGTGTTCGGTCCCCGCCTGAACCGCAGCGACATCGCCGACCGGTACGCCAGCGGGGCGCGGCTGACCACGCTGCCGGCCGACGGCCGGGCCCCGGCGCGCGGCGCTGCCCTGCTGTTCCTGGTCCGGGCGAACGGCACGCTTGAGCCAGTCACCTGGGCCGCCGTCCCGCAGCTGCGGGCCGGGGACACCATGATCCTGCTCGGCCCGGGCAGCGACACGCCGGCCGCGCTTTCTACTTGAATCTACGGATCTTGCTAGACCAGGGCATAGGGTCCTAGGACGTGGATCCGGTACGCAATCCGTACGCCCCGGGGGCCGGGCAGCGGCCGCCCGAGCTGGCCGGGCGGGATCGTGAGCTCAACCAGTTCGAGGTGGTGCTGGAGCGGGTCGCGCGTGGCCGGCCCGAGCGCAGCATGGTGCTCACCGGGCTGCGCGGGGTAGGCAAGACGGTGCTGCTCAACTCGTTCCGGTCGATGGCCCTGCAGCGGCTGTGGGGCAGCGGCAAGATCGAGGCGCGACCCGAGCAGTCGATCCGCCGCCCGGTCGCGAACGCGCTGCACATGGCGGTGCGCGAGCTGGCGCCGCGGCACCGCGCGCCGGACCGGATTGAGAACTTCCTCGCGGTGCTCAAGGCGTTCGCCGTCCGCGACCCGAAGGCGGCCAAGGGGGCGCTCACCCCGCACCTCGGCATCGACGTGCCCGCGGCCCGCGGCCGGGCCGATTCCGGCGATCTCGAGATCGACCTGATGGAGCTGCTCACCGACGCCGCGTCGGTAGCCGCCGATCTCAGCGTGGGCATCGCGCTGTTCATCGACGAGATGCAGGACGTGCCGGCGGCCGACATCTCCGCGTTGTGCGCCGCCACCCACGAGCTGTCACAGAACGGCGGCCCGCTGATCGTGGTCGGGGCCGGCCTGCCGCATCTGCCCTCCGTGCTGTCCGCGAGCAAGAGCTATTCAGAACGATTGTTCCGTTACGTGTCCATCGACCGGCTCGATCGGGACGCGGCGGATCTGGCATTGCTCGCGCCAGCGCAGCGGGAAGGAGCCGATTTCGAGCCGGCGGCGCTCGACGCGCTGTACCAGGCGGCCGACGGGTACCCGTACTTCGTCCAGGCCTACGGCAAGGTGACCTGGGATGTCGCCGCGGCCAGCCCGGTGACCGCCGCCGACGTCGCGGTGGCCAGCCCGCAGGCCGAGGGTGAGCTGGCGGTCGGCTTCTTCGGCAGCCGTTATGAACGGGCCACCCCGGCCGAGCGTGAGTACATGCGGGCCATGGCCATGCTGGGTGATGACCCGGTGCCGACCGCGCAGGTCGCCGACGAGCTGGGCCGCAAGCCGTCCAGCGTGTCGCCGGCCCGGGACGGGCTGATCAAGAAGGGCCTGATCTACAGCTCGGAGCGGGGCCTGATCGCGTTCACCGTGCCGCACTTCGGCCGGTTCCTGCGCGCGCAGCCAGTCTGACCGGTGCCCGGTATCCGGTGGCCTGTACCCGGCGGCCCATACCGGGTGGCCCGAACCGGGTGGCTGAACCAGGTGGCCGCAACCCGGGGCCGGCCGGTGTCTGAGCCGTTATGGCGCTCTCTAGCGCGGTGGCTAGACATGAGTAGATAACCGGATAGCCCCCCGCGCGGCGCCGCGGTCGTGGGGTACGGGCTCCGCGGTTGGGGCCGTCTCCCCGGTGGCGAGCGGCACGACCGCCACCCTGACCGCGGGGCGGCGCCGTTTCATCTGCACGGCGAACACCACTTCCGCCGCGCCGCCCTCGTCTCCTGCCCCGGCGCCCTCGTTTTCTGCCGCGCCGTCCTCTTCCCGGTACGGGAACACCACGTACCGCCAGCACAGCTCGCGCCACATGTCGATGGGCAGCTCGCTGGTGATCGCCCGGGCGTGCCGGCGCCAGGCCCGGCTGCGGTGCAGCGCGGCCAGGGTGCGGCCGGTGGGGATGATGCGCAGCTCACAAGGGTCGGCGTAGCCCAGCCGGATCAGGCCCTCGCTGACCTCGGGAGACAGCGCCGCGATCAGCGCGAGCTCGGCGCACAGCAGGCCGAGGAACAGCAGCGCGCCCCGGCCGCGGGGTGGCAGGTACAGCGCCGGGGTCTCGAGGGAGATCAGCGCGGCCACGGTGAGCACCGCGCAGCGAGCAATCGGGCGCACCCCCGCGGGCCGGCCGCTCAGCTCGCCGAAGCAGCCGCAGCCCAGGTCAGGGCGACGGCCCCGCAGTTCGAGCAGCGCGGCCGCGGCCACCACGAAAAACGCCGCGGCTGCCACCCGGGCCCCGGTAGCCGCGCGCGGGGCGAAGAGCGGCATCCCCGTCCGGGTGCCCGCCGGGAGCAGCGTGACCACCAGGGCGGTCCCGAGCGAAAGCTCGGCCGCGCACAGCGCCACGGTCAGCCGGCGACGCAGCCGCGGCGGGAACAGCCCGGCCGGCCCGGACCCGGTCGCCTGCGTGCCGGTGCGCCGCACGCGGGCCAGCTTGGTTATGCAGGCACCGATCAGCATGGCCGCGATGAGCGGCGGCTGGATATCGCGCAGATCAGCCGCTGCGGTGCGCAGCAGGTCCGCGGTCATGACGGCTGTCCCACGGACACCGTCGCGTTGAAGCAGCCGCGCTCCAGGTCACCGCCCATGGCCACGAAACTCGCCATCGGCAGGCTGGCCAGCCGCCCGCGGGGCGAGGTGCCACAGGTCACGCAGCGGTCGCAGAAGGCCGGCGCGGTGGCGGCACAGCCGGACACGGGCCACCCGCCGGTCGTGCCGGTGCACTCGTTACGCACCCGCAGCAGGCTGCCCACCGACAGGTAGGGGAGGTGCGGGCTCGGGGAACCGGGCAGCGGATGCTCCAGGCACGCGGTCCCCGGGTCGAGCGCCGGGTAGCGGACCCCGGCGGCTTCCGCGGCACAGGCTGGTTCGTGCCAGCTGGCCGAGCCCGGGATGCTCGCCGCGACCCGGGTACGGGCCAGCCCGGGGGCCGGCGCCGCAGCCGGCCGGTGGGCCGGCTGGGAGGTGGCCGGGACCCAGGCCTCCAGGTACCCGGGATGACGCAGGCCGATGACATCGAGCAGGTATCCGGGTTCCAGCCGGGGGAACCGGACCTGCAGCCGGCCCGCCGCCCGCGGTGGGATGACCACGGCCTGGTGGCTTGCGGTCCGGCCCTCATCCACCAGCAGGCCGTCGCGGTCGCTGGCCACGATCAGCCCGGTGACCCGGCCGGCGTTGGCCCAGATCCGGTCGGCCACGGCGCGCATCCCGGGCAGCAGCCGGATCACGACGCTGTCGCCGGCCTCCAGGAAGGTCGCGTCGGCCGGGCGCCCACGCCAGATGCTGGCGTCCGGGGAGAGCGCGACCCGCTGCTCCCGGTCGCCGTCGAGGAACGCGACCACGTGCGGGCTGGTGTCCAGGACTGTCCCGGTCAGTACCGGGCAGGCCGCCGCCGGGGCTGGCCCGGCGGGCAGGGGCCGGGATGATGCCGCAGGTGACCCGGTGCCAGGTGGCACCGACGGCCGCGCGGCCGGTGCGGCGCGCTGCGGGTCGGCGGCCCGCGGGTGAACGGCGGCGCTGAGGACCGCGCGCCGGGCGAGACGCCCGGCTGCCGTTGGCCCCACGCAGCGGACACAGCACGCTAAGTCACCATGTTGGCCGACCATCGCCCCTCCCGGCAGAACGTCCCAGGTCAAGACGATCGGTCGGAGACGCACGCTCGTCAAGCGGTTCGGTCACCTTGCCCGGTAAAGCCCAGCCTCGCCCGCCCTCAATGTAAAACGTGGGGAGGGAGTGCTCCCTGGGTACGGTGTGGATGTGAGCGTGGGGGGCAATCACGCGGTGGCCGAGGACCGGGAGCCAGGTAATGGCGACCCGTTCCGCGACTATGTCACCTCGCGCAGCGGGGCGCTGCTGCGGATGGCGTTCCTGCTTACCCGCAACCGGGCCGATGCGGAGGACCTCGTCCAGGCCGCCCTGGCCAAGACCTACCAGGCGTGGGACCGGATCGAGGACCACGGCGCGGTGGACGGCTACGTCCGCCGGGCCATCGTCAACACGCACATCTCGTGGTGGCGGCGGCGCCGCGTCGAGGAATACCCGACCGACGACATTCCCGACCTGCCCGCCGCCGACCACGCGGGCGACAGCGAGATGCAGGACACGCTGCGCCGGGCGATCGACCGGCTGCCGGAGCGGATGCGCGCCGCGGTGCTGCTGCGCTATTACGAGGACATGAGCGAAGCGGAGATCGCCGCAGTGCTGGGGGTGAGCCTCGGCACGGTCAAGAGCACGGTCTCCCGGGCCGTGGCGAAGCTGCGGATCGACGCCGACCTGCTCGAAGGGTGACGTTTCGGCTCAGGGCATGACACGATCCGAACAGGACCATGCCGGGCCCGGTGCGGCTCGCGCCCGACGACCACGAGGAGGCGGCCCGTGCTCAGCACGATGATGGACGTGCCCCTGACCGTAACCGCGCTGATGCGCTACGGCACGTCGGTGTACGGGGACAGCGAGGTCGTCACGGCCACCGCGGATGGCGTGCGCCGCCAGTCCTACGCGCAGACCGGGGCCCGCGCCGCGCGGCTGGCTCATGCGCTGCGCGAACTCGGCGTGGACGGTGACCAGCGGGTCGCCACGCTGCTCTGGAACAACTCCGAGCACCTGGAGGCCTACCTGGCGATTCCGTCGATGGGCGCGGTGCTGCACACGCTCAACCTCCGGCTCGACCCGGCACAGATCGGCTACATCGCCAATCACGCCGCGGACCACGTGATCATCACCGAGCCAACGCTGGTGCCGCTGCTGGCCAAGGTGCTGCCCCACCTGACGACGGTCCGGCACGTCGTGCTGACCGGGGCGCCGGGCGGCGAATCCGCCGACGCGCTGGTCGGCCCGGGCCACGAAGTCCACCTGTACGAGGAGCTGCTCCAGGCCGCCGCTGACACGTTCGACTGGCCGGAGATCGATGAGCGGTCCGCCGCCGCCATGTGCTACACGAGCGGCACGACCGGGATGCCCAAGGGCGTGGTGTACAGCCACCGGTCCACCTACCTGCACTCGATGGGGGTCTGCCTGGGCAATGTGTTCGGCCTGTCGGACCAGGACCGGGTGCTGCCCGTCGTGCCCATGTTCCACGCCAACGCGTGGGGGCTGGCCTACGCGTCGGTGCTGGCGGGCGCGGACCTGATCATGCCGGACCAGTTCCTGCAGCCCGAGCCGCTGGTCCGGCTCATCGAGGCGGAACGGCCGACGATCGCCGGGGCCGTCCCGACGATCTGGAGCGGGCTGCTCCAGTACGTCCGGGCGCACGGCGGCGACCTGTCCTCGCTGCGGCTGGTGCCGTGCGGCGGCTCGGCCGTGCCGCACGCGCTGATGGAGGCGTACGAAAAGGAGCTCGGCGTGCACATCCTGCATGCCTGGGGGATGACTGAGACCTCCCCGCTGGGCAGCGTCGCCCGCGCGCCGCGCGGCGTGACCGGGGATGACGCCTGGCGCTACCGGGATACCCAGGGCCGGCTGTTCTGCACGGTGGAGGGGCGGCTGGTCGGCGACGCGGGCGAGGTGCTGCCGAACGACGGGAAGGCGGTCGGCGAGATCGAGGTCCGCGGCCCGTGGATCACCGGGTCGTACTACCAGGACGACGACCCGGCCAAGTTCGACAACGGGTGGCTGCGTACCGGCGACGTCGGGATCATCGACCAGCTCGGCTACGTCACGCTCACCGACCGGGCCAAGGATGTGATCAAGTCCGGCGGTGAGTGGATCTCGTCGATGGAGCTGGAGAACGCGCTGATGGCACACCCGGACGTGACCGAGGCCGCCGTCATCGGGGTGCCCGACGAGAAGTGGAGCGAGCGGCCGCTGGCTGCGGTCGTGGTGCGGGAGGGCGCCACGGTCACCCCCGAGGAGCTCAGGGCGTTCCTCGCCGAGCGGGTGCCCCGCTGGCAGGTGCCCGAGCGCTGGGCGTTCATTGACGAAGTGCCGAAGACCAGCGTGGGCAAGTTCGCCAAGACCCGGATGCGGGACGCCTACGCCAGCGGCGACTACAAGGTCACCGAGGTGCACTGAGGTACCGGACGCGGCTCGGGCTCAACCTCCCTGGTGCTTTGGCACGGCTGGCAGCAGCCCGGTACGCTGATGCGGACCGTTCCGGTCAACGGGAGGCTTCGCCTAGTCCGGTCTATGGCGCCGCACTGCTAATGCGGTTTGGGTTTACCGCCCATCCGGGGTTCAAATCCCCGAGCCTCCGCAGCTCACAGGCCCTCTCCCCGGGCCCCCTGGGGAGGGGGCCTGACGCGTCCCAGGGCGACCTGCCCATGCCTGCGGATCAAGATCCAAGCCGCTTCCCGAAGATGATCGTGACCCTCCCCGACGACCCGGCGGCTTGCCACAGCGCAGCTCCCGGACAAGGCAGTTCTAGACGGAGATGCGCAGGCGCATGACCCAGCGCCACTTGGCGATGCGACGGTCGCGGACGAATCCGAACTGTTCGAACAGGCTCTCCGGCCCGGTGTGCAGAAAGCCGCCACGTTGCGGGTCACGCCCAGTCACCTGCTCGGGGTAGGCCTCGACCAAGCCTCCGCCAGCATCCGCTATCGCGGCCAGCACCGCGGCGACTGCCGTCCTGGCCACGCCCTTGCGGCGGGATCCGGAGCCGGTGAACAAGCAGCCGATCCGCCAGTCAGGCAGCTCGGCCAGGTCTTTTTCATAGGCCTTGGGGTTCTTGATGGAAGCCACCTCGGCCGGTGGCCCGTACTGGCACCAGCCCACGCAGCGGCCGTCACGGTAGACGAGCATCTGGTGGATGGTGCCCTTGTGCACATGAGCGAGCTTGGCCTCGCGGTTGCCCGCCGCGGTGCTGTCCTTGCTGATGCCCTCGGGATGAAAGCCGATGCACCAGCAGCCACCCCAGACACCGTTGTTCGCCTCAACCAGTGCGGCGAAGTCATCCCAGGTATCGGGGGTGAGCAGACGTGTCGTGTACGGGGGCACAGCGGATGACACAGGCCTGCTCTCCTCCTGCTCCCGCCCTGGACTGGGCCGCGCACCACGCCCCCGGCCTGGCGATCGGTGACTGGCGCGCGCAGGTGACGTTCGATGATCCTAACCCGCTGCCCGGGTTTGACCTGGCAGGGTCAGCCGGCGCTGCGCTGCAGCTGCCACGCTGCTTCCAGGGCGTCCTCGATGGCGCCGGGGTCGCCGTTGGCGAGGTCAGCGACGATCATCATGTGCTTGCTGAAGCGGGCTGGCACGCTGAAGGTTCCGGGGAACTGGCGCAGCACCGAGGCGCGGTAATCGAAATCGGCGCGGATCACCACATGGGTGTCGTCAAGCTGGCGGGCGACGAGCCTGCCGTGGTAGCGCCACTGGGCCAGCCCGTCCGACGTGGTCCGGCGCACCCCGGACAGCGTCCCGGCCAGCCGGGCTACCTCGTCGATCTGCAGCACTGCGGCCTTCCGTGCCTTCCGCTGCCCAATGACCACCCGGAGAGCATCGGCTGCGCTACCGGAAGTCCTCGATGCCTGCACCCCGGGTGGCGGCCGCGATCAGCGCGACGCGCCCGCGGCCGGCCTCATCATCCACCAGATCAGTAAACACCCAGCGCGAGAGCGCTGGATCGACGCGACCACGCCGCTCGACCAGAACCGCACCTGCCATGCTGACGCCATGATTGGACGCCTGCACCATGTCGTGCTCGACTGCCCTGACCCGGCCGGCCTGGCCGGGTTCTACTCCCGGTTGCTCGGGCAGCCGATCACCTACCAGAGCGACGACTGGGTGGTCGTCGCCGCCAACGACGCGTCGTCCGGCCTGGCGTTCCAGCTCGCGCCGGATCACCGCCCGCCCACCTGGCCTGATCCCGCCGTGCCGCAGCAATACCACCTGGACGTCATGGTCGAGGATGTGGCCTCAGCCGGGCCCCGCGTGCTGGCCCTCGGGGCCAGCAAACTCGATGGCGCAGATGTCTACGCTGACCCGGCCGGTCACCCGTTCTGCCTCATCCCGCGACCGGGCTGGGCGTCCCCCATCCCCGCGGGCGGCTGAGCCCGGCCCGTCCGCCGACCAGGAGGCGGCGGCCCGGCGGGTGCATATAGTGTCGCATAGCGATAGGGATGGGGGTGTGATGCCCGAGCCGCCGAACGAGAGCTGGGCGGTACCGACGCCTGAGGACTTCCAGCACCTGCTGGCCTTCCGGGTCAGCCTGCGCCGGTTCCAGCATTGGAGCGAGACTCAGGCGCGGGCGGTTGGCCTGACCCATGCCCAGCACCAGCTCCTGGTCGCCATCAAGGGACATCCCGGCAGCGGGCTGCCCTCCGTCGGCGACCTGGCGGCGTATCTGCTGCTCCGCCACCACAGCACGGTGGAGCTGGTAGACCGGGCCGAGGTAGCTGGCGTGGTCCGGAGGGTGCCTGACCCCGACGATGCGCGGGTCGTCCGGGTCAAGCTGACCAGCAGGGGGAACCGGCTCGTGACCGAGCTGACCCAGGCCCATATCGCCGAGCTGCAGAAGCTCGCCGTGACGCTGAACGAGCTGGCTCCCGGCGGGCAGGCAGCCGGGAACCACCTGGCCCAGGCCGTCGCCCCGGCCGGCTGACGGCCTGCCCCGGTCCGGCCTGCCCCGGTCCGGCCTGCCCCGGTCGGGCCAGCCGTGCGGCGGCAGGCGGGACGGCGAGAACCCAACCCGGCTGTTTGACACGCGGTCATTGTGGTAGCAGCACCAGCTGGCCGCGCGGGTCATCCGCGACGTGTGGGCACCACACCGGCCACGTCCAGTGACGCGATGGAAGCAGGACTGATGAGCCTCAGCGCAAATGAGCGGCAGGCTCTGGACGCCATTGCCGACGGCTTGGTGGCATCTGCCCCGCGTCTGGCCGCCCTGCTGACCACGTTTACCCGCCAGGCCGCGGATGCGGAGATGCCGCGTCACGAGAAGGTTGGCCGGTGCGAGGCACGCGTCACCGGCCGCCTTCGGCGCCTCTACCGGCCCCCCGACCTGGGCCGGGGGCTGCTGCTGTGGCTTGCCCTGGCCATGGTTGTGACCATGGTGAGCGGCATCGGGCTGGCGGTGAGCCACAGTGGCGGCCGGACCTGCACGAACTCGTTCGCGCTGGCGTGTACCGAGCGGGCGGGCCCGAGACCACCCCGGCCAGCCAGCCACCGTCCTTCGGGGGACGTGAGGGCCAGCTCCCACGGCCGCACCGGGGCTGGCCGCGCGGGCACGACGTCGGCGCCAAACTGAACGGCTCAGCGACCAGCGGGCTGATGCGTCGATTGACTCACACCGGCACGAGCGTGTGAGAAATGTTCCCGTAACCCTCGCCTGCGGCCTCGACCAGCTGGCGGAGCGCGGTAGACACCTGGGCCCGGCTGGCCGCCGGAAGCTGCCCCAGGATGCGGGTCAGCTCCTGCTCCCGCCAGGCGGCAACCCGGCGGACCAGATCCCGACCGGAGGCGGTCAGCTCCAGCGTGACGACGCCCCGGTGTCCCCGTTCGCTTCCCCTGACCACGTGGCCCGCAGCGACCATCCGGTCAGCCAGCCGGGTCACCGTGGACGCTTCCAGCCCCAGGGCCCGCGCGACCTGCACCGAGCGGGCCCGGCCCAGCTCGGCGAGCACGGCGAGCATCCGGAGCTGGGGTAGGGTCACCGCTCCGTCCAGGACGTCCACACTCCGCAGCGCCACGCCCGTCAGGACCCTGGTCGCCGCCTGCAGGGTCTCGATCGTGCCGGGTGGCAGTTCCTGCTCGCCCGGAGCTGGTCCCGAGGGTCTTCCCACGGCCAAGTATTGTATAGGGAAATACTTGCTTCCGCTAAGGCCGCGGCTGGCGCCTGCTGCCGCCGGCACCCCGCCACCCGCCGGCACCCCGGTACCCGGCACCCCCGGCACCCCGGCACCCCCGGCACCCCCGGCACCCCCGGCACCCCGGTACCCGGCACCCCACGCGGGGTTAGTTGGCAACGGACAACTATTGCTGATAACAATATTTGTTGTTTGCAATACTATGGACAGGGTGGGAGGACGGAGATGACAGCAGGCCCGCCGCCGGAGCCGGCGCCGGCCCGGCCGTGGACGGCCCGGGTGGCCGGCTGGCTGCGCGCCACGCGCTTCGGGCTGTTCCTCATCGCCGTGCTCGTGGGTGTGGGGTCAGGGCTGGGTGCGGTGGTGTTCCGCTACCTGATCTACTTCTTCACCTGGCTGTTCACTGGGCACACGGAGTTCGGCCAGGCCGGCTACACCGGCAGCGCGCACCTGCCGTGGCTGGGGCTGGCGTTCTTCGTCGTGGCCCCGGTCATCGGCGGGATCAGCTACGGGCCGCTGATCTACCGGTACGCGCGGGAGGCGCGCGGTCACGGGGTGCCCGAGGTGATGCTGGCCGTCGCGGAGCACGGCGGGCGGATCCGGCCCCAGGTCAGCGTCGTCAAGGCGGTCGCGTCCGCGGTGTGCATCGGCACTGGCGGCTCGGTCGGCCGGGAGGGCCCGATCGTGCAGATCGGCTCCGCGCTGGCGTCCAGCTTCGGCCAGTGGGTGCGGATGCCGGAGAACCGGATGCGGATCCTGGTTGCCTGCGGCGCCGCGGGCGGCATCTCCGCCACCTTCAACGCGCCGATCACCGGGGTGTTCTTCGGCGTGGAGATCGTGCTGCGCGAGTTTTCCATCGATGCGATGTTCACCGTGCTGCTGTCCGCGATGCTCGCCGACGCGGTCGCCATCCCGTTCCTGGGGCACCAGGCGTTCCTGCACGGGCTCCCGCCGGGCATCGCGCTGCACCATCCGCGCAACTACCTGCTGGTCGCGGTGCTGGCCGTGGCCGCCGGGCTGATCGGCGTGCTATTCAAGAACGTCGTCTACCGGATGGAAGACCTGTGGGACGTGGCCTGGCGCAACCGGCCGGAGTGGGCCCGGCCCGCGATTGGCGGGATCGCCCTCGGGGTGGTGCTGCTATCGCTGCCGCAGATGTACGGCGTGGGGTACCCGGTGATGTACAAGGCGGTGGCCGGGGACTATGTGCTGTGGTTCCTGCTCGTGCTGGCGGCCGGGAAGATCCTGGCCTGCAGCCTGACCCTGGGCATCGGCGGATCCGGCGGGGTGTTCGCCCCGTCGCTGTTCGTCGGGGTCACCTCGGGGATGGCGTTCGGCGAGATCGCCGATCATGTCTTCGGCCCGGGGGCGGGGCAGCCCGCGCTGTACGCGGTGGTGGCCATGGGCGCGGTGTTCACCTCCGCGGCCCGCGCCCCCCTGACCTCAGTGGCCTCCGTGGTCGAGATGACCGGCGACTACGCCCTGACCCTGCCGGTCATGCTGGCCGTCGCCATCGCCACCGCCACCTCCCGGGCCATCAGCTACGGCACCATCTACACCACCAAACTGCTGCGCCGCGGCTACGACGTGGACCGGGCCGCTCCCTGGCGGGCCATCGGCGACATGACCGCCGCCACCACCATGCGTCCCTTCCGGGCCCCGCTCACCGTGGCAGCCGGCCGGAACGGCCAGGCCAGCCGCGCCGCCGGAGACGGCGGCGCGGCCACGCCGCAGGCGCCGCTGCCCGGCACGATCACCTACCGCAGCGATCCGCAGGCGGTCTACGAGGGCGAGTCGCTGGCCCAGACTCTGCGCCAGCTGGCGGCTTACGGCCGGGACGGCCTGCCGGTGCTGACCGGCGACGGCAGCCACGCCGCGGGCTGGATCACCAACGACAGCGTGCTGCGCGCCATCGCCCGTGAAATCGGCATCGCCCCACCCCAAGCCGGCGCCCCACCCGGCCAGGCCGCAGCGGCCGGCCCGCCGGCCCAGGCCACGCAGCCGCCCACCCCGCTGCCCGGCTACCAGGTAGTGGAGATCACGGTCGGCCCCGGCTCACCCGGCGTGGGCCAGGCCATCGGCACCATCGCCTGGCCGCACGGCTATCTGCCGGTCTCCGTCCTGCACGGCCGCAGCCTGCACGAACCGCGCCCAGATCTGGTCCTGGCCCCGGGTGACCGAATTAGCCTGCTTACCGGGGCGGCGCCCGGCAACGGGACGGACCGGGACCGCTGACGCCTGGCCCGGCCGTCGCCGCACCTGATGGTCGCCGCGCCGCGGGGCCGCGCGATGAAACTCCCGGGCCGCGACGGCCAATGGATAGCTCACCCGCTTCCCATGGCGGCCCCCATAATGAAGGCCCTGTTCAAGCCCATTTATTACTCGCGGGCTAGTCAAAATGGGCATTGGGCAGGACGATAGGCGCTGCCGGGTAAACCGTTGCGGTGCGCCGCGCGTCGCACAGGAATCTTGTCCAGGCAGAAGTGGGGGGCAGGCCATGAGCCTGGCGACACTGGCCAACAGTGGCATCCTCAGCCTGGCCGCGGCCTGCTGGGTGGTCGGCGAGCTGGTCTGGGCGCTGTGGCCGGGCGCGTGGAAGACCCCGGAAGAGCCGGAAGCAGCCACCGCACCCGGGCCGCCCGGCGTGCCCTCCGAGGAGCCCACCCGGTGGAAGGCCTGGGGCATGACCGGAGTCATCGCCAAGCTCGGCAGTAGCCGTGGCGGGGAGTTCGCGGCGCTGTCCTGGGAATGGGTTATGCGGGCCGACGGGCAGGTGTCCTACCGCCTGGCGGCCGTGGATGGGCACCGGGAGCACAACCCCTGGATGGATGTCACCCGGCTGCCCGCCACCGAATCCCGGCTGCTGCGTCATGACCACGCCCTGGCCGTGTCCCGGCTGGCCGACCTGGCCCGGCAGCGGGGGCATGAGGTCGATGGGCGGCTGAGCTTACCGACGGCGGTGGCTAGGCCGCCAGGATCAGCACGATCACCAGCAGTATCAACAGCGCGGCCACGATCGCGCTCATCATTGGGTCGGAACTCACCGAACCCCCGTGCTGACCGGCCATAGCCACCTGCCCTCTCGCGCTGGCGCGTCATGCCGCGCCCGTGCTGCACTCCTACCCGGCCGCGGCCTGATCGGCACGTGTAGTCCCCGAGGTGCCGATGAAGGCTGGCCCGGCCGACAGGTGCGGGTGACGCGGCGCCGGCCCGCGTGCCGTGGTGAGAAGCTCGCCTCATGACTACGCCAAACCATTACCAGGAAGCCGAGCACGTGCTCAGGTGGGCGCAGGCGGGCGTCACCGAGAACCCACACGACATCGCCAAGGGTCAGCTGCACGCGCTGATGGCGATCGCCGATGACCTGCGGGCGGTCCGCAACGAGCTGACGACGATCCGGGAGATGATGTCGCAGCGGGATGCCCCGGGGTGAACGCTGGGGCCGGGGCGGTCGGCGAGCGCTGCGCCGGTGCGCGTGCACCGGATGGCCCAGCCGGGCGTCTTCTATGCGTCACGGCGGACAGGGAGGACCGGGTGCGATACCAGGCCGGTGCGATGGCGGCCACCGCGGCCGTGGCCGGGCTGGCCATGGCCGGATGCTCGCCAGGTGGCGGCGCGGCAGCGGCGCCCCCGCCGGCCAGCGCGGCCACGCCCACCACCCGGGCGCTGGCCACCCCGGCTGAACCGCGGACGGTGGCCGCGATCCGGTCGGACGCCGATGACTACCTCTCGCTGTCCTCCGCCGGGCAGTACGCGATCACCTACCAGCTGCTCAGCGCGGCGGCGCGGCAGGCCATCAGCCAGCAGGCCTGGGTGGCCGTGCACCGGGGCTGCCCCGGCCAGGGGCGGTCCTACCAGATCACCCACGTGGTGGTCAGCGGCGAGACGGCGGTGGTGACCGCGTCGCAGGCCGGCGCGGGGAAGCGGGTCAGCCAGACCGAGACGCTCGTCTACGCCGACGGGCAGTGGGGCGTCTCTCCCCCCGATCTGGGCCTGTATCAGCACGGCAGCGTGGCAGCGGACGTGGCCGCGGCCCACGCGGCGGGGCGCTGCGCCAGCTAGGCCCTTAGGCCAGGTCCCCGTCGCCCCGGGCGCCACCGGGGATCCGGGCGGTCGATGTTCCAGTGACGCCCGACGGTGGCCAGCCACCGGACGTCGTCGCCGCCTACCGGCCGCATGGTGAAGCGGCTGACCATCGCCAGTCGGCATGAGGCGAGCCTGAGCGCCGCCCGGCCGGACAGGAACCTGTCCCCCGGGCCGGCCGTAACCGCCCGCGGGGATATGCCATCGTGGATAGCGGCACCGGCGGGATGGGCCCGGCGGATGGCGGGCCTGGGCGAGGAGCAGTTATGCAGTCAGCTGGCCGGACGGTGCTCCGGCTGTGCGGGGTCGCGATCATCGCCGGCGGGCTGGCCGCGGCGCTGGCGCTCATCTTCGTCCCGTTGCGGCTGGTACCGGTGTCCGGGACCATCGGATACTGCGGCCCGGGACTCAGCTCGGACAACGCCCTCCAGGTCAGGATGAACCCCGCCGTCGTGAACAGCGGCGACACCGGGCCCCCGGCGCCACTGGCCGAGCGGCGGCAGCTGGAGCGGCTGTGTGTCAGTGCGGCGGACGGCCAGCTGACCGAGGCGGCCGCCGTGGCCGCCGTCGCGCTGGTGCTCGGGGTGCCGCTGATCGCCGTCGGCAGCCGTCAGCCCGCCAGGTCAGCCTCGTCCTCGTCTTCCGGGCCGTCACTGAGCAGCTCGGGCACGTCTGGCAGCACCGTCTGGAAATAGGACTGCGCGGCGGCCGCCGTGCCGACGTCGTATCCGGCCGCCTCCGACATGTACCACCGGTGCTCCAGGATCTCGTGGAAGATCTCCGGCGGGGCCAGCCGGCCGCGCAAGCGGTCCGGGATGCCCGCGATGGCTGGGTCGTACACCTCGCTCAGCCACTGATTGGCCGCGACGGTCTCGGATACTGAGTGGCCCCGTTTCTGTTCCAGGTAGGCGCGGTAACTCGCGATGTCGTTGAGCAGCCGGCGGGCCTGGTTCTCCTCGGCGGCCAGCCCGGTGCGCAGGAACAGCTTCCGGCTGTGGTGCCCGGACTCGGCGACCTTGGTGCGCAGCTTCAGCCGGTTCCCCTTCGGCGTGCTGATCAGCTCCACCTCGTCGACGTCGAAGCCCAGCTCGTTCAGCCGCCGCAGCCGCTGCGCCATCCGGAACCGCTGCTCATCCTGGCCCAGCAGCTCCTCACGGGTGAGTTCGTCCCACAGCCGGGCGTACCTCCGGGGCAGTTCGGCGGCGATCTCCAGCGGATCTAGCTCCGGGCTGAGCAGCTCGCCTGCCTGCAAATCGAGCAGCTCGCCGTAGACGCGCTCCTCGGCCAGGTCCAGGTCGTAGCTGCGCTGGCCGGGGGTGAGGGTCGGGTGCCGCTCGCTGGTCTCCGCGTCGACCAGGTAGGCCTCGAGGGTGCCCGCGTCGTAGCGGAACAGGGTGTTGGACAGCGAGCAGTCACCCCAGAAGAACCCGGACAGATGGAGCCGGACCAGCAGCTCGACCAGGGCGTCCATCAGCCGGTCGGTGGGCTGGCCGCCGCGCGGGCTGGAGAACACCGCGCGGTACGTCGTGGAATAGTCGAGGAACCGGGTGACCAGGATCGCGTCGGTGTCCGGCCCGCGGTCCACGACCACGCCGACCACGCTGACCGCGGGGACGTTCAGCTCGGCCAGCTCGCGCAGCAGCCGGTACTCCCGCCGGGCCAGGACCTCGCTGATCGCCTTGACCGCGTACAGCTCGCCGTTGTCCGCGACGAACCGGACGATGTGCCGGGAGATGCCCCGTTGCCGGATCTCGATCAGCCGCGGGTCCTGCCACTCCTCCAGCGGCTCAGCCCAGGGCAGGGTGAGCAGCCCCGCCGCCTCGTCCGCGGGCGGGCTGAACACGAAGCGCACGGCACTCCCTTCGTCAAGCCGGGGCGGGCGGCACCACCACGACCATGGTCAGGGAGACCGGCTCGGCCCCCTCGTTACGGTAAGCGTGCGGCGCGCTGCCCGGGAACCGGGCGCACTCACCGGCCCGGATCTGATGGGTGATCCCGGCCACGGTCAGCGTCAGCGTCCCCGACTCCACCCACACCAGTTCCCGGCTGGCCGGGGTGTGCGCATCGCCCCCCCAGCCCTCGCCTGGCTGCACCGTCCAGCGCCACAGTTCCGCGGCCCACGGCGCTTCGGTCGCCGCGATGATGGTGCCCGTCCCGCCGGACGGGCCGTGCCACAGTACCCGGGACTCCCGGGGCCCGGTGATCCGCACCCCCGGGTCGCCGCTCATCTCGACCAGCCTGGTCACCGGCACGCCGAAGGCATCGCTGATCCGGGCCAGCGTGGCCAGATTCGGGTTGGACCGGCCCTGTTCCAGGGCGACCAGCACTCCCTTGCTCACCCCGGACCGGGTGGCCAGCTGATCCAGTGACCAGCCGCGTTCGGTGCGCAGCAGTTGCATGGTCCGGGCCAGCGCGCCGGTGATGTCCGTTGGAGCCATCGGTTATCCGTTTCGTGGAACGCTCGGCGGTCAGTATAATGAACTGCGTAGTTCGGTACTCCGACCGTCTCCCCAGCGAGGCCGAGCCTAGCCGGGCCCGTGGCCGAGGAGCCGTGCATGGTCATCGTCTTCGCCCTGGCCGCCGCCGTCCTGTACGGCAGCGCCGACTTTCTGGGCGGCGCCGTATCGCGGCGCACCCGGGCCCTTTCCGTGCTCACCGTGTCCGCGCCCGCCGGGGCGATTCTGCTGCTGGTGGCCGCGCTGGCCGCGGGCGGCGCGCTGCCCGCGGCCGGGCTGTCGTGGGCCGCCGCGGGCGGGGCGGTCGGCGGCGTAGGGCTGATCATCTTCTATGCGGGCCTGGCCGCCGGGCCGATGCGCGTGGTCGCACCGGTGTCCGCGCTGGTCTCCACGTTGCTCCCGGTGGCGGTGGCGGTGACCACCGGCGAGCGCCCCGGGCTGCCGGTGTATCTCGGCGGCGTCAGCTGCCTGGTGGCCACCGTGCTGGTGAGCACGGAGGCGGGCCGCGGCCGCGGGCCGGCCGCTCGCCAGGCGACGCTGCGCGGCCTGGCCTACGGCATCAGCGCCGGGACGGCGTTCGGGATGTTCTTTCTCTTCCTCAAGTACGCGGGGGCGTCGGGCGTGCTGTGGCCGAGCGCGATCTCCCGGCTCAGCGGTGCGGTCGTCATGCTCGGGGTTGCCGCGTGGGCGGCGGCGCCACCCGCCTGGCGGGGCGGCAGCCCGCGGCTGCTGGCCGGGGCGATCGCCTCCGGGCTGCTCGACGCGGCCGCGAACGCCTGCTACCTGCTGGCCACCCGGGAAGGCCTGTTCGGCATCGCCGTGGTGCTGACCTCGCTGTATCCCGGGATCACCGTGCTGCTGGCCCGGCTGGTGCTGGGTGAGCGGATACGGCCGCTGCAGGTGGCCGGGCTGCTGCTGGCCGTCGCCGGCATCGCCGCGGTCAGCGTCTGACCTCGCGCCCGCGCCGGCCCGCGGCGCGGGGCCGGACTCGTGCTGCCGGACGCTCCGCCGGGACCGTCGGGCAGCACGAACCCCGGGGAAGGGGGCTGATAACCACGCTGGCCTGGGTCAGTCGTCGCCAGTGTCTCTATTCTCGGCCACGAGGCTGTCTCCGGAGACCGTCTTCCGACCCTTGCACAAGGGACA
>Ga0335078_10005269_pt1 | contig 19120 bp, 15 predicted proteins | sample Lox_Sample_32_FD_206711 | JGI IMG/M metagenome (GOLD analysis project Ga0335078, IMG submission 206711) | Soil microbial communities from Loxahatchee National Wildlife Refuge, Florida, United States - Lox_Sample_3.2 | ecosystem: Environmental > Terrestrial > Soil > Wetlands | place: USA... | reverse complement strand
GAAGTGATGAAGTACGGCACCGCCCCGGCCATGACGATGCCCGCCGACATGGACAGCGGGTCCGCGGGCGGGAGCCCCGAGCTGCTCCAGAACTGCCTCCACTCGCAGATCGTCGGCTGGGAGCAGGTGACCGTGCCGGCGGGGACCTTCCGCGCGCTGCACGTGCGCACGGCCGCGGGTGACGAGGACACGTGGCTGGATCCGAGCCTGCCGATCGGCGTGGTGAAGGACTCCTCGAGCGGCAACGGCGACTCGACGGGCGTGGTCCTGGTCCGGCACGGGACGGGCGCGACGTCGCAGATCACCGAGACGCCGCGGCCCTACGATCCGCAGATCCTGATGCAGATGATGATGCAGGGGCGGAAGTCGCCCTGAGCGGGGCGGCGCCCGGCGGCCGGCCCGTCGCCCTCAGCGGATGGGCCGGTCGGCGGCGAAGTCGTACAGGGTGATGCGCCGCAGGGTGTAGTACGCCAGCCAGTAGTCGCGCAGCCCGCCCACGATCTGCACCAGGGCGGCGTCCTTCTCCTGCTGCCCGATGTACAGGTTGTCGATCGTGATCTTGCCGATCAGGTAGCGCTCGTACGCCACGTCGAAGCGCTTCTCGGCGACGCTGTCCGCGATGGTGAGGAGCGCGACGGTGCGCCGCGTCTGCGCCAGCTGCAGGGCCGCGAACCGGGCGTCGAGGGCCAGCTGCTCGAGCGTGGCGGCCGACTGGTCGGCCACCGTCGCGCGGTCCGCCTCCGCGGCCTTCACCCCGGCGCCGTGCGCCCCCCACTGCCACAGCGGGAGCTGCACCGACAGCGTGAACTGCCGGGCCTCGAGCAGGTTCTGGTAGGCCAGCCGCATGCTCGGCGCGGTCTGGTTGTACCCGTAGCTCGCCTCGAGGGTGGCGCCGACGCCGTCGGCGAGCTGCGCCTCGACCACCCGCTGCCGGGCCTGCACGTCGGCCAGCGCAGCCGCGCTCACCGCCGACGCGTTCCGCAGGGCCTCGGCCACCGCGACGGCCGTGTCGGCCTGGACGTCGGGCACGTCGGGACTCACCGCGACCTCGACGCTGTCGTCCGGCCGGAGCCCGAGGCCGAGGCGCAGCTCCGCGAGCGCGTGCTCGTAGTCGAGCCGCGCGGCGTCCGCCGCGGTGCGGGCGCGGAGCAGCGCCAGCTGGCTCTGCAGCAGGTCGTTCTCCCCGATCCGCCCCACCTGGTAGCGGCCGGTGTTGAGCCGGTAGAGCGTGTCGTTGATCGCCACGTCGGCCGCGGCGTTGTCGAGGTTCTTGCGGGCCGCGTAGGCGTCGAAGAACAGGCCGGTGGTCTGGACCGCCACGTCTTCCATCGCCTCCAGGTACTGCCGTTCCTGCTCCTGGATCTGCACGTCCTGCGCACGGCGGTCCCAGGCCGCCACGTTGGGGCGGAAGATGTCCTGCCGCAGCCCGATGGTGAGCGGCACCGAGGACCAGGTCTGCAGCGCGCTCTGGCCGCTGACGGTGAGCCGGCTGAGCGACGAGGCGACGTACAGCTCGCCCCCGGTGAGCGGCAGCTGCTGCGCCAGCTGCAGGCCGAGAGTCGCGGTGGTCTGGGCCTGCGGCTGGAACAGCGTGACCGCGTTGCCGGTCACGGTGTCGGCCTGGAGGACCTGCACGATGGAGCGGTTGTAGCTCGGCAGCGTGCCGGTCAACGACAGCTGCGGCAGCAGGCGGTCGCGGAAGTTCGCGTCCCGATCGCGGGCGGCGGCGTGGGTGGCGCGCGCGGCGCGGGCGGCGTGGCTGTTCTGCTGCGCCAGGGCGATCGCGGCCTGGAGCGTGAGCGGCCGGGGCGCCGCGGCCGGCTGCTGGCCGTGGAGCGGCGCGGCGAGGACGGGGAGCAGCGCGGCGGCGGCGCGCGCGGCGCGGCGGCGGAGGAGGGTGCGCATGCGCATCACTCGTAGCGGAGGCTGACGACGGGGTCCTGCTTCGCGGCCCGCCAGGCGGGCATGATGCCGAATGCGAGGCCGACCGAGATCGAGACGCCGAAGGCCAGCGCGACCGAGAAGAAGGTCACGATCGTGCGGATCCCGGCGAAGTGGCGGATCCCCGCGCTCAACCCCGCGCCCACGGCGATGCCGGCGACGCCCCCGGCCAGGCTGATGAGCACCGCCTCGGCGAGGAACTGGAACAGCACGTCGCGCCGCGTGGCGCCCACGGCGCGGCGCACGCCGATCTCCCGGATCCGCTCGAGGACCGAGGCCAGCATGATGTTCATGATCCCGATCCCGCCCACCAGCAGCGAGATCGAGGCGATCGCGCCGAGCACCACGTTGAAGATGGACTTGGTGCGCTGCTCCTGGCGCAGCAGCAGCTCGGGCACCGTGATCTCGAAGTCCACCACCCCGTTGTGGCGGCGCGTCAGCATCCGGCGCAGTACGTCCGCCACCCCCGGCACCAGCGTGGATTGCTGGACCCGCACGATGATCCGGTCGAGCTGGTTGTGGTTCAGCCGCTCCTGGCGCTGCTCCTCGGTCTCGGTGTCGCCGCTGTCGGAGGACGAACCGACCTCGCTCGCCGCCTGCTCGATGTCGCGCTGCGTGAGCTCCGCGCGGTTACGGAAGCGCAGCAGCATGGTGCGCACCGGCAGGTAGACGTCCATGCTGACGTCGCGGATGCCGAGCTGCTGGGAGGTGGCGCCGCTGACGTGGCGGTCGGCCAGCACGCCCACCACCGTCACCCAGATCTGGCCCACCTTCAGCGGCCGGCCGATCGCGCCCTCGGTGGTGAAGAAGCGGGAGCGCACCCCGTTGCCGATGATCGCCACCGGGAGGCCGTCCTCGACCTGCATCCGGTCGAACCAGCGGCCGGCGGCGAGCTCGAGATTGGTGAGGCGGAAGTAGGACGTGTCCACCCCGACCACCTTCCCGGAGCGGCTGCGGCCCTCGCGGGTGATGGTGCTGTTGACCACCACCTCCGCGGCCGCGGCGTCCACGTCGGGGATCTCGAGCGGGATCGCCTGGGCGTCGGCGTAGGTCAGGCCCGGGGACCACTTCTTCACCTGCCGCGCGTCGGACGCCTCGACGGGGCCCTCGTGCTGCTCGACGAGCGGCGTGATCACGACGTTGTTGGAGCCGAGCAGGCGCAGCTCCTCCAGGATCTCGTGCTCGGCGCCGGTGCCGATGGCGAGCATCGCGATCACCGACGCCACGCCGAAGAGGATGCCGAGCGACGTGAGGGCCGCGCGCAGCCGGTTGTGCCCGACCGCCACGAGGGCCGTGCGCGCGCTGAAGGCGACGTGCCCCGCCACCGCGCGGCGCAGCGCGGCGAGCGACGCGCGGTCGAGACGCACCGCTCAGCGCCCCCGCGCCGCGGGCGCGGCCGGGGGCGTGGTGTCGCGGCGCGGCGCGGCGTGCCCTGCGGTCCCGGCGCGCGTCCCGCCGGGGAGCCGCACCAGCGTGAGGCGCGCCGCGTCGGCGGGGGGCACCATCAGCACGCGATCCCCCTGGGCGAGCCCGCGCGCGACGATCACGTCGTGGTCGTTCATCTCGCCGGCCGCGATCTCCTGCTTGACCACCCCGCCGCCGGCGAGCCGGTACGCGTACGCCACGCCGCTGTCGCTGAACATCGCCTCGAGCGGAATGGTCAGGGCGTCGGGCACCCGCAGCGTCTCGATCGCGTTGCCCGTCGTCATGCCCGGGCGCAGCGTCGTGTCCGACTGCAGGATGGTGATGTGCACCTCGAACACCTTGGCGTCCGTGTTGGGGCGCTGCTCCCCCACGTTCGCGACGCTCGCCACCTTGCCCGTGAGGTGCTTCGTCGGATCGGCGTCGAGCGTCACCGCCACCGGCTGGCCCACCGCGACGCGCCGCACGTCGATCTCGTTCACGTAGGTGATGGACTCCATGTGCGTCAGGTCCGGGAGCGTCGCGACCCCCGGGTCGTAGGCGTACACCTGCGACCCGGACGTCCGCTTCTTCCCGTTCCACTCGCGCACGTAAATCACCATCCCCGGGGCCGGGGCGCGGATGGTGAAGGCGGCGAGGACGTCCTGGATCTGCTTCTGCAGGTTGCGCTGCCGCTCCACCTCGGTGCTCATCTCGCGCATCTTCGCCTGCGCCTGCTCCGTCCGCGTCTGCAGGTCGCTGTGCGCCTGGGCGAGCGCCCGCTGCGCGCGCTCGAGGTCGATCTCCGCCTGGCGCTGCACCGTGGGCGCCTCGTAGACCGCCTGGTCCTTCGTCAGCCGCTTCGCCTCGAGGTCCAGCGTGTCGGTGCGGATCGCCTCGCGCGCCTGGGAGAGCGTGAGGGCCGAGTCCAGCGCGGCCTGCTCGTACTGCGCCTGCGCCTTCTGCAGCTCCAGGCTCACGTCCGTCAGGCGCGTGCCGAGCGTGGACCGGTCGATCTCGGCCACCACGTCGCCCGCCTTCACGACGGTGCCTTCCGGCACCAGCGACGAGATGCGCATCTGCCACGCGCCGACCTGCATGGCCTCCGCGGGCGCGTTGATCTGGACCGACTCCTTGGCCCGCAGCTCACCCGAGGTGGTCACGGTGGCCGTGAAGGGTCCGCGCGCGACCGTCGCCACGACGGCGCCCTCCGCGGCCGACGTGCCCCGAAGCGCGTGGCACGTCCCCCACAGCCCGAGCACCACGACTCCGGCCACCACGTACCAGCGCCTGCGCAGAAAACGCATCGGGCCTCCGCTCCCGTCGCGCTCCGGGCGCCCCCGGCCCGGCGCGACTGCCCGACTGTCTAATGCGCGGGCGTTAGGGTCGCGTTAGGCGGGTCCGGACCGCACGGCCAGGAGGGGCGGGGCCGGCGGCGTCGAGCAGGCGGGATCATGTTGGGGGAACGGCACTTGCCTTGTCGGGATTCCGTCACCACTCTAAGCGACGGCTCGCGGCGCCCCCCCTGGCGGCTGCCGGCGCCGCCCCAACACCGCAACCACAGGTGGTCCCCATGCTCGGCCGCTTGACCGTCGCCGCCGCCGCTACCCTCGTGGGCGTCTCCGCGGCCCGCGCCCAGAACCTGTCCGCGATCTGCGACCGCGCCGTCCACCCGCCGGTCGGCGCCTGGTCCGAGTTCCGCCTCGTCGGCGGGCGCCAGGAGGGCTCGACGGTGCGGGTGGCCGTCGTGGGGAAGGAGACCCGCGGCGGCTCGCCGTACCTGTGGATCGAGCTGGAGATGCACGGCCTGGTGATGGGGCCCGGGAACGGCCACCCGGTCACGGTGATCAGCAAGGCGCTCGTGCCGGACCTGGACCGCGGCATGGGCCACGCCCGCGAGCGGATCATGAAGTTCGGCGATCAGCCGGCCATGGAGCTGCCGGCGGACCAGGCGAGCCCGACAGCCTCGACCCCGGGCTCCGATGTCCTGTCCGGCTGCCGGAACGCCAAGGTCGTCGGCTGGGAGCGGGTGACGGTGCCGGCCGGCACGTTCCGCGCGCTGCACGTCAAGGACGCGCGCGGCGGCGGCGACACCTGGGTGGATCCCGACCTGCCGCTCGCGGTGGTGAAGGGCTCGTCCCAGGAGGGCCGCTCCGGCATGGAGCTCGTCGCGCACGGCACGGGCGCGCGGTCGCGCATCACGGGGAAGCCGCGGCCGTGGAACCCGATGGAATTCCGCATGATGATGATGGGCGCCGCCGGGCGGTAGTCCGCCGGCGCCCCCGCCCCGGCCGTCGCCCTTCGGGCCTGCCGCACCGTCCGGCGGCGCAGGTCGGGTGCTGTCCGTGGATATCCTACTTGCGATGTCGGACTTAGGCTGACAGAGTTTCGACATGCCCCCCGACGCCTCCCGCGCCACGGAGCTGCGCCTGCGCGCCGCCGTCGAGTCCGCGCCCAGCGGCCTGCTGATGACCGACGCGCGCGGGAACATCGTGCTCGTCAACCGCGAGGTGGAGCGGCTGTTCGGGTACGCGCGCGAGGAGTTGCTGGGCAAGTCGGTGGAGACGCTGGTGCCGGAGCGGTTTCGCCAGGGCCACGGCGGGTTCCGGGGCGGCTTCATGGCCGATCCGAAGATGCGGGCGATGGGTGCGGGGCGGGACCTCTACGGGCTGCGCAAGGACGGCAGCGAGGTGCCGGTCGAGATCGGGCTGACGCCGGTGGCGACCGAGGAAGGGATGTTCGTGCTCGCGTCGGTGGTGGACATCACGGCGCGCAGGCGGGCGGACGAGGAGCGGCGTCGGCTGCAGGAGGAGCTGCAGCAGGCGCAGAGGCTCGAGGCCATCGGCACGCTGGCGGGCGGGATCGCGCACGACTTCAACAACATCCTCTTCGGGATCACGGGATACGCGGAGCTGATCGGCAAGGCGAAGTCGCCGGAGGCGGCGAAGGCGGACCTCGACGAGCTGCTGAAGGCGGCGGCGCGCGGCAAGCAGCTGATCGAGCGGATCCTGATCTTCAGCCGCCGGCAGCCCGCGGAGCGGCGGCCGCTGGAGATGGGGCCGACGGTCGAGGAGGCGGCGAAGCTGCTCCGGGCCACGCTCCCGCCCGCGATCGAGGTGCGACTGCAGGTGGATCCCCACGCGGCGCGGGTGCTGGGGGACGCAACCTCGATCCACCAGGTGCTGATGAACCTGGGCACCAACGCGGCGCACGCGATGCGGGGCGGCGGCGTGCTGGAGATCGCCGTGGTGCCGCAGTACCTGCGCGACAGCGTGGTGCGCACGCACGCGGGGCTGCACGAGGGGTGGTACGCCGTGCTCTCCGTGCGGGACAGCGGCGCGGGGATGGATCCGGCGGTCAAGGCCCGCGCCTTCGAGCCGTTCTTCACGACCAAGCCCAAGGGCTCCGGCACGGGGCTGGGCCTTTCGATGGTCCACTCGATCGTCACCGCGCACGAGGGGGCGGTGGACATCCAGTCCGAGCCGGGCCACGGCACGACGGTGCGCTGCTTCTTCCCGGCGCTCGGCGAGTTGGCGGGCGAGGCCGAGGCGCTGGCCCGCGAGGTGCCGCAGGGGCACGGCGAGCGGGTGCTGCTGGTGGAGGACGAGCCGTCGCTCGCCGCGATGGGGAAGCGCCGCCTCGACGCGCTCGGCTACCGCGCGACGGTGGAGACCGACCCGGAGCGTGCGCTCGCCACCTTCCGCGCCGCCCCCGGCGACTTCGACCTGGTGCTGACGGACTACCTGATGCCCGGGATGGTCGGCCTCGACGTGGCGCGCGCCGTCCACGACCTGCGGCCCGACCTCCCGATCGTGCTCCTGACCGGTTTCATCGAGGACCTCCCCGACGAGACGATCCGGGCGGCGGGCGTCCGCCGGCTGGTGAGCAAGCCGGTGACGCTGCAGGAGCTGGCCGCGGCGCTGCGGGACGCGCTCGCCGCACGGGGCGCCGGCGCCCCCGGTCCGGGGACGTGAGCCCGGCCCGCCCGATCGTCGCCGGCGAGACCGGCTAGCGCCGCCCCCGCCCCGGGGCGGCCGCGCGCGTGCGCCGGCGGGCGAGCGGTTCCTGCTGGGTGCTGCAGTGGATGGTGCCGAGGCCGAGCACGAAGTCGCGCGCGTGGACGCCGACCACGGTGCGGTCGGGGAACAGGTCGGCCAGGATGCCGAGGGCCACGCGGTCGGCCGGGTCGTCGAAGGTGGGGACGAGCACGGCGCCGGTGCCGATGTAGAAGTTCGCGTAGCTGGCCGGCAGCCGCTCGGCGGCGAACGCGACCGGTCGCGGCATCGGCAGCGTGACCACCTCGAGGTGGCGGCCGCGGGCGTCGCGGGCGGCGGCGAGGCGGAGGCGCGCCTCGCGCAGCGCGTCGTAGTTGGGGTCGCGGTGGTTGCGCTCCTGCGCCACGACGACGCGGCCCGGCGCCACGAACCGCGCGAAGTCGTCCACGTGCCCGCCGGTGTCGTCGCCGGCGATGCCCTCGCCCAGCCACACCACCGTCTCGGCGCCGAGGTAGTCGCGCAGCACGGCCTCCCAGCCCTCGCGGCCGAGCGCTCGGCCGCGCGCCTGCGCGCCGGCGAACAGACACTGCTCCGTGGCGAGCAGGGTGCCCTCGCCGTCCACGTCCACGGCGCCGCCTTCGAGCACCACGGGCAGGCGCCGCCCGCGCACGACGGCCTCGGGGTGCCAGAGGGGCACGCCGAGCCGCCGCGCGACGCGGCGGCCCGCCGCCTCGTCGGCTGCGTGGTTGCGGTAGCGGGCCCAGCCGTTGAACCGCCACTTCACGGCGCCCGGTTCGCGGCGGCCGCCGCGGCTGCGTACGACGCCGAGCGGGAGGAAGTCCCGCGTCCACGAGCGGTCGGTCGCCGCGACGACGAAGTCCACACGCGCCAGGGACACGCCGGAGTCGGCGAGCGCGCGCGCGGCGCGCGTGCGCTCCCGGCCGTCGCGCACGAGGACCCGGATGCGCTCCGCGCCCTGGAGGTGGCGCGCCATCTCCGCCATCACCCACGGGACGGCCTCGAACTTCCCGGGCCAGTCGCGGGGCTCGTGCGGCCACGCCAGCCAGGTCGCCGCGTGGGGCTCCCACTCGGCCGGCATGCGATAGCCGAGCGCGAACGGCGGCGGCGGGCGCCGGGGCGCGGCGCGGTGTGCCGGGTGCGGGCGGCGCGGGGCCATCAGCGGGGCGCGGGGCCGAGGAAGCGGGCGGTGAGCCCGCCGTAGGCGTCAATGCGGCGGTCCCGCAGGAAGGGCCAGTTGCGGCGGACCTCCTCCTGGCGCGACAGGTCCAGCTCGACCACCAGCGTCGCGGGGGCCTCGCCCGCCTCGGCGAGCACCACGCCGAAGGGGTCGGCCACGAACGAGTGGCCCCAGAACTCGAGCCCGCCGCCCGCCGGCCCCTCGTGCCCGACGCGGTTGACGGCCACGACGAACACCCCGTTGGCCACGGCGTGCGCGCGCTGGATCGTCTGCCACGCCGCGAGCTGCTCGGCGCCGAAGCGGGCCTTCTCGCGCGGGTGCCAGCCGATGGCGGTGGGATAGCACAGGATCTCGGCCCCCTGGAGGGCGGTCAGCCGCGCCGCCTCCGGGTACCACTGGTCCCAGCAGATGAGCGGGCCGACCGCCGCCTCGGGCGTGGGCACGCTCACGAACCCGAGGTCCCCCGGCGTGAAGTAGTACTTCTCGTAGAACAGCGGGTCGTCGGGGATGTGCATCTTGCGGTACATCCCCAGCCGCGCGCCGTCGGGCCCGAGCACCACCAGGCTGTTGTGGTAGATGCCGGCGGCGCGCTGCTCGAAGAAGGGCGCCACGACGGTGACGCCGTGCGCCCGCGCCGCCGCGGCCATCGCCTCGGTCGTCGGGCCGGGCAGCGGCTCGGCCAGCGCGAACAGGTCCGGATCCTCGACCTGGCAGAAATACGGCGTCGCGAACAGCTCCGGCAGGCAGACGAGGCGGGCGCCCCGGCCGGCGGCGTCGGCCACGGCGCGCGCCGCCGCGGCGAGGTTGGCGTCGCGGTCGGCGCCCATCGCCATCTGCACCAGGCCCACCTTCACGGTTCGCGGCGGCATGCCGCCGAAGGTAGCCGCGGAGCGGGGCGGGGAACAGGGCCGCGGGCGCTCCGCGGCGGCGGCCGCGACGTCGGCGCCGCGCCCGTGCCGTCCCGGGCGGCGCGGTGTACAATTCGCTCCAATCTCCACTTCACGAGCCGGAAGGGGTGCGCGATGGGCGGGACGTACGGCTTCGGCGTGGTCGGCCTCGGCGTGATGGGGCGCAACCTGGCGCTCAACGCGGCGCGCAACGGCTTCTCCGTCGCGGGCTACGACATCGGACCCGACAAGCGGCGCGAGGCGCGCGAGCACTTCGCCGGCCAGGCGATGACCGTCCCCGAATCGGTGCCGGCGTTCCTGGAGCAGCTCCAGACGCCGCGCCGCGTCCTGGTGATGGTCCCCGCGGGCAAGCCCGTGGACGCGGTGCTCACCAGCCTGCTGCCGGGCCTCCACCGCGGCGACGTCGTCATCGACGGCGGCAACTCGTTCTTCCAGGACACCGTCCGGCGGATGGAGGAGCTGAAGGAAGAGGGCATCCTGTTCGTCGGGACCGGCGTCAGCGGCGGCGAGGAGGGCGCGCTCAACGGCCCCTCGATCATGCCGGGCGGCGACCCGGCCGCGTGGCCGCTGGTGCAGCCGGTGCTGCAGAAGATGGCGGCGAAGGCGGCCGACGGCGCGCCGTGCTGCGACTGGATCGGGCCGGGCGGTGCGGGACACTTCGTCAAGATGGTGCACAACGGCATCGAGTACGGCGACATGCAGATGATCGGCGAGGCGTACTTCCTGATGGAGCGGCTGCTCGGCCTGTCGCCGGCCGAGATGCGCGGCGTCTTCCTGGAATGGAACCGCGGCGACCTCGACAGCTACCTGATCGAGATCACGGCGGCGATCCTCGGGAAGACGGATCCCGACACCGGCAAGCCGATGGTGCAGGTGATCCTGGACGAGGCGGAGCAGAAGGGGACGGGGAAGTGGACCAGCGCCGCGGCCCTCGACCTCGGCGTCCCCGCCGAGACCATCGCGACGGCGGTGTTCGCGCGCATGATGAGCGCGCAGAAGACGGAGCGCGTGGCGGCGGCGAAGGTGCTGGCCGGCCCCGCAACCAGGTTCACGGGCGACCGCACGGCCTTCCTCGCCGCGATCGGCCGGGCGCTGTACGCGTCCAAGATCTGCTCGTACGCGCAGGGGTTCCAGCTGCTGCGCGCGGCCGACGCCGAGTACCGGTGGGAGCTGCGGCCGGGGAGCATCGCGTCGCTGTGGCGGGCCGGCTGCATCATCCGGGCGCGATTCCTCGTCAAGATCAAGGAAGCGTACGAGCGCGAGCCGGCGCTGGCGAACCTGATGCTCGACCCCTACTTCGCCGGCGCTCTCAGGGACGCCTCCGACGGCTGGCGGAAGGTGGTGGCCACGGCCGCGGAGGCGGGCGTGCCGGTGCCGGCCTTCAGCAGCGCGCTCGCCTACTACGACAGCTACCGGACGGCGGTGCTGCCGGCCAACCTGCTGCAGGCGCAGCGCGACTTCTTCGGCGCGCACACGTACCGGCGCGTGGACCGCGAGGGGATCTTCCACACGCAGTGGGAGTGACGCCGGCGCGCCGGGCGATCCGTCGCGGACCGTGGTAGATTCGCGGTGATCCCTCACGCCGGCCCCGCGGGCGCCGGCAAGGAGCCGCCATGTCCTCACGCGCCGTTGTCCTCCGCGGTCTCGTCGCGCTCGCGACGGCCGCGGCGCTCGCCGTCGGCTGTCACGAGAACACCACCAGCTCGCTGTCGGGCGTTCCGACCCACCTCGTCGCCGTCTCCGGCGCGAGCCAGACCGGGAACGTCGGCGCGGCGCTTGCCGCGCCGCTGGTGGTCCAGGTGCTGGACGGGGACAACCACCCGGTCGCCGGCGTGGCGGTCACCTGGGCGGTCACCGGTGGCGGTGCCGTGGCGCCCGAGAGCACGACGACCGACGCGGCGGGCCAGGACTCCGTGCGGTGGACGCTGGGGCCGAAGCCCGGCGTGCAGAGCGCCACGGCGTCGGCGTCCCGTTACGCCGACCTCACGACGACGTTTCTCGCGGGCAACGGAGCGGTGATCATGGGCAGCGTGGCCATCGGGAACGGGAGCCCGACGGGCATGTTCGCCGTGCCGAGCGCCGCGGCCCGGGTCGCCTCGCGCGCGGCGCCCACGGCGGCCGCCGTGGCGGCGCGCCGGCCGCGCTACGCCGCCCGCGGGGTGGAGGTGATCTTCCGCGGCGACGTGCTGCGCCTGGCGAGTGCCGGGTCGGCCGCGTACCGGGCGGAGGGCGTGGCGCGGGCGGCGGCGCAGGTCCTCCGGCAGCGGCTGGCGGCGATCACGAGCGGCTTCGCCGTACGCGATACGCGCGTGTCGCCCGCCATCCTGGCCGCCCACCTCGCGGTGGCGGACTCCGCGCAGCAGGGCGCGCTCCTCGCGGCGCTGCGGAGCGACCCGGCGGTGGCGTGGGCCGGCCCCGACGCCGTCATCTCCGTTCACGACGGCGCCCCGGCCCCGCAGGCGGCGCGCGTAAGGCCGGTCTCCGTCGCGCCGGTCCGGCCGTCCGCCGCGACGGTGCTCCCCAACAACGGCGATTACTTCGCGCAGGCGTGGGGCGCGAACATGGTGGACCTGCCGCGCGCGTGGGCGGTCACCACCGGGAGCCCGTCGGTCACGGTGGCGGTGGTGGACATGGGCGTGCGGTTCAGCGACCCCGCCCTTGCCTCCAATCTCACCAGCGACGGCTACGACTTCGTCGAGCAGATCCCGCTGGCCAGTTTCGGCTACGACTCCATCGGCCACTACTGCGACGGCGGCGCGCAGTTCACCACGATCGACGGCAACGGCGGGCCGCACCCGGATCCGACCGATCCGGACGACATCGAGCTGGACAGCATGGGGACCTGCTGGTCGCACAGCGCGCTGGGCGACCACGGGCAGTGGACGTCCGGCATCATCGGCGCGGTGGGCAACACCGGCGGGCCCGTCGCCGGCGTCAACTGGACGGTGCGCATCCGCCCGGTCCGGGTCCTCGGCATCACCGGCGACGGCATCGCCTTCGACGTCGCGCAGGGCGTGCTGTACGCGGCGGGCCTCCCCGCGGCCGGCTCCGGCGACTCGCTCGTCACGGCGCCGTCGCGGGCGCCGATCATCAACCTCAGCCTCGGCAGCCCCGAGGACGACCCGTCGCTGTCGAGCGCGGTGGCGGCCGCGGTCGCCGCGGGCTGCCTCGTCGTCGCCTCGGCGGGCAACTCCACCTGGGACCTGCCCACCTATCCCGCGGCCTATCCCGGCGTGATGGGCGTGTCGGCGGTGGGGATGGACGGGCAGATCGCGTCGTACTCCAACGCCGGGACCTACGTCGCGGTGGCGGCCCCGGGCGGCGAGTTCCGGCTCGACGACAACGGCGGCGACGGCGTGCTGGGGCTCGGCTGGGACTTCACCGCCGGCGTCCCGACGCTGCTGTTCGGCTACGGCACCTCGGCCGCCGCGCCGTTCGTCTCCGGCGTCGCGGCCCTGCTGCTGGCCCACCAGCCGGGCCTCACGGCCGCGCAGCTCACCACCCGCATCGAGCAGTACGCGGCGCGGCCACCCAACGCCACGCGCGACGACAACTACGGCTGGGGGATCGTGGACGCGTACGGCGCGCTGATGCAGCAGAGCGGGCCCGTGCGCTCGGTGCACGTGGAGCTGTTCGACGCCACGGGCGCGCGGACCGCGTCGGCCGCCGCCGACTCCGCCGGCGGGTTCGTGTTCGCGGCCCTGAGCCCGGGCACCTACCACGTGATGGCGGGCGAGGACGAGGACGGCGACGGCGTGATCGGCGTGCCGGGCCGCCGCCTGGGCTGGGACGGGGGCGTCGGCGCGCCCGTCGCCTTCCCCGTGACCGCGCAGTCCGCACTGCAGACGGCCGCGGTCACGATCGGCATGCCGCTGGAGGCCGAGCCGAACGACCAGCCCGCGGAGGCCAACCGGCTCGACGTGAACAGCTACGTGGTGGGCAGCATCACGCCGCCGGACGTGCAGGACGTCTACACCGTCCGCGTGCCGGCGTCGGGCCAGTACACCTTCGAGACCTCGGGGGTGACGGGCTCGTGCGGGTTCGGCATCGAGCTGGACACGCAGCTGGCGCTGGCGGACTCCAGCGGCGCGGCGATCGCGAGCAACGACGACGAGAACAGCTTCACGGGTCCGTTCTGCTCGAAGATCACGGCCACGCTCGCGCCGGGTCGCTACTACGTGACGGTGACGGGCTCGAGCGCCAACGGCCTGGCGGACCGCGGCCGCTACCGGCTGCAAGTCCGCTCCGGCACCTGACGCGGCGGCGCGGCCGGCGACCAGCCGATCGCGGGCGGCCGGTCGCCCCCCGCGGCGGACCGCCCGCCGAGTCGTCCTTGAACGGCGGGTCCGCCTCGGCCACGATGCGGGCGACGGCCGGGCCGCGGCCCCACGGCGGTCGTGACGCGCGGCGCCGGCCGGGAACGCACGGGAGGTGACCATGATCTCCAACGCTGCATCGCACGGGCGCGCGGCCGGCGCGCGCGCCGCCCGCCGGCCCTGGGCCCGGCTGCTCCTGCTCGCGGGCCTGGCGCTCGCCCTGCCGGGCGCGAAGCCCGCGCCCGCGAAGGCGGCCAGGCACCGCGACGCGGTGGCCGTGCTCTCGGGGGGATGCTACTGGGGCGTCGAGTCGGTGTTCGACCACGTCCGCGGCGTCAAGTCGGCGACCTCGGGCTACGCGTGGCCCGCGTCCGAGCAGGGCGGCTCGCAGGACAAGGCGGAGGCGGTGCGGCTGGTCTACGACCCCGCGCAGATCTCGTACGCCCAGATCCTCGACGTGTTCTTCACGGTCGTGCAGGATCCGACGCAGCTCGACCGGCAGGGCCCGGACGTCGGGACCGAGTACCGGTCGGTGATCTTCTTCCAGAACGACAGCCAGCGCACGGCGGCGCAGGACTACGTGGACTCGCTGAGCGCCGCCCACGTCTTCCCGCGCCCGATCGTGACGCGGGTGGATGCGCTGAAGTCGTTCGAGCCGGTGGGCCCGGACCAGCAGCACTTCGCCGAGAAGAACCCCAGCAATCCGTACATCGTGGCGAACGACGTGCCGAAGCTGGCCGCGCTGCGGCAGCGCTTCCCGCAGCTGTACCGCGGCTGAGGCGGCCGGAGGCCGGCAGTGGCGCGGACACTTCCCATGAAGCGGCTCGCCACCTTCGGCAGCTTCGTCCTCGGTCTGGCGGCGGCGGCCGTCGCGATGATGGTGCTCCACCGGCTCGCCGTCGGCGCGCTGGTCAGGGAGACCGTCGCGGCGGCGGCGGTCGTCGCCGCGTATCTGGCGGGGACGCGCTGGCTCGAGCGCGGCGCGGTGCCCGAGGTGGCGCGGCCGCTGGGCGGTCTCGATCTCGCGAAGGGCGCGGCGCTCGGGGCGGGCCTGTTCGCGGGCGTCATGCTGGTCCTCGGGCTGCTGGGCGCGTACCGCGTCGCCGGGCTCACCGGCGGCTACCGGGTCGGTGCGGGGGTGTGGGCGGCGCTGGTGACGGCCGTGGCGGAGGAGACGCTGTTCCGGGGGCTGCTCTTCCGGGCGCTGTCGGCGACGCTCGGCACGTGGCTCGCCCTGCTCGTGACCGCGGCGCTGTTCGGCGCGGCGCACGCGTTCAACCCGGGGGCGACGCTCACCAGCTCGGCGGCGATCGCGCTCGAGGCCGGCATCCTGCTGGGCGCCGCGTACGCGTGGACGCGGCGGCTGTGGCTGCCCGTCGGGGTTCACGCGGGATGGAACTTCGCCGAGGCGACGGTCTTCGGGGTGACGGAGTCGGGCGCGGTGCAGCATGCGGGGCTGGTGACCGGCCACCTGCGGGGCGCCGACCTGCTGACCGGCGGCGCGTTCGGACCGGAGGCGTCCGTGGTCGCCGTGGTGGTGTGCCTGGTGCCGGCAGCCTGGCTGCTGTGGAGGACGGCCCGGGCCGGCCGCGTCGAGCGCCCGGCGTGGAGCCGGGCGGGGGCCGCTCCGGGGCCGGCGCCGTCGAGGTAGCCGCCGCTGGCGGACTGCGACGCGAGCCGTCGCATCGAGGGTCACCGTGGACGATCTGCGCCGGGAGCTGCGTGCCGCCGCCGAGCTGATCGCGGACTATCGCGAGCGGCTGCCGGCCGCGCGCGTGGCCCCCGCCGCCGGCCGCGCCGCCGTGCGCGCGGCGCTCGGCGGCGAGCTGCCCGCCGGGGCGACGCCGCTCGAGCAGGTCGTCGCGGAGCTGGTGGCCGCGGCGACGCCGGGCCTGATGGCGTCGGCGGGCCCGCGCTACTTCGGCTTCGTCATCGGCGGATCGCTCGACGCCGCGCTCGTCGCGGACGTCCTCGCCGCCGGCTGGGACCAGTGCGCCTTCAACGAGGCCCTCTCGCCGGCGGCGATCGCGGTCGAGGACGTCGCCGGGCGATGGCTGAAGGAGCTGTTCGGCCTGCCGGCATCGGCCTCGGTGGGCTTCGTCACCGGCGCGCAGGCGGCCAACACGGCCGGCCTCGCGGCCGCGCGCTGGTGGGTGCTGCACGAGGCCGGCTGGGACGTCGGGCGCGACGGTCTCTTCGGCGCGCCCCGGGTGCGGGTGCTCGCGGGGGCGGAGCGCCATGCCACGGTCGATCGCGCGGTCCGCCTCCTCGGCCTGGGGGAAGGCGCGATCGAGGAGGTGCCGGCGCTCCCCGACGGCGCGATGGATCCGGGCGCCCTGGCGGCGGCGCTCGCACGCGACGCGGGCCGTCCGACCATCGTCTGCGCCCAGGCCGGCAACGTGAACACGGGTGCGTGCGACGACCTCCGCGCCGCGGCGCAGGCCGCCCGTGCGGCGCGCGCCTGGCTGCACGTGGACGGCGCGTTCGGGCTGTGGGCGGCGGCGAGCCCGCGCACCCGCGACCTGGTCCGGGGGATCGAGCTGGCCGACTCGTGGACGTGCGACGGGCACAAGTGGCTGAATGTCCCGTACGACTCGGGCTACGCCATCTGCGCGCACCCCGACGTGCACGCCACGGCGATGGCCTACACCGCGTCCTACCTCACGGGCCAGGTGGTGGGGCGGGAATTCGGGGGCGGCGACTTCGTGGCGGAGTCGTCGCGCCGCGCGCGGGGCTTCGCGACCTGGGCCGCGCTCCGCGCCCTCGGCCGGTCCGGGGTCGCCGGCCTCGTGGACCGCTGCTGCGCGCTCGCCCGCCGGTTCGCCGATCGGCTGGACGCCCTCGAGGGCGTCGAGGTCGTGAACGAGGTGGTGCTGAACCAGGTGCTGGTGCGTGTCGGCGACGAAACCCTGACCAACCGGGTCGAGCGCCGGGTGCAGGAGGACGGTACCCTGTGGCTCGGCGCGACCACCTGGCGCGGTGAGCGGCTGCTGCGGATCTCCGTCTCCAACTGGTCCACGACCGAGGCGGACGTGGACCGCTCGGTGGAAGCCCTCGCCCGGGCGCGTGCGGCCGTGGCGGCCGGCGCGTGAAGCCGGGCGGCGAGGGGAACCCGGGCACCTCGACGCACGACCGAAACCTGCCGGAGGGCGCATGAGATTCGGGTTTCTTGTCTTTCCGGGTCTGGAGGAGCTGGACCTGGTGGGTCCCTGGGAGATCGTCGCGGAGTGGAGCAAGCGGGCCCAGGGGCCGGAGGAGCGCCTGCTGGTGGCCGAGCGGCCGGGCCCCGTCCGCTGTGCCAACGGGATGGTCATCGAGCCGCACGTCGCCATCCCCGATTGCCCGCCGCTCGACTATCTGCTGGTGCCGGGGGGCGAAGGCGTGCGCACCGCGGTGGACAACGAGGCGCTGGTCGGGTTCGTCGCGCGGCAGGCGGTCGGCTGCGCGGCGGTGCTGTCGGTGTGCACCGGGAGCTTCCTTCTCCACCGCGCGGGCCTGCTGCACGGCAGGCGTGCCACGACGCACTGGACGTGGCTGGACCGCATGCGGGCCTTGGGGGACGTCGAAGTGGTCGAGGAGCGCGTCGTCCGGGACGGCGCGATCTGGACCGCCGCTGGCATCTCGGCGGGCATCGACCTCGCGCTCGCCTTCGTCGCCGAGGTGGCCGGAGAGGATGCGGCGGGCCGCGTGCAGCTCGCCGCGGAATACTACCCGTCGGGCCGGATCTACGGCGGCTTGCCCGAGGCGGAGAAGGTGCCGCGCTACCTGAGGGCGCAGGCCCGGCCGTAGCGCCTTAGCGGCCGCGAGGGCCCCACGCATCCGTCCGACGCGTCTCCGATCTCCATCGCGACCGCGCGCCACTATCGGCAGGCGCGGCGGTTCTTCTACGTTCTCGAGGGGCAGCGGGTGATCGAATGCGAAGGCGTGCGCCACGTGGCGCGTGCCACGGCGGGGCTCGAGGTGCCGCCGCTCGCGCCGCACCGCGTCGCCAACGAGTCGAGGAACGTTGCCGGGTTCCTGGTGATCTCCCAGCCGCCGGCGCAGCACGACCGCGAGGGCGTGCCGGGGGCCTGACCGGCCCGCGGCCCGGCCGCACGTCCACCCGGGCCGGGGCTTGCGGCCTCGGCCCCGCACCGGCATTCTCACCGCACACCTGACACAGGGCGCGCCACTCACCTTCCCGGCGCGCGACCCCCCGGACACCGACTGACGTCGGTGCCCGGAGCGTTCGCGGCCGCGGCGGCGCGACCCGCACTGCAACCCGGAGGAGTCCGATGCCTGACGCGTGGAGCCTGGAAGGCACCTACACGGAAGCCTGCACCTGCGAGGCGATCTGTCCCTGCATCGTGCTCAGCGATCCGACCGAGGGATCGTGCACGGCACTGGTGGGATGGCACATCCAGAAGGGGCGCATGGGCGGCACGTCGCTGGACGGCCTGAACGTCGCCCTCGGCGTTTTGACGCCCGGCAACATGAAGGAAAAGGACTGGACGGCCGCGCTGTACGTGGACCAGCGCGCGTCGGACGCGCAGCGGCAGGCGCTGACCCGGATCTTCGGCGGGCAGGCCGGCGGGCACCTCGGCCGCATCGCGCAGCACATCGCGAAGGTGGCCGGCGTGCACTTTGTACCGATCGCCTTCGAGACCGATGGGCGGCGGGGCACGCTGACGGTGGGCGAGGTCGGCTCGTCGGAGTGGGAGCCGATCGAGGGGCAGGGGGGCGGCGACGTGACGGTCATGGGGAATCCGCTCGCCATCTCGCCGGGGCACACCGCGGTCGTCGGGCGCGCACGCAAGGCGCGGTACAAGGACCACGGCATCGCGTTCGAGGCGTCGGGCCGGCAGGCGATGGTCGCGCCGTTCAGCTACGCCGGACCGTGACCGGAGCGACCCGCGAAGGAGCGCCTGCCGTCGCCGCGGCGCCGCGGCGGTGGCGCGAGGGCGCCGTCGTGCTCGGAGGGCTCGGCGGCGCGACGGTGCTCGCGTGGCTGTACGTCGCGGCGCGGACGGGCGCGATCGGCGGATCCGGCGGGCCCATGCCGGCCACGGGGCTGGCCGCCGGCTTCACGGTCTCGATGTGGGTCGTGATGATGGCGGGGATGATGCTGCCGGCGGCCGCGCCGATGGTGGTGACGTTCGACGCACTGAGCCGCAGGCAGCCCGGCCACCTGGGGCGGGCGGCGGCGTTCGTCGGCGCGTATCTGGCCGTCTGGGCGGCCGTCAGCGTGGTCGGCGCCGGAGCCCAGCTGGCGCTCCGTGCGGCGCACCTGCTCTCGGCGGCGGGCGCGGCGACGCCGTACCTGGCGGCGGCGCTGCTGATCGCGGCGGGGCTCTACCAGCTCAGCCCCCTGAAAGACGCGTG
>Ga0335078_10005268_pt1 | contig 19122 bp, 17 predicted proteins | sample Lox_Sample_32_FD_206711 | JGI IMG/M metagenome (GOLD analysis project Ga0335078, IMG submission 206711) | Soil microbial communities from Loxahatchee National Wildlife Refuge, Florida, United States - Lox_Sample_3.2 | ecosystem: Environmental > Terrestrial > Soil > Wetlands | place: USA... | reverse complement strand
GACGCAGTCTTCTCATGCCCGTCCGCGCGAAAAGCCGGTTCATCCACGCTCGAGCAACAACCCCCTGCGAATCATGGAGTTGCATCGGGTGCATTGGCGACGGCGATGTTCCGATTCGCTCAAAACTGCAAGAGATTCACCTGGAGTTTTGCGTAGCCTTTCTCTCCCGCCCAAAGGTCGAGCGCAACCGAGGCCATTTCGTCGACGATCGGCTCACCCAATCCGCTCTTTGTCAGATCGACGGTTTTGATGTAGATCCTGCAACTGTCGCACGCCTCGACGCGCACGTGCTGCAACTCCTCGGCGGTGAAAACCGGCAGCTTAGCCGGATCGGACTCGCCACAGGCGGGACACAGGATGCGGCGAAACTCCCACTCCGCGAGACAGAACGAACAGATCAGGAAACGCTGGCTGCCTTCTCCGAGCGGGCGGAGCACGCCCAGTCCGGGCTTCCGCTTGCAAAACGGACACGCGTAGGCGGTCGGCCCATTCCATCGCAGGTTGGCTCGGGTGCGAATGCCGACGGCATAGGGCTGAAGATAGGCGCGGGCGAAAAAGGCATCGGTGCCGGAGAACGGCCCGTTTCCGTTGTCCTCCCAAAACGCCGAGAGCAGCTGAAGATGGAACGGTTCATCGCGAGCGGAGAGGGCGCGGGCAGCGTCCTGGAGTTTGGGCGGACCGGCTCGTTCGACGACCGGCAGCAAGGTGCTGAAACCGGCAGCCACTTCTCTCTCCAGCCACAAGGCGAAGGGATTCGGACTGGACGCGGCTTTTCTGACCCACTCCGACGATTGGATCTGCGCGCTCAGTGCGGACTGGAAGCGGGCCACCGCCGCATAGAAACGCAGAAGCTCCGCGGATGAGTGCCGCGCGGCCATCTCCTCCGCGCGAGCGATGCGCCGCTGCCAGCCGTTCTCACCCATCGCACCGATTATCGGTTCTCTCTCCGGTTGCACGCAAATCGTGCCTTGGGAAGGCGTCCGCGAACCTATGGGCATCCCGTGCCTACTTCATCTGTTGGATTGACGATCCCGCCCGCAGGGAGGTATATTGTCCTGCATTAGAAGAAGCTGGGCGCGTGGGCGTCCGCAAAAGTTCACCTCCGTACTTCCGGCAGCCGCAGTACTGGAGACAACTACAATGGATTTCTCTCGTCGCACCTTCCTCAAGGGCACCGTCCTTGGCGGCGCGGGTTTGTCTGCACTCGGATTCGATCTCACCCCGCTGCAAGCGCAAACGCAAGGGCTGAAGATCTCCCGCGCGAGTGAGACCCGCAGCACGTGTCCTTATTGCGCCGTGAGCTGCGGCGTCATTATTTATACGTTGGGGGACAAGGCCAAGAACGCCATCCCGCAGGTGGTGCACGTGGAGGGCGATCCGGATCATCCCATCAATCGCGGCACGCTTTGCCCGAAAGGCTCTTCGCTCGAGCAGGACATCCTGAACGAGCGCCGGTTGCTCAAGCCGCAGGTTCGGCGGCCGGGGGGCACGGACTGGGAAGACATTTCCTGGGATCAGGCGTACGACGAGATTGCGAAGCTGGTCAAAAAGACCCGCGACAATACGTTCGTCGAAAGGAATGCCGAAGGCAAGACGGTCAACCGGTGCGAAGGGATCGCCTTCACGGGCGGCTGCACCGACACCAACGAATTTAATTATCTCGCCGTCAAAACTATGCGCAGCCTGGGGGTCTGCTACCTGGAAAACCAGGCCCGGGTTTGACACGGCCCAACGGTCTCCAGTTTGGGGCCCACCTTCGGACGCGGCGCAATGACGAACGGCTGGATCGACATCAAGAACAGCGACATGATGTTGATCATGGGAGGGAATCCGGCCGAAAACCATCCCTGTGGCTTCAAGTGGGCGATTGAAGCGAAAGTTCACCGCAATGCAAAGACGATTGTTGTCGATCCGCGGCTGACGCGCACGGCGGCGAATGCGGACCTGTATCTGCAGATCCGCGCCGGGGCGGACATCGCCTTCCTGGGCGGCGTAATCAATTACGCGATCAACAACAACCGGATCGCGCACGACTATCTCGTCAACTACACGAACGCGGCTTTCGTCATTAAGGAAGGTTTCAAGCTTCCCGACGATGGCCTCTACTCGGGCTTCGACGAAGAGAAGAAGACCTACGACAAGGCGACGTGGAATTACGAAGAAGGCGGCAACCTCGAAGGCAAGTGGACACCCGCGCCGGAAGGCGCTGCCGCGAATCTGCACTCCGCAACGGGAACTCCGCATCCGGCGAACGAAACCGGCGGCGATCCACACAAACTCGAAGGCCCGGGACATGCGGGACAAGGACCTGCCGGCGCGAAGGGGCAAACCCCGTCGCCAATTCCACCGCCGAAGCTGCCCGAGAAGGTGGCGTACGATCTTTCGCTCCAGCATCCGCGTTGCGTCTTCCAACTGCTGAAGCAGCAATACTCGCGCTACACGCCCGAGATGGTCGAGCGCATCACCGGCATACCGAAGGACCAGTTCCTGAAAGCTGCCGACATGTTTACGTCCATCCGCAAAGATGGCGACATGAAGAAGGTAGCAACGATCATTTACGCCGTGGGCTGGACGCAGCACAGTTTCGGGACGCAGATCATCCGCACGGCTGCGATGCTGCAGCTGCTGATGGGCAATGTGGGGCGCGCGGGGGGCGGAGTGAACGCTCTCCGCGGCCATTCCAACATTCAGGGCGCAACCGACATGGCGGGGATATTCGATATTCTGCCCGGCTATTTGAAGGTGCCGAATCCCAACGATGTTGACCTGGCGACTTACCTCAAGCGCGTAACGCCGACTTCCTCCAAGCCCGATCCCTGGGATTCGTTCAACTACTGGTCGAACACGCCCAAGTTCACCGTGTCGTTGCTTAAGTCGTTGTACGGCGCGGCCGCGACCAAGGACAACGACTGGGCCTTTAACTATCTGCCCAAGATCGAGAAGAACCATTCCTGGGTGAACATCTGGAACGACATGTACGAGGGCAAGATCAAAGGCATCTTCGCCTTCGGCATGAACGGCGTGATGATCGGCCCCGACTCGAACAAAAATATCGACGCACTGAAAAAGGCCGACTGGCTGGTCGTCTGCGAAGTCTATCCCGACGAGACGAGCGAATTCTGGCGAGCGCCGGGAATCACCGCCGACGAACAGAAGAAAATCAATACCACGGTCTATCGTTTGCCTGGCGCGGGTTTTGCCGAGAAAGACGGAACCTTCGTAAACTCCGCGCGCTGGCTGCAGTGGAAATATGCCGCGGTCCCGCCTCCGGGACAGGCGCGTTTGGACCAGGAGATTCTGGCGACCATCTATCTCAAGGTCCGCGACCTGTATAAGAAGGAAGGCGGCAAGTTCCCCGATCCGGTTCTCAACGCGTCGTGGGCGTATACGAATCCGTATAATCCGCCGCTTTCGGAGATCGCGAAGGAACTCAACGGGAAAGCGCTGGCCGACCTCACCGACCCGAAGACCAACGTGACCATCAAAGCCGGCCAGCAGCTTCCCGGCTTCGCGTGGCTGAAAGACGATGGCACGACTACCAGTGGCAACTGGCTCTACTGTGGATCGTGGACCGAGGCTGGGGCACTGATGCAACGGCGGGGCACGGACGATCCTTCCGGTCTCGGCATTTATCCGAACTGGGGATGGTCGTGGCCGATGAACCGGCGAGTGCTTTACAACCGCGCGTCGTGCGACATCGACGGCAAGCCGTGGGATCCGACGCGCCGGCAAGTCTGGTGGGATGAAGCGAAGCAATCGTGGGCGGGCAATGACGTTCCGGACTTCAAGCCCGATTCCAATCCCAAGGATCACATGGGTCCGTTCATCATGAATCCCGAGGGCATTGGCCGTCTGTTCGTGCCGATCGGGGGAATTGCGGACGGACCGTTCCCGGAATTCTACGAGCCGATCGAAAGTCCGCTCGCCAACATTCTGCATCCGAAGCAGTCGAACAATCCGATCGTGAAGCGCTACAAGACGGATCTGGACAAGTACGCACCAGTCGGCGGCGACTACAACGTGATCTGCACGACTTACCGGCTGACCGAGCACTATCACTACTGGACGAAGAACAATCCGATGAACGTGGAGCTTGTGCCCGAGCCGTTCGTGGAGGTTCCGTTCGAACTGGCCGAGCGCATGAGCATCAAGGGCGGCGAGAAGATAAAAGTCTCGAGCATTCGCGCGACATACATCGCGAAGGCGATGGTGACGCGCAGGATCAAGCCCATGAAGATCGACGGCAAAGAGACCTTCCAGATCGGGATTCCCATTCACTGGGGCTTCCGTGGAATTCAGGAAGACGAAGACAGGACGGCGAAGACGCTGGCGAATCAACTGACACCGACCGTGATCGATCCGAACGCGTACACGCCGGAGTTCAAGGGATTTTTGGTGAAGATTGAAAAAGCCTGAGTTGGCAGTTGCCGGTTGCGAGTTGCTCGCCGCTGTGGATGGTTAATCGGGAACTGGCCACTAACAACCAGGAACTCGCAGGCAGGAACTAAAAATGGCAGACCGCAAAACGCTGCAAGCCACCCAAATCTCGGGCCACACCGGCGCCGCGCCGGGCTTCGATGTGCAGCGCAACTACGAGGTCTGCAAGCTGATCGACACGACCACCTGCATCGGCTGCAAGGCGTGCGAAGTGGCGTGCGTGGAGTGGAACGACATGCCGTTCCAGCCCACGACCTTCGACAACACCTACCAGACGATGCCGAAGACGAACTGGAATTTCTGGAACCTGATCAAGTTCAACGAGCACCAGAATCCCGACGGCACGATTCAATGGCTGATGCGCAAGGACCAGTGCATGCATTGCGCGGATCCCGGCTGCCTGGCGGCGTGCCCCGCGGATGGCGCGATCGTCAAGTACTCGAACGGGATTGTCGATTTCAACCAGGAAAACTGTATCGGCTGCGAATACTGCGTGTCGGGTTGTCCGTTCGATATACCGCGCTTCAACCCGATGACGAAAAAAGTGTACAAGTGCACACTGTGCTCCGACCGCGTGGGACAAGGACTGGAACCCGCGTGTATCAAGGCATGTCCGACGGGCTGTCTGAAGTTCGGCAGCAAGGAAGACATGAGCTTCATCGCCAACGAGCGCGCCAAGCAACTGAAAGACCATTTCGGCTTCGCGAACGCCGGGGTGTACGATCCGTCTTCGGTGGGGGGAACGCACGTGATCTACGTGCTGCACGACGCCACCGATCCGGAGCGCTACGGGGGGTTGCCGAAGAATCCCACGATCCCGTGGAGCTACACCGTCTGGAAGTGGCTGTTCAAACCGGTTCTCGGAACGTTCGCCTTATTCGGATTCCTGGGAGTGCTCGCGCACTATGTAACGACCGGTCCGCGCGTGCCGCAGCCCGAGCCGCCGAGGAAGGAGGAGCTCCATGGCTAGCGGAGCCATCGAACGTTTCGACAATGAAGCGCGCCAGAAGTTCGAGTCGATGGGACAAACCGTGGTTTATCGCGGGGAGCTTCTTCGCCATCCGGTCTACACCCGGGTGATTCACTGGACGGTCGCGCTGTTTTTCTTTCTCGCGCTCTTCACCGGCTTCGGCATCTACCTGCCGTGGCTGTTCAAGTGGTTCACGCCCCTTTTCGGGGGAGGCCCGCTGGCCCGCCAGATGCATCCGTGGTTCGGCGTGGGCTTCGTGTTTTTCTTCGCGCTGCAGGCGCTGAACTGGCTAACGCCGATGATCTGGAAGCCATCGGACACGAGATGGATGCGCAACCTACATAAGATTGTAAGCAACGAAGAAAAAATGGACCCGCCCGACACCGGCTTCTTTAACGCCGGGCAAAAGGTGCAGTTCTGGGAGATCGTCGGGGGCTGCATCGTCTTCATCTTCACGGGAGCGATCTTGTGGGGCGGCGCGAGGTACTTCGGCGCGACTGCGGTTGCCATCAGCTACGTCCTGCACGACATCTCCGCGCTGATCATGCTCGGGGGAATTTTCATCCACATCTATCTGAGCACGATCGGCGAGCCCGGCACCTTCCACGCAATGATTCGGGGAGCGGTCAGCGAGGCATGGGCCTGGACCTTCCACCCGGCGTGGTACAAACAGGTCACGGGGCGCGACCCGGTCGAGGCTTGCGAACAGGCGCGGCGGGAGATGGACGCCAAGCGCTGATTCCATTCGATTGCAGGCTCTGTTCCTTCCCGGGGAATCGCCCGCGCACCAAGAAGAATCGCACCCACGATTCGCCATAGTTGACCCGCAAAAGCGGTGTAGAATGGCGACCCGAATCTTTGGCACGATTTTCCCTGCTCGTGGCTCCGGAGCGACTTATGGCTCGCAAGCACAGAGTAACCAGCCGCACGATTCTCTTTGTTTTCGCGTTTGTTTCCTTCTTGAACGATCGAAGGATTTCGGCGCGACGCCAGATACTTGTGAGCGGAACGCCGGCATCCCAATCCTTCTTTATTTCTTGAGAGTGTCTTCCGCGGGTTGGGATCTCTTCTGTGAAGGTTGGGGTAGGGCCTCGCAGGTCTCGGGATGCCGGAAAAGCTTCTTATCTTGCGGGCCCAGGACCACGTTCTTGTATCGAATCGTCGAATTAAGACCTCTGCGCCGCAGGACCTCTATCTTCACCGGAAAGCCACTCAGGTCATCCGCTTCCCAAAACCTCATCTTCAGCGGGTTCGGAAGTTGCGGAGAAGAAACAGTAACATCCTCAACGTGGCAGGAATGACCGTCGATAAGTTCCTGACCGGAGGCGGCACGCTCGATGGTGAAGCTGACGCCGGGGCGGAGCAAGACGAAGGGGAAGTCGCGAAAGGTAATATGCGGGTCGTGAATGCACTGCCCATCCGGCGATATTCCGTAAGTCTCAAATTTTGTAAGATCGGTGACCAAGTACGAGTCGCCTTCGGTCAACTGGGTTCTCATCCACTTTCCGGATCGATAGACAGGCGACTCTCGTTCGTCGTTCGGCAATTGGCTGCCGATCATGAGGGCAGAAAAATCTGTGAATGCGTCGAGCGGATATTGGGCTCTGGCGGCCGGCAAGGGGTTCCCAACGGCAAGTACCAGGTGAGGCTGGGCGGCGAGGGTGCCGGTGAACACCAGGATGCCGATGAGTCGGAGTAATGGATTGAAGATTGGGCGGAACATTGGGATTCTCGTAAACACGCTCACGGGACCACGCTCACAGGACCACGCTCACTCAGCATGGAGAGAAAGGGCCACACCCGAGGGAGTGGCCCGACCGGTTGAAGTCCAGCGTTATTTTTTCATCCCCACCATCGAAGTAGCAGTATGAGCCTGAGACGATTGAGCGGCATCCGCGTCGCTGATGAGATAGCCGTAGGAGCTTAGGGAGTCGCTAAGGCCATCACAGGTGTAATAGAAGGCCCAGCCGAGCTTCTTGGTGCTGGCCTTGGTTTTGGTCACAAAGTCGGCCTGGCAACCGCTGTAAGCGTCCTCACCCGCGTCAAATTCGTTGTCGGCAAGTTCAAGTATGGCGCCGGTCACCGGTTGGCCGGAGCTCGCGGGAAGAGTTGCCTTGAAACCCACCCAGACGGCATTGAAAGAATCGCCACAACCGGAGAGGTTTTTCTGGCCGACAGCTAAAGAGCCGCTGACCGTGTAGCTGCCAGTTTCGCAATAATAAAACGTTTTGCTGGAGTCCAAATAGGCGAACGGACCGTAGTTAATGGCGAACGCACCCGTGCAACCGAGGGCGAACAGTGCAATGATCAGCAAAGCTCTCAATTTCATACATGCTCCTCCTGAGTTTTTGGGATGTGTGTAGCGTAATACTGGGAAGAGTGCGCGGCGTTACCGAGGAAGGTGTATTGCTGTCACCGACGCTACAAGCTGGGTGGAGAGTGTCATATTACCCCGACGCTTGTCAAGATAAAAGATTGCGGTGTCAAAGTAAGTGAAAATGCGTGAGGTTGGGAGCGTATTGGGCAGGCGTCATGAGACTTAGACAGACGTTGAAGGTGGGCCTGGCGAGTTATTGGGGATTTCAGTGAGAGATCGCCGGAGGTAACAGGACGACGCACCGCACTCCACGCGAGTATCGTTTGGCGGGGCGAGACGGGGCAAGCCCCGTCTCTACCAGGACGCGAATTTTACTGGGACAATCTTTACGAGGTCTATCTCTACGAGACCTATCTCCAGGGACCTTTCTCTACGGAAGTATCTCGAAGACCGTGCCGTTGCCGGAAGAGCCGCCGGCGGTGGTGGTGCCGTAGAGAACGCCTCCGCTGCCGAGAAGCAGGCCGGAGTAGGGGAGCGATCCGTCCGTGCCGCCCTTGAACGAATAGAGATTGGTCTTTGTCCAATTGCTGCCCTGGGCCGGTGGAGTCAGCTTGAAGACGGTGCCAAAGCTGGCGTGGCCGTCGCCGGAAGTTGTGCCGTAGAGGTTGCCGGCCGCGTCGCCGATGACGCCGCCGTAGGGATAGAGTCCGTCGCTGCCGCCGTTGAACACGTAGATGCTGGATCCCGTCCAATGACCGTGCCGTGCGGGAGGAGCGACCTGAAAAGCTGCGCCGGCATTGGCCGGTCCGGTACCGAATTTCTGGGTGCCGTAGAGCACACCGTTATTTCCGCCGAATAGAGTGGCGGGACCGATGGGACCGCCATCGGGAGTCGAGAGAACTTTGAACATCCACTTGGGGTGACCAGGGGAAGGTGGGGTGAGGCGGAAAACGGTGCTGTCGGTAGAGCCATAGAGGACGCCGTCCTCGTCCATGATCAGGCCGGATTCGGGGTCGATCCCATCTTTTCGGCCGGTAAAAGCATGGAGCACGCTCTCGCTCCAGGAGCCGCCGGAGAGAGTGAGTTTAAAGACGACGCCGCCATGAGCATGTCCACCAAAGAGCGTGGTGCCGAAAAGATTGCCCGCGGAGTCGCGAAGCAAGCCGGCGATGGGATAGCCGCCGTCTTTCTTGTTGGTAAAGGTGTAGAGGGTGGTTTCAGTCCAGCCGCTGCCGGAGGGCGACAGCTCGAAGACCGTGCCATCGTGATCCTTGCCGCCAACCGAGGTTGTGCCGTAGAGATTGCCGGCCGCGTCGAAAATCACGCCGGCGGTGGGGACGGCGCCGTCGCTTCCGCCCTGGAAACTGTAGAGAACGGATTTCGTCCACTGGCCGCCCGGGCCGGGGGAGAGCTCGAAGACGGTGCCACAGCCCTCATCGCAGGCGCTGGCGCCGCCGTCGCTGGTGGTGCCGTAGAGATTGCCGGCCGAGTCGGCGACGAGGACAATCGAAGGACTGGAACCGTCGGCGCCGCCCTGAAAGCTGTAGAGCACCTTTTCGGTTTGGGCGAGGGCAAGTGTGCCGGTCAGGAGAAAAAGTACGGCGATGGAAATCGCCGACACGACCACCGAACTCCGCGAGGATTTCGTGGATTGCATAGAACACCTCCGAAGACAAATGTAGGTTGCCTCGGGGCTGAGGCGGTTGGCGAGGGGAGCCGGAGGAATGTTACACCGGATTCGAGACTTGCGCCGGGGCAATATCCACAAGATTGGCGGGTCATGACTGCGGGGGCAGGCGGGCGCGAGAGCCCGAGCCGACCCCCATTCTTACTGCACTATTTCTGAACTACCTGGGTCACCTTTCCGGTACTCTTCTTGAAAATACTGTCCCCGGAATACGTGGCTTTGATGGTGTGTTTCCTTGCCGTCAGCGAGGAAGTCGTGAAGGCCGCCACGCCACCGGTGGTGGTGCCTGTGCCGATCTCGACGGATCCGTTAGAGAACGTCACCAGTTCGCCATCGGGGATTGGGCTCGAGTAATACGGCGATGTCACGGTAGCGGTGAAGGTTACAGGCTGCCCGAGCTGGGAAGGCGAGCCCGAGGTGGCGAGCGCGGTCAGGGACGGGAAGGGCTGACTACCGACGCCCTCGATCAATGAACCCGTGCTGAATGCGTTATGGAGGTCACCGGAGTAGTTGGCGACGATGGTGTGAAGACCCTTGTTGCCTTTCTGTTTCCTTTTGTAAACAGTGGTCACCCACGCCTGATTATTGTAGAGGCCGCCGGTCCCGATGGCCGTGCCGTTATCGGTGAACGAAACCGTGCCAGTCGCCGTACCGCTTTGGCTGGCGATAGTGGCGGTGTAGGTAACGGAACCTTTGTTGAGGGCGGGGTTTTGCGACGACGTCACCGCCGTCGTGGTGGCAGTGTGTGGGCCGGTGTCATTGAATAGTAAATCCACATCGCCGCCCAGGGAGGCGACCGCCACATCGGGTCTGCCGTCGCCGTTCAAATCGCCGGCCGCCACGAACCAAGCGTTCAGCGGACTGAAATTGACAACCGGCTGAAGCGTACCGTCGCCGTTGCCGAGCAGAACTCCGACCGAGCCGCTGGAGGAGCCGTTATCGTTGCCGACAATTACGTCGTGGGTGCCGTTGCCCTCAACGTCAGTGACCGCTACCGATACGGCGAGCCCGCCCGAACTGTACAAAACCACGGGCTGGAACGTTCCATCGCCCTTGCCCAGAAGCACGCCGACGTCATCCTGGTAATTGGCGACAACCAGATCGAGCTTGCCGTCCCCGTTCATGTCGGCGACGGCCACGGCACTGGCCCAGTAATTAGCTGGCGCGCCCGAAGCATAGGTTTGGACCGCCTGGAAGGTGCCATCGCCCTTCCCCAAAAGGACGAAGACAACAGCTTGGTCTGGATTGCCGATCACGTAGCCGGCTGCCAGTACATCTGGTTTGCCGTCATGGTTAACGTCCGCGATGGCCAGCCCAAAAACCCCGCCTGTCATGGGGTAGACCGTGGCCGGCTGGAAGGTTCCATCACCGTTTCCCATGAGCACGGCTATGCCGTCCTCCGGCCAGTTTCCGGTAACGATGTCAAGTTTCCCGTCGCCGTTAAGGTCGACCAGCGCTACCGCGTCGGGATTTGCGCCAGGGATCGCGTAGGTTACGGCGGCCTGAAACGTGCCATCGCCATTCCCGAGCAATACGCTTACCGTGCCCTCACACTGTGAGGGGGGACAGTTTCCATAGTAGTTGGCGAGAACAACATCTGGTTTGCCGTCGTGGTTGACGTCGCCGACTGCCACAGCAAGGGCGGCAAAGCCGCCAGAGTCATACTGCACAGGAGACTGGTAGGTGCCATCGCCATTGCCTAACAGCACGCCGACCGTGCCGTCGCAGGTGGTGACACAGCCCGCGTTCGCCACAATGAGGTCGGGTTTGCCGTCGCCGTTTACGTCGGCGATGACGACGGCCTCGGAGGGTGATGGACCGCTGTAGGCATAGGAGTTGAGGAAAAGAGGATACTGCCCGTCCTGCGGACGGGCTTTCAATTTTTCCGGGCGTGCCTGATTTCCCGCAGCAGGCCGATCCGCGGCTTTGACCTGGGTCTGCGACACCGATGGAAGAGCGGCCAGCATCGCGAACACGGCGAACAAGAAAGTTGCAAGGATGGGACGACGGGCGTTAGTTGTGAAGTGGCAGGCCATGCTAGAACTCCTGTGGCGCAGGTGTCGAGGGGAGGAACTTACAGGACCACAACTATACACCTAGAAAACGGTTCTTGTCCGAACATGCGGGGGAGGCGCTTCGACATTCATACTGGGTTAACTTAGAGGCACCGCACTTACAATTTTCCAAGAACGCCCGCAAAGGGCGGAGTAACTTGCAGGCGGTCAGGGAGCCTCCAGATATGCACCGGCGGCGTTTTTCAAGAACGACGGCGCCGGTGTGCGGATTGATAGCGTCAATCTTTCTCTTCCTTTGCCGGCTCCCATAGTTCAATGCGGTTGCCGTCGGGGTCGGTGATCCAGGCGAAACGCCCGAAGTCGGCCTCTTCGCGGTGGGGATCGATTTCGACTCCGGATTTCTTCAGGTCTTCGAGGAGGGCATCGAGATTGTCGACGCGGTAGTTGATCATGAAGGCGGCGTTGCCGGGGCCAAAATGCTTGGTTGTGTGGGGGAAGATGGACCATGCCGTCTCGGCTTTTGGGCCGGGCTCGCTGCCGTCCGCCGCGTGCGCTTCGCGCCAGTGAAACGAGGCCCCCTGGCCGTGGGCCTCGCGCTGAATGCCGAGGTTCTTCTCGTACCACTCGTAGAGCTGTTTTGGGTTTTCCGACTTGAAGAAGATGCCGCCGATTCCGGTTACGCGCTTCATGATTTTTTCTTTCCCTCCACTGCGGTTTAGACGTTCCGACCTTAGACGTGCTGATCCACGAGGATTGGATTTCCGTCGGGGTCCATTATGGCAAAACTGGCCGGGCCCGTGGATGTCTCGTCTGCCTCGGTCATGAACTTGAGCCCTTGCGCTTTCAATTCGCGCTGCAGCTGGCGAACGTCGGTGAATTTGCCCAGCTTGGCCATATTACTGTCCCAGCCGGGATTGAAGGTTAGAGTGTTTCTCTCGAACATGCCTTGAAAGAGGCCGATCACGTGAGGGCCGTTCTTCAGAATGAGCCAGTGCTGCGTGGCATCTCCGGCGAAGGGGGTGAACCCGAACTTTTCATAGAACGCCCGCGAGGCCGCAATGTCTTTGACAGTCAAGCTGATTGAGAATGTACCGAGTTCCATGTCGCTCCTTTGAGGTCATGAATTGAAGATCGATCCGCCAAACGCGAATACAGCCGCAACCTACCGCGCAGAGCTATTGTTTGTCGTCATCCCTTTGGGTGATTTTGGATGTGGGGGAGAAAAATCATCCTTTTGAATGACTGTGACCGGATGGCATCACGGGATGAGGCGGGCGGTCTTGGCGAGTTGGACAGCCTGGGTGCGGCGCCGCGCGCCGAGCTTATCGAACAGGCGGCTGGAATGGGTCTTCACGGTGTTTTCGCTGACGAAGAGCCGGTCTGCGATTTCACGATTGCTGAGGCCGGTGGCGATCAGGCCGAGGATCTCGAGTTCGCGCGCGGTAATGCCGAGTTGACCAACCCGCGCTTCGTCGACGACGAAGGGGCTGCCCGGCACGGGAACTTCTTTGACGATCGTTTCCCTGACGATCTCCTGCTTAACAATGACCTCCGGTTTCTTTCTGGTGAGAGTGAGTCCAAGCCAGATGCCGAGAGCGGCAAAGAGGGCGGCGACCAAAGCACCGTAAATTTCGACGGAATGTTCGACGACCAGGAAGCGGTATTCGGTGAGGTTGAGGACGACGATGAGCAGGGCGCCGCAAACGCCGTAGAGGAGGATGTCGCGCAAAGCGCGCCGGCGGGAACTGGCGTCTTTGGTGGTGGTGGTCACTGAGGAATGATATCCGATTTTTTAGCGAGGGCGAGGGGCGCTTGCCGGGACGATGACAGCCGGAAACGGCATTTGACCATCCGGGATACTGAGGCGAAAATAGGCGCGGGGTGGCTTCATGAGTGTCACTCGGCTGGAAGGACTGCTGGTGGTGACGTGGCCCTAGTGACTACTGTTTCCGTCTTGTCCATCTTGTTTATCGCCACGTTGATCCGGTCGGCCTTCGGGTTTGGCGAGGCGCTGATCGCGGTGCCGCTGCTGGCGTTCTTCATTCCCCTGAGCGTAGCTGCTCCACTGGCCGTGCTGGTGTCGATCACGGTGGCGGCAATCGTGGTGGTGCAGGACTGGAAGAAGATTCACCTGGCGAGCACGGGATGGCTGGTGTTCTCGACGCTGTTTGGAATTCCGCTGGGCCTGCTGCTGCTGATGAATAGCCATCAACGGCTGGTGAAGGGGGCGCTGGCGGTCATTATTATGGTGTTTGCCGCGTATGCCTTGTTTGACCAGGGTGTATTCGGCGGAAAATCGAACGGGCGCGGGCCGCTGGAATTGAAGCAGGACCACCGGGGATGGCTGCTGGTGTGTGGATTCCTGGCGGGCGTGCTGGGCGGAGCTTATGGGATGAACGGGCCTCCGCTGGTGGTGTACGGAGCTATGCGGCGGTGGTCAGCGCAACACTTCCGCGCGACCTTGCAGGGATATTTTTTGCCGGCCAGCGTAATCGGCATGATTGGCTATTGGATGGCCGGGCTCTGGACTTCTCGCGTCACTCATTACTACCTGCTCTCGCTGCCGGTAACGCTCGTCGGAGTTTATGCCGGAAGAGCGATCAATCACCGCATCCAGGGCGAGGCATTTGTGAAATACCTTTACTTCGCGCTGGCGGGCATCGGAGCGGTGCTGCTGGCGCAGGCGGTGAGCGGGCGATTCTGAAGATTTCCCGGCGAGTGAGTTGTCCCGCAAACACGCGGAGGAGTCGAGCGCCTGGTACGGGAGGAGAGCTGCATTTTGCCTGCGCCTCGTGCCGGAAGTGTGGACGGGGGGAGGAATGCGCGGCCGCAGACTAGCGGGAGCGTGCGGCCGACATTTCTGTGCGCGCGTGGGTGAAGGCGAATAATAAGGTCCAAGCGCGGCGATTGGCATCGGGGGCAGGCGCGAACTTCCAGCGGCGGGCGGCTTCGAGAGCGAGGCGGGCGAAGTACTTGCTGGAACCCGCCTGTTTGATCTTGGCCTCGGTCACGTTGCCGGCGGCGTTGACCTCAACCCGGACGCGTACTTTGATCTTGCCGGTGATGGTTCGGCGGGCGCTGGGGGCGACCTGCGGCTCGGCGCGTTCGACGATCTCATCGGCTGCCGGTTTTTGCGGGGCGGATGACCGGGCGGAGTTTACGGGCGCTTGCGGCGGAGGAGGCTGGACGGGAGCTGGGGATGTGTCTCCGGTTGTTTGAGAAGCTGGCGGCGAGGATGCTTGCGGCGGGGCTGTTTGCGAAGAGGACGGGGCTTGGGCCTGGCTGGGCGCGCTAGTGGGCCGGGAACGCAAAACGAAAAAGACGGCGATTACGATGATCGCAGCCAGCACGAGAAGATACGGACCCTTTGCTGTTTTCTTCGCAGAGCGGGGTGGCGCATCGACGGCGGCGCGGTTGGGAGTCGCGGCCGAAATCCGCTGCACTTCGCGGGATTCTTCAATCCGATCGGGCGGGCGACCTTCTAGCGGGCGCTCCCCTGTCGTGCCGGGCACGCGACCATCCTTCAGCCAATCAGCGATCTCGCGCGGTCCGCATCGCTTCGCGGAATCCAACTGAAGACAGCGCTGCGCAATTCCGCGAAATGGTTCCGGCACGCCGCTCGCGATATCCGGCGGGCGCATGCGGGCCGGATCCCAGGCGGGGATATGCTGCGTCAGTATCTCGACCAGCGTCATGCCAAGGGACCAAACATCGCTAGCCGGGGAGATGCCCGCCGTCAGAATCTCGGGAGCGTCGTAGGGAGCGATGGCCGGCGGAACCTCGCCGGCGGGGCGCAAGTTGTCAGCCGACAACTTGACTTGATCCTGAACCCCGAGAATATTGGAGGGGCGAATTGCTCCATGCACGAGGCCCTGTCCATGCAGGTATTCGAGGGCCGCGAGCACGGGGAGCAGGGTGCCCTGCGCTTCCTCGGGCGTGAGGGCGCGGTCGGGGATAATCTGGCCGAGGTTCTCTTCGGCAAACTCCTCGACCTCATAGACGAGTTCGCGGCCGTCGACGGCGCAACGCCCGGTTGTGAAAATTCGAATGAGATTGGGATGGCTTAGACGGGTGGCGGCTTCCCACCGGCGGAGCGGGCTTTCGGCTTCCGCGCCGTCGGCGACGACTAACTTAATGGCTACTTCGGGCGCGGCATCCGCCTCGTTTGTCGAGGTACTGGCCGTCGAGCCGGCGCTCAGGCGCGTGCGAAAAACAGCACTCCCCTCGGAACCGCCCAGATAAGTCCCCAGAACGAATTTTCCGTCGACGGTGCGGCCTTGCCATTCTTTCCAGGTATTGGTCATGTCCGTCCCCATCGTGCGCGAGTAGCGTTATTGTATGACCACTCGCGGCCGAGGACCAATCAGGGAGCACACGCAAGGGTGGTCCGACGTGGAGGCTAGCGGCCCAGCAGTCCTTTTTTGAGTGCGGAGGTGGGCGGCTTGGGCCCAAGCCAAACCGAAAAGAGCGCCTGGCTGAAGGCGAGGCCGGGGATGGTCAGCTTGTCTTTGCCGTTGATGGCGAAGGTCGTGCCTACATCCGGGATGTAGGTGAAGATCAGCTGATCGCCATCCTTGACGGGCTCGAGGGCGGCCAGAAAGTGCTCGATATCGACGCCGACCGCGCGCCTGGCCTCGTGCGCGTTGTCGTCGAACGACTCGTTGAAGGCATCTTTTATCTGGCTCCTGCTTACGCCGCGGACAAATTGCATGACGATCCGCTTGGGGGAGTCGGCCATGAAGATGCCTTCGGCGTCGGAGGATTTCCGGGGCAGGTAGAGCGCCGCGACGTAAACCTTGACGACGATTTTGGTTCGCAGTCCGATGCCATTGAGCACGAGGGTGGTAGCGCCGACCTGGACGGAGTCGGGCATGGTGACGCCGGCGAGGTCGGATGCAAAGAGATGGAAGCTCGCGGCCAGGCAGAATACGGCGGCGGCCATCCCCATTGAGAGTTTGTGGAACATAAGGGACTCCTGGGTGAGACAGGCGAATGGTGCCACAGGCCGGCCGATCGTGCGGTGAAGGCAGTCACAGGGAGATGTGCGAATCGGCCGGGGGCGGCTGCGCATCTATTCAGGCAAATGGGAATTCCTGACGCGATTCACGGACAGAAATACATTTCGCTGGCCACATTCCGCAAAACCGGCGTGCCGGTCTACACGCCGATCTGGTTCGCGGAAGAGGGCGACAAGCTGGTCTTCATGACGAACAGCAAACTTGGCAAGGTGAAGCGGATTCGCAATAACGCGCAAGTCAAAGTGGCGCCCTGCACGATTCGCGGAAAGATCACCGGGCCGGAATTCAAGGCGACGGCGCGCATCCTGCCGATGGAAAATGCGGCGCGTGTGCGGCGGGCGATCAATGCCAAGTACTGGCTGGCGCGGCTGCCGTTGCTGTGGCGGAATACGGATACGTACGTCGAAATCACGCCGGCCGCGTGATTCCCGTTCTTGCACGGGGTCGCGGCACTTAAGGACGTGGCGTCATTTACGGCCTTCCCTCGCTTTGTTACCATCAAAGGTTGTCTTTTGACCCCTAATCAAGTTGAGCATTCAAAATCTCCTACCGGAGGCTCCATGCCTGTAAAAGTTGGCATTAATGGTTTCGGACGCATCGGGCGCAACGTTCTTCGCACGGCGCTCGCCGACAAGAATCTCGAGTTCGTGGCTGTCAACGACCTGACGGATCCCAAGACGCTGGCGCATCTTCTCAAGTACGATTCGATCCTGGGAAATCTGCCGCATACGATTACGGCCGGCGCGGACAGCATTTCGATCGACGGCAAGAGCATCAAGGTCTTCAAGGAAAAAGATCCGGCTCTGCTGCCCTGGGAGAGCGTGGGGGCGCAGGTGGTGATCGAGTCGACCGGCCGGTTCACGGATGCCAACGACGCGAAGAAGCACATGCGTGGGCCGGTGAAGAAGGTGATTATTTCCGCCCCCGCAAAGAATGAAGACCTGACGGTGGTGCTGGGCGTGAACGAAGGCAAGTATGATGCCGCGAAGCATCATGTGATTTCGAATGCGTCGTGCACGACGAACTGCCTGGCGCCGGTCGCGAAGGTGATTCAGGACAATTTCAAGATCGTCGCCGGAACGATGACTACGATTCACTCCTACACGAACGATCAGGTCATTCTGGACTTTCCACATAAGGACCTGCGGCGCGCGCGAGCGGCGGCGCTTTCGATGATTCCGACGACGACCGGGGCGGCCAAGGCGATCAAGCTGGTGATACCGGAGCTGGCGGGCAAGCTGGACGGCTTTGCCATGCGGGTGCCGACGCCGAATGTATCGGTCGTCGACCTGGTGGTGTGGGTCGAAAAGGCTACTAATAAGGATGAAGTGAACGGGGCGCTGAAGAAGGCATCGGAGGCGGGGCCGCTGAAGGGGTACCTGGGCTACGAGGCGGGCGAACTGGTGTCGGCAGATTTCCGGGGCGATTCCCGTTCCTCGATCGTCGACGCGCCTATGACCCTGGTGGTGGGCGGCAACTGCGTCAAGGTGATCTCCTGGTACGACAACGAGTGGGGATACTCGTGCCGGGTGCGCGACCTGATCAATTACATGGCGGGCAAAGGACTATAAGCTCGCAGCGTGCGAGAACCGTCCTTCGTCCCTGGCGGTTGGCTTTTTCGCAAAACCCGCGAGCGAATCGGGTGCATCTGGCGAAGGACCGAGGACGAATCGCGAAGGACGTAGAGCGAATCGCCATTTAAGGAACATTCATGTCCAAACTTTCCATCCGCGACTTGCCGATCAACGACCGGCGCGTGTTCATGCGCGTCGACTTCAACGTGCCGCTCGACAATGGGCGGGTCATGGACGACACCCGCATTCGCGAGACGCTGCCTTCCATCGAGTACGCGCTGCGCCACGGGGCGCGGCTGATTCTGGCTTCGCACCTGGGCCGCCCAAAGGGCAAGCCGAATGCGAAGATGAGCCTCAAGCCGGTGGCAGAGCGGCTGCGCATGTTGCTGGACCGGGAACTTTCGCGCGGAGAGAATGTTGGGTTCTGCCCGGAATGCGTGGGGCCGGAGGCGGAAGAGGTTTCGCTGAGGCTGGAGAAAGGGCAGGCGCTGTTGCTGGAAAATCTGCGCTTCCATGAGGAAGAGGAGGGCAACGACGTTAATTTTTCCAAGCAGCTGGCCAAGCTTGCCGAGTACTACGTGAACGATGCGTTCGGCACGGCACATCGGGCGCACGCTTCGACGGCGGGGATTACGAAGTTCGTGCAGAAATCCGCCGCCGGGTTGCTGATGGAAAAAGAGCTGCAGTATCTGGGACGGGCGCTGCAGAATCCCGAGCGGCCGTTCGTGGCCATTCTCGGCGGCGCCAAGGTCAGCGACAAGATCGCGGTCATCCAGAACCTGCTCACGAAAGTCGATGTACTGATCGTCGGCGGGGGGATGGCGTACACGTTTCTGAAGGCGCAAGGCCAGGCGGTGGGCAAGTCGCTGGTGGAGGAGGACCGGATCCAGCTGGCGAAGGAGCTGTTGCAGCAGGCCAAGGCGCACAAGGTGAAATTTCTGCTGCCGACCGATCACGTGATTGCGGATCGGGTGGATGCGAACGCGCTGACCAGGATCGTTGGGGCGGGCCAGCCGATTCCCGACAACATGATGGCGCTCGACATAGGTCCGGAGACGATCGAGACCTTCTCGGAGGAGATCGGGAAGGCGCGCACGATTGTAT
>Ga0335078_10005267_pt1 | contig 19122 bp, 20 predicted proteins | sample Lox_Sample_32_FD_206711 | JGI IMG/M metagenome (GOLD analysis project Ga0335078, IMG submission 206711) | Soil microbial communities from Loxahatchee National Wildlife Refuge, Florida, United States - Lox_Sample_3.2 | ecosystem: Environmental > Terrestrial > Soil > Wetlands | place: USA... | reverse complement strand
CCAGTTCGACGCGTGCGAGCCAGAGCACCGACTCGTCGCGCGCACCCTCGAAGCACGGCTCGAGCAGACGCTGGCGGAGCTCGAGCGCGAGCGGCGCAAGCTCGCCGAGCTCGAGACCCGCCGACCTGAGCCGCTGACCGACATCGAGCGGCAAGCGCTCACCCGCCTGATCCGTGACCTGCCGCGCGTATGGGCGGCATAGACAACAACCGCCCGCGACCGCAAAGAGCTGCTGCGCACACTGGTCAGCGAGGTGATCGTCACCGTCAAGAAGAGCCGCGGCGGGCCGATGTGCAGATCGTCTGGGAGGGCGGCGCCCGCACCGAGCTCACCGTGCACCTGTATCGCCGCGGGACTGAGCGTCATCGCACCAGCGAGGACACGATCGAGCTGATTCGCAAGCTCGCCGCCCACACCGGCGATCAGCAGATCGCCGCCGTCCTCAACAAGCAAGGCCGTCGCACTGGCACCGGGCTGCCGTTCAACCAGCCACGCGTCGCGTATCTGCGCGTCAAGCACGGGATCCCCGCCGCCCCGCCGCCCGACTCCGACAGCAACCTGTTCACCGTCGAGCAAGCCGCCACCGAGCTCGGCGTCACCGAAGGCACGGTCTATCGATGGCTCCGCGCCGGGCTGCTGCCGGGCGAACAGACCACCCCGCACGCGCCGTGGCGGATCCGACTGACCGACGAGGTTCGCTCTCGGTTCGTGCCCGAGATCCCCGACGGCTATCTGCCGCTCGACCAGGCAGCGAAGCGGCTGGGGTGTGCCCGCCAGACCGTCTTGCATAAGGTCCAACGCGGCGAGCTGCGCGCCGTCCAGGTTGTGAAAGGACGGCGAAAAGGCCTGAGGATTCAGGTCGAGGGCGTCGCCGCTGGACTGTTTGACCAATGACGGCGACGAGGAGGGCAGTGTGAAAGGTGCTCGCTGGGTCCGAGCAGGATCACGTTCTGGTGGCCGTGGAGGAAGTCGAGCTGTCCGAGGTGTTCGATCACCTGCTTCTTCACGCTGCGTTGGAAGGTGAAGTCGAACTCCTCCAAGGTCTTGTGCGAGGGGAACCGGGCGGCACGGATCCGCAGCCGTCCCCCGGATGACTCCCGCGAGGACAGCTCGGTCGAGAGCAGCGCTTCGGCGAACCGCTCGTAGCTCCACTCTTCCTGCCGGGCGCGCTCGGCCAGGTTCGGCAATGCTCTGGCAGCCGCCGGCGCCTTCATCGCCCGGAACAGGTGCGTCAGTTCAGAAGTCGCGCGGTTCATGCGATCAACTGGTCATAGATCGACAGCGGCCGTCGCTCGACGACGATCTCCTCGACGGCGCCGCGGCGCTCGCGCAGCGCCCGGGCGTGCTCGAGCGCGGTGATCGTCTTGTTCTTTGCGAAGCAGCGCTCGTGCCGGCAGGCGAGCTCGCCGGTGTCGCGGGCGACCGCGACGATCTCGCGCTGGCTGACCCGCACCTCGACCCGACGGCCGACGAGGTTCGGATCCAGCGAGTAATCGTTGGTGTCGAACCGCAGATACGGATCAGGCGGGACCCTGACCATCCAACGACGGTCCAGATCAGGCTCGCGGCCGGGCAACGGCCTCATCACCTCCCGCTCCTGGATGAGCCGGTCGATCGGTCGGGCCCGCAGCGTCTTGTGCGTCCGGGCGTTGGCCTTCTCGAACCACGCGTCGAGCGCAGCTGGAAATCGAGGTGGTTCGCGAACTGCCGGCCCGGCTCGAAGTTCGTCTCCAGGTAGCCCTGCAGCCGCTCGACACAGCCCTTGGCCTGAGGATCCGCCGGCTCGCAGAACAGCCAACCGACCGGGAGCTGGCCGCAGAACGCGGCATATGCCTCGGTCGGTCGACCGCCGGCGTGAAGGCATCCCTCCCGATCCCAGACCAGCAACTCCGGCAGCGCTCCGATCGACCACAGGCAGCGGCTCATGCCCCACAACACGTCCGGAGCTTCCTTGCTGAAGATCAACGCGCCCGCGCCGGCGCGCGAATAGCAAAGGCACGCGACCACAACCCATCCACGACGAACCTGACCGTGACCGACTGGCACCAGCACGGACGGCTCCCACAGATCCCACTGGCAGATCTCACCCGGCCGATACACGGTCCGCTGATGCGTGCGCAGCTTGAGGAACATCGGCCGGACCTCACGCAGGTACTCATCGACGATCGTCTTGCCTCCATCGAACCCGAGCGGCTCGATCTCCTCCCGCACCCGGACGCCGCGGAGCTTCGGGTCGGCCTTCAACAACCGGTGGATCTCGTCCTTGAACGGCTCCAGCTTCGACGCTACCGACGGCCGCTGATACCGCGGCGGCTCCGACGAGCGCAACGCGCGCCTAACCGTGTTCCGATCGATCCCATAGCGCCGCGCGATCTCCTTGATCCCAACCCCACGAACGAAATGTTCTCGCCGCAGCTCGGCCCAGCGTTCCACGTCAAGCACAACCTTCTCCCAGGCTCGATCAACAACAACCGAGCCAGGGTCAACCGACCCCCGAACGCCTCCACCACCGCCCTCAACAGGGGTGCGTTTTCAACCGGCGGAGGGGGTGAGTCTTCCACCGGCGCCGACATGCTCGGCGTTCTTTGACTTGGCGGACCGGCCGGTGCTGGACCTTGCGAACCGCTCGTCGAGCGCGCGCCTGTGCCAGCGATGCGGTCGGTGATGGAAGCAACGCGTGCGGCCGGGGTCCTAGTACGGCCCGGGGCATCGCCGTCGCGCTATCGCCGCCGCTCACCGTCCAGACCACTTCGATTTCATCGCGGAGGCAACCGCGCACGGCCTTGGCGCTCCTCTCAAGGACGGACTCTTGGCGGCGTGCTGCCGGCGGTCCGTCGCCAACTCGGTGACCTCGTCGTCATAGTCACGCTCATGATTGGGGCCGGGAGGTGTTAACACCCACTTCGTCGCCGACCGCGCAGTCGCGGCAATCGGCTGCCCAGCCCCCGTCCATAGGTGGTTTCCGGCTAGCTTGAGAGGTTTCGTGTGGTCTGGAGACCAAGTACCAAGTCGATGTCGACGGCGGAGTTTCTCCAGGTGTCGTGAAATGGTGGATGCCCGTGCTGATAATCAGCGAGCCGGAGATGCCTTAGCACGTCCCGTCCGTCGCCTGTTACCCGCGCTGGCGGTCGTCGACCCGCCACGTCCGGGCAAGGTTCACCCTGATCGCCGACAGCCTCCTACGTGGATTGCAAGGCGGACCAACGAAAAATCACGGGCGCCCACAGCAGTTTGGGCAGCCGCTAAGGCCGCGCGCGCTACACGGGGACGTCGCGACTGCATGGGTCACTGGGTGACGGATTCCATCTCGAGCCGCAACGCTCCTGGCGGTCTGAGTTCCGACGCCAGACGATCCACGATGCCCGCGACGATCCCGATGGCCACCAGCATCCAGCCGGCGAGCTCGGCTCCGTGCTTGACCATCCCCTCGATCTGGTAGGTCCAGGTGTGGTCGGTGGCGGTGCTGGAGTCCGCGGCCAGGCCCACCTTGTGCAGCAGCAACGATGCCGCCATCAGGACCAGGCCTCCCCACACCGCCCCGCGGGCGGCGCCGTGATCGCGCCACGTCAGCCAGCACAGCAGCACGAACACACACGCCAATGGCACCGCCAGCACCGTAGCGTTGAAGGTTGTCAGCCCTCGGACGAACACCAGAACCCCCAGGAGCGCGCCCAACACGAACCACTCCCGGCGGTGCCGACTCACGCACCGACCGCGCCACAGGCATACCGCTCCGACGATCGCCTGCGCCAGCAGGCTCGCGAGCCCGAACACGCTGTAGTGCTTGTCGCAGTTGAACGCCCAGACCGAGAGGTTGAAGACACTGAAGTCGATCGCCTGGGTCACCGTCTGTAGTGCGACTGTCGCGATCGTCACGACCAGGCCGGCAACGATGACGCGCTTCATCCGGTCTGGCGCGGGGACGCCGCGGGACGCGGTTACCTCGGGGCGTCGTAGGACGGGACTCAGCTGAGCCATCCGGGAAGGCTCGCAAAGCAGCGATTCGCGAGCCCTGGACGAAGGGTCAGGCATCGCCCCGTCCGTCGATCGGGATTTGGGCGCGTGGGCAATCCTGGCCTAGCGCGCGACGTGCCTCACCGGTCATGCTAACTCCGTGCTGCTTGCCGAGGTCGAACCGCGACGAGATCAGGACCGCGGCATGCGCTGGACGTTTGCACTCGCGGCAGCGGCTTTCGCACTCGTAGTCACGACCAACCTGCTGTCGCTCGGCCTTGACGATCTCCGGACGACGTTGATCAACGCCAATTGGGAGTTCAGCTGGTCGCACGAGGTGGACACGATCCTTCTGGGGATTGGCGTGTGGATCAGCTTGGTGGGCGCGTGGGCGGCCGGCGAGGATCGCCGACCGTGGCTTGCCACCGCCGCGATTCTCGCGCTGCTCTTCCTGGATGAGTTATCGGCACTGCACGGGCAGCTGAGCAACCTGGACAAGCTGCTGTACGCCCCGATTCTCGCGGCGCTCGTCGTCTGTGTTTGGCGTTTGACGGCCGGGACGCCCGAACGGACGGTCGTCGTCTGCGCGTTGACAACGTTGCTGCTCGCGTTCGCGATGCACGTCGCCGGTCTGCACCTGCTCAGGCCGATGGGTTATACCAATTACGTGTACCAGTCGGGCGTTGGGTTCAAGGAGGGGACCGAGTTGGCTGGCGTGATTCTTCTGGTCGCCGCGCTGTGGCGACGCGCGCGCACTGAGCGGGTTAGTAGCTCGGCTTCTTGATCAGGCCGAATCGGCCGCGCTGGTCGTCGGACATGCATACGACCGCTTGGGGCCGTCCGAAGGCCTCGATCGACTCTTCGAACGCGACGGTGCTCTGGATGTCGTCCGCCAGGATCAACCCGCCCGGTCGTAGGGCGTTCCACGCGAGCCGCAGCTCGAACCTGATGTTTCGCCGCGTGTGCCGGCTGTCGTGGATGAACATGTCGATCGCGCCGAGCTCCCGGAGGAGACCGGGCAGCCGACGGCGGCTCGAGCCTTCGATGAGCGTCCAGCGTGCCTTGAGCTCGTCGGTCACCGCCGCTCCGACTTCGTTCGTGAGTCGGTCCTTGGCCAACGGTGGCGGCAGATCGACGCTGTAGAGCCGGCCGTGGTCATTGGCCTCGAGCGCCTCGAGGACGACGCGGGTGGTGAGGCCGCGGGCCACGCCAGTCTCTACGACCACCCCGGGCCGCGTGTGGCGCGCGACGCACCACGCCGCTCGCGCAAGCCCGGCGTCCCCGTCATCCCAACCCGAGAACGAGCCGCGCCCGACGGCTAGCCCTCGGCCACTCAGAGCGCTCACCACGTCTTGCCACAGAGGATCAAACGCGCCGACCTCCTGGCATGTCCACGGCACAGCCATGAGCGCGTGCAGCGACGCCTGCCAATCGAGGTCGGGCGGGAGGGAACTGGCCTTCGTCCAGCGCGCACTTTCGTCGGCGACCTTTTCCCGGACGCGCTCGACCCCCTCGATTGGGTCACGGACGACGACGGACGCCGCTCGGGCGAGACGGTCGAGGCGGCGTCGAATCGCGGGAGCTTGCATGTGATCGCTCCTCATCGCGGGGACGGTTGCGCGCTGACGCCTTGGCGCCTACGAACCATGCCTCCTTGCCGGGCGATCCCCTGAGCGAGTCGCGTTCCGCCGTACCAGCTGCCCGAGACGAAGCGCATGATCGGGCCAACGCTCCGGGCCGCGGGGGCGCCAAGAAAGTGCAGTCCTGGAACCGAACTCTCAAATCCCTCACGTAGCACTGGGTAACCGTCGACGACGTTCAAGTAGCCGAGCAGGCCTTCGTTCAAAAACGGGTAGCGCCCGACGTTCACCTTGTAGCCGGTCCCGAACATCAGGTGATCGACCTCACGTTTGGTTCCGTCCGACAGCGTGAGCTCCAGCCCGTCACCGACAGACGTTGCGCCAGTCACCTGCGTGGCAGTCGTGATCCTGACTCCGTCGACCCTCACCTTGACGAAGAACGAGCAGGCAGGACGGATCGAGCGATAAGCAATCTTGTCCTGAGTCTCACGGGGCAGCCTCGTGAAGACCGCGGGCGTCGCATTCAGTCGGCTATACCACAGCGGCCCCACGTCGGTTGGCGCGTATACGATTTTCCCGAGGCGGCCCATGAAGTGAATCGGGGACCAGCTGCGCAGCCATACGATCTCGGGGGCACGAGCGATCACCTCGACCTCGGCCCCGCGCTCGTTCATGAGCACGGCAGACTCGAACGCGCTTTGGCCGGCCCCCACGACTGCCACCCGCTGCCCCGCGAAGCGCGCGAGGTCGTTGTGGCGTCCGGTGTGTGAGACGAGAGTCGAGCTGAGATGATCGAATCCGGCGGGAATGTTCTCGAACGGGGCGATGCCGCACGCGATCACCACCCGCCTCGCGATGACGCGATCGCCGTAATCGAGCTCGAGCTCAAAGCCGCCGGGACCTCGAACCACCTGACCAACCATGCGGACGTCCAGATCGGGAACCGCATTGCGCTGTACCCAAGACCCGTAGTCGACGAAGCGCCGAAGTGAGACCGGATGTCCGAACTGCTCGCCGATCTCAGCCATATAGCTGGCCAGCGAGAACGGGCCGACTGGCTCGATCATGTTCGTCGCGCTCATGTTGGACCGTAGTCGCATGCCCTTCGGCATTTCGCGCCAAAATGACATCGGATCGCCAAACACGTGTGCGTCGACGCCGGCCCGCCGCAGATGGACGGCGGCGGACAAGCCATGGGGGCCGGCGCCGATGACCGCCACCTCGATGTCGGCACCACCCCCCGCGCCAGTCGTTTTGGTGGCGTCGATTAGATCCCCACGGGTTTCGGTCATTACGTCGTCCACGAGCAACTCAGATACCTCTCTTGATTGCGAGATACGGCAACAGCGCAAGCTCCGCGAAGCCGGGACGCATGTCGTCGGGCGTGAATACCGACTCGACGTCCAGCCTGCGCAGAGACCGCAGATAGGCCCGCCAGTCGAGCCGGCGCCGCGCCAGCTCGATACCTGCGGTGGGCAGATCGGTCGCGAGTCGAATCCAGGAGATTCCGGGGCGGGCCTCTACGCCGCCGGAAATCGCGAGCCCGATCTGATCCGCATAAAGAAGGTAGGGAAAATCCACACCCGCACGCTGGCCCAAGCTGTGATAGCCCCAGGTCCGCGCGTTCACGTCCAACAGCTTTGTCGATCCGTCGCGCCGGTCGTGCTTGTACTCGAGCTCGACCAGCCCGTAGTAGCCAATCGAGCGCAGGAACCGAATAGACATCGCCTCGACTTCGGGGACATCGGCCGTGCGCACGAACGTACTGGCGCGGCCAAAATCGACCGGGTGCTGACGCAGCCGCTTTGCGACCATGCTCGCCAGCGGAGCATCGTCTTTGAACATCGCGCAGTAAGCGAGCTGTGTGTCGCCGTCGCCCGGAACCAGTTCTTGAATAACGACCTCCTCGGTGCCGACGAGTGCCGCCGCCTCGCGAAAGCGCTGTGCCAGCTCCGCTCGCGTGTCAGCCCGCCATGCCTTGCATTTGGTCGCGTAGAAGAAGTGCTCCTTGATCGCCGGCTTGATCACGTACGGCGGTTCGCTGTCCACGTTGCCGAGCTCCTCCTCGGCGGAGACGTGCCAACACCGCGGCGTCGGGATCTCAAGCTCGGCGGCACGCGCGTATGTCTTTCGCTTGTCCCAGGCCCACTCAGTCACCGGCCATCCCGGCGTGGGGATCCGGAAGTGATCCAGTAGATGCGTGCGGTGGCGCGCGAGAGCCGCGACCGTCTCCTCGCGCGTGGGGAAGACGACCCATCCCTCGACGTCACGACGGTCGGCGAGCGCGAGCAGCGCACCCACCGTTTGTTCGTCGGTGCGCAGGTCATGGAAGCGGTATGCGCCCGCGACATAACGGGAATGGCGGCTGATCGAATGCTCGTCATCGATCACTACCACCTCGACGCCGCGACGACCCAGGCTGCGAACGATGCCGAGGCCCTGGTAGTCGCCGCCGACCACGATCGCGCCAGGGGTGCGGCTCACCAGGTCCCCCTCGTGAACACGACTCGCCCCTCGTGGGCAGCCGGGCCTACGATCCGCCAGCCCGACCCGTCGCGCTCGAGCCGCGATGCCGCCCGGCGGCGCCACCACGCGCTGACCTCGCGCGGGAGGGCATGCCAGGCCGCCGGGTCGTCGGCGAAGCGGTCCAGGAATCTGGCGTAGGCCCTGAAGATCCCCTCGTCGATCAGGTAGTCGGGGTGGGTGTTGATCATTGCCATGCCTCCGTGGGCGCGGAGGAAGTCGGCCTTCGCCAGCCACACCGTTTCGTCCGGATGGTCGAGGATCACGAACAGCGTGTGGTCCTGCGGCAGAGTGAGGGGTAGTTCGACGAGCTCTCCGTTGAAGAACGGGAACCATGTGCAGCAACCGCCGTTCTGCGGCTCGAACGGATCCATGTCCGGCGAGGAGGAGTCGTAGTCGAAGCTGAGTGAGCGCATCCAGTCGTGGTGTCGGTGAAGCGCAGCGGAGCGAAATCCGACCGCACCCCACCGCTCGGCTGCTTCGTGTGCGATCGGAAGACGGCGCTGCCAGGTTGACAACGATCTGAGATCCCGCCCGTCGTGGTAGATGCCGTGAACGCCGATCTCGAAGCCCGCATCGAGGAGCTCGGCCACACGCGCCGGATCGATGTCATACCGCCCTGGCACGAGGTTCCAGGACGATCGCACACCGTGTGCCTGCTCGAGCTCCACCACCGGACCGACCGCTCCGAGACCCGCAGCCTGCTCCACATCGTGCGTCAGGACGAGCGCCCAGGTATGGCCGTTCGGCCATACCGCCATGTACGGGACCGGCTCGTCGGCGATCCCTGCGACGATCGCGAACATCAGCTCGAAGAAGTCATGCAGGCACGTTTCGATCGGCCAGCGCGGAAAGGCGAAGCGGGCCTGCAGCCGCGCGAACCGCCGTCGGAGCCAGATCTGCACCGGCCGCGGGAGCAGCGGGCGCACGCGGTAATAGCCGAACATCAAGACGCGCCGAAGACTGCGCATGTGCTGTCCGGCCGTTGTCTGGAGGTACCGTTCCGACCAGAAGCTCTCCACGACCTCGTTCGGATCGAAGGGAAGGAAGACGCTGCCGTCGTCCGCCCGCCAGATCGAGGCAACGGGCGCGCCGTCGACCGACATCAGCCTCCAAGCGCGCTCCCAGGTTCCGCCGCGGGCGTGCAGCAGAGGCTCGATCACCTCGTCACAAAGCAGCCGAGTAAACAGTGGGATCGGGGTAACACCATCGACGCCAAGCAGGGTCGTCTGTACTACCGGTCCCTCCAAGTCCCGCTTCCACAGCAGCGCCGCGGCGCCCTGCCAGGGCCATAGCTGCTCGACTTCGCCGCCCAGTTCCGGACTGACCTCATACGGGACCCTGAAATGGTCCAATACCGTCAGTTGGCTTGACGCTCGGAACACGCCACGCGCGGAGGCTTCATCAACCGCCCCGACCGTTGCGTCGACGGCTGTCACTACCGCTGCTCCCCCTCCATCACCAGCACTGTTTGCGCCCCCCATATGCCTAAGTACTCCTGACTCGGCTAGCCCGACATGCCTTACAAAACGATCGACGCGTTACAAAGCTTCTGCATCGTTAACGCGTCGCCCGCCGGCGGTGCGCCAGGAACTCTAGGTCCGCAGACTTCCGCGAGGGCTGGACCATCGTCCAGGGAGCAACCTGCCAGACCCGACGATGGAAGGGCGAGCTTAACGGCCCGGAACTTCTACAGTCGGTCTCGGAATGGGGACAGACGCCGCCACCGAACGGATCCTGCTGGTCGCCTCTCCCGGCGGCCATATCCTGCAGATGCTGGCGCTCAAGCCGGCTTGGGGGGATCTGGAGAGCCGCTGGGTGACGCTCGAGGCGGCCGACACGAAGTTCCTCCTCGACCCCGAGACGAGGATCTTCGCGCATGGCCCAGCAGCGCGCAACGTACCGAACCTCTTCCGGAATCTTCGCCTCGCGTGGAAGATCGTCCGAGGCTACAAGCCTGACGTGATCCTGTCCACGGGTGCGGCGCTCGCCGTCCCGTTCTTCGTTGTGGGCCGCGTGCTCGGGATACGGCTCGTCTACGTCGAGAGCTTCACTCGGGTGCATCGTCCTGCCCTGTCGGGTCGCCTCGTGTACCCCCTGACGAATGCCTTCTTCGTTCAATGGCCGACCAGTTCCCGCCGCAGGCGCGCCATCTACGCCGGCAGCGTGGTGTGATCACCGTGGCATGACCTTACGACGGAACGTAGATCAGCTGCGCTATCTGCTCCCTCAGTCCGCCCGTGAGCGGCTTTACGAGTGGCATCCCGGCCGGGCCCGCCGGTGGCAGCAGCATCCTGGCATCCAGCGTGTGCCTGCGGGGAACGTCGTCCTCACCTTTGACGATGGCCCGGACGAAGACGCGACCGCCAGCGTGCTCGACGCATTGCAGCTCTGCAGCGCGACTGCGACCTTCTTCTTCCTCGGTTCCCAGGCCATCGCCCATCCTGATCTGGCTCTGGAAGTCGTGCGTCGCGGGCACGAGGTCGGTCTCCACGGGTTCGACCATCGGCGTCACGACCGGATCGACGCCGCAATCAGTCGCGATGATCTCGCCCGGGGCTCGGCGGCCGTGGAAGACGTCCTCGGCATTCGCTGCCGCTGGTATCGCCCCCCATACGGCAAGATGTCCGCGGCCGCGGCCGATGCCTGCCGTGCGCTGCGGCTGACGACCGTGTACTGGTCCGCGTGGGGCTACGACTGGGAGAACGTTGACGCCGGTCGAATTGCATCGGTCACTCTGACGCAGATCGAGGACGGGGGTGTCGTCCTGCTGCACGATTCGCCTCTCTACGCTCGGCGGACAAGCGCCCAGCCGACAGCCGAAGCAATCCCACTGATCGCCGCCGGCGTGAAGGCACGCAATCTCGCGCTCGTTTCGCTCGGCAAGGCGATCGGGGCGGTAGACGAGGTAGCGGTGTGACTCGGGCCCGTCGCTCGCATCGCAGGCGCGCGATTTCCGCGGGGAGCATCGCATGATTTTCGTCACCTGCGGCTCCAGCCCCATCGGCTTCAAGCGTTTGATGCGGGCGCTCGAGGTCCTGCCGGCGTCCGAGCTCACCGTCCAGCACGGACCGGCCGCCTCTCCGCCCTGCGCCACGGCATACGACTTCCTGCCGTTTGGCCGCGTAGTCGAGCTGATGCAGGAGGCCGATTTGGTGATCAGCCACGCGGGGGTCGGCAGCATTATGTGTGCCCTTCAAGCTGGTCACGTCCCAATCGTCTTCCCCCGGCTCAAGCGCCACGGGGAGACGGTTGACGATCATCAGTTGGAGCTCGCGCTGGCGCTCGCCGAGCGCGGCACGGTCCTCATCGCGACCACCCCCGACGAGCTGCGTGTCGCCGTAGAGTCCGCGCCCAGACGAGGCGCCCGTCGGACTCTCCACGGTGAGGGACTGAACGCAGCGGTCCGGGCCGCGATCCGCGGCGAGAGCGGCCGTAGGTTGCAAAGGCGGCTGCGGTCGTCGTTGGCCCCGCCGCCGCCCGCTCAACCAGCGGGCAGCGAGATTGTCACCTCAGGGCCCGCCTACGCGCTGACCTGGTCTGACGATGACTAGCGCGTGGGCGCCGCGCTAGCTTCGCCGAGCAACGATACGTAGCATCTCGAACTTCTCGTGGTGGCTGCCGACGCCCAGCGAGCGGGCCCTAGGCATGTAGCGCAGCTTCCGAGCGATTTGGACGGGCCGGCATTTGACCGCCAACGGCGCGTTAGGCGGCCCGTGTCAGCACCATGGTCACCAGCTGGACACGGAAGCCGGCGCCGACGAACAATCGCCGTATCGATGTGGGCGTGAACTGATTGACGTGATGGCGGGGTTCGAGGTATGCCCAACGCTGTCCACGGTGTCGCGAGAGCACGCACGCGAAGTTCGGTAACTCGAACGCCGCCACGCCACCGGGCCTTACGATCCTGTGCAGCCTCGAGAGCGCCGGCATCGGATCGGGGATGTGCTCGAGCACATGCCAGCCGCACACCAGATCGAACGTGCCGGGCTCGAGATCGATGTCCTCGACGAACCCGGTCAGCGTGTTCGTCCCTCGGCGAACGGCCTCCGCAGCGATCGATTCGAACGGCTCGAAGGCCGTGGTCGCTCCTATGGTCACCTCTCCGGACACAGGTGTGTCCCACTGTGGGGCGAGGGTACGGTCTGGTCTAGCAACGGCCCGCTGACGGACCAACTTTCCGAGGCCCCGTGAATCTGAGGCACCGGAACCGTGGCGTAACAAACAGCGACTCTGACCGGACGGGGAGGCGGGTTCGGCGCGTCAGCCGACACGTTCCGAGAGCCAGCGGCTGCCGACTGAGCTACGGGACGGCCCCGACGGGGCGATCACCCAGCGACGGCGGAGGCTCGGCGTTCGCTGCCGGCGACGGCCACGTGAGCCCTCGGGTCAGTCGCTGTGGTTTCAGACGAGTCCGGCTGCGGCCATTCAGGAAGAGCCGTCGCCGGGGGATGTCCGAACGGTGGCGGAGTGCGCCCGGCGAGCGTGCTCAACGCCAGCCGGGCGGCTTCCCGTCGCTCGGCGCGAGAGCCATCGTTCGGCGCGAAGACACCTCGCAGGACGTGCCGGAGGGCGACAGCCGTCATATACGGCCACCGGTGCGGGGCGTTGAAGTGCTTTCGCGCGTATTGGAGACGGCTGAAGGCGTCTTGCGCCACCATCTTCGGCCGCACGCCGCCCTTGGAGGCATGGTGAATGATCGTCATGGTCGGCATGTGGCGCACTTGCCACCCAGCCATTTTGATCCGCAGCGCCAGGTCGGGGTCTTCGGAGTAGATGAAGAGCCGCTCGTCGAAGATCCCGCCGGTGAGCAATGCCTCACGGCGCGCCAGCATGAACGAGCCAGATGTCCAGTCGCACTCCAATTCCTGGTCGTAGCGCGTTAGGTCAAGCTCTCGCTCGCCGCACCAACTCGCAGCGAACGGCCACTTCTCTGAGCCGAGCGCCTCTGCCAGCGCGCGTACGAAGCTGGGGAAGCGGCGGATGGTGGGCCATAGCTCGCCGTCTCCGGTGATCTGACGAGCACCGATGAGTCCGACGTCTGGTCTTTCGTCCATCGCGGCGACGAGCTCGCCGAACGTCCCGGCGACCACCTCGGTGTCGGGATTCAGGAACAGAACGTACCGCGCCGAGGTGGTCAGGGCTCCTCGATTGTTGGCGTGACCGAACCCATGGTTCGCCGAGCTCACGACACGTGCCTCAGGAAACCGCGATTCCACCAGTTCTCGGGTGCCGTCGGTCGACGCGTTGTCTACGACGACTACGTCGAGGCTCGCGCCGCCCGCATGCGCGAAGACGGTGCGGAGGCACGGCTCGAGCCACCGCGCCTCGTTGGTCGAGATGACAATGATCGCAAGGTCGTCCCTGCCGGACGAGTTCGGAGACATCGCTTGACCTCGGCCCTTACTGTCAGATGGTCAAGCCGCGGGCAGCGAGTTCTTTGGTGGCGTCGTCGACGCGATCGTTGGCCTCTTGGTCCTGCAGCCAATCGACCAGCTCGGTCATGCCCTGCTCAAAGGTCATCTTCGCTTCGAAGCCCAGCAGTTCCCGCGCCAGACTTGGATCCGCATAGCAATGGCGGATGTCTCCGGCACGGTAGCGGCCATTGCGCTCGGCCTCGATGTCGAGCCCAAGCCCGCCGGCGATCACGCGAGCAACGTCTTCGACGCTCGTCGGCCGACCGGTGCCGAGATTGATGGCCTTGCCCACCGCGCCGTCGGACTCGAGCGCGAGCAAGATGCCCTGAACCACATCGGAGACGTGTGTGAAGTCGCGCGTCTGGGCGCCATCCTCGAAGATGAGTGGAGCCCGCTGGTTGAGGAGTCGAGACGCGAAGATCGCGGCAACGCCGGTGTATGGATTCGAGAGCGCCTGCCCCGGACCGTAAACATTGAAGAACCGAAGGGCAACCGTCGGTATCCCGTACGCGGCACCGGTCACGAGCGACATCTCTTCGTGGTCGCGCTTGTTTATCGCGTAGATCGAGGTCGGGATGATCGGCTTCGTCTCGCGCGTGCCAATCGGGCTCAGCTCGCGCCGGCAGATCGGGCACTGCGTCTCCCATGCGCGGGTCAGCAGCTGCTCCTCCGGCCGGGGACCGGGAGCCATCCGACCGTGCTCGTCGCAGACGTACTCGCCCTCGCCGTAAATCGACATGGACGACGCCACGACCAGTCGCGTCGGCATCGGACGAGCCGCAACTAGAGCCTCCAGGAAATGCGCCGTCGCCATCGTGTTGAGCTCGGTGTACCGGGCGATCTCGTACATCGACTGGCCGACTCCCACTGCGGCGGCCAGGTGCACGACCCGATCAACTCCCTGGAGCGCGCGCGCCGCCAACTCACGGTCGCCGACGTTTCCGACGATGAGCTCGACTCCGGCCGGCAGCTCCGGCGGATTGTTTCCGTGGACCTGCTCCTCAAGGCTGTCGAGTACCACGACCTCATCGCCACGATCGTCGAGCGCGCGCACGACGTGCGTACCAATGAACCCTGCACCGCCCGTCACAAGCGTCTTCATCGAGATGCCGATCCTCTTTCTTAAGAGACTCTGTGTACGACCACACAACGACCCTCGAAGATTGGTTCTTTCGCCTGGGTCGAGGCTCACCGAGCAGAGGGCCGGGTCCGAGGACGACCGGGCAGAGGGAGTCGTCCGACGACGAGTTCGAGGACGATGACGAGTTCGACGACGACGTTCCGCGCGCGCGTGAAGAACGGACCGGAGCGTTGACCTACGCGGAAGGGCAGTGCGGCGGCAAGCCCCGCCTGGTGGACACGCAGCGCCGCCGATCTGCCGGCCTGCGCCAGGCCGCGAGACCCCGGCGCCCAGCCTGGCCAATGGGCCAGTCGCACGCCAGGAAAGCCGCACCGATGGCCGGTGGAAGCGCCGAGCGCCAGAACTACGATGCGGCTCACGTCTTGCGCGAACCATCCCGAGTCGGGATTTAGCGGAGCCCGGGCGCAGCCCCGGGACGGAAGGGAATATAGGTAATGGACTTCAAGCTCTATCTCGGGGTGCTCAAGCGCTACAAGCGAGTGGTGATCTCGGGCGCGGTGGTCGCCGTCGTCCTGTCGGTGCTTTCGTACGGCACGCCCGGTCTTAAAGGCGGCAAGCCGACAATCATTCCCCGGGGGGCCGAGATCTGGGGGGGTAACGCCGTAGTCCTGATCTCTCAGGCCGGAAACCCTTACGCGCGGGCCGTGACGCAGTACATACCCGGGAAGGGAACGAGCACCCCGGCCGAGCCGCTCGGCGACCTGGGCTACATGTCCAGCCTGTCTTCGGTCTATGCCGCGCTGGCGAACGGCGACTACGTCCAGCACCAGGTCGCGGCGCTCGCGCACGTGCCCGTGTGCCCTGCGACGACAAGTGCCGCGGGCACACCTGCGACGGCGAGTGGCACAGCGGCCTGTGGAACGGTGGTGGCCGCTGCGATCGAGCAGCAGGGCACCGGATCGCCGCTGCCGCTGATCACGCTGACGTCTTCGGCGCCGACCGCCAGCGAGGCGGCCAAGCTCACCACCTCAACGATCGCGATCCTTCGCAACGAGATCACCGAACAACAGGTCGCCGCGGGTACGCCGGCCAACGAGCGCGTCGTGTTGGAGACGGTCAACAGCGGATCGCCCGCGACGCTCACCAAGGGCCACAGCAAGAGTATTCCGATCCTCGTGCTGTTCGCCGTCATGTCGGTGAGCGTCGCCCTGGCCTTCATCCTCAACAACAACAGCAGTGATCCGGTCCCCTCCACCCGCCGACGCCCGGACGAGGGCCTAGACCCGGATGGCGGCCTGGCGTTCGCCGGAGCTGGCAATGGCCACGGAGCGGAGCCCGGGTACGGTTCGGTTCAGACCGGCGGCGCAAGGATGAAATTGATCGGTCTTCGAAGGACCGCATCCGGCACCCGGCTCGCCGGAGAAGAGAACGCAGCCACGCAGCCGGCCGCAGCCGAAGGGTCGTCAGCGGCGGACGCCCGCCGGGTGTGGAGCGACCGTACGCCGTCGCATCTCCTGCGTGGGTCCGGCCTCGACGCCGAGCCGCGCGACTGAGGCATGGTTGCCGCTCTCCGCAGGCCGGCGCTGCCGAAGTCGGCAGTCATCCTGATCGCAGCCGTCGGACTCCTGGCCGCCGACGTCGTGGCCCGTGGGGGTGGCAAGACAGCGGCCGCCGTCGTGTTGGCCCTCGTCGTGATCCTGGTGGCGGCGCACGTCGCCTCGCGCTGGTCGTGGATGGTCTCAGGCCTGGTCATCGTCGACCTCCTGATCCCGAGCGACGGTCGTTACACGCTCGCCGGCATGTCCGCCTTCCAGCTCGAGCCTTACCGGGTGTTCGTGGCCGTGCTGCTCGTCGGATGGTTCGCCTCGCTGCTCTGCGATCCTCGAGTGAAGCTCCGGCGAACCGGGTTCGAAGGGCCACTTGGGTTGATCCTGTTCGCGATCGCGGGCTCGCTGCTCCTCAATCCGAGCCGCTTCAGCGGCACGATGAGCTTCGTGATCAAGTCGATCTCGCTCGAGGCTTCCTTCCTATTGGTGATCTATCTCGTTGTCAGCGTCGTGCGGACGCGCGCGGTCCTCGACTGGCTCGTGAAGGTGCTGGTCATCGCGGGCACGATCGAGGGCTTCTCCGCGATCGTCGAGCGCAAGAAGAACTTCAGCATCTTCAACCACGAGCACCTGCTGCTCCCGATCTTCCACTTCAACTCGCAGGTCCTTGGCGACCAACTGACCCGGGGCGGAAGCCTCCGCGCTTCCGGGTCTTCCGGACAGCCGATCGAGCTCAGCGCCACGATGGCCATGCTGGTGCCGTTTGCGATCTATCTGGGTGTCTCGCGGGGCCAGCGCAGGTGGTACGTCGCGGCGATGTTGTTGCTCGGCGGCGATTTCGCCGGAGGCTCACGCACCGGCCTGATTGCAATCCTCGTCATGCTGATCGTGTTCATCGTGCTTCGGCCACGCCAGACATTCAGGTGCTGGCCGGCCCTGCTACCGATCCTGGTCGTCGTTCACTTCCTCGACCCGGGCGCGGTTGGAGGCTTGTACCAAGGCTTCTTCCCCCAAGGCGGGTTGCTGGCTCAGGAGCAGAACGGGGTCGTCATCGGCGCGGGAGGTGTTCAGGAGAACACGAGCCGCCTGTCGCGATGGGGTCCTGAGTTACACGCATTCGCGAATTACAACCCGCTGTTCGGCGAAGGGTTCGGAACCCGCATCAACGGGAGAACCTCGCTCAACGAGAAAGCCACCGGGTGGGGTGACTACAGCTTCAACGGTCAGCAGACACCGACGGCCAGCACGAAGGATAACGCCGAGATCCTCGACGATCAGTGGCTGGGCACATTGGTCGAGACCGGGGTGCTCGGCATGATCGGCTGGCTGTGGTTGTTCGGCTTAGCGATCTGGCGGCTCGGCAAGCGGTCGAAGCTCGAGCGAGACACTCCCGAGGGCTGGCTTCCGGTCGCATTGGCGGCGTCGCTCGCCGGGTTCGTGGCGTCCATGTGGTTCTACGACGCCTTCACGTTTGACCAAGGTGATTTCCTCGTGCATCTCCTGATCGGGTTTAGCGCGGTCCTGCTGCTCCTGCCCGTCGCGACTCGGACGGATGCGCGTCGCGTGGCGGCGAGGTCGTGATGCGCATTCTGGTCCTGGTCCCGGGCGACGTCGGGACCCATATGAGCGGCCCGGCGATCCGAGCCTGGATGCTTGCCCGCGGACTGAGCGAGTCCCATACGGTGACCGCTGCGATCGACGGTCAGCTCCCCGAGGCCGCGCCGGAGGGACTGCGGATCTTCCAGGTCACAAGGCCGCAGTTTCTGCTCGAGACGCTCAGGCACGACGTGATCGTCTCCGGGTGCCCTCCGCCCTACGCGGTCATCGCGGCCCGTGCGGCCAGCGCAGTCATGGTGGCCGACCTATACGACCCGGTGGAGCTCGAGCTCCAAACCGTGGACGGCCGCGACCGCCTGCGCCAAGCGGTGCGCATGCTCCGCCGCTATCACCACCGACACGCCGACCTTGTCCTCTGCGCCGGGCAGGCTCAACGGAGATTGTTACTCGAGGAACTCGACTCAATCGGGCGCGTCGGCCCGTCGGCGCCGGCCATCGGGGTCGTCCCGTATGGCCTTCCGGAAGCCCCCGAGCCGAGCCGCGAGACGCCAATCCGGCGCTACTTCCCTGAGATCAAGGAGTCGGACAGAGTCGTCCTGTGGTGGGGCAAGATCTGGAGCTGGTTCGACCCGGAGACCGCGATCGAGGCTTTCGTTCCGCTGGCTCGGTCCCGTCCCGAGGTCAAGCTCGTCATTACCGCCGGACGGGCACCCGACCCCAAGACCGACATCTTGAGCCTCGACTGGAAGGCGCGAGAGCTGGCCGCCAAACACGGCCTGCTGGGTAAGAACGTTTTCTTCGTCGACGACTGGATTCCCTACGCCGAGCGCCACTACTGGCTGCAGGAAGCGGACCTCGGCCTGACCCTGCACACGGACAGCCCGGAGGCCGAGTTCGCTGCGCGTGCGCGGTACATGGACTACATCTGGGCCGGGCTACCTTCCGTCCTGGCACGGGGCGACGACGTCGCGGCCGAGTTCGCCCGAGAGGGCGCAGCAGTGCTGGTCGAGCCGGGAGACGCCGCAGCGGTGACCAGTAGGGTGATCGAGCTGCTGGACGACCACGACGCTCTGCGGCGGGCTGGGGATGCCGCCGCCGCGCTGGCCGAGCGGTACCGCTGGGACGCGATCGCCCGCGACCTGAACAGCATGATCGAGCAAGTCGCGGGTTCACCGCGGGCGTCCAGGTCGGGCTCAGTGCGCGCACTCGGCGGGGCGGGCGTGTATTACGGGCTGCGCGCTTTCGCGCGCCGGTGATCTGTGCTCTCCGAACGGATTCGCACATGACATCGCCTCACGACCATCTCCCTCGACGCCTGGCGACGCAACAGCCAGCCAGCCCACAGCCGGCTGCTGGAACTTGGGAACACCGAAAGCCGGCCGGCTCGCCCGCCCCTGATCCTTCGGTCACCGCTGCGGTACTGCCTGCGGAGGGCTCGTCAGATCACAATGCCCCCGATGGGG
>Ga0335078_10005266_pt1 | contig 19122 bp, 13 predicted proteins | sample Lox_Sample_32_FD_206711 | JGI IMG/M metagenome (GOLD analysis project Ga0335078, IMG submission 206711) | Soil microbial communities from Loxahatchee National Wildlife Refuge, Florida, United States - Lox_Sample_3.2 | ecosystem: Environmental > Terrestrial > Soil > Wetlands | place: USA... | reverse complement strand
ACGTCTCGCGTCGAGGGAAGGACGGTGTCGCGTGGATCGGTGCGCGCTGTTCGTGGACGCGGGCTACGTGCTGGCGGATGGCGCGATGGCCGTCCACGGAACCCGCCACCGAGAGTCCGTATCCTGGAACTACGCAGGCCTTCTGCAGTTTTTCGGAAACATCGCCCGGGAGCGGACAAGCCTCCCGCTGCTGCGCTGTTACTGGTATGAGGCTACCGTCGAAGGCCGCCGTGGCGCCGAGCACGACACGCTGGCTGATCTGCCCGGGCTGAAACTCCGGCTGGGCCGGTTGCGGCCGGGCCGCCGCGAAGGGGTCGAGGGCGAAATCCGCCGTGACCTGACCACCCTGGCGCGCAACGGCGCGATCAGCGACGCCGTCCTGGTCAGCGCCGAGGAAGATCTGTCCCAGGTCGTCGCGGATGTGCAGGACCTCGGCATCCGGGTGCTCATCGTGCACATCACGGTGGGCGGCAACTGGACCATATCCCGCGGCCTGCGCCAGGAATGCGACGACATCATCGAGATCGGCGAGGGTCAGCTGCGGCCGTACACCGAGCTGGTCTCGGGGGCTGATGCGCTCCGGGGCGAGGACCCCTACCAGCTCGCCCTGCCCGCCGGGCGCGCGCTGACGAATGGGCACGGGCCGGTCGTCGGCCCGCTCGGCAGTCACCAGGCGCTGTCGGCAGGCTCGCACCCGGCGCCGCCCGCCATTTACACCGCGCCGGTGGTGGCGGAATACCAGCGCACGGCGCAGCCGGCCGCGGAGCTGGGGGCGCCGTCCACGCTGCCCCAGCGCCAGCCGGCCGGCGCGGGCGAGCACGAGCCGGGTAGCCGCGCCGCGGCCGGGCTGGCGGATCCGCTGGGCCAGACCGGGCCGCCCGGGGCGCCGGCTCCGGCTCAGGCTCCGGCTCCGCAGAACCTGCAGGCCAGCCCTGGTGGCCCCGGTAGCACCGGGGGCCCGGCTGGCCCGGGTGGTGCCCAGCAGCGGAACATGCCGTCTCAGCAGGACGTGCCGTCGCAGCCGGGGATGACGGGCCCGCAGGCGGCGCCCGCGCCGCCGGTGATGCCGGGCCAGCAGAGCATGCCGGGCCAGCCGGCCGGTTCGGGCCAGCCGGGGATGCCGGGGCCGCCGGGCATGCCGGCCGGTTCGGGCCAGCCGGGGATGCCGGGGCCGCCGAGCATGCCGGGTCAGCCGGGCATGCCGGAGCCGCCGAGCATGCCGGGGCCGCAGAACCCGCCGCAGCGGCCGGGCATGCCAGGCCAGCCGGCTGGCTCGCCGCGTCAGGGCATGCCGGGGCCGCCGGGCATGCCAGGTCAGCCAGGTCAGCCGATGATGCCGGGGTCGCCGGGTCAGCCGAGCCCGGCCGGGCGCTCGGCCATGCCGGGCCAGCCGAACCCGCCAGGCCGCTCGGCCGCCGTGCCGGGCCAGCAGGATCTGCCAGGGCAGCAGGCGACACCGGGCCAGCACGCTGCGCACGGCGGTGTGTCCAGCCCGAGCGCGGCGGGGTTGCCGGACCCGCGGGCGCGCGGTTCCCATGCCCAGCCGGTGACCGAGGGACAGAACGCGCCCACTGGCAGCCAGCCGCTCTACGCCGCGCCGTCGGCTGGCTCGTTCCGCGGGCCGCCCCAGGACGTGCCCCAGCCCCCGGTGCCCGGGTCATCCGGCCTGCCTGGCCAGAACCTGCCTGGCCAGAACCTGCCTGGCCAGGGCCTGCCCGGCCAGAGCTACCAGGCACCGGGCGCGGCGGGCCCGGGCATGCCGGGCGGGCAGCGCCCGTACTCGTCGGATCCCTACGGCGCCGGCCCCCAAGAGCAGACCGTGCCCGGGCAGTTCCCGGCGCCGTCCGGACGGCCGGAGAACACCGGGTCGGCCTACGCGCCGCCGGCGAGCCCGTACGGCGGGCCGCAGCCGGGCTCCCCACAAGCTCCTGTCCCGCCGGGCCAGGCAATGCCGCTCGCGGACGCGGTCCAGGCCGCGCACGCGGAGGGGTTCGAATTCGGTCAGTCGGTGGCCCGGGAGGCGCCGGCGCTCTGGCTGGAGGCCGTACTTGCCCGCAAGCCGCGAATGCCATCCGACCTGGAAGCCAGGCTGCTCCAGGACTCCGCGCTGCCTATCGACTCCCTGCTGCACGACGAGACCCGGCACGCACTGCGCCGCGGGTTCTGGGACGCCCTGGAACGATCGCGCAGATAGCGCCGTTTCCCCGTGACTGAGTTCGTTCGCGGCGTTGGAACCGGTCTCGGCTGGGGTACGTCCCGTGACGTGGTACTACTTACTCGCGACATGTTCGACGCGATTGAGTTCGACGCGGCGTGCAGCGGCGATCATCGTGCGGCAGCCGAGCAGATGATCAACCTTGCCGCGACCGGTACCCAGACTGATGACCTGCCCCGCTCCGAGGCGTACCTGCGGGCCGGGGAACAGTGGCTGCTCGCCGACGAGCCAGCCGCTGCCGCGCAGGGCTTCCAGCGGGCGATCGACGACGGCGGCCCTGCGTTCACCGACCCCCGGGTGCCGCTGGCCCGGGCGCTGTTCATGCTGGACCGCCCGGCCGACGCCGAGGCCCTGATCCGGCAGATCGAAGCGGAGCGGCCAGCCGACCCGCGGATCTATGACCTCGTGGCCGAGCTCTTGGTCGAACGGTCCGACCTGGCGGGCGCCCTGCGCTGGGCGACGACCGGGGTCGGGCTGTGCCTGGGCCGGCTGGGGAACGGCTGGGACGCGGACATGCCGCCCCAGCCGGTCCACCCGGTCCAGGTTCCGGCCGGCGGTGACCCGAACGAGCTGCGCCTGCTGCTGACCCTGCGGTTCCGGATCCGCAACGACCTCGGGCTGCCCGAGGATGATTACGACCGGCTGCTGGATGAGCCGCCATCCGGCCCCGTGGCGCCGGCCGCAGACAGCTGACCTGGCCGCGCCGACCGCACGGTCAGCGCGTCCGAGGCCGGGTCCAGGTCGACCAGTACCTGGTCGCCGTCGCTGATGTCCCCGGCCAGCAGCGCGCGGGCCAGCTGGTCGCCAATGGCTGACTGGATCAGCCGGCGCAGCGGCCGGGCCCCGTAGACCGGGTCGAACCCGGTCATGGCCAGCCACTCCCGGGCGCCCGAGGTGACCTGGAGGCTGAGCCGGCGGTCGGCGAGCCGGCTGCCCAGCCTGGCCACCTGCAGGTCCACGATCTGGCTGAGTTCCTCGGTGGACAGCGAGTCGAACAGGATCACGTCGTCCAGCCGGTTGAGGAACTCCGGCTTGAAGGTGGCCTGCACGACCCTCATCACCGCGTCACGCTTGGCGTCCTCGCTGAGCGCGGGATCGGCGATGAACTGCGAGCCGAGGTTGGACGTGAGGATCAGGATCGTGTTGCGGAAGTCGACCGTCCGGCCCTGGCCGTCGGTGAGCCGGCCATCATCCAGCACCTGCAGCAGGATGTCGAAGACCTCGGAGTGCGCCTTCTCCACCTCATCGAGCAGCACGACGCAGTAAGGCCGGCGGCGGACCACCTCGGTCAGCTGGCCGCCCTCCTCGTAGCCCACGTAGCCGGGCGGCGCGCCGACCAGCCGGGCGACCGAGTGCTTCTCGCTGTACTCGCTCATGTCGATGCGCACCATGGCGCGCTCGTCATCGAACAAGAACTCGGCCAGCGCCTTGGCCAGCTCGGTCTTGCCCACGCCGGTGGGGCCGAGGAACAGGAACGAGCCCGCGGGCCGGTCCGGGTCGGCCACCCCGGCCCGGGACCGGCGGACGGCGTCGGCCACCGCCTGGACCGCCCGGGCCTGGCCGATGATGCGCCGGCCCAGCTCGTCTTCCATCCGCAGCAACTTGCCGGTCTCGCCCTCCAGCAGCCGGCCTGCCGGGATGCCGGTCCACGACGCGACCACATCGGCCACGTCGTCCGGCCCGACCTCTTCCTTGACCATCGGCGCCTCGCTCGGCACGGCGCCGTCCGGCTCCTGGGCGGCATCCGCGGCCGCCTCGGCGAGTTCCTGCTCCAGCGTGGGAACCTCGCCATACATGATCTTGGAAGCGGTAGCGAAGTCGGCGTCCCGCTGAGCCCGCTCCGCCTGCCCCCGCAGGTCATCGAGGCGCTGTTTCAGCTCGCCGACCCGGTTCAGCCCGGCCTTTTCCCGGTCCCAGCGCGCGACCAGCGCGGTCAGCTGCTCCTGCCGGTCGGCCAGGTCAGCCCGGAGCCGCTCCAGCCGCTCCTTGCTGGCCGCATCGGCCTCCTTGGCCAGCGCCATCTCCTGCATCTTCATCCGGTCCACCGACCGCTGCAGCTCGTCGATCTCGACCGGCCGCGAGTCGATCTCCATCCGCAGCCGGGAGGCGGCCTCGTCGATCAGGTCGATCGCCTTGTCGGGCAGGAACCGCGCGGTGATGTACCGGTCCGACAGGGCCGCGGCGGAGACCAGGGCGGCGTCGGAAATCTGCACCTTGTGGTGCGCCTCGTAGCGGCCCTTGAGCCCGCGCAGGATCGCGATCGTGTCCTCTACCGAAGGCTCGCCGACGAGCACCTGCTGGAAGCGGCGCTCGAGCGCGGGGTCCTTCTCGATCCGCTCGCGGAATTCGTCCAGCGTGGTCGCGCCCACCATCCGGAGCTCGCCACGGGCCAGCATCGGCTTGAGCATGTTGCCCGCGTCCATCGCGCCCTCGGCAGCACCGGCGCCCACCACCGTGTGCAGCTCGTCGATGAACGTAATGACCTGGCCTTCGCTCTCCTTGATCTCGTTCAGCACGGCCTTGAGCCGCTCCTCGAACTCGCCGCGGTACTTCGCCCCGGCCACCATGGAGCCCAGGTCGAGGGCGACCAGCCGCTTGCCACGCAGCGACTCCGGCACGTCACCAGCCACGATCCGCTGGGCCAGCCCCTCCACCACGGCGGTCTTGCCCACGCCGGGCTCGCCGATCAGCACCGGGTTGTTCTTGGTTCGCCGGGAGAGCACCTGGACCACCCGGCGGATCTCCGCGTCCCGGCCGATCACCGGGTCGAGCGCGCCGTCGCGGGCCTGCTGGGTCAGGTCGATCCCGTACTTCTCCAGCGCCTGGTAGGTCCCCTCGGGATCCTCGCTGGTGACCCGGGCGTGCCCGCGCACCTTCTCGAACGCGCCGAGCAGTTCGTCTGGCCCGGCGCCGGCCCGGCGCAGCACGTCAGCGGCCTGGCCGCCGTCCTTGGCCAGCCCGACCAGCAGGTGCTCGGTGGACACGTACTCGTCGTCCAGCTGGCGCGCCTGCTTGGCCGCGGTGGCCAGCGTGGCCAGCAGCGGCCGGGACATGTCGGGTGCGCTCACCGAAGCGCCGGCCGCCTTGGGCAGCCGGGAGATCAGGCCTTCGGTGGTCTGCAGCACCGCGCCCGGATCGGCGCCGACCGCGCGCAGCAGCGGCTGCGCGACGCCCTCGCCCTGGCTGACCAGGGCGGCCAGCAGATGCAGCGCCTCGACGTGCGGGTTACCGGCGGTGGTCGCCCGCCGCACGGCTTCAGATAGTGCTTCCTGGCTCTTGCGAGTGAGCTTGTCGTCCATGGTTGCTTTCTGGATCGGGTTGATCCGGTTGTTCTTTCGGCCGGCCCGGGGATCAGCCCGGGCCGAACGGCAGGTCCTGGTCGGTGCGGGCGGCCTGGGCCTGCCCGCGGGACCGGCCCGCCATGGGAATGGCGCGGCGGTGCACCGCTGACCGCGCGGCGCCCGGGGCCGGCGCGGCCGTGGTTCCGGGCTCCTGCACGGGTACCAGCTGCGCGTCACCGGATCGGCTGCGCAGCAGGCTGGCCAGCCGGGCCGCGACCGCCCGGGTCGACTCCAGCTCGGTGCGCAACTGGGTGACCTCGGCCGTCACCTCGGCGAGGCGCTGCTGGTGGCGCCGGAGTTCCTCGGACAGCTCCAGGATCCGCTTGATCCCGGACAGGTTCACCCCGTCCTCCTGGGACAGCCGCTGCACCTCACGCAGCACCAGCACGTCGCGCAGCGAGTACCGGCGGCCTCGCCCGGCCGACCGGCCGGGCGAGACCAGCCCCAGCTTGTCGTAGTACCGCAGGGTCTGCGGGTGCAGGCCAGCCAGCTGGGCGGCCACCGAGATGACGTACACCGGGCTGTCGTCGGAAAGATCGAACGGGCTGCTCACGGCGTCCTCACCTCCTGCCGCCCAGCTGTGCTGTTGGTACCGCGCACGTCACCCGCTCCTCGCCCGCTGGAGCAGGTCGTCGCGCGGGTCCTGGCCGGCGGTCGCCTCACGGAACGACTCCAGTGCCTTCCTGGCCTGACTGCTGATGTTCTGCGGCACCTGCACCTGCACGGTGACCAGCAGGTCGCCGTTGGTCCCATCCGGCCGCCGGACACCCTTGCCGCGGACCCGGAAGGTCCGGCCGTTGGGTGTGCCCGGCGGGATCCGGACACTGACCGGGGCGCCGCGGTGCGCAGGCACCTTGATCTCCGCGCCCAGCGTGGCCTCGGGAAAGGTCACCGGCACGGTGACGGTCAGGTTGTGCCCGTTCCGGCCGAAGACCGGGTGCGTGGTGACGTGTACCCGCACATAGAGGTCGCCGGCCGGGCCGCCCCGCTCGCCGGGCGCGCCCTTGCCCTTGAGCTTGATCCGCTGGCCGTCGGCCACGCCCGCCGGGATGCGCGCCTGGATGGTCCGGGTGCTCATCGCCCGCCCGCTGCCGGAGCAAGCCGGGCACGGGTCGTCGACCACGAGCCCGCGGCCACGGCATTCGTGGCACGGCTCGGAGAACGCGAAGCTGCCCAGATTCCGGCTTTCCTGGCCGGTCCCCTGGCAGTTCGGGCAGACCCGTGGCACAGTGCCGGCCTTGGCCCCGGTGCCCGCGCAGGTCGGGCACGCGCCCTCGCCGGCCAGCCGCAGGCTGACGGTCACCCCGTCGAGCGAGTCGCTGAAGGACAGCGACGTTTCCGTCTCCACGTCCGCGCCCCGCCGGGGGCGGGCCTGTGTGGTACGCGTGCCGCCCCGGTTGAACACCCCGCCGAACAGGTCGCCCAGGCCACCGCCTGCGTTGCCGCCGGTGGTGGTGGTGCCGCCGAACAGGTCGCCGAGGTCGAACCCGCCGAACCCGCCGGGCTGGCCAGCGGTCCGGGCACCACGGAACCCGCCGCCGAACAGCGACCTGGCCTCGTCGTACTCCTTGCGCCGGTCCTTGTCGGACAGCGTGTTGTAGGCCTCGGAGATCTCCTTGAAGCGTTCCTCGGCCTTGGCGTCACCCTTGTTGGCGTCCGGGTGATACTTGCGGGCCAGCTTGCGGTAGGACTTCTTGATCTCGTCCGCGCTGGCGGTCTTGGATACGCCCAGGACCTTGTAGTAGTCCTTCTCGACGTAGTCCTTTGTGCTCACTTACCTCTCCCGGGGGCTCAATGGTTTCCCGGTGGATTTCCCCGCGGCTGACCTGGTTCCTGCTGGCTCCCGTCGTCGGCCGCGGACGCTTCGTCCTCGTCGGGCCCTGGCCCGCCGGTGGGCTCGGCCACCGCGACCCGGGCCGGCCGGATGATCCGGTCGCCGACCTTGTAGCCGGGCTGCAGAATCTGGACAGCGGTCGGCTCGGTCACCTCAGCCGAGTACGAGTGCATCAGGGCCTCGTGGACTCGCGGGTCGAACGGCTCACCGGCGTCACCGAAGCTCTGCAGCCCCAGCTTCGCGGCGGTCGTCTCCAGCGACTCACCGACGGACTTGAAGCCCCCGGTCAGCTCGCCGTGCTCGCGGGCCCGGCCGATGTCATCCAGCACCGGCAGCAGCGCGCTCAGCACGTTGGCGAGAGCCTGCTCCCGTACGGCCACCCGGTCCCGCTCGACCCGCTTGCGGTAGTTGGCGTACTCCGCCTGTATCCGCTGCAGGTCCGCGGTGCGCTCGGCCAGGGCCAGGGTCAGGGCGGCGTCAGCCGCCTGACCGCCATGGTCACCGGGCGGCCCGGCGGGAGGAGTCCCGCCCGGCCTGCCCGGTGCCTCGCTGTCAGAACCCTGGCCGCCCGCGGGCGGCTGGGGCCGCGCACCCGGGGGCTGAGCCCCCGGAGCGCTCCCCGGCTGCCCGGCCGCGGGCCGTGACCCCGCACCACCCGGCTTGGATGCCGCGTGCCGGCCGGGCCGGGACTTACCGGGCACGCGGGGGTCGCCGTCACGGCGCCCCTGCGAGCCTGGATCCCTGACCTGCCCGGTCACCGGGTCGATGCGCCTGAGGTCACGGATCACCGGCCCCGTGTTGGCGTCCTCTGGCGAATTCATCAGGCGGCGCCACCTTCGCCTGGCCGCTGCTCCTCGTCCACGATCTCGGCGTCGACGACCTCGTCATCCGCGGCCTGCTGCTCGGCGGTGTCCCCGGCGGGCGTCTCGCTGGCCGTGCTGGCCTGCGACTGGGCGTAGATGGCGGTGCCCATCTTCTGGCTGGCCTGGGCCGCCTTGTCGGTCGCGTCCTTGATCGCGTCGGTGTCGGTGCCCTCCAGGGCCTTCTTCAGGTCGGCGATCGCGGACTCCACCTCGGACTTGAGGTCGTCCGGGACCTTGTCGGAGTTCTCGCTCAGGAACTTCTCCGTCTGGTAGGCCAGCGTGTCCGCGCGGTTGCGGACCTCGGCCTCCTCGCGGCGGGCGGCGTCCTCGGCGGCGAACTTCTCCGCGTCGGCCATCATCCGCTCGATGTCTTCCTTCTTCAGCGCGGACCCACCGGTGATGGTGACCCGCTGCTCCTTGCCGGTGCCCAGGTCCTTGGCGGACACGTTGACGATCCCGTTGGCGTCGATGTCGAAGGTGACCTCGATCTGCGGGATGCCCCGGGGCGCGGGCGCGATGCCGGACAGCTCGAACATGCCGAGCTTCTTGTTGTACGCGGCGATCTCGCGCTCACCCTGGAACACCTGGATCTGCACCGAGGGCTGGTTGTCGTCCGCGGTGGTGAAGATCTCCGACCGCTTGGTCGGGATCGTGGTGTTGCGCTCGATGAGCTTGGTGAAGATGCCGCCCTTGGTCTCGATGCCCAGCGACAGCGGGGTCACGTCGAGCAGCAGGACGTCCTTGACCTCACCCTTGAGCACGCCAGCCTGCAGGCAGGCGCCCACGGCGACGACCTCGTCCGGGTTGACGCCCTTGTTGGGCTCCTTGCCGCCGGTCAGCTCCTTGACCAGGTCGACCACGGCCGGCATCCGGGTGGAGCCGCCGACCAGCACGACGTGGTGGATGTCGCTCAGCTTGGTGTTGCCGTCCTTGATCACCTGCTGGAACGGCGACTTGCACCGGTCGAGCAGGTCGGAGGTCATCTTCTGGAACTCGGCCCGGGTGAGCTTGGTGTCCAGGTGCAGCGGGCCCTGCTCGGAGTGGGTGATGTAGGGCAGGTTGATCGTGGTCTCGGCGGAGCCGGACAGCTCGATCTTGGCCTTCTCCGCGGACTCACGCAGCCGCTGCAGCGCCATCTTGTCCTTGGACAGGTCGATGCCGTAGCCGTTCTTGAAGTCCTGCACCAGCCAGTCCACAATGCGCTGGTCCCAGTCGTCACCACCGAGGTGGTTGTCGCCGCTGGTGGCCTTCACCTCGACCACGCCGTCGCCAACTTCCAGCAGCGAGACGTCGAACGTGCCGCCACCCAGGTCGAACACCAGGATGGTGGCCTCGCCCTCCTTCTCCAGGTGATAGGCGAGCGCCGCGGAGGTGGGCTCGTTGATGATGCGCAGCACGTTCATGCCCGCGATCTGGCCGGCCTCCTTGGTGGCCTGGCGCTGCGCGTCGCTGAAGTACGCGGGGACGGTGACCACCGCGTCGGTGACGGTCTCGCCCAGGTAGGACTCGGCGTCCCTCTTCAGCTTCTGCAGGATGAACGCGCTGATCTGCTGGGCGGTGAACTTCTTGTCGTCGATCTTGACCGTCCAGTCGGTGCCCATCTGGCGCTTGACCGAGCGGATCGTGCGGTCCACGTTGGTGACCGCCTGGCGCTTGGCGACCTCGCCCACGAGCACCTCGCCGTTCTTGGCGAAGGCCACGACGGACGGAGTAGTCCGCGAGCCCTCCGCGTTGGCGATAACCGTCGGCTCGCCACCCTCGAGAACTGCGACGACGGAGTTTGTGGTTCCGAGGTCGATACCTACCGCACGTGCCATGTGTAATCCCTGTGTGTGTGTTGTGGTTCTAGACTTGAGTCTTGAGGGCTCAAGCCTGCCAGAGGCAGGTCACCGCTGGCAACATAGTTGCGTCTAGTAGGCTCAACTTCTGCCCGCGGCGAATCATTCCCAGCCGCCCAGCGGAACACACCAGGCACCAGGCGCCCCGGACTGGGGGCGGCTCACCGGCGGAGTGAGTTACCAGTCAGTAAGATGCCCCGGAGGCCGGACCAAGGCTCGTGATCATCGGTCGGCGCGGCACGGCGTACGCTGGCAGCCGGCACTGTACGGGAGGCACTGTACGGGAGGCACTGTACGGGATCTGCCTGCCAGCCCGGCACGAGGAGGACTTCGTGGTTGTGCGGATCGTCATCGGACTGGCCCTGACCGTGGTCGCCCTGGCCCTGGCCGGCCGCCGCGTGTGGTTCCTGCAGCGGGTGGCCCGGGCCGGGCAGCCCGCGCCGGAACGGATCGCCGCCGTCCGCCAGCACCCCGCCCGGGACGCTGAAGTCGAGGCCACCGAGGTGATCGGGCAGCGCAAGCTGCTCCAGTGGACGGTACCGGGGATCGCGCACGCCCTGACCTTCTGGGGCTTCACCGTCTTGCTGCTGACCATCATCGAGACCTACGGCGTGCTGTTTTCCCGGACGTTCGGGATCGGGGACTGGGCGTTCATCGGCTTCATCGAGGACCTGTTCGCGGTCGCCGTGCTCATCGGCATCATCACGTTCACGGTCATCCGGCTGCGCAACAATCCGGACCGCGAAGGCCGCAAGTCCAGGTTCGCTGGAAGCCACACCGGCGCCGCGTGGGTCGTATTGCTGGGGATATTTCTCGTCGTTGCCACCCTGCTTGTCTACCGGGGCGCGCAGATCAACACCGGGGTCTTCCCCTACGGCCAGGGCGCGTTCGCCTCGCAGGTCGTCGGGCACTGGCTGGCCCCGCTGGGCACCGGGGTCAACAGCGTGCTGGAGACCACGTTCATCCTGATTCAGCTGGGCGTGGTGCTGGCCTTCCTGGTCTTCGTCACCTACTCCAAGCACCTGCACATCTTCCTGGCCCCGCTGAACGTGCTGTTCTCCCGGCGGCCGGATGGGCTGCGCGCGCTGGAGCCCATGCGCAGCAACGGCAAGGTGCTCGACTTCGAGGAGGCGGACCCGGACACCGACGTGTTCGGGCTGGGGAAGATCGAGGACTTCACCTGGAAGGGCCTGCTGGACATGGGCACCTGCACCGAGTGCGGGCGATGCCAGTCGCAGTGCCCGGCGTGGGCGACCGACAAGCCGCTGTCGCCCAAGATGATCGTCCTGGACCTGCGGGACCACGCGCTGAAGAAGGCGCCGTGGACGCTGGCCGGAAGCGATGACGCCCGGGCCAAGCTGCCGGAGGAGGTGCAGGCCGAGGCGGCCCGGCCGCTGGTCGGCGGGGCCGATGACGGCGGGGTGATCGACCCGGACGCGCTGTGGGCCTGCACGAACTGCGGGGCGTGCGTGCACGAGTGCCCGGTGGACATCGAGCACATCGACCACATCAACGGGATGCGGCGGCACCAGGTGCTGATCGAGTCGGCGTTCCCCGTCGAGGCGGCCGGCATGCTGAAGAACCTGGAGAACAAGGGCGACCCGTGGGGTATGGGCGCCGCGCGCCGCCTGGACTGGGCGGACGGGCTGGATTTCGAGGTGCCAGTGGCCGAGGGGCGGCTGGACGAGGACGTGGAGTATCTGTTCTGGGTGGGCTGCGCCGGCGCGCTGGAAGACCGGGCCCGCAAGACCACCCGGGCCATCGCCACCCTGCTGCACACGGCCGGGGTGAAGTTCGCGGTGCTCGGCCCGGCCGAGACGTGCACCGGCGACCCGGCCCGCCGGATCGGCAACGAGTTCGTGTACTCCATGCTGGCCCAGCAGAACGTGGAGACGCTGAACGAGGCCGCGCCGCGCACCGTGGTGGCGTCCTGCCCGCACTGCTTCAACACGCTGGCCAACGAGTACCCGCAGCTGGGCGGGAACTACCAGGTGATCCACCACACCCAGCTGCTGGCCAAGCTGGTCGCCGAGGGCCGGCTGACCCCGGTCGGCGAGGTGGACGAGAAGATCACCTACCACGACCCCTGCTTCCTCGGCCGGCACAACAAGGTGTACTCGCCGCCCAGGGAGATCATGGAGCAGGTGCCCGGGGTGCGGGCCCAGGAGATGCACCGGTGCAAGGAGCGCGGGTTCTGCTGCGGGGCGGGCGGCGCGCGGATGTGGATGGAAGAGCGGATCGGCAAGCGGATCAACACCGAACGGATCGACGAGGCACTGGGCACCGAGCCGGACACGTTGTCCACCGCGTGCCCGTACTGCCTGGTCATGCTGGGCGACGCGATCAGTGAGAAGAAAGCCGCCGGGCAGGCCAAGGAGAGCCTGGAAGTCGTGGACGTGGCGCAGTTGCTGGCCCGCTCGGTGCCGCCGCCCGTCGCGGTGGGCGCGGTCGCGCCGGCCGAACCGTCCGCGACCGCGGGCGCGCCAGGAGTGGCGGACGCTCCGGGCGTCGCGGGCGCGCCGGGGACGGCGGGCGCGCCGGGGGTGGCGGACGCGCCGGGGACGGCGGGCGCGCCGGGGGTGGCGGATTCCCCCGCGAGCACCGATCCCCCTGGCCCGGCGGACCCGGCCCGGCCGACCGAGTAGCCCGCGCCCGGGGACATGGACAGCAAGCGGGCGGAGGCATTCAGCGATGGGGTGTTCGCGATCGCGATCACCTTGCTCGTGCTGGACCTGCGGCTGCCCCCGGCCACGCCGGGCTGCAGCACGCTGAACTGCCAGCTGCTGCACGAATGGCCGGCCTACTTCGCCTACGTGGTCAGCTTCCTCACCATCGGCATCATGTGGATGAACCACCACTCGATCATGGGCAACGTCACCCGGGTGGACCGGCCGCTGCTGGTGCTGAACCTGTTCCTGCTGATGGGCGTGGTGGCCGTGCCGTTTCCAACCTCGATCGTGGCCGAGCACCTGCTGCACAGTGGGGGCGCGGCCGCCGCGGTGACCTACGGGCTGGTGATGATCTACATCTCGCTGGGCTTCGCCGGGCTGTGGATCTACGTCGTCACGCACGCGGCCCAGCTCGGCGGGCAGGCCCACCCGGACACGCTGCGGGGCTCGATACCCGGGTTCACCGGCGGCCTGCTCGTCTATGTGGCCGGGACGGTGATCGCGGCGTTCGGCCTGCCGTTGGCCGCGTTGATCATCTACGGCCTGATCGCCGTCTACTACCTGTTCGAGCACCTGCCCAGCCCGGCCAGCGACTCAGTGGTCGGCTAGGCGGCAGGGCGCCGTGATGCCGTTGACAGGGTCTCCGGGATGTGCGTGGTTGTGGCAGCCAGGTAGTCCTGACTACATGGCTGTGGCTTTCATGCGGTTGGCTGGGGGGGTGCGTGGCTGCCACAGCCATGCACGTGAGTCAGCCGGGTGGGGGTGCGCCAATCGGTAGCCAGACCCGGACCCGGGTGCCCTGGCCGGGCTGTGACTCCAACTGAGCCTGGCCGCCATGGGCGACCGCGATCGCCTGCACGATCGACAGGCCCAGGCCGCTGCCGCCGCCCAGCCCTTCGGCTGGGTCAGCCCCGTCGGTGCGCTCGGCGTGCTCGGCGTGCGGCCCGGCTCCGTTGCCGTGACGGCCGGCGCCGCGGTGGAACCGGTCGAAGGCCCGGGCGGCATCCTGCACCGGCATGCCCGGGCCCGCGTCCGCGACCTCCAGGACCGCCCCGCCACGCACGACAGCCAGCCGGACCGCGACCGGGGTACCGGGCGGGGTGTGCTCACGGACGTTGCCCAGCAGGTTGGCCAGCACTTGCCGGATGCGCGCCTCATCCACGACGGCGATCAGCCGGTCCGGCGTCTCGGCCTTGACCGGGCGGTGTGGCTCCACCGCCGAAGCGTCCGCGGCTGCGTCCCGGACCAGCCCGGCGAGGTCCGTTTCGGCCAGATCGAGCGATGAGGTGCGGTCCAGCCGGGCCAGTTCGAGCAGCTCGGCGACCAGGGTGCTCATCCGCTGCGATTCCTGCTCGATGCGGCGCATCGCGTTGGGCAGCTGGTCGGGGCCGAGTGCCCCCTGGCGGTACAGCTCGGCATAGCCGCGGATCGTGGTCAGCGGCGTGCGCAGCTCGTGCGAGGCGTCCGCGGCGAACTGCCGCACCTTCTGCTCCGATCGCAGCCGGGCCCCGAACGCATGCTGGATGCGATCCAGCATCGTGTTGATGGCCGCGCCGAGCCGGCCCACCTCGGTGCTGTCGTCGGCGTCCGGCATCCGCGCGGTCAGGTCGCCTCGCGTCGTGATCTGGTGAGCAGTGCTGGCCATCTGGCCGAGCGGGGCCAGTCCACGGCCGATCAGCCAGCGCCCGCTGATCGCGAGCAGCAGGAGCAGCGCGCCGCCGGTGATCAGCTCGGCCACCACGATCCCGCCGACTTGGGCGGTGACCGCGGTGACCGGCCGGGCCACGACGAGCACCCCGCCCGCCCGGCCGCTGCCGCCCCGCACCAGCCGGGCCACCGCGCGCAGCCGCGGGCTAGCCGACCTGGGTACCGCGAACGGCTGGCCGCCAACGTAGTCGCGGGCGGTGTGCGTGGCGATCAGGTCCTGGACCGCGGCGGTCAGTTCCCTGGTCGCCGCGGAAGTGCCGGTCAGCGGTTCGACCTGAAGTGGCGTCCGGGTAACTTCCACCGCCGCGTAGTCACCGGGATTGCTGGCGATCTGCCTGGGGTTGCGCTGCGCGGCGGTGATGAGCTCGGTGTTGAACTGGGCGCCGAGCCGCTTGCTCAGCACCAGGGTGCTGACCGTCCCCATCACCAGCAGGAAGACTGCTGTCACCGCGGTGAGCAGCACGAGCAAGCGGGCGCGCAGCGACAGCCGCCCGGAACCGCTCATCCCCGCGGCCCACCGTTCGGGGCGGCGGGCCGCAGGCTGTAACCGACGCCCCGCTGGGTGTGGATCACCGGTGGCCCGAGCGGGTCGAGCTTGTGCCGCAGGTAGCTGACGTAGGTCTCGAGGATCTGGGACTGCCCGGCGTAGTCCCAGCCCCACACGTTCTCCAGCAGCTGGGCACGGGTGAGCACCCGGCCCTGATGCCGCATCAGGTAGGCGAGCAGCCGGAATTCGGTTGGTGACAGCTCCACGGGGGTGCCCGCCCGGCGCACGGTCCAGCGCGATTCGTCCAGCTCCAGGTCTCCAGCACGGAGCAGCCCGGGGTCCGGGCCAGCCGACCCGCCGCCCGCGGTCCGGGCCGCCCGCCGCAGTACCGCCCGGACCCGGGCCACCAGCGCCTCGACCGAGAACGGCTTCGTGACGTAGTCGTCGCCGCCCAGGGCGAGCCCGGTCACCGTGTCCGAGGAGGTGTCCCGCGCGGTCAGGAAGATCACCGGCACCTCATTGCCCGCGGCGCGGAGGCGTCGGCACACCTCGAAGCCGTCCAGGTCGGGCAGCATCACATCCAGCACGATCAGGTCGGTCGGCCCGGCCGCCGCCTGCCGCAGCGCGTCCGTGCCGGTGGCCGCGGTGCGTACCGCGCATCCGTGGAACTTGAGGGCCACCTGGACCAGCTCACGGATGTTTGGCTCGTCATCCACGACGAGCACCTGCGGAATCCGGTCGTTGTCTGTCATGTGACTTGCGTGATCACCTGCCCGGCAGGTTAGGGCACCCGCGTAGCTGGTGGAAGCGTAGCGAGGGGAAGGCGCGACTTCCGGATCCCGGATGAGGCGCCTTCCGTATCCCGTACGACGGAACTCGCGGCTGGATCGCCGGTCAGCTGCCGGATACTGACGGCGAGGGTGCCGGGCCAGCGGATGAGCTGGGGCTCGGCGGCCGGATCACGATGAGCCGGGCATCCTTCGCCCCGGAGACCACCGGGCCGCCCACCCAGACCGGCTGCCCGGTGACCAGCGCGCTGCGCTGCGTCTTGGCGCCGTTCTCCCGGACCACGGTGTTCCCGATCAGGTTCCAGGTCCAGGTGGTGCCGTCGCTGGCCTGGACGACGATGGTGCTGCCGCTGACCGACTGGACGGTGCCGCGTTCGAAGGCGAGAGTTCGCACGCCATGCGCGGTGCGGAAGGTGAACTGCCCGTCGATGCCGCGTAGCAGCACGATCCGGAAGATGCGGTGGCGCAGCCACCGGCAGTGACGAGCCGCGGCCCGCGCGGCCCGGGCCGCCCGCGGCCGCCCGGCAACCCGCGCAGCCCGGGCCGCCCGCCGGGCCCGCACGCACGGATGCGCCGCCGCCCTCGCGGTGCCGCTGTTCATCGTGCCGGTGACAGAGGCGGCCGAGGTCAGCGACAGCGTGCCGGGTGCGTTCGCGGAATTGAGCGCGGTGTTCAGCGTGGCCGCCTGGCTCCCGGGCCCAGGGCTGCCCGCCGAGGCGTTCCCGGCTGCTGAGGTGTTCCCGGCCGCCGAGGTGCCCACCGCCGGGGTTGCGCCGCCGCCGAGCGATAGCCCGGTTATGACGCCGGCGGCCGCCAGCACTACGGCCGCCGTCAGGCCGATGGTCCAGCGCAGCGCGCGGCGCCGGTCCCGCGGGTGGTGCGGGCCGGGTGACCGGGGAGGGAGGGGCCGGGACTGGCGTCCGCCGGGCGAGCCGGGGTTCATCGCCCAGAACTGCTCGGTGGGCCGGGAGTCCTGCGGATCACCGTCAGTGGGCCGGTACATGTTGTCCATGTCAAGTGAGCATTCCGCTGTGTCCTGGGACAGCAGCGGGCAGAACCTGGGATTTCCCTGGGAGCGCGGTGCGGGCTTGCCGGGAACGGGCGCGTCGGCGCCCGGCTGGGGCCCCCCAGGGCCAGCCGGAGGCTACATCCGGTCCGGTACCGGGATGCCGAGCAGGCCCAGCCCGGTCACCAGCACGCGCAGGGTCAGCGCGGACAACGCCAGCCTGCTGTCCCGGACCGCTTCCCCCGGCGCGTTCAGCACCGGGCACTGCTCGTAGAACGTGGTGAACGAGCTGGCCACGTCGAACAGGTAGTTCGCCAGCAGATGAGGTTCCGCGGCATCGCCCGCCCGCTGGACAACCGCGCCGAACCCGAGCAGGAGCAGGGCCAGGGCCCGCTCGGGCACCTCGGTCAGCTTGATCGGCCCGGTGGCGGCGTCCGGGTCGAGCCCGGCCCGGCGGAAGATCGACCGGATCCGCGCCGTGGCGTACTGCAGGTACGGGCCGGTGTTCCCCTTGAAGGAGATCATCCGGTCCCAGTCGAAGACGTACTCGCTGTCCCGGGCGGTGGACAGGTCGGCGTACTTGATCGCGCCGATCCCCACGGCCGCGGCGATCGAGGCCCGTTCCGCCGCGCCCAGGTCGGGACTGGGGTTCAGTTCGTCGAACACCGTCCGGGCCCGCTCAACACCCTCCAGGAGCAGGTCGCCCAGCTTGATGGCGTCGCCAGACCGGGTACGCAGGAGCTTTCCGTCGGTGCTCAGCACGTTGCCGATCTGGGCGTGCTCAAAGCGGGCGCCGGGCGGGATCCAGCCCGCCTGCCGGGCCACCGCGAAGACCATCTGGAAGTGCAGCGCCTGTGCCGCACCCACTACGTAGATGGCCCGGTCCACGTGCAGGTCCCGGATCCGGAACCGGATCGTGGCCAGGTCGCTGGTGGAGTAGTTGTAGCCGCCGTCCCGCTTACGGATGATCACCGGGAGGGGCTCGCCGTCCCGCCCGGTGAAACCGGGCGGGAACGCGCAAAGCGCGCCGTCGCTGATCACCGCGACCCCGCTGGCCTGCAGCTCGTCGCAAACCTCGGCCAGCATGTCGTTGTAGAAGCTCTCCCCGTGGATGTCATCGTTGGTGAGCGTCACGCCGAGCAGCTGGTAGATCCGGTTGAGATAGAGCAGCGACATGTCGACCAGGTCCTGCCACAGCCGGAGCGTGTCCGGGTCGCCGCCTTGCAGCAGCACCACGCGCTGCCGGGCCCGCTCGGCGAATTCCGGATCACCCTCGAACTTGGTCCGGGCCGCCTGGTAGAAGGCGTTTGGGTCCGTTTCCAGCAGGCTGGCTTCGGTGGAGTCCTCGCCGACGTCGCGCAGGTGCTCGATCAGCATGCCAAACGGCGTGCCCCAGTCGCCCAGGTGGTTGTCCCGGATCACGTCGTGCCCGGCGAATTCCAGGACCCGGGCCACCGCGTCGCCCACGATCGTGGTGCGCAAGTGCCCGACGTGCATTTCCTTGGCCACGTTCGGCGATGAGTACTCGACCACGATCCGCTGGGCCGGGTCAGCCTGCGGCGTGCCCAGCCTCGGGTTGGCCAGCTGCTCCATAGCCTGGGCGGCTATCCAGCCGGCGGTGAGGGTGAGGTTGATGAACCCGGGCCCGCTCACTTCGGGCGGCTCGGCCAGGCCGGTTACGTCGAGATTGCGGATGATGTCCGCGGCGATATCCCGCGGTGGCCGCCCCAGCTTCTTCGCCAGCGGCAGGGCGGCGTTGGACTGGAAATCGGCGAACGAGGACGGCCGGATCACCGGATCGGCATCCGCGTACCCAGCGCCGAACGCAGCCCCGAGCGCATCCTGCACCCGCTGCGCGAGAACCTCCCGGGGATCAGCCATGCAACCAGCCTAGCGATGCCTGTCCATCCATTAGACCGGCTAACAGCTCCAAGAACAGTGCCGGCCGGCCAGGCTCCCCGCGAGGCCATTCTCCAAGCGGCCATTCTCCAAGCGGCCAGTCTGGCCCGCGCGCCAGGCTCCCGCCGGGTCAGCTCCGCCGCAGGAAGTGCCGGCCGTGCCCGAGGCGCTCCTTGATTTTCTCCGTGATCTGCCCGTTGACCAGCTCGGCAGCGAGCAGGCAGGCGGAGGTGATGCCGCGGGCGGTGGATGCGCCGTGCGCGATGACGACGGTGCCTTCCAGGCCCAGCAAGGCCGCGCCACCGTAGGTCTCCGAGTCCAGGCGGCCGCGCAGTTCGCGCAGCCTGCGCCGCTGCAGCAGGGCGCCGATCCGGGCGGCCCGCGACTCCTGCAGCACGGCCCGCAGTTGCTGCGCGGCGAACCTGGTCGCACCCTCCAGCGTCTTCAGCGCGACGTTCCCGGTGAAGCCATCGGC
>Ga0335078_10005265_pt1 | contig 19123 bp, 6 predicted proteins | sample Lox_Sample_32_FD_206711 | JGI IMG/M metagenome (GOLD analysis project Ga0335078, IMG submission 206711) | Soil microbial communities from Loxahatchee National Wildlife Refuge, Florida, United States - Lox_Sample_3.2 | ecosystem: Environmental > Terrestrial > Soil > Wetlands | place: USA: Florida... | reverse complement strand
ACACCGCCGGGGCGGCGTGGTGGACTCAGGTGAGTGCCCAGCGCGTACCCGGCCCCGGTCCGCGGCAGCAGGAGCGGCTGTGCGTCTATTACGGCCCGCTGTTCGACCGCTCGCTGGCCGACGACGGCGCCCCCGGGGAGCCGGACGGCCCGCGGCCCAACGCAAGCGCCGCGCAGTTCGCCGGCACGCTGTCCCAGGCCTATTTCGTCTACGAGCAGCTCAAGGGCCTGGCCGTGGACGGAAAGGTGCCCGTTCAGCCGACGATCGTGCTCGACTCCAACCTCGATCAGGTCTCGATCTCATTCGACAACCAGTACGTGATCGTGGCGCCCGACAAGCGCTCGGACACCAGTCCGCCCACGTTCCGGCCTGGCCTGACGGGAACCAGTGTCGTCGTTCCCGTCGAGCGGGAGAGCGTACTCAACCAGTACCTGGCAGGCACCAGTGTCACCACGCCCGTTGTGCAGCCGCCCGGCATGCCGCTGGACAATGGCTCGTTCGTGTCCGACCTCGTCAGCCCGCAAGACTCCGTCCGTATTTTTGACTTCTTCGTGACGGAGACTACCTTGCTCGACCCGTCGACCCACGCCGTCCGTCCGGGGGCGGCCGACGTCTGGGCGCAGAATTACACCGACTGGCTGAAGCCGACGGTGCCCGGCATCACGCTTGCGATCGGCCGCGAGGTGCGCGAGCGGCTGCTGACCGGCCTATGGGGGACGCCGGTGCTGTTCTCGCAGGCCAGCACCCAGTCGAGCGCCGTGCTGCCGACAAGCAACCAGCCAGGCAGCTTCCTGCTCCGTAACGGCGGCGAGACGCTGCTGATCGAGGCGGCCGCGGTGAGCGGCGCCCGCTTCGGTTCGCTCGATTCCTCGCTCAAGCAAGCATTGGCCGTCAAAGGGCTGACCCCGCTCTCGTTCGTCACCCGTAATATCAGCCCCGGCCAGTCGCGCGCGTTCTATACCGCGCTCACCCGCTACCCGTTTTCCGGGCCGCCCCTGATCAACATGTACGGAGCGGTCGCCGGCGACATCGTGGCCCACTTGGACGCGCACGCCGTGGCCGTCATCCTGGGCACCGACATGGGCCGGGCCAAGCAGGTGCTTGACGTGCTCGTGGCCGCGACCACGGCCGACGCCGGCCCGGTGAGCCTGAGCTACCAGGCCGGCGGGTTCGCCGCCGACGACAGCATCCACTCGCTGACCTTCGACGTCACCCGGCTTTCCACCGGCGCGGTGCCCGGGCTCGAGGCTGCGCTCTACGCCGGCGGTATCGACGCCCTGCTCGCGTTGCCGCGGCAGCAGCTGCCTGTCACGGTCGAGCAGCCGTTCACCGCGCTCGGGCCCGCCAAGGGAACCGTGCCGCGCACCGGGCGGCCGCTGCTGACTCCCCCGGCGACGCTGTACGGCGAGCAGGTCGACTTCGACGGTCCCTACGGCCGCTACTACTGGGAGCTGTTCTTCCACGCGCCGATGCTGATCGCCAAGATCCTGCACGACAACCAGCAGTTCGCGGCCGCGCAGGACTGGCTGCGGTACATCTTCAACCCGACGGCCGCACCCGACCCGCTGACCGAAGAGCGGTTCGCCAGCCTGCTGCCCGCGGACATCGCCCCGGCCAGCGCACCGAAGATCTACACCGCGCTGGCCCCGTGGATCACCGATGGCCAGGTACAGGCGTCCGCGCTGACGGCGGATCCTGCGGCGATCGCCAGTGCGACCGCCACCACGCAGGAGCAAGGGGCTGAGCTCAAGAACCTGCTCGTCAACCACTACCTGGTAAAGGCGACCGGACGTTACTGGCGGTTCGCGCCGTTCCGCAACCGCACGCTGGAAGCGCTCAAGGACCAGCTGGGGAACTGCGCCGAGATCGCCGCCTACCAAGACGACCCGTTCGACCCGGACGCGATCGCGCGGCTGCGGGCCGGCGCCTACGAGAAGTCGGTCGTGATCGCCTATATCGAGAACCTGCTCGACTGGGGCGACCAGGAGTTCGCCGCCTACACCTGGGAGTCGCTGACCACGGCGCGGATGCTCTACTCCTACGCTCACGACCTGCTCGGCGCGCGCCCGGAGGACCTCGGACCCGGCGCGGCGCGGTTCCCGGTCACGTTCGGCGACATCCTCGCGCGCTACGGTGACCCGCGCAAGATCCCCCCGTTCCTGATCGACATGGAGAACGCCCTGGCCGGCGGCCAGGCGGCGGGGCCGCTGCTGCTCACCGACGGCACGCCGTTCAACGACCTCGGCGGCGTCTTCTGCGTTCCAGAGAACACCCAGCTCATCGGCCTGTGGGACCGGGTCGACGACCGGCTGTACAAGATCCAGCACGGCCTCAACCTGGCCGGCCAGGCCGAGCCGCTGCCGCTGTTCGAGCCGCCGCTCAACCCGGCCGGCCTGGTGCGCGCCGCCGCCACGGCAAGCGGCCTGCCCGCGCTGGCCGGCCGGCCGGCGCCGCCGGTGCCCAGCTACCGGTTCAGCGTGCTGATCGAGCGCGCCGAGCAGGTCACCGAGACGGTCCGCACGTTCGGCACGGCGCTGCTCGGCGCGCTGGAACGGCACGACGGCGAGTACCTCTCGCTGGTGCGCGCCGCGCAGGAGACCGGCATACTCACGATGACCGTCGCGGCCCGCGCCCGGGCGGTCACGGAACTGCAGGACGAGATCGCCGCCCTCGGGCAGGGACTGGCAAGCGCGCAGTACCGGAACGCCTACTACGCCAGCCTCATCGCGGCCGGCCTCAACCCCGCCGAGATCGCCGCCCTCACGCTGACCGGCGCGTCGCTGTGGACCAGGGCCGCCGCCATCCCGATCCACGGCCTGTCGATAGCCGGCTACCTGCTGCCCACCATCTTCGGCGTGGCCGCGGGCGGCATGAATTTCGGCGACGCCATCGGCGCGGGCGCCGCGATCAACGGCGCCGAATCCGAGTTGCTCAGCACGAGCGCGAACATCGCCGACATCGTCGGCAGGAACCAGCGGCGAGCCGAGGAGTGGCAGCTGCAGCGCCAGGTCGCCGAGTACGAGGCCGAGCAGCTGAAACAGCAGATCACGGCGGCAGGCGAACGACTGGCGGCGGCCAGTCAGGAGCTGGCGGTCACCCGCCAGCAGGTGTCCGACGCGGCGAAGGTGGAGAACATCCTGCGCACCCGGTTCACCAGCCAGGACCTGTACGCCTGGATGGCGGCGCGGGCGGCGGCGGTTTACCTGCAGTCCTTCCGGCTGGCCCAGGACCTGGCGCTCGCCGCCCAGACGGCCTACCAGTTCGAGCTCGACCGCGACGACCAGGTCATCGCCTTCGGCACCTGGGACAGCCTGCACCAGGGCCTGGCGGCGGGCGACGGGCTGGCACTCGGCCTGGCCCAGCTGCGCAAGGCGTACCTGGACAACGACACCCGCCGGCTGGAGATCGAGAAGACGGTCTCGCTGCGGCAGGCGTTCCCGCTCGCCTTCGCGGGATTCCGCTGGGGCCACACCGCGGGCGCGGCCGACGCCGAGCCGGGGACGCTGAACTTCACCCTGTCGGAGCCGATGTTCGACTTCGACTACCCGGGCCACTACAACCGCAAGATCAAGTCGGTCTCTGTCTCCGTGCCCAGCGTCATCGGACCGTACCAGGACCTCCACCTGACCCTGACCCAGAACAGCAACCTGGTGGTCACCGCCCCCGACGCGGCGGCGATCGACTACGCGATCGCCCGCACCGCGGTGCCCGCGCCCGGCCAGGTGGCCGCGCCGCCGCCGGGGTCGGTGCGCGAGGACTGGACCCCCAGCCAGAGCATCGCGGTCTCCCGCGGCGTCGACGACGCGGGCCTGTTCACGCTCGACTTCCGCGACGAGCGCTACCTGCCCTTCGAGGGCACAGGCGCGGTTTCCTCGTGGACGCTCTCGCTGCCGCCGCAGACCAACAGGATCGACTACGACAACATCTCCGACGTCATACTCAAGGTGCGCTACACCGCCCGCGACGGCGGCAGCACGCTGCGCTCGCAGGTCATGCGGATGTACGCGCAGACGGGGGACCGGTACGCGTACCTGAACGCCGCCTCGCTCGACCTGCGCCGGTCCTTCGGCGCCCAGTGGCGGGCGCTGTTCGATCCCCCGGTCGACGGCAAGCAGACGATCACCTTCCCCGTCGGGCCTGGTGCCCTGCTGCCTGGCCTCGGGCCGGTGACGCTGCGCGGCGTGCTCGTGGCCCTTGAGGTGGCCGGCGACGGCACGGTGAGCGACGGCGGCACGCCGTTCCTGACGGTGCAGGCGGGCGGCACGCCGGCCGGCTCGGTCCCGGTCCCGGTCCCGGTCAGCAACGGCTTCGGCGCGGTCCGCCCGGCCGACGTCACGACCCTGGGCAGCAAGATCACCGGCCTGGACTGGAAGCTGCACTTCGACACCAAGAGCGCGCCCACGGCGCTGCTGTCCAGCGGCGGCGTCCTCGATCCGGCGAAGCTGCTGAACATGACCTTCGTGCTCGTCTACTCGGCGGCCTTCGGCTCGCTGTGACCAGTGATCACGACGAAGTGAGCAGGTGAGCACGATGGCCGAGCGCACCGCCGCACCGCCGATCTCCGTCCAGCAGGTAGCGATGCCCCAGGGCGGTGGCGGCGTCCAGGGCATGGGCGAGCACTTCCAGGCGAACGCCTTCTCCGGCGAGTTCTCGTTCGGCGTGCCGCTGCTGTGCTCACCCTGCCGCGAGTTCGAGCCGGAACTCGAGCTGGCCTACGGCTCGATGGCGGGCAACGGCGCCTTCGGGCTCGGTTTCCGCGTGGCGCTCTCGTCGGTCACCCGGCAGACCAGCCTGCGGATACCGCGCTACGACGAGGAAGACGTCTTCCTGCTCGACGGCGACCAGCTCGTCCCGGTGCTCGGCGGCACCGCCGTCCGGACCATCGGCGGTGTCCGCTACTCGGTCACCGCCTACCGCCCGCGCACCGAGGTGACATTCGACCGCATCGAGCGCTGGCAGGCACCGGGCGAGGACTTCTGGCGGGTGATCGACCGCTCCGGTGTCCTGTCGCGCTACGGCCGCGCCACCGCGGCCCGGGTGGCCGATCCTGACGCGCCCGCGCGCATCGCCGAGTGGCTGATCGAGTACTCGATTCACCCGCGCGGCGACGTGCGCGCCTTCGGCTACAAGGCGGAGGACGCGGCCGGCGTGCCCGCCACCGCGGGCGAGGCCGCGCGGTCGCACACGGCCGGCCGGCACCCCGAGCGGATCCGTTACGGCAACGCCGCGGCCTGCGCCGCCGCCGACGGCGGCATCGGCACCGTTCCCGAGCAGCACTGGCACTTCGAGGTGGTGTTCGACTACGGGGAATACGACATCGACCCGGGTAACGACGACCCCTACACGCCGGTGCGGCCCTGGCCCGCCCGCACGGACCCGTTCTCCGGCTACCGCTACGGCTTCGAGCTGCGCACCCACCGCCTGTGCCGCAACGTCCTGATGTTCCACCGGTTCACCGGCGAGCTCGGGCCCGACCCGGTCCTCGTCCACGCGCTCGGCCTCGGCTACAGCGAGGATCCGTCCGGGACCACGCTCACCCAGTGCCGCCTGACCGGCTACCGGCACTATCCAGGCCAGCCGCCAGGTCAGCGCTACCGCACGCGGGCGGTTCCGCCGCTGACCTTGAGCTACTCGCCGTTCGAACCGGGCGCGAGCCTCGCCGCCGAGCCGCTGACCGATGCCGACGGCCGCCCGGTCGAGGGCTTCACCGCGCAGTGCGGCTGGGCCATGGCCGACCTGTACCGCGACGGCGTACCCGGGCTGCTGTACGCCGACGGCCAGTCCGCCTACTACCGCCGCCCGGTGCTCATCCGGTCGGCAGGGGCCGACGTCTTCTCCTGGTCGGCACGCGAGCCGCTGCCCGGCTTTCCGGTGGAGCGCGCGGTCGCCGGCGGTGGCATCGCGCTGAGCGACCTCGACGGCGACGGCCTGCTCGAGCTGGTCAGCGTCACCGACGAGACCAACGGCTTCTATCCCGCGCGGTACGGCGGCGGCTGGGGGCCGTACACGCCGTTCGCGGCCGCCTTTCCCGGGCTGCCCGACGCGGGCTACGATCGCGCCGACCTGGCCGGCGACGGACGGCAGGACATCGTGTGGCGCGAGCCAGGCGCGATCGGCTGGTTCGCCTCGCGCGGCGAGGAGGGCTTCGACGCCGCCAGGATCGCGCTCGCCGATCCCGCGCTGCCGCCTGCGCTGGGCGGCTCCGGCGGCGCCACCGAGCAGATCATGTTCGCCGACCCGCTCGGCGGCGGTACGCCGTCGCTGGTCCGGATCGCCGACGGCGCGGTCGAGTGCTGGCCCAGCCTCGGGTACGGGCGCTTCGGCCCGGCCATCGCGCTTGCCAACGTGCCGGTGATCGGCGAGCAGTACGACGCCCGCCGGGTCCGGCTTGCCGACCTCGACGGCTCGGGCACGCCCGCGCTGGTCTACGCGCACGCCGGCCGGCTGGACGTCTACCGGAACCTGAGCGGCAACGGCTTCGCGGGCGAGCCGCTGCGCGTACCGCTGCCTGCCCCCTGCACCCAGCCCGAGCAGCTGCTGTTCGCGGACCTGACCGGCAGCGGGTACGAGTGCGTGGTCTTCTCCACCGACGACCCGGCGCCGCGGGCGTGGGCGATCGACCTCTGCGACGGCGTCAAGCCGCACCTGGTCGTGGCGTCAGACAACGGCCAGGGGGCCGGCCACCGGGTCGCCTACCGCGGCTGTGCCCGCGACCGGCTGCTCGACGCGCGGGACGGCACGCCCTGGGTCACCAGCATCCCGTTCCCGCTGGCGGTCGTGGCCGAGGTGGTCACGACCGACCAGCCCTCCCAGGTCGCCACCCCGGTGACCTTCCGGTACCACCACGGTCACTACGACCACGTGGAGCGCGAGTTCCGCGGCTTCGGCATGGTGGAGCAGACAGAAGGGCGGGACGGCGCCCTGCTCACCCGGACGTGGTACCACACCGGGGCCTGGCTCGAGGCGGAGCACCTGGAGGCGGCCTACCGGCGCGAGTACTTCGCGGGCGACCACCGTTCCTGGCCGCCGTGCGCCGTGCTCTACGACCTCGGCGACGAGGCCGGCACCGCCGCAAGCCCGGGCGCCGCGCGCGAGGCGGCCGTGGCGCTGTCCGGCGAGATCCTCCGCGAGGAGCGCTACGGTCTTGACGGTTCCGCGGCGGCGACGGTGCCGTTCGACGTGGCCGAGCACGGCTACCGGGTGCGCCTGCTGCAGCCACCGGGCGACGGCGCCCACGGCGTGTACACGGTGCACGAGCGCGAGAACATCGAGGCTCACTACGAGCGCCGCGCCGATGACCCGCTGGTCCACCAGCACTTCGTCCTCGGGGTCGACGACTGGGGCGACGTCCTGCTCGAATGCGCCGTCGCCTGCGCCCGGCGGCCGGGAGCGCCCGACCTGGCGGCCGCACAGGACGCGGCACGGGCGCTTGCGACGCGCCGCGGCTGGCACGCGATCACCGGCGAGCAGGACACCTGGCTGCTCGGCCAGCCCGCCGAGCAGCGCTCCTGGGAGATCGCCGGCCTGGCCGCGGCGGACGTGGACGGGCTGTACTACTCCTTCGCGGCGGTGGACGAGCAGGTGCGGGCCGCGATCGCGGGGGTACCCGGCGCCCCGGCGGCCGTGCTTGCCCAGGCGTTCGCCTACCGCTACGCCGGTGACCCGATTACCCCGCAGGCGCTGCTGGTCGCGCGCGAGGAGGCGTTCGCGCAAGACGCGGTGCTGCGCGCGGTGTTCGCCGGGCAGCCGGCCGCGCCGTCGCTCGGTGACCTGCTGAGCGAAACGGGCGGCTACCGGCTTGACGCCGACGGGCTGTGGTGGAACCCCTCCACCCGGGAGACGTACCACCCGCTCGACGGCTTTTGCCGGCCGGCCAGCACCAGCGACCCGCTCGCGGCGGACGGCGCACGCGTGCCAGGCACCGTCGTCAGCTACGGCTACGACCCGCACTGGCTGCTGCTGACGGGCGCCACGATGAGCAGCAGCGCGGGCGACGTCCTACCGCACGCGGTCACCGCGACCCGGACGGACTACATCGCCCTGGCCGCCTGCCAGATCCGCGATGAGAACGGCGGGCTGCACGAGGGACTGCGCGATCCGCTCGGCGTGGTGATCGCCCTGTCCAGCTACGGGCACGAGTGGCACGACGGCGCGGCCCGCGCCGTCGGGTTCGCGCCGCTGGACTTCGACCAGCCGCCGCGGACGGCCTCATCGCTCGACCAGCTGCTGAGCGACCCGTCGGCCTACCTGGCGGGCGCCGCCTGCATCTGGTTCTACGACCAGGACGCCTGGCGCACCGCCGGCACGCCGACGGTGCTCGCCTGCGTCACGGCGGTCAGCTACCCGGCGACGGACGGCCGCACCGCGTCGCCGCCCGAGATCACGCTCACGTACCACGACGGGTCGCAGCGGGAACTGCAGGAGATGAGCCTGGCCGAGCCCGCGCCGGACGAGGCGGACGAGGCGGACGAGGCGGACGCGCCGGATGCCGGGGCTCCGGCCGCGGTGCGCTGGCGCGCCAGCGCCTGCTTCGGCTACGACGACCGCGGTCGCCCGGTACGCGCCTGGCGACCGTCCTTCGCAAGCAGCCCGGCCTTCGTGGCGGCGGCGGGCCGGCCGGACGCCGGCCTCGCGTCGACGGCCAGCTACGACGCGCTCGACCGGACGGTCCGGGCCGACTACGCAGAGGGAGAGCTGACCGAGGCGTTCCTCGCCACCTGGCAGTACGGGCCGTGGAGCGTCATAAGCGCCGACCGCGACGACACGGTCAAGGAGTCCGCCTACTACCAGCGCTACGTGCGCGACGGCGACCCCGGCCTGAGCCAGTGGGACCTGGACGCCCTGCGCAAGGCGGCCGGCGCCGACGGCACGCCGGCCACGGCGGTCAGCGACAACCTGGGCAACCGCTGCGAACTGCGGACGCTCCTGGCCCCCGGCGCCCCGCCGCTCGTCGAGCGGGCCGGCTACGACATCCTCGGCCGCGAGCTGTGGGCCGCCGACCCGAGGCTGTCCGCGGCCGGGGCGCGGAACATCGAGCGGCGGTACACGCTGGCGGGCGACGCGATGCGCGTCGACAGCGTCGACGCCGGGTCGCGCTGGATACTGCGCAACGCGGTCGGCAAGGTCATCTACCAGTACGACTCGCGCGGCTTCGCGGTCGTCACCCGCTACGACGGGCTGCACCGGGTCACCACGGTCAGCGTGTCCGGCGGCGACAGCGGCGACCCTCCCGCCGTCACCGAGCTGCACATCTACGGCGACAGCATCGACGCCCAGGGCAGCACCCCGGTGCCCGATCCCGCGGCAAGGAACCTGACCGGCCGCGAATGGCACCGCTACGACGACAGCGGCCTGCGCGAGCAGTCGAGCTTCTCGCTCACCGCGCAGCCGCTGGCGACCGCGACCCAGAGCCGGGCCGGCTACCGGCGCCAGGGCGACTGGCCGCTCCCGGCCGTCCCCAGCTGGCCGGCCCGGGTGGCGGCACTCGCGGACGCGCTCGACGGCGAGGTCCAGTCCCGGTCGATGAGCTACGACGCGCTCGGCCGCCTGGTCGCCACCACCGACCCGGCCGGCCACACCACGGCCCTTACCCGCCACGTCTCCGGGCTCGTGGACACGCTGACCTGGACCCCGGCCGGCGGCCAGGCCCGCAGGTACGTGGTACGAACGGAGTACGGCGCCGACGAGCAGCCGACCGCGGTGGTCTACGGCGACGGCGCGGGCCGCCCGGTCGTGACGACGCGGCACGCTTACGATCCGCGCAACGGGCGCCCGCGCTCCCTGGCCGCCTGCCTGATCGACGGAACGCTGCTGCAGGAGCTCACCTACTACTTCGACCCGGTCGGGAACGTCACCCACGTCGGGCAGGCGGGCAGCGCACCGCCCGCCGCGCCTGACGGCGACAGGGACCATGTCTTCGACCCGCTCTACCGGCTGGTGGAAAGCCACGGGCGGGTGGTCGCCGGCTACACGGCGGCCAGCGAACAGGACCCGGGCTACGACCCCTTCTTCCGCCCGGGGCTGCCCGCGGCCGAGCCGTACGCCGGCCGGTTCAGCTACGACGACGGCGGGAACCTGACGGCCCTGGAGTACGCGACGCCAAGCGGCGGCTGGGGTCACCGGCTCGCGGTCGCCGCGGGGTCCAACCGCGCGGTTCCGGTCGCCGACGCGACCAGCACGCCAGACCCGCCGCCAGACTCCCCGCCGGACGGCACGCCAGACGGCACGGAGCCCGCCGCCGGGCTGTTCGACGCGGGCGGCAACCTGCTCGCGCTCGACGGCCTGGCGCTGGACTGGAGCTTCGCCGGCCGGCTGCGCCGGACGGCGGGTGACGGCCAGGCCGAGTACTCGCTGTACGACGTGGACGGCCACCGGACGGCCACGATCATCGAGCGCGGGCCGACGGTGACCCGCGTGCTCTACCTAGGCGACCTCGAGCGGCACCGGGTCAGCGTCGACGGGAAGACGCAGGAGGAGTACGACTGCGTCCGGCTCGAGCTCGACGCGGCCACCGCCGGCTTCGAGCTGCGCTGGCGGACAGGCGCGCCGCCGCCGGGGGCCGCGACCGCCTGGTTCCAGGTCACTGACCTGCTCGGCTCGGCCGTGCTCGAGATCGATGACACGGGCACGCCGCGGCACGGCGAGGAGTACCTGCCCTACGGCGGGACCGCCCTGGCGTACGCCGCGGCGGGCGCGGCGGGCGCGGCGGGCGCGGCGGGCCTCGCGCTCAAGCCCCGGCGCTACGCCGGGCAGGAACGGGATCCGGTCGGCGGGCTCTACTGCTACGGCCTGCGTTCCTACGCCTGCTGGCTCGGGCGCTGGGTCAGTCCCGACCCGCTGCTCGACGCCGACGGCCTCAACCTGTACCAGTACGCGCACGACAACCCGGTCACCGCGACGGACGTACTCGGCCTTGCGGTGGTCAAGGGGGGCGCCAAGGCCGCCAAGAAGGCCAAGATGGCCAAGATCCAGAACGTGACCCACCACCATCTGCCGATCAACTCCAGCAAGTTCCGCTTCTTCCGGCGGATGCAGTACGCCTTCGGCGGCACCCGCAACATCGGCATGAAGAAGCTGCGCCGGGTGACCGGGAACGGCCCGAGGGTCCTCTATCTCCTGGCCCGCAGCATGGGCCTCAGCGTCCGCAAGATGACGCTGCTCTACGAGGAAGTGACCACCAAGGCGGGCACGCTGAAGCATCGCAGCCACAGCGAGGCGGTGCTCCGCGCCGTCGATGAGGTGGGCATCATCAAGGCCGGCAAGCACACGATCGACCTGAGCGACTACACGGTGGAATACGCCGCTTCGACCAACGCGGCATGCGGCGTCCAGCACGAGAACTGCCATGACCAGTCGGTGCCCTTCCTGGGGGCCACGGACTTCTACCACGCCGTTCCGTACAACGGCTCAGCCACGGCAAACAGTTTCGAGAAGGAGAACAACGAGCACCAGCGCAAGTACAGAAAGGGAAAGGGAGGGTACAGGAGCGAAGACGAGTCAGATGACGACAACATGGTGCTTGAGATTCCAACAGAGCAATTCCGCGGGATGAAAGGCGGGAAGGTCACTGACCCGCATACCGGGCAGCCGAAGCAGATAACGGTGGTCGAGGCCAGGACCATCGACGAGTCCATGGCCAGCGGGAACCTGGGCCGCAAGGAGGCCTACACCAAGGGCATCAGGAAGCTCAAGACGGCGTGGTGAGCCGCTCTGGTACCTCCCATCTCACTAGTCACCCTAACCACAAATGATCAACTCAGTTGAGATTTTGCCGATGAATCAGCATCTATGGACAAGTACGGACAGAAGGTGCGCCGTCAGCATCGGCAGCGGCTATTACGAGATAACGGACGAGAACACCGATGGCTGCGTAGGCGTCAACTCGGAGACGAACGAAATCGTGGTGGAAAGCTCCGCGGCATGCGCGGTCAATGGCGGCCTAGGATACCAATGGGACGAGTGGACCACGATTTCATACAACGACGGCGGCCATACCGTCTGGCAATTCCTTAACGTCTATACCGCCGAATGCATGTACGACGATCTGCAACAGCCGGCGATCCAAGCCAGTTGCGTTCCCACGGACAAATTCGAATGGTTCTACTGGCCGGACTCCGGCCTCTGACAGCCGGGTCGTCCGCTTTCTGGCGATTTGCCGGATAAGTTCCCAGCGTTACCGCGGGCCAGAGCATGATCATGAAGCTTTTTTCGCGCTCCAACACGTAAAACCCTTCGCAACCACCAAAGTCTTCGTGATCATGGCGCTTGCAGTAAGCATGCGGGGTAGTCATGCGGCTCACGGTCTTCGGCAGTCCCGGCAGCCCCATTAACCGAACGGCACTGGGCCTGGTGGCATCAGCAGCCAACTGAACGGGGGCATGTTCCACCCATCGCCGGCATCGTCGCCGCGAGCCCGCCGTCGGCCACCACGGCTAGGCGTAGACAGGCACCTCATCGCGCGCGGGCCGGCCGGCCCGGTCGGCGGGCTCGGCAAGCGGGGAGGTGACCTGGAAGCGGTACCCCATCGCGGCCAGCTCCTTCCCGAACCTCGCGGCCGGCGCGTCGTCCGGGGTCGTTTGCCAGCCGAACGCCGGCGAGCAGCTGTAGGCGAGCAGCTTGCCCGGGTACTGCGAGTGGATGACGGCGGCGAACGCGCGGGCCGCCGCGAGGTCCGGCGCCGGGGTCTCCAGCCAGAGCAGGTCGGCGTAGGGCGCGAACGCGAGCGCGCGCGTGCCGCACGCGTACAGGCCCGGCTCCACCCGGTGGAGCCCCTCCGCGGTCCGCTCGCCGGTCAGGAACTCGTGATCCCGCTCGTCGGAGTCGGACGTCAGCAGGGACGCCGCGCGCGCGCCGGTACGCGCGATCACCAGCGAAGGGACGCCGAGCACGTCGGCGGCGAGCCGGGCCGCGGTCAGCGCCTCGATGTGCTGCCCGGTCGGGATGAGGACCCGCTGGCCCGGGTGCGCGCGGGTGCTGCCCGCGGGCAGCTGGTCGTCGAAGCGCACGCCGGCCGCGCCCGCCTCGATCATCGCCTTCATCAGCCCGAACGCGCCCGCCGCGCCGCCGGCGACGACCTCGGCGCCGGCCATGACCGGGTACGGCGACTGGCCGGGACCGGTGTGCCCGGCCAGGTTCCCGTCAGCAGGCTGCCAGCACGGCAGGTAGACGGCCTGCGGCCCGGTCCCGGCCGGCTGCGCCGGGTTGCCGCAGGCGGCCGCCTGGTCACCGGCCTTCAAGCGGGCGACCGAGCCGGGCGGCGCCGGGTTGCCGCAGGCGGCCGCCTGCACCGCGTCCTGGCTGTGCAGGAGGCCCCAGAGCCGGGTTGCGCCGCGCCGGGCAGGGCCGTGCTCCACCGCCGCGCGGCCGCGGAGCCGGATTACGTCACGCGCGCTGTAGTCCCGGGTGATCCCGGCCCAGCGCGGCCTGGTCTGCCACTCCCGCTGCAAGAGCGCCGCCTGCTCGCCGATCGCACTCATGCTGGTCACGCCTTCCTGGTAACGCCGGCCGTGCTGCCCGACTGGCCGTAAACCCATGGTGCGGTCCGACGGCGCGAACCGGCGTCATCTTACTTAGTGAATTTTTCTCATTTTTTCCAGTACGGCTACTGACTGCATTCTTACGAGAAGAAATCCCGCGAAAATTGGTTTAGATCAAAGGTCTAGGCCACTGCCCGCCGATCATCGCTGACCGGGCCTGGCCGCGGAACTCGCGGGTTACGCTGCCGTGAGGCGCTTGCGTTCCGCCGCCACGATCGCGTGCCGCAGGCCGGCCTCCGAGCTGGCGTCCACCGCGTCAGGCGCCGCCTTCGCCATGTCGCTGCGGCGCGCGTACTCGTCGAACGCCTCGCGCTTACCCGCGAGCAGCTCGAGTACCCGCTGGTCGACGCTGTCCTCGCAGAGCAGCCGGTGCACGTCCACCGGGCGCACCTGGCCCATCCGGTGCGCGCGGGCGATCGCCTGCTCCTCGCTCGACGGCGTCAGCTGCGGCTCGGCGATGATGATCACCGACGCGGCCTGGATGTTCAGGCCCACGCCGCCCGCCTGGATCTGGGCGACAAGCACCGCGGGCCCCTTCGAGCTCGTGAGCTCGTCCACCATCGCCTGGCGGTCGGCCGGCGCGATGCCCCCGGTCAGCGGGCCGATGACGCGAATGCCAGGGACGCCGTCCCGCCCCTTCAGTACCCCGGTCACCGTCTCGAGCACGTCGCGGAAGTACGAGAACACGATGACCTTGCGCCCGCCGTCGGCCGCCTCGCCGACGATCTCGACGAGCCGCCGTAGCTTCTGCGATCCCCTGGCCGTTCCCGGGTGGAACGCGGCCCGGCGCATCGCCATGAAGTTCCCGTCAAGTACCGCCCTCCGGTACGCGCGCAGCGCCGCACCCTCCAGCGCCACCCATTCCTGCGTCTCCAGCCGGGCCGGCAGCTCGCTGAGCACGTCTTCCTGATTGCGCCGCAGGTAGACCGGCGCCACCTTTTCCCTGAACCTGGTGCCGTCGAGCGACTCGTCGGCGAGGTCAAGCTTCTCGGCGACCTCCGGGCGCAGGTGCCCGACGAGCACAAGGAACTCCGCCACCCTGTTCTCCATCGGCGTGCCGGTCAGGAACAGCACCCGCCTGCTGCGCGCCGCCCACTCGCTGACCGCCCGGGTGCGCAGCGCGTCCGGGTTCTTCGCGTAGTGCGCCTCGTCGACGACGAGCATCGCCACGGATACGTCAAGGTCTTCGGGCATCGCGCGCAGCGCCTCGAACGTGGTGACCGCCACTCCGCCCTTGGCCAGCCATTCCTGCGTAGCCACGCCCCGTTTAGTACCTGGCAGATGGAGCCGGCGGACATCGAGCAGCGTGTGCCGCTCGATCTCGCGCGTCCAGTTGATGACCACGCTCGCCGGGCAGACGACGAGGAAGTGCGTCGCGCCCTTGGCCGCCAGGTGGCAGATCGCGGCGAGCGACTGCATCGTCTTGCCGAGGCCCATCTCGTCGCCGAGGATCACCCGCTCCTGAACGAGGGCGAACTTCGCGCCGAACGCCTGGTAGCCGCGCAGCGGCGTCTTGAGCAGCGACTGGTCAAGCGGCAGCACGCGGACCTGCTCGGCGATGTCGGCGGGCAGGAAGCCCTGGCTGGCGTCCCCGCCCTGCCCGAGTTCCGCGACCTCGATCAGCAGGCCGTTGTAGGTGACGGGGCGGGCGAGGTAGTCGTTCCACAGCCGGGCGGCCCGCGGTTCCTTGCCGGCTTTCTCCAGCTCGGCTTCCGCCCTGGACAGCCGCTTGCGCGCGGCGGCGGCCTGCTTGGCATTGAGGATCTCATCAAGCCCGGCGAGCGCGTCGCGGGCCTCGGCCTTCTTCCGCCCGGAGAACGTGAAGAGCATCCTCCGCCGGCTCGCGCCGCGGGCCGCGGCGTCGAGGCGGCTGCCGATCTCGCTCGCCAGCGGGCTCAGGTCCGGGCCCTTCAGCGCGGACCTGGCACGCTCGTAACGGCGCAGCGCGGCGATGAGCGCGGTCTGCTCGGGGGTCCGGGCATCCGGGTCGATGCGAACGCGGGTGGCTTCCCCGACGGACTCCCGCAGCCGCTCGGCGGCGGACACGATCCGCCTGGCCGCCCGGCGGCGAACGCCGGGGATCCGCCCAATTTCTCCCGCGCCGGCCGCGAGTACCTGGCCGACCGTTTCCACGCCCGCGTCGATGAGCGGTGAGAACGCGACCTTCTTCTGTATGAGCTCGCGGAGACGGTCCACCGGCGTCGCGTCAAGCGCGTCTTGGACCAACTGGTCACGGACGGCCTCGTACGCTTGCCGCGCGACCTCGCGCGCCTCGCCCGGCGCGGCAAGTACCGCCTCGATCGCGTCGCGCACCGCGCGGCCGTCGGAGACGACGGCGCGGGCGGCAAGCCCAGGGCGCAGCGGCCTCGCCTCGATGAGCTTGTCCCCGGCCGGGCCGGGTTCCGTCGTCGGTTCTGCCGCGCGCGCCACCGTGGTGAGAACCTCCGCATGAGAACTGGCGACCGGACCAGTTGCGACGATAGCGGACATGACCGACAGCCCGCGGCGATCGCCGGGTCAACTGCCCGTGGCGCGGCCGAACTAACCACAGGCCCGCGCTCACCGCGCCGCGGCGATAGCCAACCGAGAGCAGCTCGCCCTGGCGTGGCGCGCGGACGGCCAACCTCATTTCCTGAGGCCTGCTGACGGCCGCCCTTTCGGCCGCCCTGGGGCCGCTGATCTCAGTGCGCGGTTTTACCGGTAAATTTTTGTCAGCGGGTAAACTTTTCACCCGATGTAAAGAAAAGGCGCCCTCGACGTCTTTTGTTTTCCCGCTGTGAAATGTTTACCGGTAAATCCGGCGATGCGGCCCGGCCAGCACGGTACCTCCAGTTCCGGCTTGTTCCGGTCTGGTCGCCGCCCGGCCGGGAACCCGGCACTTCGATCCCGGTCGTTCTGCTGACGTGCGGCTGTCGGACATGTTGGTGGTCGTGTCGCGGACGGCGATGATGCTGGCCGTATGTTCGAGATCTTTATGCCCGGCGGCCACTCCCCGGGAATTCCCGGCCAGGTCCGCCACTACAAGTTGGCTTCGACCAGGTCTAGGTATGAGGTGACGGAGTCTCCTAGCCATGTCCGGGACGGGTCTGACAGGTCTGCTGCGATACTTCGAAGAGCAAGCAGCTGAGCTGACGGGTCACAGGCACTGAAGTCTGGCGTCTTGCCGAGGAACCGGATCATCTGACATGCGCGGGGTGACCGGCGGCCGATGTACTTGCCAGCGATCGGAACATAGCTGAGGTGGATTGTCCGGATCTCGTCCGCGGTTCTTGCTGTGGCGGCCTGCCGGGGACCGCCGGCGTTCAGCTGGTCAAATGACAGAGTCCCCGTCTCGGTTGGCCGACGTTGGAACGCGATGCGCCCGTCGGTCGGCCAACGTGTCCGTGCCGCGGGGTGAACGTGCAGGTCAACCCGGAGCGGTAGCCCCGAGCGAATATGGGTTGCGCCCATCGATGTAGCGCCGGCCGGTGAGTTATGACGGCCGTCCGACAGCAGGTCAGCTTGCGCCCAGGGCCTTGCAGCGGGCTCAGCTACGAACTGCGCGAGGGCCTGGCCTTCCATGAGAATCAGGAGGTCGATATCGCTCCAGTTGTCTGCCTCACCGCGGCCGAGTGAGCCAATCAGGGCCACTCCGTCGACAACAGGGTCAGCCTCCAGCAAACCAAGCACCTGATCAAGCAGATGGTCACGCAGTTCGCCGAGAAACGCCGGCCCGGGTGTCATCTGGCGATCCCCGCACGCGTCCGCATGGCGCTGCCATATTACGCGCCCTGGCCGACGTCCCGGGTATCGGCTTCCGGTTGCAGAGCGAGACGCCGCACAACTCGATCTTCGCCCATGACGACGAGATGCTGATCAACCAGCACGTGAGGCTTGATGTGGGCCGCCAGACTCGCCAGCCTGACGGCCCGCCAATAACTGGCCAGACCCGAGAAATCCCAGGTCAGCGCCACCACGATCAGCTTTTGAGCAGCTGCCGCGCCATCACCATGCGCTGGATCTGGTTGGTGCCCTCGTAGATCTGGGTGATCGTGGCAGTGGTAGCAGTTTCCGCAGTTCAGCGCCCTAGTGGACCCCGCGGTGTCAGCACCGATTCAGCACGCGCTGCCCGAGCTGAATCGCGTTTCCCGTCCGGCCCGCGTCCGTCGCGGATCGTGGTCCAATCGCATGCCGAGAAGGCATCACAGGTCTAGTGGTCCGTTTCACCGCCAAGACGCTCGCCGAAGCCGCATTGGAGCGCCGTCCCTGACGCTGTTGAGTGAGTTGTCCTACGCCGATTCGCTAGCCTGCTCACGTTCGATCTCAGCCTTAAGTTCCTCGTCGACCTGAACGACGTCCTCGGCCTCATCGGACCCGGCCGGGGCGTCGCGGCGCCACTCGCCGGGGTCGATGCCGTACTTCTCCGACAGGAAGCGTAGGCGGTAGACCGCCTCCGCACGGCGGAACGTCTGGTGGGTAAGGCCCGCGTTGACGGCGCCGTTGATCACGGCGCCCGCGACCGGGACCGTCTGCGCGAGCTTCGCCTTGGTGAGCTTGAAACCGAGCGCCGCGTAGACCCGCTGGATCACGTTGACCAGCACGTGCTTGTTGAGCTGTTTCCAGGCCGCCTGGCGCATCATCTCCTGGGCGAGCTTGGACAGCGACGCCATCGCCGCCGCCTTCCCGCCCAGCGAACCCGCCGAGGCGAGGGACAGCACCCCCAGCGCGAAGAGCTCTTCCTCCGGCTGGCAGACGTCGTAGCCGTACGTGGACGCAACCAGGCCGATGGACCGCCCCATGACCGCCATCGTGGCGGTGACGTCGGCGGCGATCGCGCCGACCGCGACGCCAGCGGTGACGCCGCCCGACACAGTGGCGGACACCTCGGCGCCCGTCACCATGAGCGAGGTCGCTGCCCCCTCCGCCGCCGAGCCGACGGTCCAGCCAAGGCCGGACCTGCGCAGCTCATCGCATTCTTCGAGGCTGAGCCCGCGCAGGTCGCTCAGCTTTTCCACCGAGGGGTGCCGCTTCGACACGCGGCGCACCACCGCCTCCGGCCGTACCGTCCTGAGCGCTGGGCGGAAGGTCAGCGCCATGCCGCCGTCGAAGGCCTTCTCCATGACCCAGTCGGCCTGATCACGGCCGGGCATCTTCTCGTACCCGGCCGTGATGGCCTTGCCGGCCTTTCCCGTCAGCTGCCGAACGCGAGACGGGACGAGGCGTTGCGTGCGCGAGTCGTAGACGGCCTTCAGGCAGGCGTCCCACGCCGTGCGGTCGTAGGCGCTCATCTCATCCAACCCCATGGCTCCCCCGGGAGACGCTCGTTACAGGTGGTCACTGGCGGGAACTCGGCGTGCGAGATGACTCCGGCCTATACCGGCATACCAGGAATATTCGGTTAAAGTATAAGATTTCTGAAGATTTGGATGGGGCTGCCATGGTGTCCTGCCCCGCCAGGCTTCGAGCCTGGCGGGCAGGAGGGATGCCGCAGGCGTTGCCTGACTGGAGGAACTGGCGGTCGGTGACAAGGTGCTGGATCTGGCTGGTCCCTCGTAGGTCGCCCGTTGCGGAGTGGCGTCCGGCGAATGGGGACAGATCAGTCAGGCCGG
>Ga0335078_10005264_pt1 | contig 19125 bp, 18 predicted proteins | sample Lox_Sample_32_FD_206711 | JGI IMG/M metagenome (GOLD analysis project Ga0335078, IMG submission 206711) | Soil microbial communities from Loxahatchee National Wildlife Refuge, Florida, United States - Lox_Sample_3.2 | ecosystem: Environmental > Terrestrial > Soil > Wetlands | place: USA... | reverse complement strand
TGTTTATTGAAACCCTTCCCAAACGCGGCTACAAATTCATCGCGCCACTTCAGGCCGCGGAGATTCAGGAAAACAGGAATCACGAGCCCGTCCGCGCACAAGGGCCGCGCCCGAGGAACAATCCTCTGAAACGTATCTATCTAAGCCTTGTGGTTGCTGCCCTGTTACTCACCGGAGTAGCCCTCTGGTACATCCGGCCGCCGCGTCTTCCCGTCGTTACGAATGTCGTGCAGATCACAAATGATCAAAAGGCAAAAAGCCCCATGAATCCGTTTGTCACCGATGGCGCCAATCTCTATTTTATCGAAGGGATGCCTTGGACTACTGGGTCCGGGATCGCTCAAGTATCGGAGACGGGGGGAGAAACCACCTGGATTACGACTTCCCTTAAGGAACCGCTGGCCATCTATGCAATTTCCCCTGACCGCTCGAAGATGCTGCTCGTAAATGGCACCGCCGTGGGTGCCGATCTTGCCGGCGAACTTTGGGAGCAGCCACTGCCGGCGGGCACTCCTCACCGTGTTGGAAGCATCGTCGCGTCCTCCGCAACCTGGACTCCTGACGGGACAAAAATTGTTTATTCGCATGGCCACACAATCATGGCTGTGAACGATGACGGGCGCGAGCCTCATCAGTTGGCAGAAGTGCCGGGGGTCCCGCGTGCGCTCCGCTTCTCTCCCAATGGCCGAACGGTTCGCTTCTGCTTGGTTCACCCGGACGCGGAGTCCCGTTCCCTTTGGGAAATGGACGCTGACGGAAGAAACGTTCACCCATTGCTCCCGAATTGGAAAGTATCGCCCTACCATTGCTGCGGAAATTGGTCGCCAGACGGCAATTTCTATTACTTTCAGGCCGGCCGTGGAAGTGCCCAAGCCGTTTGGGTGCTGCCTGAACGCCACTCCTTCTTTGGAAGCCGTACGCCAGTTCCCTCTCGTCTGACGTTTGGGCCGCTGCGCTTCAATTCTCCTGTGCCTAGCACCGACGGAAAGAAGCTCTTTGTCGTTGGCGAGAACCCTCGCGTCGAACTCATGCGTTATGACCTGAAAGCCCACCGATTCGACTCTTATCTCCAAGGCATTTCTGCCGGCCCGATTGATTTTTCGCCCGATGGGAAATGGATCGCCTATGTCTCCTATCCTGAGATGACTCTCTGGCGATGCCGCACCGACGGAAGCGACAAAATGCAGCTCACGTTTCCTCCCGTAAGTGCCTATGAGCCGCGTTGGTCACCGGACGGTTCCACGATCGCTTTCCTTGACGTGCAGTTCTCTCGTCCTTGGAAAATCCTGCTGCTTCCATCGTCCGGCGGCACACCTGACCTACTCACGCCCTCTGACTCCGAAGCGGCGGAGAGTGACCCAACTTGGACACCCGATGGAGGATCCCTCGTTTTCGCAAGATCCGGCGGAGCTGATAAAACCAACATCGCGATTTCTCGCCTGGAATTGAAAACCAGGAAGGCCATCAAAATTCCGGGGTCCGATGGGTTTTTTTCCCCCCGACTCTCGCCGGACGGCCGCTATATCGCCGCCCTTACAAATGGACAAAAGAGGCTTATGCTGTTCGATGCGAAGGCGAATCGTTGGTCGCTTTTGGCCGAGGGCGAAATGTTCAGCTACAACGAATGGTCGCATGACGGAAAATACCTTTACGTGCGTGAGAACCGCGGCGGCTCGGGCCAATTGGTCCGGGTAAGAATCCAGGATCGTGTCCGAGAGACCGTTCTCAGCCTGAAAGATTTTCCCCAGCTTGCTGACATATTCACTGGCTGGATTGGCCTGACTCCGGATGGCGCTCCTCTTTTGATGCGTGACCGCAGTGTCCAGGAGATTTACGCGCTCGATCTTCGCTTCCACTGAAATCGTCGCTCTCTCCCAGAACGCGCCGAAGAACAAAATGCCGACCAAAACGAATCCAAACATGGCCATCGCCAATGCCCTGTGCGGTGTCAGGTACATTTCCAGCGACCGCTCCGGGTGTCCCAAATGCAACTGCAGAGGAGCACTGGGTGATTGCCGACCTGATTGGTAAAGGGAAACACATCCGCACAGTTCCAGTTCCCGTTTGGGCGAAGAACGCGCTTGATGCGTGGAGATTTGGGGGCACGTTGTACCGTCCAATCGAGCGAGCGGTAGGCGCATTATTAGAACTCAAGAACTTAAGGTAGCTGCGCAATCGCAACAGAGTTTCCGGGCCCGAAGTATTCGCCATGGCTAGGGCCGAATCGAGCGATGAACTCCGACGGACACCGGATTTATCGGTGAAGTGGGTACTGGGGGGGGGAAGATGTCTGGTTTGGAGAGTTCTCTGGAGTTAACGCGGTGTTACTAGGCGTGAGCGCGAGCAGTTGGCGGAGTCGATTTTTCTGAAATCAAAGATGGTGCAGTTCCGTTTCCTCCAACCGAGCTGTCGACTTCCAAGAAGTCGTACAAGTGTCCGTCACTGGCCAGAAACGGGGTTCGGGTCCGTAGCGTTCTTCGTGGATGACCATACTGAACGCGGCGCAGGAGGCCGCGAGTATGGGACATCGTAAAAAGACAGGCAAACGCTCACGGGCTAAAACGATACTTCGGCTGCCCGACTTGGAACAATCGAAAAACGCAGTTCTGAACTCGCTCCCAGCGGCGAGTTCCCAAGAGTCGTATGGACACGCCATCGATGAATTCATCGGTTGGTACTGTTCCGAGCCGCGTTTGGCCTTCAACCGCACTGTTGCACTGTTGTCCTTCGTTACCGATTTTTTCTCGAACAAAAGAACCTCGCACCCTCGACAATCAATGTACGCTTAGCGGCTGTCAGACGACTGGCACACGAGGCGGCTGATACTGGACTCCTAAGTCCCGAATTGGCAGCCGGAATCGGCCGCGTTAAAGGTGCAAAACGCTTGGGTGTTCGGATCGGAAACTGGCTAACCGTAGAACAGTCCAAAACCTTGCTCACGGAACCGCAGGGAGGCAGCCTGCGAGACAAGCGTGATCGAGCGATTCTAGCCTTGCTCATTGGGTGCGGCCTGCGACGTGCGGAGCTGGTAGGACTCGGACTGGAAGATTTTCAGGTCCGCGAAGAGCATTGGGTAATTGCCAACTTGATTGGCAAAGGAAAACACATTCGCACAGTGCCGGTTCCGGCCTGGGCAAAGCGCGTTGTTGATGAGTGGGCCGATGCAGCTAGTATCAGCACAGGTGCGCTCTTCCGGCGAGTAAGCAGACTCGGAAAGGTATGGGGCGTACGCCTCACGCCGAAAGCCATCTGGCACATCGTCAAGGCGGCCGCGAAACGTGCCGACATCAAGAATCTCGCTCCGCATGACCTACGCCGGACCTGCGCGCGACTCTGCCACTTGGCGGGGGGAGAACTGGAACAGATTCAGTTCTTGCTTGGCCACGCATCGGTTCAGACGACGGAGCATTATTATGCGCACCGGAACGTTATGTAGAGTCACTGTTGTAAGTACTTGCCGGTTAATTCATTCCTGTTGGATTACAGCACATAAGATTTCATGATGCACTCCTCGGTGGCCATGGAGCCGCCGCATTTTAGAGGAGGTTCGTCATGGAACAAACCCATTGTCCAACTTCGGAGAACTTGCAACTGGGGCGACTCGTCGCTGACGCTGTGGTCGAAATCGAACGGCTGGGCTACAGCAGGAGATCGCGGAATCGGTATCGAGCAATCTGGGAACACCTCATCGAATTTTCCCACCAGAAGAACCTGGGAAACGAATTTTCAGCGGATTTGGCTGCACGCTTTTTGGAGGAATATCGCGTCAGCGATAAGCAGGTGGATGGGCCGGGCGATGGCAGGCATCGGCATGTGGCGTTCGGCGTAAAGGTGCTTGCCGAGTTCGCTAAGACCGGGCGCATTCAACGAGCAGTGACGGAGGTGCAGGCAATCCATCTTGTCCCCACCATGCAGCATACACTTCGCGATTACGAGCAGTATTGTAAGGATCGGCTCCATTTTCGACCATCGACCCTTTACCGGTGTACCACAGAACTGACAATCTTCTTGGACTTTCTCCATTCCAGGAAAGCGCGGACACTAGACCAAATTCAGGCGGCGGATCTGTCCGAGTTCGTATCCTATAGAGATCACTTGAGGCCAGGGACGGTTAGGGGACTTCTATCGTATGTGCGTTCTTTTCTCCGGTTCCTCACCATGCGTGGGATTCTGCAAAAAGATCTCAGTGTGGAGCTGCCGAAAATCCGCGTTCCGAGAGATGCAACGATTCCTTCGGTGTGGGATCAGGAACTCATCGTCAGGCTTCTGGATGCAGTCGATCGCAGTTCTGCAAAAGGGAAGCGAGATTATGCCATCCTCTTACTGGCATGCCGCTTGGGATTGCGTGCTGGGGATATTCGCACACTGAAACTGGATAACCTGCGTTGGGCGGAGTCGACCATGGAAATCACGCAAGCGAAGACAAACACGCCATTGACTCTGCCTTTGACCAGCGAGGTCGGTGAAGCTCTGATTGACTACTTGAAGTCGGGCCGTCCCGAAACGACACACCGAGAGGTATTCCTCAAGGTGAACCCGCCGTTTGATCCTTTCAGGGAAAACAACCATCTGAACGACATTGTTAAGTATTGGCGCCTGCTAGCGAGGATCACCTTTCGGAGCCCACAAAAGCGCGGTCTCCATTCACTTCGCCACACTTTAGCGACTCGGCTTCTAGAAAAGGGGACGCCGCTTCCGACCATCGCGGAGATCTTAGGTCATACCAGTTTGGAATCAACACGTATCTACGCCAAGGCGGATGTAGAAGCTTTGCGGGGTGTGGCATTGGATCTAGACGAGGTGAATCATGCCAGCTGATTCATCCAATGGGTTCCAAAGCGTTTTATCTGCTTGCATGGAGAAATTTCTTCAGGAAAAGCACGCCTGTGGATACGCCTATCATGAAGCGACTCGAGTCTTGCGGCGCCTCGACGACTTTTTGGTGCAGGAGGGACTGACGATCCAAGAGTTACCTGGCTCTGTCGCCCGGAAATGGTTAGCAAAGAAAGCCCACGAAAGTGCGGGAACCCACCAGCAAAGGATCACTGTCACTCGGCAATTCTCCCGCTTTTTGTTGCGGCTCGGCCATTCCGCGTATGTGCCCGATTTCACATTAGCAACTCGAAACCGATCAACTTTCGTGCCCAGAATGCTGACTGACGGAGAGCTTCGAAAGTTCTTCCGGGCCGTGGACGCCCTCGAACCTACGGCGCGTTCGCCTTTGCGGCATCTTATTATGCCGGAAGTTTTTCGTCTGCTGTATGGCTGCGGGTTCCGTCTCGGAGAAGTGCTGAAACTACGGGTTCGAGACGTCGATCTGAATCAAGGCATCATCACGGTTCGCCAAGGGAAATTCCGCAAAGATCGCTTGGTTCCTCCCGCCTTGCCCCTCGTAAACCGCTTGCGAAAGTACACTGCCCATTTTGAAAAACGCCCGCCCGATGCAATTTTCTTCCCGAGACCAAATGGAGGGCCCTTCAGCTTACGCACCGTTTACACGCTGTTTCGTCAACTGTTGTTGCAGTGTGGAATTTCTCACGGCGGCCGAGGTAAGGGGCCCAGGATCCACGACGCACGTCACCAATTTGCTGTTCAGGCCTTACGACGGTGGTACCAAGACGGTGAAGATCTGGATGCCAAACTTCCTCTTCTGGCGACCTACCTCGGGCATGTGAATCTTTCCGGGACTCAGCATTACCTTCATCTGACCGCCGAACTTTTTCCCGAGATTACGGCACGAGCGGACGCAGCCTTTGGTGACATCATTCCGCGGAGGGTCGAGCGATGAAACCGACCAGTTTCTCCGTTCACGTCACGAGCTTTTTGACGCACTATCTGGCCGCCCAGCGGAATGTCAGTCCGAACACTATCAAGGCATACCGCGACGTGTTCACTCTCCTTCTCCGATTCTGCCGTGATGTGCAGGGAATCGCTCTGGAGAAGTTACGTCTCGAACAGATCGATGTTTCGCTTGTCGAAGCATTCCTGGACTACCTGGAGCGAGAAAGAAAGTCTTCACCCCGCACACGAAATCAACGGCTTGCAGCCCTGCATGCATTCTTCCGATATGTTCAGGCGGAAGAGCCGACCCGCATGCATCAGTGTCAAAAAATCCTCGCGATCCCGCTGCGGAGACACACTCGCCCAACCGTCAGCTACCTTACCAAATATTTGTGGGCGCATATCCTGGCGCGGCATTATCCCCCCACGCCAGAGGGCCGAAGAGATGCGGTCTTGCTGAGCGTACTTTACGACACGGGAGCGCGTGTTCAGGAGTTGGTCGATCTCTCCGTCGGAGACGTGCGTTTGGATCCACCCGCGCAGATTCGCCTTCTGGGAAAGGGGCGCAAAATGCGCGCTGTGCCTTTGATGGCAAACACGGTTCAGCTTCTACGCAGTCACATGCAGGAAAACCACCTCGATCATCCCGAAAAGTTCGACAAGCCTCTTTTCCACAACGCGCGCCACGAGCGACTGACCCGTTCGGGAATTCGCTACATTCTTAACAAATACGTCGTTCTGGCACGAAGCAAGTGTCTGAGTTTAAACCGAACCGTAAGCCCGCACACGCTGAGACATACAAAGGGTATGCACCTGTTGCAGAGCGGAGTCTCGCTCGACATGATCCGCGACTTCCTCGGCCACGTGGATGCTAAAACCACTCAGATTTATGCGAGGGCAAATCTGGAGATGAAGCGAAACGCACTGGGAAAAATCAGTGAGCCTTCGTTAGTCCAGGCGATCCCTTGCTGGCAGCAGAACAAGGACCTTCTTGACTGGCTCCATTCCTTGTAACCCTTCCTCAGGACACGCGTCCATGGCAACCGCGACCCGACCTCCACCAGTCAACCGAGAATATTATGCTGAGCCCACACAAGCGTGCCCGTTGACAACGGGCGACTTAGGACACCCACTACACATATCTACTTTCCGCACATTTCAAATGTGCTGCAGCACATTTGCATTACCGGGGATGCAAACAGAAACTGCGACATGCGGTGAATGACAACCTGGGACTGGAAGATGTCTGACGGTGTATTTACGTATTCACGTATTTACGGCCTCGAACGGGACTTCTGGCCCGCAATGACTTCCGGTTAGCCCGTGATCGAGGCACAATCTTCGGTCACAAGCTCATTGCGCCCGTGGTTCCGGCAGGTGCTAGTCTGGCGTAACAGCCGATGAACAACCGTGAAATCCAGGCAGCTTGGAAGTATCACGACGACACGAAGCACTCCTACTGGAGTGTTCGTAACCATCCTCACTTCCTGGACTGGGCGAATCGTCCGTTGCCTTTCAAAATCTACCCAAACCTAGAGCCTCTTCCACTGCCGCGGGACGTGCCGCAAACAGGGGTGGCCGCGCTCTCCGCAATCTCAAAACCAGTGCCTTCTTCGCGGTCTGATTCGGTCCCTGGGGTTCAGGATCTGGCGCGCCTCCTCTATTTCTCGGCAGGGATTACCAAACAGCGTGCATATCCGGGTGGAGAAATCTACTTTCGCGCTGCAGCTTGCACCGGAGCGCTCTACGAGATCGAACTGTATCTCGTGACTGGCGATCTCCCGGACTTGGATGCCGGTGTGTATCACTTCAATCCGGCGGATGTATCGCTGCGGCTTCTGCGAAAGGGTAATTTTTGCGGAAACCTAGCTCAGGCGACGGCGATGGAACTCGCGGTGGCTCATGCGCCCGCGACGATCATCTGCACCGGAACATACTGGCGGAACGCTTGGAAGTACCAGGCGCGCACCTATCGCCATTTCGGTTGGGACACCGGCACCCTGCTGGCAAATATGCTGGCCGTTTCTGCGGCTTCAGGGCTGCCGGCCGAGATTGTGCTCGGGTTCATGGATGCCGAGGTGAACCACCTACTCGATCTGAATACGCGGCGTGAGGTTTCCTTGTGCCTCGTACCGATCGGACGCACATCGGAGAGTTCGCTGCCCGCACCGAGAGAGGCTCCAGCGCTGGGCCTGGAGACGATCCAGCTTTCACCGCACGAGGTCGAATATCCCGCCATGCTTGAGATACACGACGCGTCTTCGCTGGAGTCCGTAGAGGATGTAAATCATTGGCGCGGCAAGCCACCAGCCCTTTCATCTTCTGCTCTGGCGGGCGAGGCAGTTCGCCTCCCGCGCCTGCCCGAAGAAGAACAACCGAAGGACACGATCGAACAGGTAATCCTGCGCCGCGGCTCTACCCGAACGTTCGATAAGGCGGCGTCAATTACACTGGCGCAACTTTCTACCATTTTCGACTCCGTCACGCGAGGTCTTCCGGCTGACTTCCTTGAGCCTCCCAGCGCGCAGCTTAACGATCTTTATCTGATCGTGCATTCAGTGCAGGGGCTCAAGCCAGGCACATACTTCTTCGGGCGCGAGCACAACGCCCTGGAGGTTTTGAAGGAGGGGGAATTCCGCGCGGAGGCCTACCGTCTTGGTCTGGAACAGGAGCTGCCGGCGGACGCCTGCGTGGACATCTTCTTTCTCGCCGATTTAAAACGCATCCTGGAGCGATATGGGAACCGCGGCTACCGAGCTGTCCAGCTCGAGGCGGGTGCCATCGGCGGCAAGATCTACCTGGCTGCGTATGCCCAGCACCTCGGTGCGACCGGGCTGACCTTCTTCGACGATGATGTAATTAAATTCTTTTCACCGCACGCAAAGGACAAGAGTGTCATCTTCCTGCTCGCGATTGGCAAGCCGCTGAAACGCAAACTACAGTAGGGCCAACTCGGGGGTGGTCGGCAACTCAGAAACTATCCACAAACGCTAGTAAACGGAGTTCGAGGGAAATGACCCTGTGCTGGCGATTTGGAGTTGCGGAAGGGACGGCAGGGGGGAGCGCGATGGCGTTTCGAGGGCGCCGAGCCACAGGCGGATCGTCGCTCGAAGCGGGGCGACCGCGACTCCGGCAAAGGCTTCTGGGTATGTGTCGAGGCGGCGCAGCGCTGATCGCAGCAGCGAGATGGTTCCCGCGTTGTTGCCGCGCTGAAAATGGTGGAAAGCAGCAGCAACCTGAATCAGCCCTTGCAGAAACGTCTTCTCCGGCTCTTGCGCCGCGAGCCACACGGATTCCCAGTGTTCGTGGGCCTCGAAGAAGGCGCCCGAATGGAAGCAGCGCAGGCCCTCGTGTAAGTCCCCTCGGGTCCAATCGAGTGACATGCAGCGGCGGAAACATGAATCCGTTTCGCTGTCGTTGGCCCTGAGAGAGAACACAATTGAATTCAAGCCCATTATCGTGTCCCTCCGCTCGGCATGAAACCCTAACTTCTTCAGAATTCGAATCGAAGCGATGTTTTCGGGATGAACGAATGCCGTCAGTCGGTCGATGTGAAAATCATCAAACGCAGCACGAACCCAAGCACATGCTGCCTCCGTCGCCAGCCCCTGGCCCCAATAGGGTTGGGCAAGGCGGAAGCCCAGGTCGATCCAACCGTATCCCTGCAGCACGAGCAGTCCCGAATCTCCAATGGGACAGCCCAAGTGACGATCCAAGACGATCCACTTGCTGAAGCCATGTGCAGCTTGGTGTTCCTGATATTTGGCTAGGCGGGTCTTAGTCTGCTCTATGGAAGTATCGGGACCACTAGGAGTGAAGCCCATCACGATCGGGTCCCCGAACCATGCGAACGCCGCCTCAACGTCCTCCGACTCAAACGGACGGAGGATCAGTCGACGAGTCTCAATTACGGTTCGCACGGGCTCGTTGTACGGTTTATTAATGTGGCCTCTCTGCGCCCCGGATCTTAGGCGGCTCTCCTGGTAGCGGCCCCGGCTCTTCATCTTCTCGTTCTTTGTTTATTCTTGGCGCTGGTAGGAACACGGTTTCCCGATTCTTCACTCTGCCTTTCCCCCGCAGCTTTTGTGCGAATGGGTTCCAGCATTTGGAACAGATATCGTATTCCTTGCCCTCAATTTCCTTCTGCAGGCAATCTTTTGCTTCTCCGCAGAGATCGCAAATAATCATGAATTCCCCTCCTTGAAACTCGCTGCAACTGTTCTTGATCCTTTCGTGCAGCGTACACGGGAAACTGGCATGGAGTCCACATAACGGGGTTCGAGGAGATCAGCAACACATTTCCTCCAACGGGACTTCTGGCCTGTCTTTTCCGCGTGGCGGAACTTCCGGTTTGCTCGTCACCCGCCCAGGACGCTCAATTACCAGCGGACTCGTCGATGAATCTTATTCGGCGCGCAGCGCCTCCGAGGGAGATATCCGGCTTGCACGCACAGCGGGAACTAATGCTGCGATCAGCGTCGAGAAGCTGAGTGTCAGGATGGCCAGGAGAGTCGTCGCGGGGTCATACGGATTCAAGCCGTAGAGTTGGCTGCCTAGGAATTGGCCCACTCCCAGAGCCAGCGGAAATCCGACAACCAGGCCTATAGCTACCAGGGCAAACGCTCCTCGTACTATAAGGGCCGCCGCTTGTGCGGGAGTGGCCCCGAGCGCCAGCCGCATCCCAATCTCGGTGGTGTGTCGTCCGACGTTGTAGGAAGTAACTCCATACAGCCCGATGGAAGCAAGGACGAGCGAAAGTATCCCGAAGAATGATGACAGTTGTGCTATCAGGCGCTGTTGCCGGAACTGATTGGATACTTGCTCACCCAGAGTTCCAATCGACTCGATCGGAAGACGAGGATCTACCGAGATTATCGCTTGGCGAATTTCAGCAGCGGATACAGTGGCGCCAGGCCGCGCCACAAGGATGATGTCGTGCAGGTGATGTGAGCCGGGATTGCTATCGGCCCCAGTCTTTGCCACCACATCGTGCTGCGCTTCGGCCAGAAAAAAGAATGGAACAACCGGCTTGTCGAGATCGAAGTCCAGGTAGCGTGCATCTTGCGCTACACCCACGATTTTGTAGTTCCGCGATGATCCCAGTTCCGGACGTCCGAAGTATTGTCCAATGGGGTTCTCATTGTTGAAATACTTTTTCGCGAACGCCTCATTGATCACCGCAACGTGCTGCGAAGTGGCAGTATCTTCCTCAGAGATGCTCCGTCCTTCGATGATTTGAGTTCCGATAGCGCTGAAGTATCCTGGCGTCACTCGATCCCAATAAACCATGTTTTCAACTTTATCCGCGTCAGGCCCGGGAGCCGGGCGCCCGTCCAGCCACACGCTGCTAGCCCAATTATTTCCGCTCAACGGGGAGTACTGGCAGATCGCCGCGGCAGCCACGCCGGGAATGGTGGATAAGGACGCTCGAATGCGATCGTATAGGATGGTGAACTGGTTTGGTTGGTAGTCGACCAGACCTGGATCAATCCTGACGATCGTGCGTTGCTCCTGGAGGAAGCCAAAGCGTTGATTCTGGAGGCGGTGCACAGCAGTAGTCAGTAATCCGGATGCTGCCAACAAAACCAAGGAAAGAGCGGCCTGGAACACCACCAGCATCTTGCGAGGAAGCGCACCCGTGCGAGCAGTGGAACGGCTCGCTCCCCGAAGGGCTTCGATCGGATCTACCCGCGTGGCCATCCATGCGGGAGCGACGCCGAAGGCCACGGCCGCGATCAACGACACGCCGAAAGCAAAGAACAACACTGGCATGGAAGGCGACGCATTGATCGGTATACTTGCCACACCCCGCGCCGATGGAAATACAAAGTGCAGAATAAGCTGCGTCCCGGCAAATGCGACCACCAGACCCGTCAAGCCTCCCGCCAGTGAGAGCAAAATGCTTTCGGTAAGAGCCTGCCTCACAAGTCGCGACGCATGCGCCCCAAGCGCTACGCTGACAGATATCTCCCGGCGACGCTGCATGGCGCGAACGAGCATGAGATTGGCCACATTGGCGCAGACAATGAGCAGCACAAACGCCGAAACCATCATCAGAATCTGAAGCCAGTGTTCATATTCCTCGCGCATGCTGGTTATGCCCGAACCCCCGGGACGCAGGAATAGGGTTTGCTCGGGAAACTTCGCGCGATCGTTGGCGCTCATCTCACTCCAGTGCGAGCGCAGCCACTGCTTGAGTTCCACCCGCATTTGAGCTTCTATTGCTGCGGACTCAGCACCGGGCCTGATGCGTCCGATCAAATCCAACCAATACTGGTCCGCCTGATTAAGATCGCCAGCATCCGCTTGGGGCATCAATGATTCCGAGTTGAGCGGTAGAAAGAAATCGGGTGGATCGCTGCGAAGCGTATCGCCAAAGAAGCTGGGTGGAGTGATTCCCACGATGATGAATGGCGTGTTGTCTATGCGGAAGACACCGCCCACGATGGACGGATCCGATCCGTATTGCTGCCATAGTCGATAGCTCATCACTGCTACCGCCGGAGCGCCGGGTTGATCGTCGGTGGAAGTCAGCAGCCGTCCGGAATATGCACTGATGCCGAACATGGCGAAGTAATTGCCCGAAACGAACTCCCCAGGATAGCTTTGTGCTGACTCTGTGCCGCCGGAACGCTGCACACCAAACAGCGGATCGGAGGCCTGGAACGCCGCCAATTCCGCAAAACCCTGGGTGTGGTCCCGAAAATGTTTGTACAGATCGTAAGAGACAAGAGAATACTCATTCTCTTGACTGTACCCGCCCCAATAGCAGCAGCGTGCCTCTTTGCCCAGGCGGTACAATTCGCCGGGATTAGCCACTGTCAGCGACTTCAGCAGAACATCGTAGAACAGAGTGAAAATAGAGGTTGTCGCGCCAATGCCCAGCGCCAGCGTCAGAATGGCTACGGCCGTAAAAAGAGGACTTTTCCGCAGGCTGCGAAATGCGTAGCGCAAATCTTGACCTGCTTGCTCCAGCCAGATCCAGCCCCAGGTCTCACGAGCATTTTCTGCAACAATTGTGTGACTGCCAAAAAGCCGCATGGCGGCGTAACGGGCTTCTTCTTTGCTCATGCCAGCGGCAACGTTCTCCGCAATCTGCTGTTCGAGATGAAATTGCAACTCGTCGTTCAACGACTGACCGGCTCGCTCGCTGCGAAACAAGGTCTGCAACTTGATCCACAATCGTTGAATCCACAACATAACATTGCGCTCCTACGTTGTTTCCACTACCAGATTGATGGCCGCAGACAAACGGCTCCAATTCGCAGCTTCTTTTTCAAGTTGCGCGCGTCCGGCCGCCGTCAACGAATAAAATTTGGCTTTCCTTCCCGTCTCGGTCTCTGCCCACTTGGCTTTGATCCAGACTTTCTGTTCGAGCCGGTGCAGCGCGGGGTACAGCGATCCTTGCTGAACCTGAAGCACTTCACCGGAGATTTGCTGAATGCGTTTGGCAATCGCCCAGCCGTGTTTCGGCTCAAGCGAAATGGTTTTGAGAATGAGGAGGTCGAGAGTTCCCTGGACGAGATCGCTTGGTTTTCCCATGCTATGATTATCTACACTAACGATTGTCGATAGTCAAGGTGTGACCGAGTTCGCCCCTTGGACTGTCGTAAGAACCGGGGACCTCGCGAAGACACTCAATTCCTTGATTGTCGGCTACACCGAAGTCAATCTGGAGTGCCACGGTCCAGAAACGGCGTTCTGGGAAACTCCCTGGAGTGAGCGTGCCCAGCACGCAGGTCCTTTCCAGATCTTGGCCCCATTGTCGTTTGGTTTGTGGGGCCTGGCGGTTGAAACGGGGAAATTTTGCTAAACCGTTGTCGATACTAAGAACCGAGCCACTTCTTGCTGAACATTTGCTGAACTTTAGACTGCCAATGAGGGTATGTCGCTGCAACTGCGAAGTGTCTAACGCAAACAAAACAAATGAAAATCGGTCTGTGCGAACAGGTCAGGGTGAATTAGCAAACCGCCGCTGGTCTTCATTCGGACAGGTGTACGCATGGCCTTCACTTATTCGCGGGAGAAGAATCAGGCAGTCATGACCTTGCCATTCAGAAACCAGTTGTTCCTGCGTAGCCCAGGTGGCTACAATCAAGAAACGACGAGCGGGCGTAGTTCAATGGTAGAATGGGAGCTTCCCAAGCTTCGGACGTGGGTTCATATCGAGGGTCCGCATGAGGATTTTGAGCTAGCTTAGCCGGGTAGGCAAGAGATCGGCATTGGGAGTTGCTGGCTGATCAGGGTTTCGGAATCTCACGAATTTCCCAGTCGTCCACATCCGAGATTTCGACCAGTTTGTTGACCAAGAAATTGTCATCGCTGGATTCCAAGACGTGCTCGATTACTGGCCGGATGCGGTCCCATTGTTCGTCGCGGGTCAGGCCCCCCTCGCGGAGGACAATCAGACCCGGGTGTACCTCGACGTTGAGAAGCCGGATAAAATCGCGCGCGTTGCCTGTGACGACGACAAAGTCATTTTCGAAAGCGTAGTTCTAGATTCTCGTGTCCGGTTCGCCGGACAAACCGACATGTGCTGCGGCCACAGCAAGGACACCCTTATCGCCGAGTTTGCCGACCAAAGACGGCGAAACATGTTCGTCCAGCAGTATGCGAATCAACGGTGGGCACCGGGCTCCCTTTCGATTCGCAAGTGCTTTTTCGGTCGTCCTGGTGGCTGTCCGAGTCGTGCCGCGAGCCGCGCATAGGCCAAGTCCCTCTCATCGAGAGCAGGGAAGTCCTCGGCGATCTCTTCGTCCGGGACGTGCTTACGGAAGAGTGCCGCGACATGTTCCAAAGGAATTCGCGTGTCCCGGAAGACAGGTTCCCCGCCGAGAACGTCCAGAGACGAAGTGATTCGCTCCTTGCCCCAGCGGTACGCGGCCACGTTTCTCTCGACGGTTTTGCGCAAATGCTTGCACTCAACGAATATCTTCATGTCCCCAGACCTAAACACGACATCCGGTCCGTCAGAAACCCAATGCCTGGCGGTTTTGCTTCCGTGGGCGAGTACTTGAGCTAGAGAGTCTTTGTCTTCCTTGGAAAGGGGGAAGGGGAATTCTGCGAGAACGAGAAGAAAGAGTACATCGCCCTCGGAGAAACGGTAACGCACGGCCTTGCCCGTTGTGATCTTGCGGGAAGGGGTTACGGCTCTCTTTTCCAGTGCGGTTCGAACGGTGTCAGGCTCAATCTCCGCAATCGCGGCGGCTTCGTCGAGTGTGAAGAGTTCTGCCATTCTGTTCTCCTCCGATAAATATACCACAACGGGTGGTATAGTTTTAACTGAAGACTAGTGGACTGTAACAGCTGAACTGGGAGTAATGCGGCGGGTAGGGTCAAAGTAGCGCCACTTCACAGTCTTGGGCGCGTTGTTGTAGTGCCGGATGTAGTTCATGAGCTTTCTCCGCAAGTCGGGCACCGACGTGAATGCACCGCGGGCAATGACGTCGCGCTCGATCTTGGAAAACCAGAGTTCGATCTGGTTGAGCCACGAGGAGTAGGTCGGAGTGAAATGCAGGTGAACCTTCGGATGTCGAGCCAGAAAGTCGTCGACTTGTCCGGTGTTATGGGCGGAGAGGTTGTCGGCAATCACGTGGATCTCTTTGCCGCGCGGCTGGTTGACGACGATGTCCGCCAGGAAGGCGACGAACTCCGCAGAAGTGTGACGCACGGCCGTTTTGCCGAGCACCTCGCCGGTCTTGGTGTCGAACGCCGCGTACAGGGACAGCGTGCCGTGCCGGAAGTACTCAAAGCCATGCCGCTCGGCGCGTCCCGGCGAGAGTGGCAACACCGGATCCTTGCGGTCGATGATCTTCACTGGTTCGATCCACAAAATGATCATCGCGCTTGAGGATCTCGAAACCACCGCCAAGAAGTTCGTCTTCAACTTCCACCGGGCTGATCTCGTGATGGGCAGCCTCGGCCTGACGCGAAGAGCTGCCACTTAACCTCGCAGCGTGATCCAGAACCACAAGACGTCCCCCACGTTTTAATGACTGATGCAAATGCGCCAAAACAGCTTTCGAGGCTGTCAGTTCGTGATAGGTATTGGCCACAAGGACCGCATCGACACTCTCAACCGGCAGGTGCGGATCATCGAAGTCTCCGAGAGTGGTAGAGATATTGTGTCGATGATCGATGAGGGCCCTAGTCCGCAAGAGATATAGCGGATATCTCAAAATATCCACGGCTAGCACTCTACCCGGGCGGCCGACTTTGATAGACAGCTTCAAGGCGAAGTATCCCACGCCGGTTCCTAGATCCGCGACGGTGCTTCCGTCTTCAAGATTCAATTCCCGTATCACATCGGCAGGACGCTGCCATTGATCTCGCTCGCGCTCCACTGCCTCCAAGCGAGACAACGTTTGAATTGCGGCATAGATTGTGCCGAACACGATGAAGGTCAGGACAGCGCAGAAAGCAAAGACAGCAACTCGCCAACGGTACCTCCATCGGAGTTTGTGTGAATCGAGTTTGTGCTCTGTTGCCATCGTCCAATCTTTAAACTCTCGACCGCTTTGCCCTAGAAATGTTCCCTGCGGCTGCGGTCGGCTACGACGGTGACCTGCAGATCGTGTGCGCCGCGCACAATCGCTTCAGAGTAGTTCTTGCCGAGGAGGCGCTGGTGGAAAGGCTTTCGCATGCGGGTTACAAAGATCTGCGTAACCTGATTGCGTCTCGCGAAGTCGACGACGGTTTGCGGTATGTCTTTGCCAAAAAGGATCTGTGTTTCGATCCGAAGACTTCGGGCAAAACGAAGGTGTTTCTCCACCGCTTCGCGTTCCGCGGCCGGCAGATTAACCAGACTCGGTCTGTTGTGAACAAAGAGCGCCAGGCAGTCGGCCTGTAAATAGTCGGCCACTCTGCGCCCGCGGCGGATCAGCATGGCAGTGGATGGATCAGCCGTGATATGGATCAGAATCCGCTCCTTCGATGGCTCTGCTCTTGTTTGTCCGGCACGTCCTTCGGACACTCTCGGAACATGAAAGCCACTGCTTTCATCGAATGCGAATTGTCTCAGGTCCACCTCGTGCGCGGCTTGGCGGAGCGTCAACTCGCGGAGCGCACCGAGGTTAGAGCCCCGAAAGAATCCAGCAAGCGCTTTCTCTACCACCTCGGGCTTGTAGACGGCGCCGCGTTTCAAGCGGTTTAGGAGTGCATCTGGCGTCACATCCACAGCCACGATCTCTGCGGCTTGGCGCACGACCCAGTCTGGAACTGTCTCGCGAACCTGGATCCCGGTGATTTGCCAAATCTGATCGTTCAAACTCTCAATGTGCTGGACGTTCATGGTCGTCCAGACTTCAATTCCGGCGTCCAACAAGGCCTGAACGTCTTCCCAGCGTTTAGCGCGATCCGAACCAGGGATGTTCGTGTGTGCCAATTCGTCGACAAGTGCAATTTTGGGCCTGCGCCGCAGCACGGCGTCGATGTCCATCTCTCCGAACGTGCGATCCCGATATTGAATTTTGCGATGAGGGATAACTTCAAGGTCTTGCACTTGGGCCACTGTGCCGGGGCGGCCGTGATGCTCAAAATATGCGACCACAACGTCGACGCCCTGCCGTGCGGTCTCATTGGCGTCGTTAAGCATTTGGAATGTCTTGCCGACACCCGCGGCATAGCCCAAATAAACTTTCAGGTTTCCACGTAGGGGAATTTCTGCTGCGGGCATAGAGGTTAATGAGGAAATACTCGCACATCGATGCCCTGCGTGGCACGAATTAACCGCAAAACCGGGTCGCCGAAGAGCCGATCTCGCCAGTTTTCCTGAGCACGGTGACCAATGAAAATCTGTGTGATGCGTTTTTGGTGTGCGAACTCGCTGATTGCCTCAATCGGGTCGTTGCTCTCGAGGACCTCGGTTACGCTGCCAGCTTTTCGCGCGAACTCCAAATGTTCTTCGATTCGCGCGTTTTCCTTGACAGAGCTACCGTCCTGTCGGACGTACACAACGTAGAGCTCCCCTTGGAAGCGCTCCTTGTTTCGCCGGCCACTCTCAATCATGGCCGCGGCATTAGAGCCGGGCGTTAGGCAGACTAGAAAGCGCTCTTGTGTCCCGAAAACCGGTTCGATGCCGTGCGTCTGAACATAAGCCTCCAGTTGTGCGTCGACCACTTCTGCAGTCAGCAATAGAGCGAGTTCCCGCAGTTCTGAGAGCTGACGCTCTTGAAGATTGCTGATACCGATGGAGGTGAGTTCTGCCCCAAGGCGCCAGAGGCAAAGATCAGTGGGAATCGTGTCCGCAGTGTTTCTTCCGGTAATGGCTTGGACCTTCTCCCGGTATTCCTCCACATGCAATAGGTTGACGCTGGTCAGAACAGAAACGCCATTCCGGAGTAGATCCTGCACGTCCTGCCAGCGATGAGAATTATGGCTTCCGGGTGGATTTTGCGCGGCCAGGGGATCGACGACGCACACTCGGGGTGCGCGAGCCAAAATGGCCTTCACATCCATTGCTTGTCCAGCGGGGGTCTCGAGCAGCGGAATCGACTCCAGCTTGCCAAGGATAGCTTGAACCTCTTCGGACTGCTGTCCCTGGACTGCCCCTACGACAACATCTTCGCCACGTTCGCAGCGTCGGCGGGCTTCATCGAGCATACGATACGACTTGCCGACACCTGGGGCGTAACCAAGAAAGATCTTGAGTTTGGCGCCCCACTGCTTGCTCTCTTCGGCCTGCGCCTGCAGGAGCAGACGCTTGGGACTCGGGCGTGGCAGATCAGACACGCGTGGCATGGGGTTCTTCCGAACGCAAGTCTAAACCGCAACTTCGAGGCGCGCAACGCGACAAAAATTACGCGTATTTGAGCTCCTTGTGGGTGGACGAATTCATTTCGGCTTAGTGACGAACACGCTGCGCACGTGCGGCCGGCTCATGTACAGAAGGAGAGCCACGGCTACCACGAGGCCTATGGAACCCTCTACGACCCGTCCACGCGAAGCGTTGACAAGGTTTCCCAGTACCTGGGTCGCGACAACAGCTACAGCCAACTGCCATCCCCACTTCCTTCGTCGGAGCCAGCCTGTGCCGGCAGACCCAAGCGTCGCCGAAAGTAATAAAAACAAAACACCCACAGGTCTACCGAGCGGTGGGTAACGCCGGCCGGACAGGGCGGAACCGGAGTTTTCCGAATCGACCACGACGAGACATTCAACCAGACCACCCACCTGCAATGTCAGCCGTGGAAACGGTGGCCGTGGCTCGGATTCAACTGGCGCTACGACAGCGGATTGGTTGCAGGCGCCGTGCCGTTCGCCAGCAGTTCCGATCCGACGAATCCGGGGTATATCGTAGATCTCACGGGATTAACCGCAGACCAACAGATTCAGGCCGGTTTGTTC
>Ga0335078_10005262_pt1 | contig 19126 bp, 16 predicted proteins | sample Lox_Sample_32_FD_206711 | JGI IMG/M metagenome (GOLD analysis project Ga0335078, IMG submission 206711) | Soil microbial communities from Loxahatchee National Wildlife Refuge, Florida, United States - Lox_Sample_3.2 | ecosystem: Environmental > Terrestrial > Soil > Wetlands | place: USA... | reverse complement strand
GCTTTGGCGGCAATTACGATCGACTCGCCTAATTCGTCGGCGGCAATACGGTTCGCCTGGACGAACGGGATTTGCAGAGACCGCGCGAGCGTTTGCGCAAAGTCCTCACGGCTGCGGGCGAGCGCTGCCGTTTCCAGTTGCCGGCCGATGGCGGCATCGTGCGGGAGCTGCACACTGCCGCGCGGCATCGGCGTTGCGATTTCGAGGTTAAGCAGAATAAGGCGCCGCTCGTCGGCGCTGGCGGCAAAAAACAGTTCGTTCAGCTCGGCGGCAATGTGGGGAGCGATCGCCTCGGTTTGCGGCGCCGGCTCGACCGCTTGCAGGCGATCTTCAGCTTCCTGCGCTTGCGCTTGCGCGATGCCGGCGGTCGCGCCATGCCCAGGCGGCGGCGGCTCGCTACTTTGCGGCTCACGATTTTGCGCCTCGCCGCTTTGCGGCCGACGCTGCGCCGGCGGGTGGGTGCTTATGGCGGCCGCAACTTCAGGCAGGTCGGCCGCCAATTTTTCGATAATCCGGAGCGGCGGCGACGAATAGCGCACCAGCCGGGCGGCTACCGCGGCGCGCGTCGGAACGTCGACGGCATCGAGCAGACGCAGCGCCAATTCAGTGTAATGCCGCTCTTCATCGGGCGTGTGCGTCAGCCTCTGGACGTAGAGGTCGGTGAGGACCCGCAACAAAGTGGGACGCAGGTCGACGCCGCCGCGCCCGCCAAGACGGGTCAAATGAATGAGGTTCGACAGACCGGCGCTTTCCATAACGCGTGACTCGATCGCAACAGTGGCCGCACCAGCGACCTCGCGTCCCAGCCTATGTGCTGCGCGTTAGCGGAGCGTTAACCTTGCATGCCGCTTAATCGTAGCGATGCCGATGACCGCGCATCGGGACAAAACGTCCCCGTGCCGGCGGCAGAGGACAGCGGCTGGTGGGCAACGTCGTCAGGTTCCCGGATGAGGGGCGCATCGTGCGCTTCGGTCGTGAAGCGGCGGAAGAGTCCGCAACGATCATCATTCTGCCGGTGATCCGGATCGAGCGCTATGCCGATCCCCGGGTCGAGGAAGCCGAACCCCATACGCATCCGCCGGCGGATAACGGCGGCCGCCGACGGGTGAGACGCCGCTGAAAGGGCGTCGGCCATGTCGCCGGCCATGCCGTTTCGCACCCGCCGCCATAGCGAGATGAGGGCGTCCGCCTTCGCGCTCCTCACGCTCCTCGTTCTGTCCGGCTGCACCAGCATCGGCGATTTCGGCCGGCTCCAGGATCCCTTGGTCACCGACGACATTCATGCCTGGGTGGGCGAGGAAGCGGCCGCCAGCGTCGGCGCACCGATCTCCGCCAACAACCTCACCGACGACGAACGCACGCTGCGCGATCTCGCCTTTCCGTTGATCGAACCGCCTTACGACCGGATACGATGGGATGCCGTGGTCTATGAATACGGAACCAAGAATTCTTTCCAGCGGGAATTATGGACCTTCGATCCGACAGCCTATTACCGCCACTTGCAGGGCGAGATGCTGCGCTCCACCGCCGCGCGCTACAACCAGCTGATCGACGACATCCGCAACGACATCGTACGGATCGAGCCGTTCTTCGTCGTGGCACGTCGCGTCGTGGATCTCGACCGGCGGCGCGCCGCCAGCATGGAACAGATCGGCGATCTCACTCCCGCCGAACAGGTCAATGCTCAGGCGCGCATCAACGAAAATAGCCTGACCGTCGCCTGGGTGGACAAGTCGCTGGCCCAGCGTTGCGCCAGCTATCGCTTTGCGCTCGAGCACCTTGCCGTTGCCGAACCGGAGCCCGCCGCCGCCGACGCCGATCGGGCGCTCACCGAGCTCCAGCAGCAGATTGCGGCCCATCAGGTCGTGGTCGCTCCGCCGCGTTTCGTGCCCTTGCCGCGTGCCGTTGCAGCGGTGAAATAGTCACTGCGCCGGCTGGACGCTGCAGGTCGCGGCGGCGAGCGCTTGTCGCGCCATGGGCAGAAGGCCGGGCTCCGGCGCCAACGCCCGCAACACGATCAAACCCATCGTGGAGGGTGACTCGATGATCAGCCGGTCGGCCGCGGTCACGTCTTCGTCTTCCGGCAGCGCGGCGTGCTGCTCCGGCGTCATCAAATCGAGCTCGATCGAATGCCGGCCGGCGGCACGGTCATTGATGGCGTAATAGGCGATGCTCTTGCGGGTATAGAAGGTGACGGAAGTATAGGCTTGGCTTACTGGCGCGATGAGCTTGATCGATCCGCCTCTCAGGTCGTAACGGCACACCGCCGTTGCGAACGCGGGATCCATGAACGGCATGATCGCGCTTTTGGCGGTGGGCGAGGGCAGCGCCACGACGCTGTTGACCGGCGTAAGCGGGCTCAGCCGGGAATAGGCATCTTCGGTTGCGGTCTGCGGCATGGCCAGAACCGTCGCCAGATGCACAATGCCGCCGAGCAATATCGCGGCCAGGATCCAAAGCAGGCTGCGGATCATGAGCAGCCCTTTTGCACGATCGTCGGCATCGGCCCTTCCTTGGTCGTGCGCGTGGCGACGCCGATCGGCGTGTCGTAGAGCCGCCAGACCAGGACGAAGCGCTCGATGCCGCCGGTCGGCAGCCAATTGCCGGGGCGGGCCAAAGGAGCCGCGGTAATGGCGAAACGGCCGTCGAGGTCGCGTACGATCTCCTCGCTGGTGAAGTCGTGCCGATCAAGCGCGTTGGCGACGAGCCGTCCCTGCGGGTCGTAGAGCGTAACGGTCCAATAGCGCGCCGGTGGCGTCATGCCGTCGATCACGAAGGTGCAGCGACCGTCCAGATCCTCCCCGGCATCGTCGGTATGGGCATAAAAGGCGATGCCGTCGCCCATGCCGGTCGGCAATTCGCCGCTGCGCGCTATGCTGGCGCGGGCATAGGGGTCGATGTCGACCGAGCCGCTTTTCGGCCACGCCGTCCAGGCGCCGATGTTAAGCGCGCCGAACGCCACGCCCCGCGTCAGCGTCAACCACGTCGCGCCGAGCCCGAGCGCGGCGGCGATCAACAGCGTGAAACAGGAACCGAACAGTAAGCGCATGAATGGCCGGTCGACGAGTTCGGTCTAGTCGCCGCGCGTTGAGGGCGCAGCGTTGCGATCTGCGGCGGTCGCGAGAGTGTCGGTCCGCGGGCTGCCGCGGTCCTTGCCGTCGAGCGCGCCAAGCGATCCGACGGGCGGGCGTTGCGCCGTGAGCGCGTGGTCGGCGTCGTCGAACATGCGCTCAAGCTGAATGAGCGCGTCGGTGCCCTTGCGGGTCAACAGCACGGGGTGCGGGACCTCGCCGGCCTTGAACGACGCGTCGGCGATTGTCGGCGCATGTTGCGGCGGCGGCAGGCCCGGGAGCGCCCGCAATTCGATGCCCTGGTGCGCGTAAGCCATGATGTTGTGCCACGTCATCGCCGGCAACGAGCCGCCGACCATGCGCTTGGTCGGCGAGAAATCGTCGTTGCCCATCCATACCGCGCCGACGAAATTTCCCGTGTAACCGACGAACCAGCCGTCGCGCCAGTCGTTGGTGGTGCCGGTCTTGCCGCAGGTCGGCACGCCATCGAGCTGCGCCCGCTTGCCGGTGCCGTTCTCCACCACCGAATTCTGCATCTTGATCATTTCCATCGCGACTTCCGGTGTGATCACCTGCCGCGGCTTGGGACCGTCGCGATCGAAGCGCCATACCAGTTTGCCGGCGTCGGTGCGGACTTCGAGCGCGGCATGCGGCGCGACGGCGCGACCGAGGTTGGGAAAAGTGGCGTCGGCGACCGCATGTTCGACGACGCTGACGCCATCGGCGCCGATCGGCAGCGACGGCGTATCCGGCAGCGGCGTCGTGATGCCGAAATTGCGCGCGGTCTGCACGATCATGGCACGACCGAGCTTGGGATTGCCCTTGCCGAGCATGATCGACAGCTTGACCGGAATGACGTTGATCGATCGCGTGATGGCCTCGAGCAGCGTCACCGATCCGGCGTAACCGCCGGAATAATTGTGCGGGCACCAATTGCCGATGCAGACCGGAGAATCGACGACGACCGACGACGGCGTAAAACCGTTCATCAGCGCAGTCGCATAGACGTACGGCTTGAACGACGAACCGGGCTGGCGCAGCGCGTCGGTCGCGCGGTTGAACTGGCTCGCGCCATAGTCGCGTCCGCCGACCATGGCGCGCACGCCGCCGTCGAGGCCCGCGATCACCGCCGCGACCTGGCTCGCGCCGTAATCGCGTCCATATTGGCGCAATTCGGATTCGACTTCGTGCTCGGCGTAGCGCTGCAGGTTGCCGTCGAGCGCGGTGCGCACGATAAACGAGCGTGCCGTGACCGATTTGGGGAATGTCTCGACCAGCTTTCGCATCTCGTCGAAAGCCCAATCGAGGTAATAATTCGGCACGTCCTCGGCGGCGCGGTCGACCGGCGTCGCCGGGTTGCGCCGTGCGCCGTAGACTTGGCCCTCGGTCATGAACCCGTTGTCCACCAGATTGTCGAGCACGACGTTGGCGCGGGCGCGCGCCGCCGGCAGATTGACGAGCGGCGAAAACTTGGTGGGCGCCTTGAACAGCCCGGCGATCATCGCGGCCTCGGCAAGCGTCACGTCGCGGACGGACTTGCCGAAATAATATCGCGCCGCGGCATCGACGCCGAAGGCGCCGCCGCCGAGATAGGCGCGGTCGAGATAGAGCTTGAGGATTTCGTTCTTGGTGAGGTGCGCCTCAAGCCACAATGCGAGAAACGCTTCGTTGATCTTGCGTTGATAGGTGCGCTCGTTGGAGAGAAACAGGTTCTTGGCAAGCTGCTGGGTGATGGTGGAGCCGCCCTGCACCACGCCGCCGGCCTCGGTATTGGTGACGAAAGCACGGAAAATGCCCTGGATGTCGATGCCGTAATGGTCGTAGAAGCGGCGATCTTCGGTCGCCAGCGTGGCCTTGATCAGGTTGTCGGGCATCTCGTCGAGCGGCACCGATTCGGTGTGCTTGATGCCGCGGCTGCCGATCACATTGCCGTAACGGTCGAGGAAGGTGACCGCCAGTTCGGACTTTTTCAGCCAGTCCCCGTCGGAGGTCTGGCGGAAGGCGGGAATAGCCAGCGCCAGCATAAGAAAAAGGCCGCCGGTGCCCAGCGTCGCCATTTCCGAGAGTGGCTCGATGAGAAACCAGCGCCGCCACCCGGCGATATGGGCGTGGTCCATGAATGCCGTGAAGCGCTCGTAGATTTCGCGGGCCCATTTGCCGCTCTGGAAGACGGCAAAATCGATGCGGGCATCGATATCGAGCAGCACCCGCTTGAGTTTGGGCCGCCAATCATCGCCCGGATCCGGAAACATATCCGTCACAGCAACGCGCTCCGCGAATCGATGACAACCTGACTTGGGGCCATGGCGACCTTAGTCTTTTAGCCTACGGCATTTTGGGCGGCCAATGCTTAGTTGCCACTGCTTTAGTCGACCGCGCCGTGGCGGCCAATTCGCACCATCCGACAAGGTGAATGGAATTTTGGGGGTAATTTTGGCATAGGTCGCAAGACCATCATGGCGAGCAAACCGGCAGGCTGCGATCCGATTCCGTTCTGGCGACGCAAGTCGCTGGAAGAAATGACGAATTTGGAATGGGAGAGCCTTTGCGACGGCTGCGGCAAATGCTGCCTCAACAAGCTCGAGGAAGAGGAGGGGGCGGCGCAGACCTTCTATACCGACGTGGGCTGCCGGCTGCTGGACGGCGACACCTGCCGCTGCCGCGATTATGCGCACCGGCTTGAACGGGTCGACGATTGCGTGCAGTTGACCCCTGAAAGCCTCAAAACCATCAATTGGCTCCCGCCGTCCTGCGCCTATGTTCTGCTCGCAGCGGGCAGGGACCTGTACTGGTGGCACCCCTTGGTTTCCGGCGATCCCGAAACCGTGCACATCGCCGGCGTGTCGGTACGCGGTCGGGTCGGCGCATCGGAGGTCGACGTGCCGGACGAAGATCTCGAAGATCACATCGTCAATTGGCCGCTGAAGCTGCCGAAACGGGCGAGGCAGCGGTGAAGCCAGCGCCCCGCGCACCAGACCTGCAGTCAGCGTGGTTGCAAAGCAAAGCCGCGCCAGCCAATTGATAGCGGCCCTGCCTTTGCCGCGCGCCTTCGCCGGAAAAGAACTCAGAGACTCCAAATTCGAAAATGACCAGCGAAACCGGTGAAATTGTCCACATGGACGCCGACGATGGCGCGGCCGGGACGGCGGCAAAGGTGCCTTATTCGTCCCATGCGGAACCTGCGCCGGCGATACTCGATCACGCCATGGTCCGCGCCATCGTCGCCGGCATCATGCTGGCGATGTTCCTCTCTGCGCTGGAACAGACCATTGTCGCGCCGGCCTTGCCCGCGATCGGCAAAAGTCTTGGCGGCATCGATGACCTGTCGTGGGTGGTCACCTCCTATCTGCTGGCCGTCACCGCGACGACGCCGCTGTTCGGAAAGCTTTCCGACATTTACGGACGCCGGCTGATTTTGATGTGGGCGATCGGCATTTTCGTCGCCGGGTCGGTCGCCTGCGCGCTGGCGCAAAACATCTGGATGCTGATTCTCGCGCGCGGCCTGCAAGGTATCGGCGGCGGCGGCCTGTTGCCGACGGCCCAGACCATCATTGCCGATCTGTTGTCGCCGCGCGAGCGGCCGATCGTGATGGGCCGCACCTCGGTTATGTTCATGTGCGCCAGCATTCTCGGCCCCGTGCTCGGCGGCTTGCTGACCGACCATCTGCACTGGTCGCTCATTTTCTGGATCAATCTGCCGCTCGGCGCCGGCGCTTTGGTCATGACGGAGCGGGCGCTGCGGCGCCTGCCGCGCAACGAGCGGCCGCATCAGCTTGATGTTATCGGCGCGGGGCTGATGGTCGGCGCGGCGATCGTATTGTTGCTGGCGCTGTCCTGGGGCGGCACGCATTATCCCTGGACGTCCTGGCGGATCGTGGTGCTGATCGGCTGTTCGGCGGTCCTGTGGATTTTGTTCGCGATCAGGCTCATCACCGCGCGCGAGCCCTTCATCCCGGTCGCTATCCTGCATGGCCGCGTCACCTTGGCGATCACCTGCGCGGCGTTCTTTTCCATCGGCACCATCATCGGCATTACCATCTATACGCCGCTCTACTGCCAGGCCGTGCTTGGCCTCTCGGCGAGCTCATCCGGCTTGGCGCTTATCGCGTTTATGGCCGGAACGGTTTGCGGCTCGCAGGTTACGGCGCGGCTGATGGTGCGGATGCAGCGCTATTTGCGGTTGCCGATGATCGGGCTGGCCGTTGCGGTGACCGTGCTTGCCGTCCTGGCCGTCAATCCGGCGGGGCAATCGATCGAAAAATTCACGGTCTTGCTGTTCGCCCTCGGCTGCGGACTGGGCCCGATGTATCCGATGAGCACCATTCTTATGCAAAATGCGGTGAAGCCGCACCAGCTCGGTACTGCCACCGGCACGCTGAACTTCTTCCGCACGCTCGGCGGCGCGATTATCGTCGCGGCATTCGGCGCCATCGTGCTCAGCTCGGCAAGCGAGAGTTCCGGCGTCGTCACGCTGGAGAAGCTCGCGGTGCTTCACGGCGATCTCGCCCCGGCCTATCACTGGGTCTTTATTGCCGCCGCGATCTTTCTCGGCATTTCCTTCTGCTGCCTGTTCGCGGTCGAAGAAAGCCCGCTGGACGGGCCGCTGCGTTTGAGCGAAAGCGCCGCGGAATAAGCTTAAGGCTGTGTTTGCAACGGGGAGCCGAGCGCGCGCGCGGTATTCACGATCCAGCTCCGGTAGCGCACCAGCGGCGTGACGCCGGTCAATCCGCCGCAGCCGGCCGAAAGCTTTGGCCCGGTCGACCAACTCACCACGCCGACGAGGATGAGACTGCCGCCCGCGTCGCGAAAAGCCGGCGCGCCGGAATCGCCGGCGCAGGCGCCGAGCCCCGGGCCTTCGTCCTTGGTGCGCGGATCGAACAGCCGGATTTGCAGCGGGCCGGGCTGGCCGGTGACGACAAGCCTCGCTGCACGCACCGTGCCGCCGGTCCGTCCGTCCCCGCGCACCGTCACGCCGTAGCCGGCAATCACAAGCGTATCGCCCACGGCTACGGTCTCGCTATCGCTGCCGATCCGCACCGGAGGCACACGTGCCGGCAACGGCTCGGCGAGCTTGATCAATGCGACATCGGCCGTGGCGAGATGCCCGAGCAGACGCTTCAGGTCGAATTGCGGATCGCGCTCGATTCGCGCGATATCCTTCAGAACGGGCGGCTGCCCCGGCGCGCTGCCGACCAGCTTGTAATCGGCGCCGGGCTGCACGCAGTGTGCTGCCGTCAGCAAGAGGTCACGGGTAACCGCCGTTGCCGTGCAGGCGGTGCCATAGGAGCCCAAAATCATCACTACGGAGCGCCCGACGCCGTCGGCCGCCGGTGGCGCGCCGCCGACCATGGCCGTCGCCGGCATTGCGGAGATTATGGCAGCCAGGCCAATGACAGCGCCGGCGAGGGGGGCAAAGGACGCCGACCGCCGTATAGGCGCTTGCGTTCCAGTCATGAACTCTTTCTCGCGCATCCGCGTTTGGCAGAATAGTCCTTTTCGGCTGTTTGAGCTGGCGCCGGGCCTCATAGCGGCCGTTCAGGTGGGGTTCACTGCCATGCGCTTAGAGCATTGGCCATGATTCCGGCCATGATACCGCCCATGGCTGCCGTGGAGCGGCTCGCGCTAGCTGCGCTGCTCGCGTTTGCCTTTGCCAGCACGCCGTTGCAGGCCCAGGATGCCGCACCCGCCCCGCCGCACCCCGAGACCGCGCGGGCGCTGCATCCGGAAGCCGCCCGCCCGACCCATGTCGAGGCCGTTCATCCCGACGCCGAGCACAGTTGCCTCAATCAAAAGGAACGTCGGGCGGCGGCGGAAAGCGATAAACTCATCAGGCTGTCGGCGGCCATGCACGCGGCGCAGCGCCGTCTGCCGGGCGCGGTGGTGCGGGCGCGGCTATGCCACGGCAAGACCGGGCTCGTCTATGTGCTGACAGTTCTTGCGCACGATGGCAAAGTGGCGCGCATTTCGGTGGACGCGATGAAAGCCGGCGCCACCGTCGACCGATAAGCGGAGCGTTATTTGCGGCTGCTCGTTGTTGAGGACGATCCCGATCTCAATCGGCAACTGGCGACGGCTTTGACCGACGCCGGCTACGTGGTGGACCGCGCCTTCGACGGCGAGGAGGGACACTATCTCGGCGAGAGCGAGCCCTATGACGCCGTTATTCTCGACATCGGGCTGCCCAAAATGGACGGCATTTCGGTCCTCGAAGCGTGGCGGCGCGCCGGCCGCGCCATGCCGGTGCTGATCCTGACCGCGCGCGACCGCTGGAGCGACAAGGTGCAGGGCTTCGATGCCGGCGCCGATGACTACGTCGCCAAGCCGTTCCATCTCGAAGAGGTGCTGGCGCGGGTGCGGGCGCTGCTGCGCCGCTCGGCCGGTCACGCTAAAAGCGAGTTCACCTGCGGTCCGGTCCGTCTCGATACCCGCACCGGCCGCGTCGCCGTGGACGGCAATCCGGTCAAGCTCACGTCGCACGAGTATCGGCTGTTGTCGTATCTCATGCACCACACCGGCCGCGTCGTATCGCGGACCGAGCTCGTCGAGCATCTGTACGATCAGGACTTCGATCGCGATTCCAACACCATCGAGGTGTTCGTCGGCCGCATTCGCAAGAAGCTCGGCGTCGACGTGATCCAGACGGTGCGCGGGCTCGGCTATCTGCTCACGCCGCCCGATGCGCGCTAACTCGCTCGCGCTTCGGCTGTTTATCTGGGCCACCGCCTGTACGGTGGTCATTCTCATCATTGCCGGGATTGCTCTGTCCACGCTCTACCGCCACGCCGTCGAACGCGCCTTCGACCGCCGGCTCGATGTCTATCTGCGCACGCTGGTCGCCGACGTCGCCTCGCCCGAAGAAGGCGCCGACAAATATCCGCAATCGATCGGCGAGCCGCTGTTCGAATTACCGCTGTCGGGCTGGTACTGGCAGGTCACGCGGCTCGACACCGCGACGCCGGAAGTCCACTCCTCGCGATCGCTGTGGGATTCCACTCTGCCGCGGCTGCCCGACGAGAAGTCGTCGCCGGACGCCGAATATCGTCAAGGCTACGCCAATGGACCGGAGAACCAGGGGCTGCGGCTTGTCGAACGCGATATCGATCTCGGTCCCGACGGTCGTTATCTGATTGCGGTGGCCGGTGACGCCTCGGAGATCGACGACGAGACGGCGAGCTTCGAACGCACCATCGTGATTACCTTCACGGCGCTGACGCTCGCGCTCCTGCTCACCACCGCGCTGCAGGTGCGTTTCGGTCTGGCGCCGCTCGCACGGATTTCCGAAAGCCTCGCCGCCATCCGCTCCGGCCGCGCCGAACGGCTCAAAGGCGAATTTCCGGTCGAGATCGCCCCGCTCGCCCGCGAAACCAATGCTTTGATCGATTCCAATCGCGAGATCGTCGAACGCGCGCGCACCCATGTCGGCAATCTGGCCCATGCTCTCAAGACGCCGCTGTCGGTCATCGTCAACGAGGCGGCGGCGCGCGGCAACGATCCTTTGGCTGTCAAGGTGCTTGAGCAGACCGACATCATGCGCGATCAGGTGGCGCGTCAGCTCGAACGGGCGCGGCTGGCGGCGCGCTCCACCGTGGTCGGCACCTCGATCGAGGTTCCCCCCGTCGTCACCGCCTTGGCCCGCACCATGGAGAAGCTTTACCGCGCCCGCGACATCGCCATCGATGTCGACGTTCCCGACCATGCGCGCTTCCGCGGCGAGCAACAGGATCTCGAGGAAATGGTCGGCAATCTGGTCGACAACGGCTGCAAATGGGCGCAGTCCCGGGTCGCCATCGAGGTGATGGAGGATCAACCGTCCTCCGACGCCAAGCCCCGCGTGCGCATCATCGTCGATGACGACGGGCCGGGGCTGTCGCCGGCCGAACGCGAACAGGTGGCGTTGCGCGGCCAGCGTCTCGACGAGACCAAGCCCGGTTCCGGCCTCGGCCTGTCGATTGTGGTCGAACTGGCCAATCTGTACGGCGGCGTGCTCACGCTTGGCACTGCGCCGATCGGCGGACTGCGCGCCGAGCTCGCTTTGCCGGGCGCATAGGGTTCAGCGTCCCCACAGCTCCTTCGATGCGATTCGCGCGCCCTCGGACAGCGCCTTGAATTTCGCCCAGACGATCGACGGATGGACTTCCTTGGATCCGGCAAAGGTGGCGAAACCGCAGTCCGATCCGGCAATGACGTTTTCCCGTCCGACGACGCCGGCATAACGCACGATGCGCTCGGCGATAAGCTCCGGGTGCTCGACGAGAATGGTCGAGTGCGAGATCACGCCGGGAATGAGGATCTTGCCGTCCGGCAGCTTGACGTTCTTCCACACCTTCCATTCGTGCTCGTGGCGCGGATTGGCCGCTTCGAACGAATAGGCGCCGGCGCGGATCTTCAGAATGATGTCGACGATATCCTTGAGCTCCATGTCATGGATACGCGGGCCCATGTTGATGCCATAGCAGGTATGGAAGCGGATCTTTTCCGGCGGGATATCGCGTAACGCATGATTGAGCGCCTCGACGCGGACGTCCGCCCACTTGCGGCAATCGGCGATGCTCGCCTCGGGATGGATGATGTAATAGGTGACGAGCCGGGGATCGTCGATCTGCAGGAGAAAGCCGGCATCGACGATCGCCTGGTATTCCGTGCGCATCGCTTCGGCGATGGCGAACACATAGTCCTCCTGCGATTTGTAATAGGCGTTCTTCTGCCAGTCCTCGATATTCGATGGCGAGATGGCCGGCATGAAGACGTCCTCGGCCTTCATCCCGGCGAGGGCCGCTTTCAGATTATCGATGTCGCGCTTGAGCTGAACATGCCCCTTATAGCTGATCGGCCCGGTGCAGATCATGTGGGTGTGGGTCGATGCCGGATGCGTCTGCGCGTAAAATTCGGGAAATGAGCGGCCTTCGCGCGACGTCATCCATTGATTGCGCGGGCCGGCCCGCGTGTCGACCTCGTAACCGCCAAGGCGTTCGTTGATGTAGCTGACGAAACTCGGCTTGCCGTATTCGCCGTCGTCGATGACGTCGATGCCGAGCTCGATCTGCTTTTGCACGACGTCTGTTACGGCGGCGCGCAGCCGCGCGGCGTTGCCCGTCGCATCGAGCGCCTTGGCTCCGCCGCTCTGGACAAGGTCGAGGAGGTCGGCCGGGCGCGGCAGACTGCCGGCATGGGTCGTGAGAATCCGCTGTGTACTGTGCTTCATGACATTTCAATCGAGGGTGACATGCGCGGAGGTGATAACGCTCTTCCAACGCTCGGTTTCTTCCTGAAAATATTTGGCAGTGGCCAACGGCGAGCCGCCGACCGGCTCGGCCGAAAGCTCCGCGAGGCGCTTTTGAATTTCCGGGTCGCGCAAGGCCTCGTTTACGCCGGCATTGACCTTGGCCACGATCGCGGCTGGGGTGCCGGCCGGCGCGACGAAGGCATACCAGGCTACGGCTTCAAACCCCGGAAGCGTCTCGGCGATGGTCGGTACATCCGGTAGGCTTGCCATGCGCTTGGCGGAGGCCACCGCGATCAGCTTCAGCTTGCCGGCCTTCACCAGCTGCAGCGAGACGCCGAGATTATCGAACATGCAGTCGACACTGCCGGCGACGAGGTCGTTGAGCGCCGGCGCCGAGCCGCGGTAAGGCACGTTCTGCAGTTTCACGCCGGCCATCATCTGAAACATTGCCGCGGTAAGCTGCGAGGTGGTGCCGTTGCCTTGCGTGGCATCGGTGACCTTGCCGGCATTTGCCTTCAGGTAGGCAATAAAGTCCGGCACGGTATTGGCTTTGATCTTGTCTGGGTTGACCACCAGCGCGTTCGGCACGCGGCCCATCACCACGATGGGCACGAATTTGGTCGGGTCGAACGACAGGTGCGGATAGAGATTCTGATTGATGACGAGCGGCGGCGGCGGCGACGCCAGCAAGGTGTAGCCGTCGGCATCCGATTTCGCCACCACTTCGGCGCCGATATTGCCGCCGGCGCCGGCGCGGTCCTCGACGACGAACGGTTGCCCCAATTTGTGCGACAGCCAATCGGCAAAAATACGCGGCATCACATCGGCAGTGCCGCCGGCGGGAAACGGCACGACGATCTTCACCGGGCGTATCGGATAATCTTGCGCCAACGCCGGCCCCGCGCCGAGGGTGGCGAGCGCTGACAACGCAATGCCGGCAATTGCAGCGGCGGCGCAATACGTCTTCGGGATCATGATCGGCCCGCGATTTGTTGGGAGGCGGACATTAGCCAATGCGTCGACAGGCCGCCAGCCTCACCGCGCCGGCATCGCCGTTCGTCCGTCGCGACCGCGGCGCGGCGGCGTGCCGCTGCGTCGTCCTTGCGCCGGGGGATCGAGTTTGATCTTCTATGAACGGGGGACGGGGAGCGGCTTTGTTCGAAAGACGTGGGAGATTCTGAAAATGCGTGCAGCGCATTTGACAGTTACCTTGGCGTTGCTGTTGGCGGTGTCGGGGTCGTTGGCCGCGTGCGGCAAGGGCCCGCAGGGCGATCCCGGTCCGGCAGGTCCGCAAGGGCCCAAGGGCGATACCGGTCCGGCCGGACCGGCAGGTCCTCCGGGACCGCCCGGCCCGGCCGGGCCGCAGGGGCAGGCCGGACCGCCAAGTCCGAGCATTCGCGTCGTGAAGTCGGATTGCGTGTCGGGCTGTACGGTGCAATGCCAGGATGACGAAGTCCTGGTGACGGCGTATTGCGGGCCGACCCGCAATCAAGCGCAGTTCCTCGGCGAGCGCGGCGCCTCGTGCGGGCCCGCGGCTTCGGCGTCCAATACCCCCTTGGTCGCGGTTTGCGTCGGGTCACCGAAATAGCCGCAATCGCGGTGGCGGTGCGGCCGGCTCGCCACCGTGTTGTTCGTTAAATTCCCGCTCGGCTCCGGGGCGCTCCTGCCGCGGCGCGCTGCCGAGGCGGAGCTATATCGCGTTGAATTTCCGATATTTTGCGTAACTCCTTCTTAAGCGCCGTCCCATTAAAACGTTAACGGAAAGGTTTCCACGTAACGGTTCTTCGCCGATGATCACGAGCGATGGTCAATCCATCGAACGGCTGCGCGAATATCTTCGCACGCTCACGCCGCAGGCGCGATCGATGCTTGTTCAGGAGCTCGAACGCAATCTGCTGCGCGAGGACGAGAGCGCCGGCAACGAGCTGATACTGCAAGAGCTGCGCCGCACCATCCGCGCCGAGGCCCAGCCGGTGTCCCGTATCGGCGACGCAGCGCGGCTGTTTTTTGCGCCGCTCGAGCCCTTTCTGATCGACGCGCCCGCCGATCATAGGCGCAGCGGCCGTATCGCGCGCGTATCGCTTGAGCCGATCTGGGCCTGGGTCTGCCGCGATGTGATGCCGGCCGAAGCCAAGGCTCTCAGCGAGGATATCGACCGGGCCTTGCTGGCGGACGATCGGAGCAAGGTCGATCAGCTGGTGCATGCGCTGCACGAACGCGCCATCGCCAGAATCCGCGAAAGCAGCGCCGGAATAAGGCTCGACGAAAAAGCCCGTCGACGCCTCGCCGTGCAGGTCGGAACGCCACGAGCGATCGAAGATGTTGCCACTCTGGTGGCGCTCTTATCGCTGCGCGACGTCCTTGCCGATCTGGCCAGGAGGCTGCCGAGCCATATCCGCGTGTTTGACCGCAACGAGATCGACGCGGTGACCAAGCAGATCGACGTGGCGGTCGCTCAATCGTCGCTCGATCCCGGTGGATTGCGCAAAACCGATGTCTGCCTCTACGGCTTTATTTTGGTGATGAACAGGCTCGCGGCGCCGTGGCAGCTCATCCGCATCGCCACCCGGGCGGCGGAAAGCGACGACACCGTGCGGGTTGCCGAGACGCCTTACGCGGCCGCGGTTACCCTCGTGCTCGGCGAGGCGGAGAACATGGTCGGCGAGCTGCGTTCCGAACTGCGCGCCGGGCGGCCCATCGTGTCGATGCTCAAGGCCATCCATGATGTCGCCCGCGGGCTTCGCTCTGAAATGGATATGTCGGTCGAATCGCCGTGGAGTCGGCAGTTGGCCGCAATCCGCGCCGAAGTTTCGAGCTTGCTGAAGGCCGAGATCGAGGCGACCCCCGGTTACGTCCGGCGTTTGCTGCGGCCCCGGGCGATCAAAGACATCGCGCCCGGTTCGCTCCTCGATTCGATCGACGTCAATGAAGCCGAAATGCGCGTCGAATTCGTCGGCGCATGCCGGCAATATGCCGGCGAACTTGCCGTCAACGAAGTGACGATGAAGGCCTATTCCGAGCTGTCGCTTTATCTGGAGACCGGCACCAAAGTCCTGTTGGATTCGCTGCGCCACGCCGCCGATAGCGACCGCCCATTTCGGCAGTCGCAGGTCGAGGCCGCAATCCGCTTCTGCCGCACCGTATTCGGTAACGAATATGCCGGACTTTTGGCGAAAGCCGCCGAGGTTGCCGTGCAAACGGCAGCCGCCGAAGGCAAATCGGCGCGGGCCTGACTGTCGGCCCACCGTGCCATATAAGCTGCAGTGCGCAATTGCCGCGCCACGGTTCCCATTGCGGCCGCATTCGCGCCGTGTTGTAACCGCGGGACGTCGGCGGCTGCGCGCCTTTCGGCGCCTCGAAGAGCGCCCAAAGCTACTCGAATCGGCAGTTTAGGACGACAGCTTTAGACGACGCCTTAAATCGATGGTGCTCTGGATCATTTTCGCAATCATGACCGCGGCGGCCGTCGGCGCCGTGCTGTGGCCGCTTGCCCGCAAGCCGGATGCCGGCCGCGGTGGCAGCGATCGGCTTGTCTATGCGGATCAATTGCTGGAAATCGACCGCGATCGTGCTGCCGGGCTGATCGGTGAGGCCGAAGCGGAATCCGCGCGCGTCGAAATATCGCGTCGGCTGTTGGCCGCAGCAGACGCCGAGGCTCGGGTCGTGGACAGGCCGGCGGCGCAGCCGCAATGGCACCGCCGCGTTGCAGCGATTGCCGCAATCGTCATGGTCCCGGCTTGTGCGCTCGGCCTTTACCTGAAGCTCGGCTCGCCGGACGTTCCCGATCAGTCCGCCTTTGCCCGCGTCAACGCCCTGCCGGACCGTCAATCGATTGCGAGCCTTGTCAGCCAGGTCGAAGCGCATCTGGCGCAGAATCCCAATGACGGGGCGGGGTGGGAGGTGCTGGCGCCGGTCTATCTGCGGATGGGGCGGTTCGACGACGCCGTTATGGCGTGGCGGCGGGCGATTGCGCTCAATGGCGACAATCCGGTGCGCGAGGCCAATCTCGGCGAGGCGCTGGTTGCCGCCGCCAACGGCGTCGTGACCGACGAGGCCAAGCAGGTATTCCAAAAAGCGGTCGCCGGCGACCCGCATGAGCCGAAGGCCGGCTACTTTCTTGGATTGGCCGACGAGCAGGACGGTAATCGCGATGCTGCCGCCGCCAAATGGCGCGCGCTATTGGATTCGGCGCCCCCCAATGCGCCGTGGGCGGACTTCGTCCGTTCGGCGCTTGAACGCGTCACCGGCCAGCCGGTTACCGCACCGGGTCCGACCGCAAGCGAGGTTGCAGCCGCCAATTCCATGAGCCAAAGCCAGCGCGCCGATATGGTCCGCGGCATGGTGCAGCGGCTTGCCGATCGCCTGCATGCCGACGGTCACGACGTCGAGGGTTGGCTGCGGCTCGTTCGTGCCTATGTTGTGCTCGGCGACCGCGATAAGGCGAAGGACGCCGTGACCGATGCCAAACGCGCCTTGTCGGATCGTCCCGAGGACCTAAGACGGATCGACGATCTGGTCAAAGATCTCGGCCTGGCGGGCTGATTATGAGGCGGAGACGAACAGCATGACCCGCAAGCAGCGTCGCCTTACTCTGATCGGCGGCGGGCTCGCCGTATTGGGCGTCGCGGTCGCGCTGATGCTCAACGCGTTCCGCGACTCCATCGTGTTCTTCAATTCGCCGACCGACGTCGTGCAGAAGCACGTGGAGCCCGGCACGCGCATCCGGCTCGGCGGCCTGGTCAAGGACGGCAGCATCGTGCGTCGCGACGGTCTCGACGTCCGCTTCGAGGTCACCGACGGCAAAACCGAAATTCCGGTGACCTATCACGGCGTATTGCCGGATCTGTTTCGTGAGGGGCAGGGGGTCGTGGCGGAAGGGGCGCTCGACGGCGGCGGCGTGTTCAGCGCCGATACCATTCTCGCCAAGCACGACGAGACCTACATGCCGAAGGAAGTCGCCGACGCCCTGAAAAAGTCGGGACATTGGAAGGACGATTACGCGCAGCGTGCGGCAATGCCGATCGGCGGAGCGAGCAAATGATACCCGAACTCGGCCATTTCGCGCTGATGCTCGCGCTCGGGCTGGCGTTGGTCCAGGGCGTCATGCCGATCGTCGGCACCCGCACCAACGACCCGGTGCTCATGAGCATCGCCGCGCCGGCGGCGCTGGCGCAATTCGCGTTCGTGGCGGCGGCGTTCGGCGCGCTGGCAGTGAGCTACATGACGTCCGATTTCTCGGTACTCAACGTCTACGAAAATTCCAACACGCAAATGCCGCTGATCTACCGGCTCACCAGCATCTGGGGCAATCACGAAGGCTCGATGATGCTGTGGGTGTCGATATTGACCTTCTTCGGCGCGCTGGTCGCGGCATTCGGCAGCAATCTGCCGACCGTGCTCAAGGCCAATGCTCTGGCGGTGCAGGCGTGGATCGCCGCTGCTTTCTATCTGTTCATTCTGCTCACCTCCAATCCCTTCGTGCGTATTCCAAATGCGCCGTTCGAAGGTCAGGACCTCAATCCGATCCTGCAGGATCCCGGTCTCGCCTTCCATCCGCCGATGCTTTACCTCGGCTATGTCGGCTTCTCGATCGCGTTTTCCTTTGCCATCGCCGCCTTGCTGGAAGGCCGCATCGACGCCGCCTGGGCGCGTTGGGTGCGGCCGTGGGTGCTGGGCGCCTGGATGTGCCTTACGCTCGGCATCGCCGGCGGCTCGTATTGGGCTTATTACGAATTGGGCTGGGGCGGCTTCTGGTTCTGGGATCCGGTGGAGAACGCCTCGCTGATGCCGTGGCTCGCCGGCACGGCGCTGCTGCATTCCGCCGTGGTCATGGAAAAGCGCGGCGCGCTCAAAGTCTGGACCATTCTGCTTGCGATACTGACTTTCTCGCTGTCGCTGATCGGAACTTTCCTGGTGCGTTCGGGCGTGCTGACCTCGGTCCATGCCTTCGCGGTCGACCCGCGGCGCGGCATTTTCATTCTCGGCATTCTCGTCCTGTTCATCGGTGGTGCGCTGGCGCTGTACGCATGGCGTGCGCCGCTGCTCAAGCAGGGCGGCTTGTTCGCGCCGATTTCGCGCGAAGGCGCGCTCGTCTTCAACAATCTGTTCCTGACCACCGCCTGCGCCACGGTGCTGGTGGGGACGCTCTATCCGCTGGCGCTCGAAGCGCTGACCGGGGCCAAGATTTCGGTTGGGCCGCCGTTCTTCGATATGACGTTCGGCCCGTTGTTTGTCCCGCTGATGGCGGTGATGCCGTTTGGCCCGTTGATGGGCTGGAAGCGCAGCGACCTTTACGGCGCCGCACAGCGCCTCCTCGCCGCGGCGCTGCTCGCGGCATTGGCGACCGCCGCGGCATTTGCGCTGGAGCGGGGCGGACCGGTTCTGGCGCCGTTCGGGATCGGCGTCGCCATCTTCGTCATGGCCGGCGCGGTGACCGACATCGTCGAGCGGACCCTGATCTTGCGCGTTCCGATGCGTGTCGCCTTGCGCCGCGCCTTGGGCCTGCCACGCTCGGCTTGGGGCACCGCATTTGCGCATTTCGGCATCGGCGTGACGCTGATGGGCATTGTCAGCGTGACGGCATGGGGCAGCGAACGGATTGCCGAGATCAAGCCCGGCGACAGCCTGCAGATTTCGCATTACCGGCTGACCTTCGACGGCACCTTCAATCGCCCGGGACCGAATTATCGCGATGTCGTCGGCCGTTTTACCGTCCATCGTCGCGACGGCGAAATGATCGGCACCATGCAGCCGAGCCGCCGCGCCTTTCCGGACCGCAACATGGCGACCACGGAGGCCGCCCTGATGGATCGGGGCGTGAGCCAGATCTACG
>Ga0335078_10005261_pt1 | contig 19127 bp, 12 predicted proteins | sample Lox_Sample_32_FD_206711 | JGI IMG/M metagenome (GOLD analysis project Ga0335078, IMG submission 206711) | Soil microbial communities from Loxahatchee National Wildlife Refuge, Florida, United States - Lox_Sample_3.2 | ecosystem: Environmental > Terrestrial > Soil > Wetlands | place: USA... | reverse complement strand
CCGCCGTATACACCAGCCGGTCACCCACAGCACGGCGATTGGGCTCCGTCACCACCACTCTTCCCGTCGCAATCATGTGATCAATCTGGCTGGGCGTATCCGAGCCGGGCAGCGATGGTCCCCTGGGCGACGCCGCCTTTGACGATGCTGTCGAGTTCTTGCTGTCCGGATCAGCTTGCTTCAGGTACACGTCGACCTGCTCCGCATTCACTGTGCCGGTCGTCGTTTTGGCGAACACATTCCCCGTGTAGCGTGCTAGCCGCTGCTCATCGACGTAGGTCAGCTTGTCGGCTGTCACATCGATCGGCGTCAGCTTGCCGTCCTGTGATCGTTGCACAAACAAGCTGGAGACGGTCTGAGATTTGTCCGACTCGGCAAAAACGGCGCGCTTTTCGTTATCGAAGTCGATCTTCGGCGCGCGCACCACATTCGCGGTCTGCCACAGCCGCACGTTGCCGGTGTAATGAGCCACGCCCGGCTGCTTGAACGCCGTCATATGCTGCGCCGTGACGTGAACAGGGTCATCGGTCGCGAGCAGCGCTCCATCAGGCTGCGACTTCAGTTCGCTGTACGTGGTTTTCACGTCGTCGTCTGCAAAGCCTTCGCCGGTCTGGCGGTTCATGCGGACGTGCACTGCCGTAGTGGTCATGCCGCCGTCGACGATACGGGGAGATCCGGTGAGTACGAGCACCTCATCATCGGGAGTATAGGTTGCGACATCAGCGAATGCGGCGCGTCCGCCGGTGTTGGGGTTCGGCAACGGCTCGTGATAAGCGAAGTTTCCTGTTTGGATCAACTTCTGCACACCGCCATCGGGGGCGAAGGCCACGTCAAGCTGGTCTGCCGTGCTGGTCTTATCAGGCTCGCCCGGAGTGGCGGAAACAATGCGTGAATTGGGCCATCCACGTAGCGTCTGAAGATGATTATCCGCGAAGGTCGCGTGAAACTTGCCTGCCGTCGCGACCGTGGTGGAGTTGCTGGTATTGGTCTGGCGGCCCTTGGCAGTCCGTGCTGCAGCAGGAGCCGGCAGAATAGTGATTGCCGCCTTGCCAACCGTATCGCCGGTCTTGATTTCATTACCATTTTCGAGCTGAAAATCGAGTTGGTCGGCGGCGATTTCCATGGGCTGACCGCTGGCCCCGGGGCTTCCGGCATGTCCCGCGTTTGGAGTGGCCCCGCTGCTGGCTGCTGATTTTCCGGGTTGCGGATCCTGACTCAGGCGAGCATTTTTCACCATGTGCAGCAGTGAAGGCTGGTTCTTATCGGCAAAATCGACGATGAAGGTATCCGCGGAACCGTGAACGAGGCTGTTGCCATGCGTTTCCAGGCGGGCCCCGCCGGAGACAATCGCTTGCTGAATCGTATTTTTCGCTCCCATCAACAGATCGCCGCGCGGCCCATAGATATCTATCACCGACGGCCCGCGATCCTCGATGTGGACATTGCCCTCGGCGACGGCGTGCTGGACGGTGTTGTCCGCGGCGAAGAGCAGCGTTCCCTTGTCGGCGGTGAGCGTTTTGTCGGGTTGCTCGATCTTCAGGTTCAACAGGATCGCCTGGCGTGGCTGTTTCTGAATGCTTCCCGAGGCGCCCGTAATAACGGCGGGATGCGCCCCACGGGTCACAATGTGAACGTCGGATTTCAACAACAGTTCGTTCTGCTTGGAATCGTAATAAGCGCCCTTTGCGGAGCCAATCGCTTGCTCGGTCTGGAAGTCCACCGCCTCGTCTGTGTTCGCCGTCCCTGTCTTCTGGTTGAACGTCAGCGCGCGCGTCACCAGGTGGAGCGGGTTCTTCAACTCCTCGGGCGCAGCCTGATCGGGCTTTAACGGCCCTTCGGCATTTCCCTCAAGGTCGATGTGGACCTCCCCAAGCGCATGAATGTCACCGCTCTCGGGGTCATAGGTGAACTGTTCGCCATAAATCTGGTCGTAGCGATCGTGGTTGCGGCCATAAATAACGATATGGACGTTGCGCAGGTTAGCGTGGCCGCCCCGCTTGAACTGCACGGCACGAGAAGCGCGGATCGTGTAGATGGTCCGGCCACCCTCCGATTTCGAGAGAGAGAAACCGTCGCTGGTCTGCTGGATGTCGAAGCCTAACTGCTGCGGAACGCTGTGCAGGACGGGTTTGATACGCGCGCGGGCGATCCAGTAGGACAGCGTGACCGCGGCGACAAGCACGCACACGCCAGCCATCATCCATTTGCGAACCTGGGCTAACGATTGGAACATCTGCTTCGATATTACGCCACGGCCACCGTTCTTGGCTCAATGCGTCACGGTGGAGAGTCGCGCTTGCGGTGCCCGAATCACAACAACATCACAGGGCATATCGTGCAACGCCTGGCGGCGCTTGGTCCAAAGCGACATAAGGAACCCGATGGTGAGGCAGAAGAAAGAGAGGAACTTCATGAAATGACGGACGGTTGCCTGGCCAAACGATATCCGTTCGCCTTCCGCGGTGGTTACCTGTACACCCAAAAGGCGTTTGCCCACTGTGGCGCGCCAAGAGGAGCTTTCGGTAAAGGCGCAATAGAGCCAGGAACCAACCGCGAATATCAGGATATAGGCCCCACCCGTGAAAACCTTAGAGTCCCAGGGATCGATGCCAAATATGCGCCCAAAGCGGCGAAGCACAAAATCGAGCGCGACGGTGAGCAGCAACGCTCCTAGCGCTTCGAGGGCAACGTCGACGGCTCCGGCTAAGAACCTGAGCCAAAATCCGGCATACTCGACACCAGGAGAGACATTCGACACCCTCCGCCGGTTGTCCCAGGAAGAGTTTCCGTGCGGCGCGGGGTCGGCCAGCAGGTCGCCGCAGAAGAGACAGAAGCGGCCATCCGCCCGGCGGTCGCTTCCGCAGCTTGGGCAAAGCTCCTCAAGCACCGTTTCCACGGTTCGGATACTAAACCCGTGTAGCTGGACTGTAAAGTTGGTTACCCTTCCCAGGCTGCGGCAGAGGCCATCCGCGGCGCCGTGCGCGCGAAGTCAACCAGGTTCAACTGCAACCCCCCAAACTCGGGATGTTCGTTGTAGTCAACTGTAAACGCAAGGTCGAGAACATCGTCGGCCAGCAGGGGATCTTGTGCCACGCGGTTCGCCATGCGCCAGCCGAGCACGTCGTGGGCGCGCTGAAAACGGCGGCCGTTCGCAGTGGCGTTGGCCGGGATCGCCCGCAGTTTAATGTGCATTTCTTTCAGCACGCGGGCGGGCTGAATGAGTTTCACATCCCGAGCCACGAACACCGGCAGCGGATTTCCTGACCCGAACGGCTCCAGCTTTTGCACGGCCGTCCAGAAGTCGTGGTTGACGTCATCTAGCGATATCTCGGCGTCGTACTCCAGCACCGGGACGAAGTCGGCGGGCGTCAGATTCTGCCGGGCATGGGTGTCCAGCCGGGAGCGCAGCTGCGGAATGCGATCAGCCGGCAAAGCACACCCCACGGCGTGGGAATGGCCGCCGAAGCGAGTGAACAGCTCCGGACACGATTCCAGCGCCTCCAGCAGGTGAAAGGCCGTGATCGAGCGCCCCGAGCCGTGGGCCACGCCGTCTTCGCAGGAAAAAACCAGCGCTGGCCGGTGATAACGCTCGACCACACGCGTGGCACAAATACCGATCACGCCGCGATGCCAACCTTCGCCGTCAACCACCAGGCAGTAGGCGTCCTTGAACTCGGGCGACGACTCGATCTTCTGCTGAATCTCCTGCAAAATGCGCTGCTCTTCCTGTTGCCGGTCACCGTTTAGCTGGTCCAGTTGCATGGCCATCTCCGCCGCTTTGCCGGCATCCTTTTCGGTGAACAACTGGATCACGCGCTCGGCAATGTCCATGCGTCCGGCGGCGTTCAGGCGCGGGGCGACACGGAAGGCAATGTCGCCGGCGCTGAGTGCGCGCGAGCCGTCAAGCTGGCAGTTGGTCAGCAGCGCGCGCAAACCCGCGTTCACCGGCCGGCGCAGGCCATCCAATCCGAGCTTGGCGAAAACGCGGTTCTCGCCGATCAGCGGCACAGCGTCGGCAATAGTCGCTATCGCCACCATCTTCAGGAATGACGGCAACAGCCGCTCGCGCCCGCTTTCGGCCAGCAGCGCCTGCGCGATCTTGAACGCCACCCCCGCCCCGCATAGCGATTTACACGGATACTCGCAGCCCTGCTGATTGGGATTCACCACGGCCAGCGCCTTGGGGACACCGTCCGCCTGCGGCAGGTGATGGTCGGTGACGATGAGGTCGACACCACGGCGCGCGGCAGTTTCCGCCGCCGCGAAGGCTCGGATTCCAGTATCCACGCTGACGATCAAGCGAATGCCGCGCTCCGCAGCCTGCTCGATCACCTCGTCACGCATGCCATAGCCTTCGCGCAAACGGTGCGGAACGTGGTAGTCAACCTTGCCGCCGCATAGCTCCAGTGCCGTCTTCAGGATGACGATCGCGGTTGTGCCATCGACATCGTAGTCGCCATAGATGAACACGGTTTCGTCGCGTTCGATGGCTGCGCGCAGCCGGTCCACGGCTGGTCGCGAACCGCTCATTAGAAACGGAGAGTGCAGATCATTCAGGGAAGGGAAGAGGAACCTCTGCGCTTCCTCTGCGGTTCGCAAGCCGCGCGCCGCGAGCAGGCGCGCCTGCCACAGCGGCAGATTCAAGCTCTGCGCCAGGGTCTGTACTTGTTGCGGCTCGGCATTGCGGATTTCCCAGCGCATGAGAAGCAGTTGTCGGTGGTCAGTTGTCAGCGGCGGTGGGACAACGAAACTGACAACTGGCAACTGACAACCGCTTCACCGCTCTTCATCCTGATCGGGGTCATCGAAGGCCATGGTGCCATAGTCTTCCACCAGGTCCAGCAGGTGCTGATAACGCTCGTACCACTCCGTGGTCATCTCGAACAGAAACATGATGCCCTCGTGCGGCCAGCCCAACTGGATGAAGCCCGTCTTGCCGATGTAGTTGCGCAACCAGCGTGCTTCTTCCATGTCTTCGTCGCTGGGGAATGTGGCGTGTTGCAGGCGCTGCATCAGGTAGTCGAGTTCATCGCGTTGCAGCACCTCTTCGTCCATCGAGAGAAACTGCGCGCCCGCTTTCTTGGCCAGCTCCACGAAGTCCTTCCAGCTATCGGGATTGTCACGCGGATCCCACATCACGCTGTGCACGTCTTCGGTCACGTAGCCCTGGAATCGGCTCAGGCCGTGGCCTAGTATGAAGGCGTTCATGTCGTCTTTCAGGTTGGAGAGGTCGTCGGGCATAAGAGTTCTCGCGGCGCAGCCGGAACCAAGTCGCCGCAACGGCAATCATCATACTCCCAACCACTGGCAGAGACACCAACCCTGGATCTCAATACTGGTTACTGAGGGCGCGAGCAAGGGAGGGAGTGCCTGCCGGAAAGGAAAGGGCTACAAACAGAGCGGGATTGCCGCTGACGTACAAGACCCCAGCGGCTCAATCCGAACATCGGGTCGTCATCACCGGCGCGACGCTCTACTTGCCGAAGTTGAAGAAAACGCCGGTCGAAACCCGAATATTGTTCTGCGTCTCGTTGAGGTGGCTGGTGCGATACCAATCTACCTGTCCCACGCGGACGCCGAAGCCGGATTTGAAGGACAGGTCGAGTCCGCCGCCCACCGCCATGGCGAATGCGTTATCGCTGCCGGACAATCCAAACCCGGAGCCGCCGACGTGGCTGCCGCCAAACAGCGCGTGCACGAAGGGCGCAACGCGTTCGGCGCGAAAGGTCACGGTCGGGCCGAACAGGTAGCTGTAGTCGTGTGCGCTAATGCTGGAGATGTCCCCGTAATAGCCACCGAAATCACCGGTGAAGCCTAACCAGCGGTTCACGTTGATGGTGGTTTGGGCATTCCAGCCGTTGAAGTTCTGCCGGCTAGTCAGGCCTGACGTGTCCAAACTCATATAGGAATACCCGCCGAACACCTGGGCTCGCGGGAACTCCTCCTGCGCCAAGAGCGGCGCGGCAATAAACAGCGTTACGGTAATAAGCAGCAGTAATTTCTTCATGGTCCCTTTCTCTCATGAGTAACGAATTAATAACGCAAACAGCCCTCCGGAGCTTTTCAACGTCCGGTGGGCTATCGTTCATCCTTGTTCGTTTTCCAGCATGGAACATAGGGACCAAAAATCTGTGACGGAGTGCCATCGCGTTACGAAAGAGTTGAATCCATGCCCATTTTGAAACCAGCCGCGGAGTGCGAAAAGCGGACGGCGTGCTGCCGTGCGTGCCGTCTCCAAATGCAAGGAAGCATGGAGATTTGGTGTGTTACACTCACTGTTTGTCCGGGCGCGCCGGGAACGAGCAATGCTCTTTTCGAAGGAATATGTGGGCTATCTTGCCCGCGAAATCACCAACAAATTAATTGAGGGCGAGTTCATCGAGACGGCCAATAAGGCCGGCGTCAACGAGCGCGTCCACGCCGCGTTGCTCGACGAGCTTGCCCTCGAAGACCGCATCAACGATGAGGTGCGCATCATTCTGGACACCTACGCCGACGAGATGCAGCGCAGCGGCGCCAACTATCAGGAGATGTTCAAGAAGGTAAAGAACGAGCTGGTGCGCAAGTACAAGGCGGTGCTATGACTGCGGCCGTCCGGCTATTGGTGATCCCGAGCGGCGGCGACCTGCTTGTCGGGGGTCCCCATCGAGCGCGATTTTGCTCGATGAGGCCGAAGGCGGTGCTATGAGGGTCGAGCGCGATAAGACCGAGCGCATCAGCCGCGAGAAGATCAACAAGCTGGCACACGCCGTCTCCGACACACTCGCCACCATGGAAGACGTCGAATTCCTCGAGGACCGCAATGCCATTCGCCTTGAAGTACGCCGCCTGTTGGAGAACCTGATGGCGCAGGAAGCGCGCATCGACGCTGCCGCCCGGCAGAAGATTGAAAGCCAGCGCCGCACCATTCTCGAAGGCTCCCAGGAGTGGGACATTCTCTACCGCAAGTATTACAACGAAGAAGTGAAGAAACTCGGGATTTAGCCGAGCTGCGCCAATCCCCGGCCCTCAGCCGGCGGCAGATTCGCTTGCCAACCGCAGCGCAGTGGCCGACAATAGCCTTCACGTTTAACGTCACTATCTCCAGCGAGCGAATCAGGAACCTACCATGAGCTTCGAAGGCGACGCCTTCATCAGCTATGCCCATTTGGACAATGCAGAGCTGATTGAGGGCCGCAAGGGATGGGTGGCCAATCTGCACCGTGCACTCGAGGTGCGCCTGGCACAACTGCTGGGCAAGCCGCCGCAAATCTGGCGCGACCCCAAGCTGGCCGGCAATGATGTTCTCGCACACACACTGCTGGAGAAAATTCGTCGCGTCTCCACCCTCATCTCGGTTATCTCGCCTCGTTACGTGAAATCGGAATGGACGCGCAAAGAGCTCTCCGAGTTCTACCACTCGGCGGAAGAGCATGGTGGCGTCAAAATGGGGAACAAGGCCCGCATTTTCAAGGTCATGAAGACACCGGTGCCGGTGGACATGCATCCCCCGGAGGTGCGCTCGCTTCTAGGCTACGAATTCTTCAAAGTGGACCCGGAAACCGGCAAGGTGCGCGAGTTGGACGAGATCTTTGGTCCAGAGGCTCAGCGCGATTTCTGGTTGCGTTTGGACGATCTGGCGCACGACATTTGCTGCGTGCTGGAGATGTTCGAGGAATACCACCAGGCAGGCACAGCGGTGGCCGACGGAAAAACCATCTTTCTGGCGGAAACCACATCAGACTTGCGCGAGCAGCGCGAGACCATTCGGCGCGACCTGGAACAACACGGGCACACGGTTCTGCCGGCATACGCGCTGCCGATGGTCTTATCCGACCTGGAGGCCAGCCTGCGCGAAGACCTGAAGCGCTGCTCGCTCTCTCTCCACCTGGTGGGCAAGAATTACGGTGTCGTGCCGGAGGATGCCGTGCAGTCGTTGGTGGCGATCCAGAACGAGCTGGCCATCGAACGTGGCAAGCAAGGCGACTTCGCGCGCCTGCTCTGGGTTCCCGCGGGGCTGAAGATCGAAGACCAGCGGCAGAAGGCGCTCGTGGAGCAGCTTCGCCTGGATCCGCGCATGACCGACAATGCCGATCTGCTGGAGACCTCGTTCGAAGACTTGCGCACGGTGTATCAGGAAAAGTTGCAGCCCGGGCATTCGCCGGAGCACGGGCACGCTCCAGCCATAGCTGCCGCAGGCAGCGTCAAGAGCTTGTATCTGATGTACGACAAGCGCGATGCCGCCGCTGTGGCGTGCTACGCCGACTATTTCTTCGACCGGAAATTTGAAGTCCTGCATCCCGAATTTCAGGGAGATGAGGCTGAGCTCCGCCAATATCACGAGGAAAATCTGCGCGCCTGCGACGGAGCGATCATTTTCTACGGCAGCACCAACGAGTGTTGGGTGCGGCGTAAGCTGCGCGAGGTGCAGAAGAGCGCCGGTTTTGGCCGCACGAAACCGCCGGCCTCGACCGCCGTTATCGTCGTTGCCACGGCTGCCCCTGTAGATGATGAATGGTGCAGCCAGCCAAAAACACAGTTCCGGAGTCACGAAGCGACGGTGATATCTCAGCTCGAAGGATTCTCGACAGACCAGGTGCAAACCTTCCTGTCCCGCTTCACCGGACCGGGTGGAAAATAGCGGACCCATGCCTGAGCCGACCCGCAACCCATTTCCCGGGCTGCGCCCCTTCGAAGCCGAAGAAGACTACCTTTTCTTCGGCCGCGAAAAGCAGATTGACGAACTATTGCGGCGCTTGCGCACGACGCGCTTCCTGTCGGTAATCGGGACCTCGGGCAGCGGCAAGTCATCGCTGGTGCGCGCCGGCCTGGTTCCGGCACTGGAAGGCGGATTCATGGCGAGCGCCGGCTCGAGTTGGCGCATCGCGACCTTCCGCCCAGCGGGCGACCCGATCGGCAATCTGGCCGCGGCGCTCAGCGACTTCTCTGTGCTGGGCACCGACCCCGAGCTCGTCGAAACCCAGCGTGTACTCATCGAAGCGACCCTGCGCCGCGGAACCTTGGGACTGGCCGACGCTGTACGCCAAGCCAAAATTCCACGCGCAGCCAATGTGCTGGTCCTGGTGGACCAGTTTGAAGAGCTTTTTCGTTTCCGCCGCAGCCGCCAGACGGACTCGAAAGACGAGGCGCAGGCTTTCGTGAAACTGCTGCTGGAAGCAACCCGCCAGGACGTGCCCGTATATGTCGTGCTCACCATGCGCTCCGACTTCATCGGTGATTGCATGGAGTATCCCGGATTGCCGGAGGCGATCAACGCCGGCCAGTACCTGGTGCCGCGGATGACGCGCGAGGAGCTGCGGCTGGCCATCGCCGGCCCGGTCGCGGTGGGCGGCGCACAGATTGCGCCGCGTCTCGTGCTGCGGCTGCTCAACGATGTCGGTGATGATCAGGACCAGCTACCGGTGCTGCAACACGCGCTCATGCGCACCTGGGAGGAGTGGGAGAGAAATGCCATCGTGGGTCGGCCTCTCGACCTGGAGGACTACGAGGCAGCCGGGACGATGCGTGACGCCCTGAACGCTCATGCCGAGCAGGCCTATGACGAAACCGCCGCGCGGGGTTTGCAGAAGGTATGCGCGCAACTGTTCAAGGCGATAACCGACACGTTCTCCGATCCGCGCGGCATTCGCCGGCCTACTTCCATCGGCGACCTGGTGGCCATTACGGGGGCATCGGAAGCGCAACTCGCAGCCGTGGTCGAAATCTTTCGCCAGCCAGGACGCTCTTTCCTGATGCCGCCGCCCAAGGTTGCTTTGACGCCTGGCGCGATCATCGACATCTCGCACGAAAGCCTGATGCGCTGCTGGTCGCGGCTGCTGACTTGGGCGGAAGAAGAGAGCCGCTCCGCCATGATGTACGCGCGGGTCTCGCAAGCAGCGCGGTGGTTCGACGAGAAGAGCGCCGGGTTGTGGCGCGATCCGGAACTGGAGACTGGGCTGCGCTGGAGGCGCGAGGCCCAGCCAACGGAATCCTGGGCGGGACGCTATGACAACAACTTCGAACCCGCGATGCAGTTTCTCGACCGCAGTGCGCAGGAGCGCGACCGGCAGCGCGAGGTGGAGGAGCGAGCGCGCAAGCGGAAGCTACGCGAATATCAGTGGGCCGCTGGCGTGCTGGGTCTGCTATTGGTGATCACGTTATGGTTCTTCCACATGGCGCGGGTGCAGAAGGCGCGAGCCGAAACCTATCTCGGTCTGGCCCAGCAGTCGGTAAACGAGATGCTCTCCTCCGCCGGACGCCAGCAGGCCCGGGTCGCAGCGGACGTACCGGAGCTGGAAGCATTCCGCAAAGAATTACTGGAAAAGGCACGCGTTTTTTATTCCACCTTCGAACAACGCGAGCCCTCGAACGATCAGATCCGCACCGAAATGGCCGAGGCGCACTTCCGTTTGGGCGACATCAATCGCCTGCTCGAAAATCGGGATGAAGCTGCCAAGCAATACCAGCAAGCCATCGTGCAGTTCACTGCGCTGGTGAAGAAACATCCGCAGAACTCTGCGTCGCGCCAGTGGCTTGCCAATACTTACAACTGGCTGGGCGAGACCCTGCGCGTCGATCCGGCCAAGTACTCCGAGGCTGCTGAGGCCTACAATCGCGCCGCCGAGCTCCAGCAGCGGTTGGTCAGCGAGCATCCTGACAATCCTACATATCAACGGGAACTGGCGCGCACGTATTACAACCGCGGTATTCTGCATTACAGCGAGCATCAATATGAACCGGCTGCCCTGGATTTCGGCAAGGCTATCGAGTTGCTGAAGCCTCTCGGGGAGAACGGCGGCACTCCTGCGGCAGCCCAGGAACTGGCACGCGCCTACAACGATTTGGCGAATGTCCGCCGTTACCAGGACCGCAACTCGGAAGCCGGGCCGCCCTTTGAAAAAGCCATTGCGCTCGACCAGCATTTGACGGCACAATATCCCGACAATCGTGAGTATAAGTTTGAGCTGGCTACCTTCGAGAACAACCTGGCGCAGCTGTTGATCGACGAGAACCAGCCGGAGTTGGCCAAGAAATGGAATGGGCTGGCATCGTCCACGCTAGGTGAGTTGGCGCGTCCGGCGCCGTCGCTCAGCATGGAATTGGCCAGAAGCTACATCCTGGCGGCGCAGGCCGAACAAACGCCGGCTGCGATCGAGAGCGCGTGCCTGAAGTCGCAGGACATGCTGGAAGAGCTCGCCCGGGACAAGAACTTCCGGGGACGCCCGGAATTGCTGGCCCTGTATCGTGATCTCGGCTACAACTACTTGCAGTTGGCCGCGCTTGACTTGCACGCCAATGCTCCCGCGGATGCAGCTCGCGCGTTGCAGGAGTGTTCCCGCTTGTTGCCTGAATTGTCGGAAGCCGATCGCAGCACTCTTAATGAGCAGTACGAAAAGATTGTCAAGAAGTTGAAGGGAACAAGTCCAGTTTCAAGGTAAGCGCACTGGCCGGAGAGACAACTATGAAACAGGCAGTTCTGGGAATTGTGCTGCTCTTAGGAATGCGCCTGCTGGCGCAGAACATGATGGTCGCTTCCGCGGGCGCCGAAACTGCTGCGCCCACATCCACCGCTACGGGCGACAACAAGCTGGATGCTGAACTGGCCCAGCAAGTGCCTCAGCCGCAAACGAAGGCGGCCGAGACCGCGAAAAGCGAAATCAAGCGGCCGAAGAGTGAAGGCAGCATGGTGGGCTATGTCGATGATGCCATCCCTGCGACGCAGTTGCGCCTCCGCTTTGATGCGGGGTTCGATGATCCGTTTCCTGACCGCGCCGAGTTTTTCTATGCGAAATGCGGGTGTTACACGCACGCGAATGGGACTTCCTTTTTCGACCCGCATGCTCCCGGGCCTGGGCCCGGGATAGCAACAGATTTGAATTTCCAACAGCTGTATTTGTTCGGGGAATATGCGCCGGTAGGCCGCTTTTCGGCGTTCTTCGAGCTCCCGTTTCGCTGGATTCAGCCGCAGACGTTCTTCATGCCGCAAGCGCTTGGCACGTTCGGTGATCACGGCGGCGTCTCGGACGTGTCGCTCGGCCTCAAGTTCGCCGTGCTGGATACCGAGCGTTCAACCGTCTCACTACAGTTGAAGTCGTACCTGCCGTCAGGCGATGCTTCACAGGGGCTGGGCACCGGTCACAGCAGCGTCGAACCATCGCTGCTTCTGTATCACAGTTTGTCGCCGCGCTGGACGCTGGAAGGTCAGTTCGGCGGCTGGGTGCCAATTAACGGCTCGCGAGGAGTGCCCACACTAGATTCGTCGAGTTTCGCCGGGAGCATACTCATCTATGGGCTCGGCGTGAGTCCGCAGGTTTACCACAACACCAGTGTCAGCCTGAACCCAGTCGTCGAACTGTTCGGCTGGCACCTGCTGGGCGGGTTCCAAACCCAACCTGGAGGTGTTGCGGCCGGGATCGCCGCACCACAAAGCGGCACGAACATTGTGAATGTGAAGTTCGGCTTGCGCACGACCATTCATGACCATAACTCCATCTACGTCGGCTACGGGCACGCGGTTACGGATGCCGCCTGGTATGAAAACCTGCTTCGCGTGGAATACAGGTACGTTTTCTGAGCTCTAGGACGGAACGAAGCGGTACGGCAGATAGGCCGGTTCCCAGACATTGGCGCGGAGGCGAGATTCCACCTTGTGCTCGTCGAGCTGGTCCGCAACCCCGTCGTTGATTGCTTGCAGCGCGACTGCCTTCGCCACGGCGAACGATACCGGGCGCAGTTCTGAAACCGGCGGCAATAAGCGTCCGGATCTATTGCGCCGCGCCGGAGAAAGCTCGGCGAGACATCTAGCAGCAGCCATGAACATTGTGTCGGTGACCCGCCGCGCTCCGACCGACAGAATGCCCAAACCCATTCCCGGGAAGATGTACGAGTTGTTCGTCTGGTCGATCGGCACTTCGCGACCGTTCCATCTGACCGGAGCGAAGGGGCTGCCCGTGCCGATCAGCGCGCGCCCATCCGTCCACTTCAGCAAGTCCGCGGGCGTGGCTTCCGAACGCGACGTGGGATTGGAGAGCGGGAAGATCACCGGCCTCTCGACGGCCGCAGCCATCGCCCGGATGACCTCCTCGGTAAACGCGCCACCTTGCCCCGAAACCCCGATGAGCGTTGTGGCTTTGGCATTCCGCACCACATCCAGCAAGCTGACGTGGTCTTTATCTTCCAATCGCCAATTAGCAAGGGCGGAACGAGATTGAACAAACGGCTGCTGTGCCGGACGCACGTCCGCCAAGCCCTCCACCAGCAGGCCATTGATATCGACCGCATAGAAACGGCGGCGCGCCTCCGAGTCGCTGAGCCCGGCGTTCTTCATGGCGGTCAGCAGAAGCGAGGCGATACCGATGCCGGCTGAGCCCGCCCCAAGCAGTGCGATGCGTTGCTCGGTCAGGGGAGTGCCGGTGACATGGATGGCGGCTAGCAGCGTTCCGGCGGCCACGGCTGCTGTCCCCTGGATATCATCGTTGAAGGTGCAGAGCCGGTCGCGATAGCGCTCCAGCAATCGTCCCGCATTGATGCCGGCAAAATCCTCCCATTGCAACAGCACGCGCGGGCAGCGATCGATCACCGCACTGACGAAGGCTTCCACGAAAGCATCGTAGTCGGCGCCGCGCACTCTGGGGTGACGCCATCCCACATAGAGAGGGTCGTCGAGTCGCTCTTCATTGTCGGTCCCGACATCGAGCAATACCGGTAGACATTCCTGTGGGTGAATGCCGGCGCAGGCGGTATAGAGCGCCAGCTTGCCGATGGGAATTCCCATGCCTCCCGCACCCTGATCGCCCAGCCCGAGAATGCGCTCGCCATCGCTGACCACGATGGCACGAATCGAATCATAACGGTGATGCTGGAGGATCTCGCGGATTCTGTGCTGGTTGGGGTAGCTGAGAAACAGCCCCCGCGGCTTGCGCCAGATCTCGCTGAAGCGCTGGCATCCTTCCCCGACGGTCGGCGTGTACACCAGCGGCATCATCTCCTCGATATTGCGTACCAGTACGGCGTAGAAAAGGGTTTCGTTGGTGTCCTGCAGGTCCCGCAGATAGGCATAGCGCCCGAAATCAGTCCTACGGTCGCGCAGCGTCTTGAGACGGCGCGCCGCTTGGTCCTCCAGATTGCCGACGTGTGGGGGAAGCAATCCGTGCAGGGCGAAAGCGGTGCGCTCATCTTCCGTGAACGCCGTCCCCTTGTTCAGCATGGGGAAGTTAATCAGATCGAAACCGGAGAGCCCGGTTTCCAGAATTCCTTCGGCGGTGACGCGGTATTTCATTCTATCCACTCGCTAGCGGCGTCCATAGTAACAAGCGGCAGAACGGCATGGGGCGCCGATGTTACGACCGCGCCGGTGGTCCCGTTCCGACGTCGACTTACGCGACGTCACTACGACCTGCGACAGCATACGGCGCTTGAGACTTTCCTAGGAGGCCGTCTGAGTATGAGCTGACTGTGTTCCCATAAGCGAGCGCAGCAATGCGACTTCCGACTCGATCGCGGTCTTCAGGCTCGGCTCCATGTCGGGCGCGAAGAATGGCGAATGATTGGAAGGCAGGCTGACGCCCTCGGCTCTCGCTTTGGCGAACTGCTGCGGATCGGCCACTCCCAACTGGTAATAGAATGAGGGAACTCCGGCGAGCTCGTATTCCGAATAATCTTCCGATGTCATCTGCGGAGGCAGCGTGACGACATTATCCTTGCCCAACGCCTGCTGTAACACCGGTGTAAGTTGCTCCGACAGCTTCGGATCGTTGTACATGGCATCGGTGCGTTCGCTTACTTCCACCAGGGGTGGTTTCGGCGCCCCGCCGGCTTCGGCCTCGGCCTTGGTCACGCGCGCGATCGATGCAAGAAGATGCTTCCGCGTCTCCGGTGAATAGGAGCGCACCGTGAGTCCCAGGCGGACCTCGTCGGGGATGATGTTGTTCTTCGTTCCGCCCTGAATGTAGCCGACGGTAATCACCGCGGGCTCGCCCGGCTTGATCTCGCGCGAGACGATGGTCTGCAGGCTGAGAACGGTTTTCGCCGCGATGACGATGGGATCGATGGCGGTCTCCGGCATGGCGCCGTGGCCGCCACGGCCGTAGATGGTGATATTGACGGAATCGGCATTTGACGACATGTAGCCCGGTGTGATGCCGACCTCGCCTGCAGGAAGATTGTTGGTGGTGTGCAGCGCGAGGCCAACCGCGGGCTTGGGGAAGCGCGTGAAGAGTCCGTCGTCGATCATCATCTTCGCGCCGCCTACCCGTTCTTCGGCGGGTTGGCCGATGAGCATCAGCGTGCCGTGCCACTGATCCTTGGTCTTGGCCATGATCTCGGCCGTGCCCACCAAGGCCGCGATGTGAATGTCGTGTCCACAGGCGTGCATGACTGGGACCACATGACCGTCATCATCTTTGGTGGTGACATGGCTCGCATAGGCAAGTCCCGTCTTTTCGAGGACGGGCAGTGCGTCGAGCTCAGTGCGCAGCATGATCACCGGCCCGCTGCCGTTGCGCAGAATCGCGACTACCCCGTTGCCCCCGACTTTCTCCGTGACCTCGTAGCCAAGCCGGCGCAGTTGCGCGGCTAGCTTCGCCGCCGTGTTCACTTCATGCAGCGAAAGCTCGGGATGCTCGTGCAGGTCGATGTAGAGGGCCTGCACCTGCGGGTAAACGGATTGCACTTCGGAGCTGAGCGCGGTGGAGGACGAAGCTTGCGCGATCACGAAAGCCGGCGCGAAAAGAAAGAACGATGCAGTAACAACTCCGTATCGCACGAGACGAGCATTCATAGTTTGCTCCAATGCACAACTGCAGCAATCAGCAATGGCGACGGACAAAGGGGTACTGTCTGAAATATTTCAGACAGTACCGACAAAGGTTACTTGAGTGCATCCGAGTAGCAATGATATACGCGAAATGATTCTTCAAAGCTGCAAGACACTCGGTGGGGTTTCTCCGTGTTGAAACGCCCTTCATTGCCAAGTCTTGGGAGCTTTGTCCGCTTGCGTGATTTCACGTTCGCGGCTGTGAGAAAAGGCCCGCTTCTGCGGGCAAGGGAGGGCTGAGGGGTCAGGGCACCGGCACTTCAGACGATGCGTAAGCCGCTGAAAGTAAAAGCAATTACGGGTCGCCCCGCCTTGCCCGCAAAATGGCGAGCTTCGTGCTTATGAACCGGGCAGAGGATTTATGAGGGTCTCCAGACAACAACCACCAGCAGCAGAATTGGTAAGTTCGGCGATAACCGGCAGCGCGATCTTATTGGCTAAAATCGTTCTGGTTCTGCTGGCAATCGAATGTGTAACTCGCGCCATCAGGTAGCGTTCATCCGGCGCCGCTCGACAAGAACACCGATTCGGCCAACTGCGTCGAGTGCCAATATCGATACGCCGCCAGATCAGCGGTTCGTCTAAGGTTCATGGGAAGCTGAACTACGCTGCACCACAACGGCGCCAACAGGATCGCAGCCAAGCCGAGCAGAACTCCCCACTCCAGGTAGTTTTGGCGAGCGAGATGTCGAGTTCTATGAGCTCTCGCCCGCGCGATTTATTCGCTAAGATAATCGGCGGCACTTAGAGCGACACGGAACGACGTCCCCTCACCGATGCCCACGACCAAATACCGGACCGTGGTGGATGCCCTGTACGCTGCGCCCAGCGATCGGCGCTTCGTGACCGCGTGGCTTGACGTAGACGAGCAGGAAACGGTTAGCTTCGGCGAGTTCCGGCGTCGCGCACAGGTGCAAGCGGCATTGCTGCAGCGGAACGGTGTTGGCTCCGGCGATCGCGTCATTCTAATAATGCCGCACGGCATTCCGCTGATGGCGGCTTTCGCCGCAGCGATGCTGCTCGGCGCGGCGCCCGCGATCCTGGCGTACCCAAACTTTAAGGTCGATCCCGCCAAGTATCGTTTCGGACTGGCGGGCGTCTCGGCTAACCTCCACGCCAAGGTGGTGGTGATCGACCGTGAGTTTCCGGACGATCTGGTGGAACATGTCGCGCTGGGCGATGGTGCGCGCCTGGTGCGAGCCGCGTCCGCCAATGGTCAGCAGCAAGAAGTCTCACCTGCGGCTATCCAACCCGACGAACTCGCGTTCATTCAGCACTCGGCGGGCACGACAGGCTTACAAAAAGGAGTGGCGCTGACGCATGCCGCGGTGTTGCGACATCTCGAACACCTGTCTTCGGCGCTGCGGATCGACGGCGCTAGCGATTCGGTCTATAGCTGGCTGCCGCTCTATCACGATATGGGGCTGATTGCGTGCTTCATGCTGCCGATGGTTTGTCATCTGCCGGTGGTCATGCAGTCGCCACTCGACTGGGTGATGCATCCTGAGACCATGCTGCAAATCTTCACCGAGCACAAGTGCACGCTGGCGTGGCTGCCCAATTTTGCCTTTCAGTTTGTGCCACGACGCACGCCCAGGGAGCGCTGGCCGCAATACAATCTGTCCTCCGCGCGGATGCTCATCAACTGCTCGGAGCCGGTGCGCATGGCAAGTATGAACGAATTCTACGACGCCTTCGCCGCGTGCGGGCTGAAGCGTTCGGCACTGCAGGCCTCCTACGCGATGGCGGAAAACGTCTTCGCGGTGACGCAGTCGGGCATCGGCAGGAACAACGATTCCAGGTTAGCGTCCAAAGGAGAGACGCGAATCCTGCGGCAAGCTCAGGACAGGCTCTGGGGCACCGGCACGGGGCCGCAGGTGATTTGGGCAGACGGGCAGCGCTTTCGCGTTGAGCACTTAATTGCTCCGGCTGCAGAAGACTCAGCGGGCGCAGTTTGCTTCACATCGTCGGGGAAGCTGTTGCCGAATAATGAAGTGCGGATCGTGGCCGAGTCCGGCGAAGATTTGCAGGAAGGCTCGGTCGGAGAAATCGCGATCCAAAGCGATTCTCTCTTCCAAGGCTATTACAACCGCCCCGACCTTACGGAGAAGGCGATTCGCGATGGCTGGTACTACAGCGGCGACCTTGGTTTTATGCTGGACGGCGAGCTCTATGTGGTGGGCCGCAAAAAGGACCTGCTGATTATCGGGGGAGAAAACATTTACCCGCAGGACATCGAAGAGATCGTGTGCAGCCACCCGGCGATTCACGACGGGCGGGCCATTGCGCTGGGATTGTTCAATCCGGAGCTGGGCACGGAGGACATCGTCGTGGTTGCTGAAGTGGAGAAGGAAGAAGATCTGCAACAGGCGGAAAGCATCGAGCGGGAGATTCGCACGCAAATCGTAGCGAATATGGGTGTGGCCGCGAGAACTGTTTTTGTGAAACCTCCGAAGTGGATCGTGAAGAGCACGGCGGGCAAGCCCGCGCGATCGACGACGAAGGAAAAGTTGTTGCGAGAGCATCCGGAGCTGGGAGGAGAATAGATTTCAGGTTTGAGAAGCCCTTCAGATAATCTGCGTCCATGGCGTGGATTAGAGCCTCGTTCATCGCTCAGCTCGTATTGGCTGCCTACTTTCAGGCTATCCTTTGGTTTCCGCTCGGCGGCTGGAATGACCAGCCCGGACGGCGCCTCCTCGAAGTTGCCAGGAGTGGCCACGCAGCGGCCGCCATCGGTTTCGCTTTCGTTTTTCTATTACCCGTGATGATGCTTTCGCCTTGTGCAAGCGATGGTTCTGGCTGCTTTGGCTGGGCGCGCTTGGCTACGGCGTATGGGCTGCACTGCAGATCCAGAGTTGGTGGGTCCCGTGGATATTCGGCGCGGATGAGCGCGCGCTACGCAACCAGCGGTTTCTCCATAGGACGTTCAAGATGTTTCCATCCTCCACCAGCCATCCGGCGCCGGACGGGATGCACTTTGTCCTGGATTTAATGCTCTTCTTCGTAGTTGTGACAACACTCATCGGGCTGCTACGCAGGTCACGCGGTGAATGTCCCATTGTATAAGCAGATTAAGCAGAGAGCCTACCGCACGAAATACGCACTGGCAGTGCAGGCAATTCCGATCGCAGCCAGCACAAAGCCGAAGTACCAGTAGGCGCGATTTTCGGTGAGCAGGGTGATCGAAGTCACGACCAGCGCGATCTCCAGAAATACTTCTCCCAGGTCGAAGCGATTGGCGTGGCGAGTGGCCAGCCGTACTTCGGATTCAAGGCTGCGCGCCTCTTTCTCGATGTCCTGCTGCTGATCGTGGTACTTGTCGATCTGTTGGTGG
>Ga0335078_10005260_pt1 | contig 19128 bp, 17 predicted proteins | sample Lox_Sample_32_FD_206711 | JGI IMG/M metagenome (GOLD analysis project Ga0335078, IMG submission 206711) | Soil microbial communities from Loxahatchee National Wildlife Refuge, Florida, United States - Lox_Sample_3.2 | ecosystem: Environmental > Terrestrial > Soil > Wetlands | place: USA... | reverse complement strand
CGGCGGCATTTTCCGCCGGCACCAGCACGCCCGTCTTCCCGTCTGCCCGCGCATGAATGGCCACCGGCAAAACTCCCTTGCAGGGACGCACCGCGCCGGTCAATGCGAGTTCACCCACGATGACAAAATTGTCGAGCTGGTCGGTTTCCACCTGTTCACTGGCGGCCAGCATCCCCAAGGCAATGGGCAAATCGAAACTGGGACCTTCTTTTTTTACATCCGCGGGTGCGAGATTGATGGTGGTGCGGCCCATCGGAAATTTGAAGCCGGAATTGGCCAGGGCGGTCGTGACACGGTCCCGGGATTCCTTTACTGCGGTGTCCGGCAGACCGACAATAACAATCAGGGTGTCACCCCAACCAGCGTTGACCTCAACTTCGACCGGATACGCCTCAATGCCATTGAGAGCCGCGGAACAGACCCTGGCTAACATGGCGTCATTATTAGGCGGACTGGGCGAATTGGGAAGTGAAATTAGGCGCTTTCGCCAGTCTGGGCCGCCTCGTTGCGAATGCGGTCGAGGAGCAGCAGAATTATTTGGAACATGAAACCTCTCATCCCCGCGTCCCACACAAGCGTCTTCCAATGTTCCAGATTCAAATTCGGATTTTGATTCGCTTGAATTGCGCTCCAAATCACCATGAAGATCGCCGTGGCAAAAGTTCCCCAGCGGTAATTGACGACCAGCGTCAGCGCCGCACACGGAATCAGATAAAAGGGCAGCAAGGTAACGTCCGGCCCGGTAATGATGTCCACGTACGCCACCATCGCCATGACCGCCGCGCTCGCCAGGATGGTGATCCAGTGGGCGCTGAATTGTTCGCCAAACGAGCGCCGCTCGACAGGCAATTCGGCGTGGCGCGCCAGGAGCCATTTTTTGGTCAGGCGGTAAGTGCGCAGCCACGCCAGCGGCAGAAATTCAAAAAGCGCGCGTTTTCCGTCATCCACCGCTTGAAAGAACATGCCTGTCATTTTGCAGTAAAGACGTTCCAAAACGGAGGGTTCCGATTCAACGGCGACGTCGGTTTGATTGCTGAGCCATTGGCCTTGCAGTCGGCGCCAACGGGCGTCAAATCGTTGCAGTCTTTTGAGGGCCGCCGGATTCACGACTTCATTTTTTGTTTTGCCTGCAAATTGCTGGCGCTCAATCCGGCCGCTGCGCAAATGATTGTGCTCCGGTCCGGGATAGACGGCAGTCAAATCCGCACTCGCGAGGTCGAGCATCTTCTCGTCGAATTCGATTTCCAAAAACCGGCAAATTCGTCGGCAGGTCTCCTCGGTATCGTCCATCAGATCGGCGTAGGTGACATGACAAAGCCCGGCACCGGCGCGCTCAAGCTCGGCAGCTTGTCGAATCATTTGTTCCCGATAAAAAATAAGCCGGCTCAGAATGCCACGACGTCGAAAGAAACGCTCTTTGCGCCCCGCCCGGAGCACACTTTGATAAATTTCAACCGGGTCGCGCCAAAGCAGAATAAAGCGGCATCCCGGATAACGCCGGACGAGCCGCTGGAGGTGCGCGCAATAAAACGGCGATTTCTCTCCAAAAAGCGGCTTGTCTTTGCCTTCACTGAAAACGCGATACAAATCCTCGGGGGCGCTGACGTTTTCGAGTCCGCGCAGGCTGCCGCCAAAGATCAGCCGATGACGGGAAAGCGCCTGGTTATAAAATTCCTGTCGCTGCAGCCAATCGCGCTTGAACCGGATTCCGCAAAATGCTTCCGGAAAATTCCAGACATCACACTCATACATCAAAGCCACCTGCGGATGCAGGTTCAACAAAGCATACAGCAATGAAGTGCCGGAGCGAAGAACTCCAACTACAAAAACCAGGTTTGAACCGGAACGTTCCCCGTTTTCCGTCAGTGGTTTTTCCTTCAGCATAAAGTCATAGATAACCGTTTTTGTCCTGCTTTGCAATGCTGAAGCGCCGGCAAGACTCACCATTTTTAGTCATTTCGATGGCGCAATAGCACCCCAGGATGATTCGCATTCCGCATTTTATCAGCAGGAGAAATGCCACCCATTGATTTCATAGGGACGGGCTTTGTTGAAGTCCGAACCAAAATGGCCGCTCCGCCGGAATCAAATGTGATTTTGCAACCAGAGCAACACCTGTTTCAACCAGTTGAAATTGAAATAGCCGCGGGTGAATCCCCGGCCAACCAGGAGTAATCCGATAAAGATTGCCGCCCATTCCCAACAGAGAATCTTCCCTTTGCGGCCTTTCACGAGGGTCAGTCCGGCCAGAATATTTCCGCCCACCCCGATGGCCAGCCCCCAAAATAACAGCTGGCGCCCTGTGGAAAGGGAGGCGATTTGCCAGTCACCCCATTCCGCATCCGTTGCCGCCGGCAGGCCGATGAGCAGCAGTGCCAGCCATAAGCAATTCGCGGCGATGATTGAAAATCGCTGCATGACCGGTTTAGATTGAACCGAAGTGATGGTTTTTTCAACCCGCCGCTCAGTTGCTGTTCCCGGGTTTTTGCCAAGGGAACTGAGGAAACTCTCAACGTTTTGCGGCGAGTTTCTGCACGTGACGTTCAATCCGGTCGGCGGCTTCGATGAGCTGGTCGTACCCGGTGGCAAAGCACGCGCGGCAAAAGCCGGTGCCGTTGGCGCCGAACGCGGTTCCTGGGACCATGGCCACGTGCTCGGCCTGCAGCAAACCCATGGCAAAATCCGTTTCCTTGAGGCCCGTCTTTTCCACGCACGGAAACGCGTAAAATGATCCGCGTGGCAGATGACATTTCAGGCCGATTTCGTTGAACCGTCGTACGATGAAATCCCGACGTCGCTGATATTGCTCGCGCATCGCCTTCATACCATCCTCGCCGCGCAACAGCGCCTCGATGGCGGCCTCCTGGCTGATTATGGACGCGCACATCATTGAATATTGGTGCACTTTCATCATCGCCTCAATCAACGTCGCCGGCCCGCACGCGTAACCGATCCGCCAGCCCGTCATGGCAAAGGCCTTGGAAAAACCATGCAGGAAAACTGTCCGCTCCTTCATGCCCGGCAGCCTCGCAATGCTGGTGTGGCCGCCCTCATACGTCAGTTCGGAATAAATCTCATCGCTCAACACGACGAGATCCTTCTCGACGCAAAATTTCGCGATAGCCTCGATCTGCCGCTGGTCGCATGTGCCGCCAGTGGGATTGCACGGCAGATTTAACATCAACAGTTTGCTGTCCGGCTGCCAGGCGGCGGCCAGCGCCTCTGCCGTCAACGCAAAATTGTCCTTCGCATAGGTCGGTACCGGCACGGCCTCCCCATGCGTCAGCGTAATGCTCGGATGATAACTGACATAACAAGGCTGGTGGAACATCACTTTGTCGCCCGGATTCACCAGCGCGCGGAACGCGATGTCGAGCGCCTCGGAAACGCCGACGGTGACGAGGATTTCTTCCTCAGGCCGGTAACTGATGCCGAAGTTCTTTTCGACATACCGGTTGATGGCCCGGCGCAGTTCGATCAGGCCGAGGTTTGAGGTGTAATGCGTCTTGCCCTTTTCGAGCGCGTAAATGGCCGCCTCCCGAATATGCCAGGGCGTGTCAAAATCGGGTTCGCCGATCCCCAGCGAAATCACGTCCTGCATTTTTGAAACCACTTCAAAAAAGTCGCGGATACCCGAACGCGGCAGGTTCACGACGTGGCGGGCGACGAAGCGGGTGGGGTCCATGAGAAATTCGGAATTCGGAATTCGGAATTGGTTCAGGGGGTAATCTTCAGCCGGTCATTTTCCGCGACCTTCACGTCCAGGAGAAAGCCCTGTTCCTTGTAGGTGCGCAGCAGGAAATGAGTGGCGGTGGACAACACGCCTTCGAGCGTGGACAATTTTTCCGAAACGAACCCCGCCACTTTTTGCAGGCTGGAGCCGTTCACAAACACCAGCAGGTCGTAACCGCCAGACATGAGATAGCACGACTCGACCTCGTCGAACCGGCTGATGCGCTCGGCCAGCCGATTGAAGCCGCCGCCGCGCTCGGGCGTGATGCGCACTTCGATGACGGCCCGCACGACACCGGCCTCCTCCTCCGCCAGATTCAAAACCGGCCGCCAGCCCAGCAGGAGCCGGTCCTTTTTGAGTTGATCCAACTGGCGGTTGACTTCGGCCTCCGAGAGATTGAGCACCTGCGCCATCTGCGCCGTGCTTAAGCCGCCGCCTTCGAGCAAAAGTTTGATTAACGGATTCATCAGGACATCAGTTTCGCAAAAATCCGCCGCAAATCCATAAATAATTCTTGAAAGGCCGCCGCCACGGCGTACCAGCCCAAAGGCGTTCCGTTGACGTGGTCGCCGTTCGCGGTGTCGGGTTTAATCTCCGGCCATCAAAAAATTTTCTTGATTGAAACGTTGGAAATGATACGCCGTCTCAACCCGACAGCCGGTTTTGTTCCGGCTGGCGGGTATGCAAGTTACATGACTAAACAAACCGTTATTGTGCTTTTGGTCTGCGCCGTCGCCTCGGCTGCGGCAGCGAATCCCACGCTCACCATCGAAGCCGGACAACCTGCCGCCCCGGTCAGTCCCATCCTTTACGGGCTGATGACCGAGGAGATCAACCATAGCTACGATGGCGGGCTCTACGCCGAACTGGTCCGGAATCGGGCATTTCTGGACAGCCCGAATGTACCGGCGCATTGGTCGGTCGTGCTGGACGAGGGTTCAGCCGTAAACATGGCGCTTGATTCTGCCCAGCCACTCAACACCGACCTGCCGGTCAGCCTGCGTGTAGACGTGAGCAAGGCGTCCAAACGTCATCCCGCCGGCATTGCCAACGATGGTTATTGGGGAATTCCTGTCCAGCCGGCGGCTCGTTATCACACGTCATTTTACGCGAAGGCCGCGCCGGGTTTCAAGGGATCCGTCATCGTCTCCATTCAGAGCGATGATGGCAACACGGTTTACGCAAAGGGCGAAGTGTCCGGGTTGACGCAGGATTGGAAGCAATACGAGATTATCTTGAAAACCGGCAAGGAGAAACCGACGGCCAGGACGCGCTATGTCCTGACCCTGGATAGTCCGGGCACCGTCTGGTTTGATCTGGTTTCCTTGTTTCCGCCAACATGGAAGAACCAGCCGAACGGTTTTCGCAAAGACTTGATGCAAATGTTGGTGGATTTGAATCCCCGCTTTCTGCGGTTTCCCGGTGGAAATTATCTGGAAGGCGACACCATCGCGACCCGGTTTGATTGGAAGAAAACTATTGGCCCGCTGGATCAGCGGCCCGGCCATAGTTGTCCGTGGGGATACCGTTCCAGCGACGGCATGGGATTACTGGAGTTTCTTCGCTGGTGCGAAGACATGGATGCCGAGCCGGTACTGGCGGTTTATACCGGATATTCACTCGGTGGCCAGCATGTAAATCCCGGCCCTGATCTGGAACCTTATGTGCAGGATGCGCTGGACGAAATTGAATACGTTACCGGTTCAGTAGCCACCAAATGGGGGGCTGAGCGGGCGAAAGACGGTCATCCGGAACCGTTTGCTTTGCACTACGTTGAGCTTGGCAACGAGGATTGGTTTGACCGATCCGGTTCCTACGACCAGCGTTTCGCGCAATTTTTTGACGCCATCAAAGTGAAATATCCCCAGCTCAAGTGCATTTCCACCGTCGGTACCGAACAACCGGCAGCGAAACGTGTTCACAGCCGTCAGCCCGACATGTTGGATGAGCATTACTACCGTTCGGCCCAGACGTTTCTGAAAGATCCGGCGCATTTTGATAATTACGACCGCAAAGGCCCGGAAATCTTCGTCGGCGAATGGGCCGCTTACGACACTTCATTTCCCCCCTGGAACGGCCGGTCCGCGAAGGAACCGCCCACCGCCAACATGACCGCCGCGCTGGCCGATGCGGCCTGGATGACAGCGATGGAACGGAATTCGGACCTCGTGAAAATGCAGTGCTACGCGCCGTTGTTTGTCAGGGTGGATCCCGGTGCCAGGCAATGGCGGCCGGATTTCATCGGCTATGACGGCCTCCGCAGCTACGGCTCGCCCAGCTACTTTGCCTTCAAGATGTTCAGCCGGAACGTGGGTGATGAAATTCTCAAGGCCTCGCTCGACGATACCACGCTCCACTATTCGGTGACGAAGGACAGCAGGAGCGGGGCAATCCTGATTAAACTGGTAAATCCCCAGCCGGCACCCCAACCGCTTCGCCTCAATATCCAAGGAGCGGCTTCCCTGGAACCCACAGGCACGGCGACCACGCTCGCTGCCGCGCCGGACGCAAACAACTCGATTGATAATCCAACGAACGTTGCGCCTGTTACCACCGAAGCTTCGGGTATTAAACCCGAATTCGATTATACGCTCCCGGCCAATTCCGTGACCGTGCTCCAGCTTAATACCCAGTAACGCTCAATTCACCAACTGATACCAGTTGTTGCGTTGACGAGGTTCGTAGCCGAGGTCGCGTATGAGCCGTTGCATGTCGGCAACAGTCATGCGGAAGGTGGTGCCCGCCTGGCTGACGACGTTTTCCTCGATCATAATGCTGCCGAGGTCGTTCGCGCCATATTTCAGAGCCACCTGGCCGATTTCCTGGCCCTGCGTCACCCACGAGCTTTGGACGTTGGTGAAATTATCGAGGTAGATCCGGCCCAACGCTTGCGTCCGCAAATATTCGTGTGCGCCGACCGTCGGCGCCTTCAACTTCGTGTGTTCCGCCTGGAACGTCCAGCAGATGAATGCGGTGAAATGTCCTGGTAGGACAGGCGTCGTGCCCGCCTCTAACTTTTCAGAAGTATTGGAGACAGCCGCGACGGTTGTCCTGCGCTGAAGTGATTTATCCTGCTGCGCACGCAGCCGTTCCAGGTGCTCGACGCGGTCTTCAATCGTCTCCACGTGCCCGAACATCATGGTTGCGCTGGAATACAAACCCAACCGGTGTGCCACGTCCATGACTTCCAACCAGTCATCGCTCATGGCTTTAAGCGGCGAAATCCGCTGACGCACACGGTCCACCAGGATTTCGCCACCGCCGCCGGGAATCGAGCCAAGTCCGGCGGCCTGGAAATCGCCGATGATTTTCTCCAGCGGCTCGTCGAACACCTCACGGAAATGGATGAACTCGCTCGGGCTGAACCCATGGAGGTTGAAACCGGGAAACTTGTTTTTGATGTGTGACAACAAATCGAGATACCACTGCTTCGTCAGCTTCGGGTGGTGCCCGCCCTGCATGAGAATTTGCGTCCCGCCCAACGCAATGGTTTCCTCGATCTTCCGGTCCATTTCGTCAAAGGTGATCACGTAGGCGTCGTCGTCCTTTTCCACGCGGTAAAATGCACAGAATTTGCAATAGACATTGCAGACGTTGGTGTAATTGACGTTGCGGTCCACGATGTAGGTGACGACGTCGTTGCCACGCCCGTCAAAATCCTTCGCCTTGGCGAGCTGCCGCCGGCGGTCGGCGAGCGCGCCCAGTTCTTCCAGCGGCAGGCGATACAGCCGCAGGGCCTCGGCCGGATTGATGCGCTGGCCGTCCCATACTTTTTGGAGCAACTCGTCCAAGGACGCGTCGTAAATCACAGTTTTACTGTAACGAATGGGCCCGAATAAGACAAGCCGTCGCGTTCAGGAAACGCGGCGGAAAGCTTCCGGTTCGAGGGCGGCCAGTTCGCGGCAGACTTCCTGAACAATCTCCATTTTACCGAGAGCCCGGGCGGCGGCAGCCCGGGACAGATGGGCCTCCACCAGTTTTGGGTCCAGCGCGAGGGCATGATTGGAACATTGCAGTGCCTTGTCGTGCCATCCCATCCGGCCGTTCAGCCGGGCCAGATTCAACCAGCCGAGTTTGTGCCGGGGGTTAATGGTCAAGGCCTGCTCCAGACATTGGAGACCCGCCTCCGGCTGCCGCATTTTCTTGAACAGCAATTCCGCGAGACTGTTCCAGACCTCAAAATCGGTCGGATCCAGCCGCAGCGCCTGCCGATAAACCGCTTCGGCCTGCGAAAACCGGCGCAGCCCGCTCAGACCGACTCCCAGGTAATAGCAGGCGCGGGGATCGGCCGGACTAGCCTCGTGCCATTCCCGGGCATAGGCCAGTACTTCCCGCCACATCCCTTTCTCACACATCCCGGCAACGACTCTGGACCGCTCTCCACTGCTCGATGCCATGTTGGATATACCGGACATTAAACCGGAAATACCCGGCCGACGACAAAAAATGCGTGCCCGCCGGATTGTTCTTTGCCGTGGCTTCATCCAAATTAGCCGGGTGGATGCAGCCCGAAAACACGTCGTCGTGCTGGGCGCAGGCTTTGGCGGCCTGTTTTTCTGCAAACATTTCCGGCATCCACGCGCGCGCGTGACGCTGGTGGATCGCACCAACCACCATCTGTTCCAGCCGTTGCTGTATCAGGTTGCCACCGCCGGCCTTTCCGCACCGGAAATCGCCCAGCCCATCCGTTCCATCCTGGCCCGCCGGCCGGACGTCACCGTCCTTCTGGAGGAAGCCACGGATTTCGACCTCGCCAACCGGAAAGTCGCTCTCCGCCAAAGCACGTTGGACTATGATTTTCTTGTGTTGGCAATGGGAAGCCAGACCGGTTACTTCGGCCACCCCGATTGGGAGCCCTTCGCGCCGGGCCTGAAAACGCTCGACGACGCTTTGCGCCTCCGCAGCCGCATCCTGCTCGCCTTTGAAAGGGCCGAAAATGAAACAAATCCGGCTGAACGCGACAAGCTGCTGACGCTCGTCATTGTGGGCGGCGGACCAACCGGTCTGGAGCTGGCCGGCGCGTTCGCCGAACTGGCGCGAACGGTTTTGAAACGTGATTTTCGACGGATCGATCCGACGCAGGCGCGCATCATTCTCATTGAGGGCGCACCGCGCGTACTTTCAAATTATCCACCGGACCTTTCCACCAGCGCCCAACGCCAGCTGGAGAGGCTCGGCGTGCAGGTTCGCACGGCGACCCCGGTTAAGAGCATCCGCGCCGGCGAAGTGGAACTGGCCGGCGGCGAAATTCTCCGCGCCGGCAACATCGTCTGGGCTGCCGGCGTTTCGGCCGTGCCGCTCACCCGAAAGCTCGGCGTGGAGCTGGACAAGGCCGGCCGTGTGAAAGTAAATCCGGATTTAAGCGTGCCCGGCTACCCGGAACTGTTTGCCATCGGCGACCTGGCACTGGTGACTGAGGAGAACGGAAAACCGGTTCCCGGCATCTGCCCGGCAGCAATGCAAATGGGGCGCCACGTCGCGTGCATTATAAACAACGAATTGAAAGCCGACGCGAACCGGGCACCACGCCCCGCGTTCAAGTATTGGGACAAAGGAACGATGGCGACCATTGGCCGTTCGGCCGCGGTGGCGTGGATAGGCCGGTTGAAAATCTCCGGCTACCCGGCATGGCTGGCGTGGCTGTTCGTCCACCTCATTTTTCTGATCGGCTTCCGGAACCGGCTGGCCGTGCTTTTCCAGTGGACCTACTCCTACTTCACTTACAAACGCGGCGCCCGCATCATTACCAATCCGCCGTTGGAACCGGGGCACACGCTTCGACGCTGAAAGGGTTGGCTTAAAGCTCCAACCTCGGTCCGCGCGGCCAGAGAAGATTCTTCAGCGCAAACAGCTCCAGGGCGAAGGGAATGTAACCGCCGTAACCCAGCAACGGCATGGCGAAGACGTGCAGGAATTGTGCGCCCGGCGTGTGATAAATCCACTGCGGCCACGACCAATAATTCCACATCTCCCAGAAAAACCCGCAGATGAGCGCGCCCAGGGACAGCGAAATCACCGGCCGCCAGTCACCGTGTTGCAACCACTCCAGGAAATGCCGGCGGCCCAACCACCGGTTCACTGGCTCGAAGATCAACACCAGCGAAATCCAGACAAACGGGTAGAAGAATTCCGGCCAGGCCAATGTCAGCGCCAACATGGCCATCCCGGCGACCAGCAGTCGCAAATTGATCCTGGCACTGTCCGGGATCCGTACGCCCGCCGGGAGTGACTTCACCCAGCGAAACGTCCGCACCAGCCCCGCCGTCTCAAACACAGCGGGCATAACGGTGGAAAATGACAACGTGCAGAGCGCGAAATATTCGAGCGGGGTAAACGTGGCGGCACCGAGGTATTCCCAGTTGCCCGTCCGGTCATTGATGATTTCAAACAGCCACCAACCGGGCACCGAAAGCACAAAGAGCAGGACGAATCCTTTTCGCGAACGCGTCCATAACGAGGCACCGGTACGCCAGCAGACCAGCGCGTCCACGACGAGGATGTAACCCAGCCACAAGGGGAAAAACAGGTAAGCAGTCCGCTGGCCCGGCAGGGTCCAGTTCAGCGGCCAGCACACCGCCAGCAGGAGCAACCCCAGCCAGCCGCGTATAGATATTTTACGCGGCCAGCCCTGCGGCGTCCACCCCAACCATGGTCGTGCGGCATCCATGATGTTACCGACACAAAATAGCCGTCGCCGCCCGGGTCTGCCAGCGCGAACCCCATCCCGACTTGCTAAAAGTTCCAGAACAGTGCGAACAGGACGGAATGTGTCCGGGCACCCCTGAAACTGACATTAAAATTGTCCGGAGGATAGGTGAAGGTCGGATCGTCGGTGGCAAAAAATTTGTAGCCAAGGTCGAGCGAAAGATTTCGAGTCAACCGGAAACGCAGTCCGGCAAAAGCCTGCCCGGCCAATACGACGTCGCTTGCACCACCGGTAACGAAATTGTTCAGATTGGGACCGAATTGGTCGGTATCAAAAACCACGTCCGCTCCACCGACACCGGCGCCGGCATAGGGAATGAGATTGGTATGCGGAATGGGACAGGACAGCGTGACATTGGCGAGAAACGGTATGTTATAGAGGTAGGAGTCGTCCGACGTGTACCCCGGTACATTGTCAATTCTCGCGCCGATGTAGCCGGATTCAAAATCCAGGGCCACATACCGATTGAAGGCCCAGCCAAAGGCTGCGTCAAAGGCCACCCCGGGCTGGTAGGTTACCGGGCTGGAAACCGGAACGCCAAATTGGGTCAGCTCACCGTTTTCGAAAAAAGACGGGCCGATACCCATGCGGAAAATCGGACCGGCATCCGGAGGCAGATAAGAGTAGTCCTGCGCTTGCGCCATGACGGCACCCAGACCCACTAACAACGCGGCGACACCTGTTGCGTTTCGGCTTTCCATAACTCTCCTTTCTGCTTTTGCGACTATTTGACGGAAACGCTACGAAAAAAGTTCAATACCGATAATACGTGCATGAGAGGTAAGATGTTACAACGGTCGTGTTTCGCGAGTTGTTGCCTCGAGGGTGAGACTCGAACGAATCGGCGCACAAGGCCGACACCAGACCGGGGATGTAATAACTGTTGCCGCCCGACTCACTCTGGCAATTTCAGTTTCACCTTGTCCGCCACCTGCGCCACGTCCTTGTCGCCGCGACCCGAAAGATTCACGATCACGAACTGATTCTTCCGCATCTTTGGTGCGCGCTTCATTGCTTCGGCGATGGCGTGGGCGCTTTCCAATGCGGGAATGATGCCTTCCAGCCGCGCCAGTTTCATGAACGCCGCCAGCGCCGCGTCGTCCTTGATGTAGGTGTACTCCACCCGCTTTTGATCATGCAGCCAGGCGTGCTCGGGGCCGACGGCAGCGTAGTCCAGTCCGGCGCTGACGCTGTGGGTGAGTTGAATCTGGCCGTATTCGTCCTGTAGAATATAGCTGCGCGTGCCCTGCAACACCCCGAGCGAGCCGCCGTGAAACCGCGCCGCGTGCTGGTTGGGTTTAATGCCCAGGCCGCCCGCCTCCACACCCAGCATTTTCACGGACCGGTCGTTGAGGAATGGATAGAACAGCCCCATCGAATTTGAGCCGCCGCCGACACAGGCAATCAGCAAGTCGGGCAGGCGTTCCTCCTTTTCCAGGATTTGCCGGCGCGCTTCGTCACCGATGACGCGTTGGAAGTTCCGCACCATTTCGGGATACGGATGCGCGCCATAAACCGTGCCGAGGATGTAATGCGTGGTGCGCACGTTCGTGACCCAGTCGCGCATGGCCTCGTTGATGGCTTCCTTGAGCGTCTGCTGCCCGGCCTTCACGGACACTACTTCAGCGCCGAGCATTTTCATCCGATAAACATTCAACTCCTGCCGGCGGCAATCCACCGCACCCATGTAAACCACGCATTTTAAACCGAACATGGCGGCAACGGTGGCGGTGGCGACGCCGTGCTGGCCGGCCCCGGTCTCGGCGATGATGCGCGTCTTGCCCATCCGCTTGGAGAGCAGGATCTGGCCGATGCAATTATTGATCTTGTGCGCACCGGTATGGAGCAGGTCTTCACGCTTGAGATAAATCTTCGCGCCACCGAGTTCGCGCGTGAGGCGTTCGGCAAAGTAAAGCGGCGTGGGCCGGCCGCAAAATTCCTTCAGGTAATACTCGAACTCGCGCTCGAATACCGGGTCCTTCTGCGCCCGCCGATATTCATCCTCCAATTCCTGCAATGGATGGACCAGTGTTTCCGGCACGAAACGGCCACCGTAGAGGCCGAAATGGCCGTGGGCGTCGGGCAATCTGGCGTTGGAATTGTGGCTCATAAACGGGGTTAATCTCGCGCAAAGACGCAAAGACGCAAAGGAATTTATTTCAACCACGGACGAACGAATCAACAATGTTTGGAATGCAGCAACGGTGTTATCCGGGGTAAAAAACCTAATTCGCCTTCACGGCCGCGACGAGCGCATTGAGTGATGCCTTCGCGTCGCCGAAGAGCATCCGGGTGTTGTCCTTGTAGAAAAGATGGTTTTCGATGCCGGCGAAGCCTTTGGCCATGGAACGTTTCATCACGATGACGGTCTTGGCGTGGTCGGCTTCAATGATGGGCATGCCGTAAATCGGGCTGGATTTTTCCTCCCGCGCGGCGGGGTTCACCACGTCGTTGGCGCCAATGACCAGGCAGACGTCCACGCGGTCCATCGAGGGATTGATGGCTTCCATTTCCTGGAGCTGGTCGTAGGGAACATTGGCCTCGGCGAGCAGCACATTCATGTGGCCGGGCATGCGGCCGGCCACCGGATGAATCGCGAACTGCACCTCGATGCCGCGTTTGCCGAGTTCATCGGAAAGTTCGCGGACCTGGTGCTGTGCCTGGGCCACGGCCATGCCGTAACCGGGAACAATCACGACCCGCTGCGCATAGGCGAGCAGCAGCGCCGCTTCGTCGGCCTGAATCGGTTTGACGGTTCCCGCGACTCCGCCGGCCGCCGCCTGGCCACCGCCGCCGGAGCCGAAGGCGCCGAACAAAACATTCGTAACCGGCCGGTTCATCGCCTTGCACATGAGCAGCGTCAGCAGCGTGCCCGATGAACCGACCAGTGTTCCGGCGACGACCATTGCCAGATTGTTGATGGCAAAGCCGTCCGCGGCGACCGCGAGGCCGGTGAAGGAGTTCAACAGCGAGATGACGACCGGCATGTCCGCGCCGCCAATGGGCATGACCATGGCGATGCCGAAGAACAGCGCGAGGCAGAACATCACGATAAACCCGGTGACGGCGTGGCTGCCGGTGGTGTTGAACGTAAGCCAGCCGCACAGGCCAAGTATCACCAGCAAAATCAGCCCGTTCAGGAAATTCTGGCCGGGGAAGGTGTGCGGTTTCTCAAATTTGCCTTCCAGCTTCAGGAACGCGATGATGCTGCCGGAGAAAGAAAGTGAACCGATGAGCGTGGCGAAGAGCATGGAGCCGGCGATGAACGAAGAGGTGTCATGCGGCAGCGGCAGCTCGATGCCGGCGATTTCCGGTTGGTGCGCACCCCGGATGAATTCCAGGCTCGCGACCAGCGCTGCCGCGCCGCCGCCCAGGCCGTTGAACATCGCCACCATCTGCGGCATCGCGGTCATCTTGACTGAATACGCGCCGATGGCCCCGATGATCAGGCCGATAATCGTGCCGACCGCGATAAGCGTGTAATTCAGGTTCCAGCCCTGCGTCCAGACCGATTGGCCGCCGGCTTTGTGCAAAGCGAGCAACGCGATGAACATGCCCGCCGCCGCCACGAGGTTGCCCCTCCGCGCCGTCTTCGGCGAACTCAGGAACTTGATGCCAATGATGAACAGGACCGCGACGCCAATGAAAATGAGGTCAATGATGGTAGTCGAACTCATGGCTATTTCTTTTTCTTGAACATTTGCAGCATGCGGTCCGTGACCATGAATCCGCCGAAGACATTGGCCGAACCAAAAACTACCGCGATGAAACCGAGCGTCCGCGCCAGCCCGCCGTCGGCGTCGGCCAGGGCGAGGATGCCGCCGAACAAAATGATGCCGTGAATGGCGTTGGTGCCGGACATGAGCGGCGTGTGCAGCATGGAAGGCACTTTGGAGATGACTTCAAACCCCACAAAAACCGCGAGGATGAAAATAAACAGGATGTTGGTGTCCATAAAATCTTAGCTGGGTTTGGCAATGAGTTTTTCGTTTACAATCTTGCCGCCGTGAGTGACGAGGCAACCCTTGATAATCTCGTCATCGAGTTTGAGCACAAACGTTTTGTTCTGCTTGTCCCAGAATTCCTCGATGAGGTTCACGAGATTCGCGGAATACACCTGGCTGGCGTGCAACGGTGCTCGGCCCGGCAGGTTGGCGATACCGACAATTCTCACGCCGTTGCGGTCAATCAGCTTGTCATATGCCACCCCTTCGACGTTGCCCCCGGTCTCGACGGCCAGATCCACGACCACGCTGCCGGGTTTCATCGCGTCGAGCATTTCGGCCGTGACGAGAATCGGCGCGCGCCGGCCAAAGACCTGCGCCGCGGTGATCACAATGTCGGAATCCCCGCAGGTTTTCCTCATGGCGTCACGCTGCTTCCGGATTTGTTCCTCGGTCAAGGCCTTGGCGTAACCTTCCTTCGTCTGGCCGGTCTCGCCGAGATCAATCTTCAGGAATTGCGCGCCGAGCGATTTTACCTGTTCCTCGACCACGGGCCGCGTGTCGTAAGCGGTGACTTTGGCGCCCAGCCGTTTGGCGGTGGCGATTGCCTGCAAACCAGCGACCCCGACGCCGATGATGAAAACCTTCGACGGCAGAATCGTGCCTGCCGCCGTCGTCATCATCGGAAATATCTTGTTCGCATAGCGCGCGGCCAGAATGACCGCTTCATAGCCGCCGAGATTCGCCTGCGAGGACAATACGTCCATCTTCTGCGCCCGGGTCGAGCGCGGGATGAATTCCATGCTGATGGCACTGACACCCCGTTCGGCCAGCTTCTGGACCAATTCCTTTTCGTTGAAGGGATCCAGCAGGCTGACGTGGATGCAATTGGCCTTCAACAGGGCAATTTCTTCCGCCGGCGGTTTGCGCAGACGCAGCACAATGTCGCCGGAGCCGAGGAGCGCCGGGCGGTCAGTGGCAATCGTCGCGCCGGCTTTGGTGTAGGCTTCGTCGGCAAAACCGGCGTGCAGACCTAGACCGGCCTCGACTTCGACCAGGGCGCCGAGTTTGACCAGCTTGGCGGCGCTGTCCGGCGTGAGCGGTGCGCGGGTTTCGCCCGGGTGCGTTTCTTTGGGTACGGAAATTTTCATTTCTCAAAAACGTGGCGCGCAACCTATCACACCCGGTTTCTGCTGTTAACTCAAATGTTGCTTTTCTTTGCACGCGAATTGTTACGGCTTATGCGCGAGATGAATTATCCTTTAACATGTGACACTGTTTGAAGTTTAGAGGCTTTAATGAATGCGCGCACTTTGGCAGGGTCTTTCCGGCCCGGTGATGATTCCACTCCGCTGGAAACATCCACGCCGAAGGGTTGAACCTGCCGGATCGCTTCGCCGACATTTTCGGGCGTCAGACCCCCGGCCAGAAAAACCGGTTTGCCCAGCTTTGGCACCTCCGCCGCCAGGGTCCAGTTGAATTTTTCGCCGGTTCCTCCGAACGCGTCGGATGCATAACCGTCCAGCAGCCACGCGTCGGTCCGATACTTCAGCAATTCCTTGAGCGACCCGGCGTCGCGGACGCGAAAGGCCTTCATACTCATCAGCCCGAACTGTGTGCAAAATTCCGGCGGCTCATCCCCATGAAATTGAAGCAGGTTCAGGCCGCATTCGCCGATGGCACGCCGGACCAGCTCTTCGGGGGGGTTCACAAAGACGCCGACGCGCAGGGTAAACGGCGGCAAGGACCGGCTGATTTCCGACGCCGTTTTTGTCGGAACAAACCGCGGGCTTTTCTCATAAAAATTGAATCCCAGAGCGTCCGCGCCCGCCTCGACGGCGACCAGCGCGTCCGGCAGATTCGTGATACCGCAAATTTTGACCCGCGTGCTCATTTTCGATTTACAATTTTCGATTTACGATTCATCTGGCAAACCGGCTCGTAAATCGTAAATCGTAAATCGTAAATTGCCAATCAATGAACAAAATGGCTGACGGTCTGATACACGACAAACGCGCAGACATAGGCCAGGCCGGTCATATAAGCGATCTGGAACAAGGGCCATTTCCAGCCGCCCGTTTCGCGGCGCATGACGGCCGTGGTGGAAAGACATTGCGCGGCCAGGATGTAAAACACCAGCAGGCTGGCGCAGGTGGCGGTGGTGAACATGGGTGTACCGTCAGAACGAGCCGCTCGGCGCAGCGAATCGTAAAGCGACGCGCTATGATGCTCGGCGGCGTCCTGGCCGACGCCGTAAACGATGGCCAGCGTGGAAACGATGACCTCGCGCGCGGCGAACGAACTGATGATGCCGATGCCGATCTGCCAGTCGTAGCCGAGCGGTTTCAGCACCGGCTCCAGTAAACGGCCCAGCTTGCCGGCGGCGGAGTTTTGCAGCGAGTTTTGCGCTGAAAGATGGTCGGCGTCGGCGTGAAGTTCCGCGGCTTTCTGCGTGTCACCGGATTTTTCCAGTTGCACGGCCTGGGCCGTCAGCGCGACGGCGGCGGGCGGGGGCGTGGATTTTGGGTAATGCGAAAGCGCCCAAAGCACGAGCGAGACCACCAAGATGATGGTGCCCGCCTGTTTCACAAAGATTTTCGCGCGGTCAAACGTGTGCAACAGCGCCGAGCGCAGGCCGGGCAGGCGATACGGCGGCAGTTCAATCAGCAAGGGCCGGCTGCCGCCCGGCAAAATGGTGCGGTTGAACACGACCGCCGACAGCACCGCCGCCAGGGCGCCGGTCGCGTAGGCCGCCGTGAAAACCAGGGCGGCTTTGAGTGGCGAATGCGGAAACAGCAGCGCGGTAACCATGGCGTAAACGGGAATCCGCGCCGAACAGGTCAGCAGCGGCGTCACCAGGATGGTGACCAGCCGGTCGCGCGGATTTTCTATGACGCGTGCGGACATGATGGCAGGAATGGCACAGGCGTGTGCCGAGAGCATCGGTACGAACGCCTTGCCCGGCAATCCGAGCCGGCGCATGATCTTGTCCATCACCAGCGCCGCACGCGACAGATAGCCGGTGTCTTCCAGCAGCGACAGCGCGAAAAACAGAATGCAGATCTGCGGCAGGAACACCAGCACGCCGCCGACGCCGCCGATGACGCCGTTGACCAGCAGGCTTTGCCAGTCGCCCGGCGGTGTGTGCGCCGCAATCCAGGCGCCGCCGGTGCTGAACAGGCGGCTGATGAGACCCATCGGAATCTCCGCGGCCCAGAAAATCAGCGCGAACAACAGAAGCATGACGATTTGAAAAACGACGACACCCGCGACGGGGTGCGTCAAAAAGTCGTCGAGTTTTTCCGTCCGGACCGAACGCCGCGCCGCGGCCGCGTCCATCACCTTCGTCGAAATCTGTTCGGTCCATTCGTAGCGAGCCTGATAGGGACAACCGCTGCAACCCAGCGCGCAGGCGGGCTTGGTGTGCGCAACGGGGTTCGCGGTCTTGCCGGTCATGAGCCGCGCCATCTCGGTCTTGAGCTCGCCGATCCCCATGCCGGTGCGCGCCGAAATGGGGACCACGGAACACCCGAGTTCGGCGCGAAGCTTCGCAACGTCAATCCGGATACCGTCGCGCCGGGCCGTGTCCATCATGTTCAGCGCCACGACGACGGGACAATCCAGTTCGAGCACCTGGCTGACGAGAAACAGGTTCCGTTCGAGGTTGGTAGCGTCCACGACGACCAGTGCGGCATTGGGTGCGGAGTGGCTGTCCAGCCGGCCATGCAGGGCGTCGCTCGCGATTTTTTCCTCCGGCGAAGAGCTTTCCAGGCTGTAAAGCCCGGGCAAGTCCACCACGACCATCTGGTGGTCGCCAAGGTGCGCGCGTCCGACCCGGCGCTCGACGGTGGTGCCGGGAAAATTCGCGGTCTTGGCACGCAGGCCGGTCAAGGCATTGAACAGGGTGGTCTTGCCGGCATTGGGATTGCCGACCAGCGCGAGCGTAAAGGCGTGATGCGGCAAAACAACGGTCTCACCCTCGTCGCCACAGGACGCCCCGAACCCGAATTTAAGGGAATCACTCATGCTCGTGCGCTTCCCGCATCGCGCAATGATCGGGCGTGCAGACTTCGAGCCAGACCCGTGAGGCCAGCGAAGCGGACACCCCCAGGCGTGAGCCGAAAACGCGGACTACCAGCGGGTCACCAGTCCGGACGACCTCCAGCCGGCGTCCGACGCAAATGCCCAGTGTTTTGAGGCGCTGCACGTCATCGCCGTCGGTTTCGATGCGGCGCACGACGGCACATTGCCGGGGTGGCAATGCGTCGAGCCGGGTTTCCGGCATTGGCGTTAAGTCGTTTGTCGCCATGGTGAAACAAGGTAGGTGCGGTGGCGAATCTTCGCTGTCGGCGGCTTGCGGTTTTTTAACGGTAGCTTGCGCCCGTCGGCTTTTGACACTGGGTGGCAAGGTCGGCAAATCGCTTCGATTTTCAATACAGTCAAATATTTACGACTTTTGATTTTTGACTTACGATCAGTCCACGGAACGTGAGACGCGAAAAGTGAGGGGAAACAACGTTGCGATAACGCTTCACGCCCTGGGTTTCATTGAACCATGCCGCGGACAATCTATTTCGATTACAACGCCACGACGCCGCTGGATCCGGCGGTCCGCGAGGTCATGCTGCCGTTTCTGGGCGAAACCTGGGGCAACCCTTCCAGCGTGCATCACGTCGGGCGTCGGGCGCGGGCCTTGCTGGACGATGCTCGCGACCGGGCGGCGAAGGTGCTCGGCTGCAAACCGG
>Ga0335078_10005259_pt1 | contig 19129 bp, 16 predicted proteins | sample Lox_Sample_32_FD_206711 | JGI IMG/M metagenome (GOLD analysis project Ga0335078, IMG submission 206711) | Soil microbial communities from Loxahatchee National Wildlife Refuge, Florida, United States - Lox_Sample_3.2 | ecosystem: Environmental > Terrestrial > Soil > Wetlands | place: USA... | reverse complement strand
GAGGGAATCGTGGCTGCCTGACCGAGCCCTTCGCCTAGGCTGCTGCAAGTGCCGCTGCGTCCCGATGCGGATGCCGAACTGCTCGGCCGGCTCCGGGCCGGCGACGAGCAGGCGTTCGTCGTACTCGTGCAGCGGTACCACGCGTCGATGCTGCAGCTCGCGGCCGGATACGTGCCGAGCCAGGCAATCGCCGAGGAGGTCGTGCAGGACACCTGGCTGGGTGTCCTGCGCGGCCTCGCCGGCTTCGAGGAACGAGCATCGGTGCGTACCTGGCTTTTCCGCATACTGGTGAACCGGGCCAGGACCGCGGGCGCGCGCGAACGGCGCACCGTCGCCGTGGGTGACTTCGAGCCTGCCGTTGACCAGGCAAGGTTCGACGCCAGCGGCCAGTGGGCAGAACCGCCGGAGCGCTGGCTGGAGCAAGTGGACGACCGGCTCACGGCGGAGAAGATGGCCGACCAGATCCGGCGTGCGATGGCCGGCCTGCCCGCCCGGCAGCGCGAGGTCGTCACGCTGCGCGATGTCGAAGGGATGTCCAGCGCGGAAGTGTGCGGCGTGCTGGACATCACCGAGGCCAATCAGCGCGTCCTGCTGCACCGTGGCCGCAGCCGTATCCGCCAGGTCCTCGAGTCCGAGTTCGGGAGGGCCTGACCATGCGCCTGCGACTCCGGCTCAGCCGCGATCTCGTCTGCCAGCAGGCCGTCGAGCTTGTCACCAGCTACCTCGAGGACGCGCTCGCCCGCGGCGACCGCCGCCGGTTCGAGAAGCATCTGGCCGGCTGCCCGCACTGCACCGAGTACCTGGCCCAGATGCGGGCGACGATCGCGCTCACGGGCCGGATCACGCAGGATGACCTGTCCCCGGTGATGCGGGCCGAGTTCATCGCGCTCTACCAGCGCTGGCATGCGGATTCCGGGGATGACGCCTAGCAACCGCCCGCGCTGGGCGGGGTGAGCCGGCCCGCGGGCCGGAACGGGCGGCTCGCTCGCGCCTGCGTTCGAGAAGTGCGTCGCGCGCGGCACGTCCCTTTCTTGGGCTAAAGCTGGCGCATGGCAAGTATTGTCTAAATACAATCATCTGCCATGGAAGGCTCAGCGCGTTGCTGCGGAGATGGACAGCCCCTGCCGGAGGCGCTAACCGTGCTTCAGTCAGCCACCCGGGTACTGACCGGGGTCGCGCTGCGGAGCTTGGATGTGCTCGACGGCGAGGTAACCCTCCCGCAGTTCAGGATGCTTGCCGTCCTGGCCGACCTGGGACAGGCCAGATCTGCGCAGGTTGCGAGGGCGATGGGACTAGAGGCGTCAACCGTGACCAGGCTCGCGGACCGGCTCGTGACGGCCGGTTATGTAATCAGGGGCACCGAGCCGGGCCACCGTGGCGTCGTAACCCTCAGGCTGACCGCAGCGGGCCGCCTGCTGGTCAGCAAGGTTGTGGACTGGCGCCAGGAGGAACTCGCCCGGATCTTCGGCCGGCTGCTGCCAGCAGACCAGGTGCGAGTGGTGGCCTCGCTCGAGAACCTCGTGGCCGTCGCCGGAGAGGGGTACGGAACGGTCTCCCGCACCCTGGTGCCGGTCTGATATCCGCGGCAGGGGCGAGGACATGCCGCGGGTCCGCGGCCCGACGGGTCGTCATGCGTACGCGTCCCGGCCTGGCAGGCCACTGGGCGCAGACCGGCGAATTCGCCAGGACCGACCTGGCGATGCGCCCGGCGAGCACGTGCTGGCGGGCCTGTACGCCGTCCACTACCGTCCGCTTGTCCGGGCCGCAGCCCTGTTAGTCGGAGATGTGCTCGCCGCGGAGGAAATCGTGCAGGCAACGTTCGTCGCCATGTGCGTGCAGGCCCGCCATCAGGATGAGGGTTGCCAGGCGTCCGCGTACCTGTGGCGGGAGGTAGTCCTGCGCGCACGCCGGCGCCAGCTGTCTCGCCGGGGGCGGGCTGCGGCCGCCCGATCGTCGCGGCAGCCCGAGGCCGCCCTCGCGACGTACGCCGTCACGGCGCTGCGGACGCTGCCCGTCCGTGTCCGCGAGGCGGCCGTTCTCCACTACGGGGCTGACCTGCCGGTCACCGAGGTCGCGGCGGTGACCGGGGCGTCGGTTCGGGCGGTGCAGGACTGCCTGCGGCGCGCGGCGGCCGCGCTGGCCGGCCACCGGAACGGTGACGGGGCCAGCTGACCATGAGGTGTTACCGGCTGAGCCCGGCCATCTGCCGGTACTACCAGGCGAGATCTAGTAATGTAGAGGACAACAGTTGCAATATGCAATGTGAAGCTCGCTGGCCGGTGGCCAGTCCCGGGATTGTCTGGCTAGCGACGCGCCCGTCCGTGAGCCGTCAGCGCTGCCCCGTCGTGAGGCGGCCGTGGCGGTACGCCAGGTGCGGATACTCGGAAGAATGAGCAATGGTGCACGGCATACACCGGCCGCAGCCCGCAGCGCGCGGCCGTGGGAACGACTGACCGCCGCAGGTTCCGGCTGAGCCCCAGTTCCCGGACTCCGGGCAGGGTGACTCAGCCGCCGCTGCGGCCGAATGTGCAGGCGCTCGCGGCGCTGGTGCCGTTCCTGGTCATGGCCGTGGTCGCCGCCGTCGACCTCGGCGCGGGGCCAAGCCTCGGTCTCCTGCCCCTGCTCTCGCTCGGCCCGGCCCTGGCCGCTGTCTGGCTCAGCCCTCGCGGCACCGTCCTGGTCGGCCTCATCGCGGTGCTGGCCTGCCTGCCGCTAGCCCTGTATGACGGCGTGCTGGACACCCGGCGCACGGCGATCGCCATCACGGCGGTGGCGGGTGTCACCGCCGCGGGGGTAGTCGCCAGCGTCGGCAGGCTGCGCCGGGAGCACGACCTGGCGGACGTGCAGGCCGTGGCCGACGCAATGCAGCGCATCCTGCTGCGGCCCGTGCCGGGCCATCTCGGCAGTCTTGCGATCGCGGTGCGGCAGTCCTCGGCGAGCACGTCGGTGCAGGTTGGCGGCGATATCTACGAGGTCATCAGGACAGCCGGAAAGGTGCGTCTGATCGTAGCGGACGTACAGGGCCAGGGCCTTGCCGCCGTCGGCACGGCGGCGATCGTGCTCGGCGCCTTCCGTGAGGCGGCCTACGACGCGCCATGCCTGACTGCCATCGCGGACCGAATCGAGCTGAGCCTGCAGCGGCACGAGACCGACGAGGAGTTCGTCACCGCGATACTGGCCGAGGTCGAAGACGGCTGCGCCGCGATGGAGCTCCTCAACTGCGGGCATCCGCCGCCGCTTCTGCTGTCAGCTGGCAGCGCCAGGTTCATCGAGGCGGCCGAGCCGGGCCTTGCCCTGGGCCTCGCGACGCTGTGCGAAGCCCGGCGGGAGACGATTCCGGTCGGTCTCCGGCCCGGAGACAGGGTGCTGTTCTACACCGACGGGGTCAGCGAGGCCAGAAACGAGTCGGGAGACTTCTACCCGCTGGCCCGCAGCGCCGGCCTGCTGACCGGCGAGCATCTCCCGACTGCGCTCGATCTGCTTGGCGCGGACATTGCCCGGTACACGGGCCATGCCGTGCGCGACGACGCGACGACCGTCCTGATCGCGCGAGGGGCGCTAGCGGCGCAGGAGGACGAGGAACTCCGCTTCGCCGCTGCCGGCCAGTGAGCCGAGCGGGCCGAATCCGGCGGGCCGGGCGATCCCCCAGCGGGCAAAGCTCACCGGGATGGATCCGGCTGCCTGCAGTTCCGGGCCGTTCCGCCGGGCCGTGAGCGTGACGGTCACCGGCCGCCGGGCGCCGTTCATCATCAGTTCCCCGCGCGCGGCGACGGTCACGGCGCGGCCGGCCGAGAATGCCTGGCTGAGCGTCACCGCCCGCGCGAGCGTGAAGACGGCCACCGGGTGGCGGCGCGTGCCGAGGCTGGCGGCGAACTGCGGCTGAGTCTTGCCGCCAACCTTGACCGCGGCGAGATCGACCCGGAATCTCGCGGCCGTCACCGTGTCGTGCGCGATGACGAGCGTTCCCGTCACGGCCGTAGTCTGGCCGCCGACGAAGTTGTGCAGTCCGAGCACGCTCTCCTGCACCCGGAAGCCGGCCAGTGAGGGACCGGCCACGTGCCAGGTCCCGTCGAGCTGGCCGGACGGCGCGCTGACGCGGCCCTGCGGCAGTCGCAGCGCGGCGGCCGACGGGCCGAGCTCGATCGCGGCCGCGACGGCGGCGACGATGAGGACGGCCAGCGCGGCGCCAGCACCGAGGATCCACCGCCGCCGGCGTCGCCGTCGCGGACTGAGGCCGGCCCGGCCCGCGGCCACTGCTGCCCGTCCTGGTGCGGCGGAGTCGGCCGCGGGCTGGACGAGGAACACCGGATAGCGCTCGGCTATCGCGGTGAACGCGCCGACGTCCGCGTCCCGGCTCACCGGAATGTGCGGACGAGCGCCAGGCACCTGCTGCAGGTAGCTCTTGAGCACGGGCGGGCGCTCGCCGACCGGGAGCTCGGTGAGCTGGCAGCGGACGGCGCGGCCGTGCCTGAGGATGACCTGCCCGTGCGCGGCGCGGACGTTCTGGACCCAGTTGCATCGCTCGCCGAGCATCGGCACCAGGTACCAGTGTCCGTCCAGCCGCGCCATGCCCAGGGGGAACCGGGTGCGCCGACCGGACCGCCTGCCGGTGACCTCGAGCGTCACCCAGCGGCGCGGCATCAGGCCGGCGGCAAAGACCTTCGCCCACATCCTGGCCAGCCGGCGTGCCGCGACGTCGGCCCGGCCACTCGCATACATCGCCCGGGCCCGGTCGGCTGAGATTGGCCAGCTGTCCACGGGTGCTCACCTCCATGCCAGAAAGGAAACGGTCATCTGCAGTCAGCATGCCGACTTTGAAACTTGAGACATAGAGTCTAAAGTCCCGTCAGAGGTTAGAATGGTTCTGCTGGCCGGCTGGAGCGGACAGCAGGCCGCTGAGCGTGGGGTGAGGGAGTCCAATGCCGGGTTTGCAGGCCCCGACAGGGCTGGCCCGTCGGGCCCGGCGGCTGTCGGATCAGGAGACCGAGCGGCGCATGCTGCGTGCGGCCGTCCGCATGATCAGCGGCACCGGGCTGACGGTGAGCCTGGACCACATCAGCCTGGAGGAGGTAATCCGGGAGGCGGATGTCGCGCGCAGCACGGTGTACCGCCGGTGGCCGCACAAGGACCTGTTCTTCAGCGACCTGGTGCGCGAGCTGGCCAGGACCGCGACGCCCACCCTGCTGGCCGAGGAACAGCAGCTGATAAGCCGGATCGTGGCGCGGCGCCCGGACTGGCTGGAGACCGCTGAGCTGCGCCAGGCCCTGGTCGCCGAGCTGTTCCGCGAGCTCTCGCTGCTGGACTTCGAGGCGCTGTCCGCGTCGCCAGGCTGGCGAACCTACGTCGCGCTGCACGCGGCGTTCATGAGCCTGACCGACGGCGAGCTGCGGCGGCAGGTTCAGGCGGCGCTCGGCCAGTCGGAGCGCGAGCACCTGGCGCGCGTCGCGGCTGCCTGGGAGTACCTCACCGGCCTGCTCGGATACCGGCTGCGGCCCGGTCTTGGCGCCACCTTCGCCGACCTCGCGGCGCTGCTCGACGCCACCATGCGCGGCCTGGTGACCATGGCCGACTCACTGCCGGAGCTGGTCAGCCAGCGCGCGGCCGGGGCCGCATTCGGCGATGCCGGCCCGGCCGCCTGGTCACTGCCTGCGGTCGGCCTGGCAGGTATCGCGTACGCGTTCGTCGAGCCCGACCCCGCCGTCGTCTGGGACGCCGAGCGGATCGCTGCGGTCAGGCGGCGGCTGGCGGCCCTGACGCTGCCGCCGGGATGAGGACACTGTCCTGCGGCGGGTGCCTCGTCGTCAGGACGCTCGCCGCCGGGCGCCGGACGCTGACCGCGTCCTGGATCACGGTCCCGAGCCGGAGGACCAGCTGCGGGTAGCTGCCGTCGTCGAGCTGGGCGCGGATGGCGTCCCGCAGCCAGCTGACCTCGACCGGCTGGCTGTGCAGCGCGGCGGCCACGCCGCGCGATGTGGCGGTGAGCAGGATGCGCTGCAGCGCCTGGCCCGCATTCACCCAGTCAGCGGGCCCGTCCGCGGCGGTGGTCAGCAGGCAGACCAGCCCGGTGATCCTGCCGGGCGCGACCCGGGCCGCGAACGGCAGGCCCCAGCCGTGCCCGTGGCCGAAGTCCCGGCCGGGGAAGTTGGGAATCGTCAGCTCGCTGTGCGCGGGGTAGGCGGAGGTCGGCACGCCGTCGAGTCGCCTGCTCCCCGGCGGGGGCGCCCAGGCGGCGAGCTCGCGGGCATATCCGGTGTCGTACCGCTCGACGCGCTCGGCGGACTCGGTGATCGCGGCCAGCACTGCCCGCGCCTGATCGGTGATGGCCACCCGCAGCGCGGTTTCGTGCCAGGCAGCATCCTGCCGCAGCGTCTCGATCAGCCCGGTCGGCACGGGCGCCGGCTCGAACCCGCCGCGGTGTGTCCGCCGCAGCGTTACGCGGCTGAACAGCTCCTCTTCCCAGCGGGTCGGCGCCGCCTGGCGGCGCCAGCGCAGCCGCGCGACAAGCAGCGCGTCGGCTGGATCGGGCAGGGTTCGAGTTTCGGGGATGTACCCGAGTGAGCGCAGTGCGAGCTTCGCGGTGAACAGCGCTGCCCCGCAGCTCATCAGCATCTCGCGGCCGCCGGGATCGGCCACCGCCAGCTGCCGGCGCGGGTCCGCGCGCAGCGTGATCTCGGTGCCGTGCGCCGAGAACTGCCACGGCTGGGTGTTGTGCACCGACGGCGCCCACACCGCGCTCGCCACGACGTAGGTCGCGACCTCTTCCGCTGTGTGCGGCAGTTCCAGCCGTCCGGCAAGTCCCATGTCCTTTCCCGCCTTCACCTGCGCCGATAGTGGCCTCACCTTCACTGAAACCCCGCGCGGGCCCGCGCCGTAGAAGCGGAGGTCCTGGCCCGGCGGGACCTACGACCCATGAGCAGGGCAAACCGCGATCTACGTCTTTGTACGCTGAATCCTGAATCGCGCAGTCGACCCGCGGAGTGCCGGCATGCTGACCGAGTGGGACGTCCCGATCACGATGGACGACGGAATCGTGCTGCGTGCCGACGTCTTCCGGCCCGGTGACGCCGGACGTTACCCGGTGATCATGACGCACGGGCCGTACGGGAAGTGGCTCGCGTTCCAGGACGGCTTCGCCCGGCAGTGGGCCGTCCTGGCAGCGGAGCACCCGGACGCGCTGGCCGGCTCGTCGGGCCTGCACGCGAACTGGGAGACGGTCGACCCGGAGAAGTGGGTGCCGGATGGCTACGCGGTGGTCCGGGTCGACTCGCGCGGGGCCGGCCGGTCGCCCGGCTACCTGGATATCTTCTCGCCGCGCGAGACCCGCGACTATTACGAGTGCATCGAGTGGGCGGCGGCGCAGCCGTGGAGCACCGGCAAGGTCGGCCTGCTCGGCGTGTCCTACTATGCGATCAACCAGTGGCAGGTCGCGGCGCTGCAGCCGCCGCACCTGGCGGCGATCTGCCCGTGGGAGGGTGGCAGTGACTTCTACCGCGACTTCACCCGGCACGGCGGCATCCTGAACGTCTTCGTCCGGCAGTGGTACCCGCCGCAGGTCGCGGGCGTGCAGCACGGCGCGGGGGAGCGCGGGCCACGGCATCGCGCCACCGGCGGGCTGGCCGCCGGGCCGCCCACGCGCTCCGAGGACGAGCTGCGCGCCAGCCGCGCGGACACGCCCGGCCTGCTGCACGAGCACAAGCTGCTCGACGAGTATTACCGGGATCGCAGCCCCGACCTGGCCAGGATCACCGTGCCGGTGCTGTCCGCCGCGAACTGGGCGCACCACCTGCACACGCGCGGGAACTTCGAGGGCTACGCGCGGGTCTCGAGCCGGCGCAAGTGGCTGGAGGCGCACGGCCTGCAGCACTGGGTCGAGTTCTACACCGACTACGGAGTCCGGCTGCAGAAGCGGTTCTTCGGGCATTTCCTCAGGGGTGAGGACACCGGCTGGGACCGGCAGCCGCCGGTCCTGCTCCAGGTCCGCAACGTCGACGGCAGCTTCACCGAGCGGGCGGAGCAGGCATGGCCGCTGCCGCGCACCCAGTGGACGAAGTTCCATCTCGACGTCACCGGCGGCCGCCTCGCGGCCGAGCCGGCGGCAGCACCGGGGGCCGCGCCGTTCGACGCGCTCGGCGACGGGCTGACGTTCTGGACCGAGCCACTCGGGCGCGACCTGGAGATCACCGGCCCGGCCGCTGCCCGGCTCCTGATCAGCTCATCGACGCGCGACGCCGACGTCTTCCTGACGCTGCGCGTCACCGATCCGGACGGGACCGACGTCACGTTCGTCAGCGGGCAGGACCCGCGCGGCTGCGTCGGCTTCGGCTGGCTGCGCGCGTCGCACCGCAAGACCGACCCCGGCCGCAGCCACCCCTACCGGCCGTGGCACACGCACGACGAGCATCAGCCGCTGACTCCCGGCGAGCCCGTCGCGCTGGACGTGGAGATCTGGCCGACCTCGGTCGCGATCCCGGCCGGCCACCGGCTCGGGGTCAGCGTGCAGGGCCGCGACTTCCGGCTGCCCGGCGACGGGCCCTGGCCGGTCGCGTTCGGGATTGCGATGCGCGGCAACGGCATCTTCGTGCACGACGACCCTGCCGACCGGCCGGCCGACGTCTTCGGCGGCGTGACGACGCTGCACTCCGGCGGGCCCGGCCCCTCCTATCTGCTGCTGCCCGTCATCCCGCGCTAGGCCCTACAGGCCGGTCACCGGCGTGGGGACCGGACTGCTGGTCGTCGAGCCGTCGCCGAGCTGGCCGTCGCCGTTCCAGCCCCAGCAGACCGCGGCGCCGGTGATGCTGATCCCGCAGACCGACGCGCCGTTCTCGGAGCTGATGGCGCCGCCGAGAGCGGTGAAGCCGCCGACAGTGACCGGGGTGGTGACGTTTCCGCCGATCGCACCGTCACCAAGCTCGCCGACCGAGTTATCTCCCCAGCAGCTGGCCGTCTCCGCCGTGGTGACCGCGCAGGCGGTGCTGCCGTCGTCGGCTATCGCCAGCACTCCGCTGCCCAGCCCTGTCACCGCGACCGGGACGTCGCTGTCGGTGGTGGTGCCGTTGCCCAGCTGACCGGAGTTGTTCCAGCCCCAGCAGAAGACGCCGCCGGACATCGTGAGGGCGCAGCTGGAGTTGCCGCTGAGCTGGTTGCCGCCGATCGCGATCTGGACGGCAGCCGGCAGGCCGGTAACCTGCACCGGGACCGAGCTGTCGCTCGTCGAGCCGTTGCCGAGCTCGCCGTTACCGCCCTTGCCCCAGCACCACACGGTCCCGTCGACCAGCAGCGCGCACGTGTGCCGGCCGCCGGCCTCGACCTGGGTCGCATTGGCCGGCAGCCCGGTGACCTGGACCGGCGTATGCCGGTCGGTCGTCGTCCCGTCGCCGAGCTGCCCGTTGCTGTTGGAGCCCCAGCAGAGCACCTCGCCATGATGCGCGAGCGCGCAGGCGTGCAGGTCGCTGGTGGTAATCGCCTGGACCGCGCTCAGCTTCTTCACCTTCACCGCCGAGGTGGCGTCGGTGGTCGTGTTGTTGCCAAGCTCACCCTTGCTGTTGTCGCCCCAGCAGTCGGCGCCCGTGCTCAGCCCGCCCAGCAGCGTCACCGCGCAGCCACCGAATGCGGCCGATACCTGGGAGACGCCGCCAGCCGGCAGGCCCGTCACCGCGACAGCGGAGGTGTGCACGGTGGACACGGGGCTGCCGTCGCCGGCGTCTTCGCCCCAGCAGCTGAGCTCCAGGCCGCCGAACGCGGTAATCGCGCAGCCCGTGCTGGTGCCCGCGGACACGCTGAACACCGCCTGGTTCTCCATGCCGATCGTGAGGGTCGGAATCGCGCGGCTGGCGGTCGAGCCGTCGCCGAGGTTGCCGAAGTTCCCCTCACCCCAGCATTCGACCTCGCCGGTCTGCATGGCGGCACAGGCGTGGTGGTCGCCGGCGCTGAGCTGCGCAGGCCCGGTGGCCAGGCCCGTCGGGCTGGTGGTGAGCCCGAAGACGGGCACCGGGATGGAGGACTGCTGGGAGAACGAGCCGGTGCCCAGGTTGCCGTACACGTCTCCGTCACCCCAGCAGAACGCGGTGGGGACGGCGGTAGAGATGATCGCGCAGCCGAAGCCCTGGCCGAGGGTGACCTGCTGGGCTCCGCTGGTCACGCCGAAGACCTGGGCCGGCACGGGGTGATTCACGGTATTCCCGGTGCCGAGCTGGCCGACCGCATTGCCGCCCCAGCACTGCAGGTCGCCGCCGGTCAGGATCGCGCAGCTGTCGGCCGACCCGGCCGCTATATAGGTGGCTCCCGATAGCCGGGCGGCTACCGGCACGTCGCTGATGCCATTCTTCTTGCCTATCCCGAGCGCGCCGCCGCTGTTGTCCCCCCAGCACCAGACCGAGCCGCTCACGTCCAGGGCGCAGGCATGGAAATAGCCGACCGCGATCTGCGTGATGGGAGGCAGGCCGGTCACCGGCTGGGGCGTGCTGGCGTCGGCGGTCGTGCCGTCACCCAGCTCGCCGAAGTTATTGTCGCCCCAGCACTCGACCGTCGCGGTCGTGGTCAGCGCGCACGTCGAGCCGTCGCCTGCGGACACCTGCGTCGCCTGGAGGCCGGGCACTGGCACCGGGGTGCTCACCTCGGTGCTGGTGGTGCCGTCGCCGACCTCACCGAACGCGTTGTTACCCCAGCACCAGACGCCGTTGCCGGCGTCGATCGCGCAGGCATGGTCGTGACCTGCCGATACGTCCGTGGCGATGGGAAGGGTCCCGACGCGCTCGGGGACCAGCGAATCGGTGTCGTCGCCGACACCGAGCTGCCCGGTCGTGTTCCGGCCCCAGCACCACACCTCCTGGCCGGTGAGTGCACAGGAGAAGCCGTTGCCGGCCGAGACCATCCCCGGCGTCGCCGCGCCTGCGGGTGCCGGGTTTCCGAGAGCGGCGAGGCCGGCGATCGATCCAGCGAGCAGCGTCGCTGACGCCGCGTGCGCGAATAACCGGCGGAGACCTGAATGGTGCGTGCGCGCACGACGAGATACCCGCATTGGACTGCGCCCCCCTCTGGCATGAGCCCGCCCGGCTGGTAATAGGCAGGTAAAGAATAACTACCGGCAGGTCGCCGCGCTAGCTGAGTGACGGTCATGAATCAGACGTGCGCACCAGTTCCAGCCGCGGCCGCCGGGCCGCGCGCCGGGCACGCCGTCGCGACCGCGGGCCCGGCGGGCTGATCCGGTCCAGCCACCGCGGTGTCCACCAGTTGTAACGGCCGAGGACGAACATGGTCGCGGGCACGACGAGCAGCCTGATCACCGACGCGTCGATCAGGACGCTGAGGCCGAGTCCGAGCGCCAGCATCTTGACGATGACGTTGGAGGAGAGCAGGAAGGCCGCGAATACGCTCGTCATGATCAGCGCCGCGCAGCTGATGACCCTGCCAGTGCTCGCCAGGCCCTGTGCGACGCTCAGCCGGTTGTCGCCGGTCCGCAGCCAGGCCTCCCGTACCCGGGAGAGCAGGAATACCTCGTAGTCCATGGACAGGCCGAACACGATCGCGAAGATCATCATCGGCACATACGACTCGATGGGTACCTTCTCGCTCACACCGAGCAGCGAGCTGCCCCAGCCCCACTGGAACACGGCCACGACTACCCCGTAGGCGGCGCCGATCGACAGCAGGTTGAGCACGCCCGCCTTGAGCGCGAGCACCGGGCTGCGGAACGTGAAGAGCAGTACGACGAACGCCGCCAGGACCACCGCGGCGATCATGTAGGGGAGACGGCTGTCCACGACGTTACGGAACTGCAGCTGACCCGCAAGCGAGCCGGTCACGTATCCGGTCGACTGCGACCAGTACAGCACCGACGGCAGCGTGTCCTGCTGCAGGCGGTCCATGAGCTGGTCGGTCGCCGCGTCCTGCGGGCCGGTGCGCGGCAGCACGGTCGCGTACAGCAGCTTGCCGTCCGGCGTCACCTTGACCGGCGAAACAGCCGCGACGTCCGCAGTGCGGGTCAGGTCCGTGTACAGCTCCCGCTGGATCATCTCCCTGGTCGTGACCGTTGCCACGCCCCTGCCCAGCTGTGCCACGACCGTGAACGGGCCGTTGGCGCCGGGCCCGAACCCGGCGCTCAGCGCGTCGTATGCCTGCTTCGCGGTCGAGCCCGCCGGATCCGCGCCGGCGTCCACGTGACCGAGCTGCATGGAGAAGGCCGGCACCGCCAGGATCGCGAGGACGGCAACCCCGGCGGCGAGGAACCGCCACGGATGCCGGCCGAGCAGCTCGGCGTACCGGCGCCACCCCGCGTGCTCGGCGGAGGCCTCGGCTACCGGCCGGCGGATCCGCAGCCGGTCGATGCTGCGGCCCGCGATCGCCAGCAGGGCGGGCACCACCGTGACGGCGCTGAGCGCGGCGACCGTGACGGTTATCCCGGCCGCGAGGCCGAGCTTGCCCATGTAGGAGAGGCCGGACGCGTACAGCCCGAGGAGCGCGATGACGACCGTGAGCGCCGCGACAAGGACCGCGCGGCCGCTCGCGGCGAGGCTGCGGGCCGCGGCCTCGGCCGGGTCTGCCCCGTCCATCACCAGCTGGCGGTGCCGGGTCGTGAGGAACAGCGAGTAGTCGATGCCTACGCCGAGACCCATCATGATGGCAAGGGTCGGGGACACGGTCGGGAACGTCGTGGCGGCCGCGAGCATGCCCAGCGCCGACAGTCCCGCGAACGCTCCGGCCAGCGCGCTGAGCACGGGCAGTCCGGCCGCGTACACGCTGCCAAAGCCGATGAGCAGTACGACCAGCGCGGCGGCGATGCCGATCTCCTCCGAGCGAGGATCCTTGTTCTTCAGCTTGGCCGCCTGGCCGAGCTGGCCGCCATAGTTGACGGCGACACCGCTGCTCCTGGCGGGGGAGACGGCCGCGTTCACCTGCGCGAGATAACCAGGCCCGAGCGACTGCGGGTTCACCGAGAAGTGGACTGTCGCGTACGAGGTCCGGCCGTTGCTGGCCACCGCGCCCCGCGCGAACGGATCCGACGCGCCCAGCACGTCGGGCAGCACGCGCATCCGGGCCACCGACTGCTCGATCGCGGTCCGGTGGCTCGCGAGCGAACCCGACCCGACCGTGAAGACCAGCTGTCCGCCCTGGCCGCCCGCGCCCGGCCGGTCCGCGTGCAGCAGGTTCGCGCCCTGCTGCGCGGACGTATCCGACAGCGTGAAGTTGTCCGAGTAGACGCCGCCAAGGGCGTGGCTGCCCCCGATCACCGCCGCGAGCACGCCGAGCCAGAGCAGGACGACCACGGTCTTGTGCCGCGCGCTCCACAGGCCGATCTTGTAGAGCAGGCCGCCGGGCCGGCCGCGGTCGGCCGTGCGCGGTCGCGCCGGCGCGGCGCTGCCCGGCCGCGGGCCCGGCAGGCTGGCCTGCCCGCCGGGTCGCCCCGGTCCGGTGGCGCCCCGTCGCGCCCGGCGCTTGCGCACCCGCCAGATGACCAGACCGACGGCTGTGATGAGCGCGACCAGGATGAGGATGCCGACAAGGTCGCGGAGCCGGTGATGACCGTGCCCGGCCGCGGCGGCGAGGACCTGGCTGGGCGCGGACAGGCGGCCGATCGCATAAGCTATGCCTGCAGAATCTGTCACACATGACAGATTAGACTAGAACTGTCAGGTGTGACAAATTGTGGGAGGCTCGAGGGCATGGCAGCACCCGGCGGTCGCAGGGAAGCCAGCAAGCAGGCAACGCGGGCGGCGCTGCTGGCGGCCGCCCAGGAACAGTTCGCCGCGCGCGGATTCGAGGCCGCGACTGTCCGGGACATCGCCACCGCGGCCGGGGTCACCGAGCGCACCTTCTACCGGTACTTCGACGGCAAGGAAGGCCTCGTCAGCGAGGAGTTCACCGCGTGGCTCGACGCCCTGCACCAGGCGATCCTGGAGCGGCCCGCGGCGGAGCCGCCATTCACGGCGGTGCAGCGCGCCATGATCTCCCTGGGCCGGCGAGCGGAGGGCGGCCCGACCGCGGTGCCACTGTGGCTGTTCAGTACCCGGTCAGCGGTGCGCAGCCTGCGGCGGACCGGGCCCCGCCCGCTGCTTCAGCTGGAGGCGTCGATCGCCGCCGCGGTGCTCGGGCGGCTCGCAGGCGGCGACGGGCTGCCGGCTGCACATGCGGCGGGCACGCCCGAGTATGCCGCCCGCGTCATCAGCCGGGTCGCGGTAGCGGCGCTGCGCAGCGCGATGATCGAGCACAGGGAAAGCCGCCAGCCGCCGCGGCACCGGGCGGGTGCCCCCAGCCTGGAGGAACTCCTCGACCAGGCGTTCGCGATCATCGCCGGCTGACGACGCGCTGACCGGCTCCTCAGCACCGCGGAACCGGCTTGCTGTAGGTCTTCTTGTTGAAGCTCGAGACGTAGTAATCGCTGACCCAGCGCGCATTGGTCAGCTCGTCCCACACTGCCGTAGTGCCGACCCGGCTGCCGGGCCCCTGGCAGGTCACCCACGCGAGCGCCCCGGCCGCCAGCGTGCCCCTGACCGGGTGCGACGCACCCGGCCCGGTGCGCTCGCTGAGACCACCAGCGGCCGTGACCTGGAAGGGATACATGCAGCGGGGCAGCGGCGGGCTGTACCCGGTATTCGACGGAGTGCTGACGTAGTAGTCGGGCAGGTACCACCCGCTCGTCAGCTTGTCCCACAGGCTGGACGTGCCGACCTTCGTGCCGGGCGCCTGGCAGCTGACCGCGAGGGCGGACCCGAGGCTGAGAATGCCGGCGACCGGGGCGCTGCTGGCCGGGGCGGTGCGCGCCCTGACCGCGCTGATGCCAGTGACCTGATACTGATAACCGACGGTGGCGACCGGCGCGTTCACCTGATCGTTGTCGATGTTCAGCGTGACGCCGCCGTAGGTCTCGTCGTGGCCGCCCCGGTACTGCTTGGCCCGCTGGTGCTGGCTCCAGTACGAGTCGGCGATGCCCGCCCAGCCGGTCAGGCTCGGGCTGAGGTCGTATCTGGCGATCCAGAGCGCGTCCGGCCGCGCGTACGCCGTGGACGTGTAGACCTTCGCCAGGTCATCCGCGCCGGAGTAGAGCTGGGCGTACTCGCCGGCCACGTATCCGCGCGCGTGCAGTTCGCTCGTCCAGCCGGACAGGAACGCCAGAACGGAGGCCCGGCAGGAGGCATTCCCCGTCGGGTAGGCCTCCATGTCGTTGTAGATCGCGCTGCCGCTCGCCAGGCCCAGGGCCCGTGCGCTCGCGTCGGCGTCGTCCGCGGCGGCGGTGCCCTGGCTCGCCGCGGTGGCCGGGTTGATCTTGTGCGCGGAGGGGCTGCACGGCGCCTGCAGGCCCTTGTAGACAGGCAGCAGCCGCCAGCCCAGGGCGGACACAGCGGCGACCCACGCGGGGGTCAGCTCTGGCTGGAGGCAGGTCCGGTCGATGCCGCCGATGTAGATCCCGATGGCCCGGTACGGCGACGCCGCCCAGGCGGTCATCGTGCTCAGCGGCGGAGCGGTGCAGGTGTCGAACGCCTGGCCCGTGTAGGTCGTCGCGCTCGCTCCGCCGGCATACCTGGCCGCCGTCGCCGGGTTAGCCGCCGCCGGCACCGCGGGCGCGATCATCAGCAGAACCGCGCCGGCGCCAGCGGCCACCGTGCCGACACCACGCCAGCCCCTCATCCCCACCTCCGCATATCCGCGCAGATCGCAAGGATGTCACGGCGCGGCGCCCGTTCCCAGGGACGAAGGTCCGGCAGCGGCTCCGCTAGCTGACCGGAGCCCCTCTCGTCTTGTAGAAGAACAGCTCAGGGTCGCCCTCATCGAGCCCGTCAAGCTGGCCGCTGAAGGACCAGTCCTCGGCCCGCAGCAGCGCTCGCATCGGCTGGTTGGAGGCGTTCGTGGAGGTGAAGACCTGAGCGGAGAACGCGGTGTCCAGCGCGTGCCGCAGCAGTGCCCTGCCGATGCCGGACCTGCGGCGGGCGGCATCGACCATGAGCAGCTCCACGAAGTCACGCCCGAGGAAATGCGCGGGCCGGCGCACGACGTAGCCTGCGACCGCGTCGCCCGCGACGTAGACGTCGCACTCGCCGACCGCGGTGCACCTGGTGAGGAACCCGGCGCGCTCTTGGTCGCCGGCGACGGCCCGCGGGTCGAGGTGCAGGATCGCGACCAGGTCAACGGCTGTGGCCGGCCGGATCTCAGCCTGGACTTGTGCCATGGCCGCAGGCTACGCCGGCGCCCGGTTGACCGGGCGCAGGCCCGGCGACAGTGTTTGCGTCATGGCCACGTTCCGGGTCCCGCCGCTCCTGGCCGAGAGGGCGGCGCGCGAGCCGGGCATGGGTGCCTGGATCGCCGGGCTGCCCGCGATCGTCGCCGAGCTCTCAGCCGAGTGGCGGCTGCGGGTCCGCACCCCGTTCCGGCCCGGCGGGCACTGCGCCTGGGTCGCTCCGGCGACGGATGCGGCCGGCCGCGCACGGGTGCTCAAGCTGGCGTTCCGGTTCCCGTCCGCCGAGGAGCGCGACGAGGCTGCCGGACTGCGCACCTGGGCCGGGAACGGGGCAGTCCGGCTGCACGCAGCGCGCGAACTGGAGTCGACGTGCGCGCTGCTGCTAGAGCGCTGCGCGCCGGGCACGCCACTGCGCGCCCGCCTTGCCGGGCCGGACCAGGACGAGGTGGTAGCCGGCCTGCTCCGCAGGCTGTGGGCGCAGCCGTATCAGGCAGCCCGGTTCCGTCCGCTCGGCCAGATGTGCGCGGAGTGGGCCGACGGGTTCGAGGCCGGGTACGCGGCCGCCGCGGGCGACAAGCTGGATGCCGGGATAGCAGCGGCCGGGATCGGCCTGTTCCGAACGCTCCCGCAGACCGCGGACCGGGAGGCTCTGCTGTGCACCGACCTGCATGCGGCTAACATCCTCGCCGCGCGCCGGGTGCCCTGGCTGGTCATCGATCCCAAGCCGTACGTCGGCGACCCCGCCTACGACGTGCTGCAGCACATGCTGAACTGCCGCACGCGGCTCGCCGCCGACCCCGCCGGGCTGGCTGCCCGGATGGCCGGCCTCACCGGGCTCGACGCCGGCCGGGTGCGGCGGTGGCTGCTCGCGCGGTGCGTCCAGGAGTCACTGCACGACCCGCTCATGCGGCGGGCTGCCCGGCGGCTCGCGAGGGACTGAGGCCGGTCCACGACAAGGCCGGGCGCCCCCACCAGATCACTCACTGCCGGGTGCGGACGCGCCGCGGCGCGCCGTACGCGGCGAGCCGCAGGTCCTGCTGCAGGGCGTAGTAGGCGGGCTTGGGTGCCAGGCTGACGTCATACAGCGTCGCGTATCCCTCGCCGGTGAAGAACCCGGGTATCCAGGAGTCGGCGTCGCCGAAGCCCCAGACGGTGAACGAGATGCAGCCGGGTACCGCCAGGCAGGCCTGCATCATCTGGTCGAACTCGTACGGCTGGGCGAACAGGGCGAGGGCGTCGGTCGGCACCTGCGTCGTCGGGCTGTCTACGAACGTGCGCACGTCGGCTTCGGTGATAGCAATCCTCAGCCCGATGGCGGCATACCGCTCGAAGTCCTGCCGCATCTGGACGGGGAACCCGTACTGGGTGTCCAGATGTCCCTGATCGCCGACGCCGTCGATCGGGACGCCCTGCTCCAGCATCTGCCGCAGCCAGCCGAATGCCGCGTCGCTCTTGGCGTTCGTGCCGTCCTCGCCTGCGATGTTGTAGTCGTTGTAGAACAGCAGCGCGTGCGGGTCGGCCTGATGAGCCCACCTGAACGCCTGCGGGATGACGCCGGTCCCGAGGCTGGAGATCCAGAAGTCATCCGGGTTGATCATGGACGGATCGGAGTCGGTGAAGAACTCGTTCGCGACGTCCCACTGCCATATCCGGCCCCGGTAGCGTCCCACCTCCGTGAAGATGTGCTGCTCCAGCAGATCCCACAGCTGCGACGTGCTGATGGTGCCGTTCGCGACGCCGGTGGTGAGCCAGTCTGGCAGCTGGTTGTGCCAGAGCAGCGTGTGCCCGCGCACCAGCTGACCGTGCTGCTCCGCGAAGCTGACGAGCGCGTCCGCGTCGGACCAGTCGAAGACGCCCTGCGTGGGCTCGACGCTGCCCCATTTCATGGCGTTTCCCGGTGTTACCGCAGAGAACTGGCTCGCCAGGATCGCGGCATAGGCGGGGGTGTCTAAGTCGAACGGGATGACCGCGGTGCCGACGTGCAGGCCGATCCTCGCCGCCAGCGCGCGCAGTGAGTCATCGGGGCCGGCAGCGGTTCGCGAGCTGGCGCTGGCGACGGCGGGCACGGCGGTCGCCAGGCCGCCCATCGTGGCGGCGAGACCGGCTGCGCCGCCGGCCGCGAGGAAACTACGGCGTTCCATGGGGTTGCCTCCTAGGTAGCTCCGTGCTCCGTAACCCGGCCAGAAGTCCCCTCCGCGGCGCGGCGCCAGCCCGTCATCCGGTCCGAAAGTTTTCGGAAACAATAGCTATGACAGCTCGCAAGCTAGGCCGCTGCACCGGGCCTGTCAATAGCCGTTTCGATCCGAAGCGCGGGAGCATTAGTGGGACAGCTGCCGCGAACCGGACGCAGGAACCCACGCCGAAATGTTTCGAAGTGCGTTCCTGGCAGGCGCCAGGGGCGTGCGGCCCGCCGGGTAACATCGGCGCTGGCGCAGGTCAGCGCGACAGCGCTGTGGTAGACCGCTCGGGCGCGCAGTCCTCGCGCAGCAGGCGCAGCTGCAGATGGCGCAGCTCGGAGCCGGGATCGAGGCCGTGCTCCAGCAGCGCGCCGCGGGCACTGCTATACGCGGCCAGGGCATCGGCTCGCCTGCCGTCCCGCCACAGGGCGAGCATGAGCAGGGCATGGGGCCGTTCCCTGAGGGGCTCTTCCCTGGTCAGCCACGTCAGCTCGGCTATCGCCTGGCCGTACCGGCAGGTGTTGATGACCGCCTCCGCGTGCGCCTCGAGCGCTGCCAGGCGCAGCTCCTGGAGGCGGTGGCCCTCGCGCTGCGCCATGCTGTCGGAGGGCACGTCAGCGAGCGGCCGGCCGCGCCATAACTTGAGGGCCGCGTCCAGCAGCTGACTGGCCATCTCCCAGTTCCCGTCGCGGCAGGCCTCCCGGCCCGAGCGCGTGAGCTGCTCGAACGCCACGACGTCGAACTCGCCCGGATGCACGGTGATCTGATAGCCGGCCACCAGCGT